>Ga0224558_1000852_pt1 | contig 35020 bp, 23 predicted proteins | sample 714S32024metaG_FD_180682 | JGI IMG/M metagenome (GOLD analysis project Ga0224558, IMG submission 180682) | Peat soil microbial communities from Stordalen Mire, Sweden - 717 S3 20-24 | ecosystem: Environmental > Terrestrial > Soil > Wetlands > Peat | place: Sweden: Norrbotten County, Stordalen... | reverse complement strand
CGAGTCCATAGGCTTGCGTGCTACCCCAAACAAACCGCTGCGTCCACTGTTTCTCAATACCTCTCATTTATTTGTCGCAAAGCGTTTATTCATAAAGCCTTATGTCGAATTCCCTAACACCCTCTAGAATGAATTCCATTCAGGAACAAGTCACCATGACCACTTCGACAGCCGCCGCGGAGAATATCATGTCCGTGCTCCGCGAAGATCGCGTTTTTAAACCCTCAAAAGCCTTCGCCCGGCGCGCGCGCGTCAATTCGCTGGCGCAATACCGCAAAATGTACCGGGAATCGATCCGGCATCCGGAGGAATTCTGGGGCCGGCAGGCCAGCGACGAATTGGTCTGGTTCAAGCCGTGGAAGAAGGTGCTGCGCTGGAAGCTTCCCAACGCCCAATGGTTTGTGGGCGGGCGGTTGAACGTGAGTTACAACTGCCTGGACCGCCACTTGGGAACCGCGACGGCCAACAAAGCCGCCCTGATCTGGGAAGGCGAACCGGCCGCGCCGGGCATCCCGGGCGAGTTGCGCACCTACACCTACAAACAATTGCATCACGAAGTTTGCCTCTTCGCCAATGTCCTCAAGGGCCACGGCCTAAAGAAAGGCGACCGCGTCATCATCTATCTGCCGATGATCCCGGAAGCGGCCATCGCCATGCTGGCTTGCGCGCGCATTGGCGCCGTGCATTCGGTCGTCTTTGCCGGCTTCAGCGCCCAATCGGTGGCGGACCGCGTTTTTGATTGTCAGGCCAGGATGGTTGTCACCGCCGACGGCGGATTTCGCCGGGGGGGCGTGGTGCCCTTGAAGAAGAGCGTCGATGAGGCGCTGGTTCTCAAGGACGGCTCCGGCCGCCGCCTGGCGGAGTCGGTGGAGAAGGTGGTCGTGGTGCGGCGGACCGGGCAGGAAATTCCAATGGAGGAAGGCCGCGACGTTTGGTGGCACCGGGAGCTGCAAGCCGCCAAGGCGGATTGCCCGGCGGAGAAGCTGGACAGCGAAGCGCCGCTGTTCATCCTTTACACAAGCGGCTCGACGGGCAAGCCCAAGGGCATCCTCCACACGACCGCCGGCTACCTCCTGCACGCCAAGCTCACCAGCAAGTACGTCTTCGACCTGCGGCCCGAGGACGTGTATTGGTGTACCGCGGACGTCGGCTGGGTGACGGGGCACAGCTACGTCGTCTATGGCCCGCTGGCCAACGGGGCGACCAGTTTCATGTATGAGGGTGCGCCCAACTACCCTGAGCCGGACCGTTTCTGGCGGATAGTCGCCCAGTACGGCGTGACCATCTTTTACACGGCGCCCACGGCCATCCGCGCCTTTATGAAATGGGGCCGGCAATGGCCCGCCAAACACGACCTGAGTTCGCTGCGGCTCTTGGGCACCGTCGGCGAACCGATCAACCCGGAGGCCTGGATGTGGTATCGCGAGGTGATCGGCCACAAACGCTGTCCGATTGTCGATACCTGGTGGCAGACGGAAACGGGCGGCATCATGATTTCTCCGCTTCCTGGCGCGACGCCCGCCAAACCCGGCGCCGCGACGCTGCCCTTCTTCGGAATCGTGCCGGAAGTGGTGGATCAGCAGGGCAAACCGGTCCCGAAGGGTTCGGGCGGCAAACTGGTCATCCGGCAACCCTGGCCCGGGATGTTGCGCGGCGTCTGGGGCGACCCCAAGCGATTCATCCTGACGTATTGGAGCGAAGTGCCGGGCAGCTATTTCACCGGCGACGGCTGCCGGCAGGACAAGGACGGGTATTTCTGGATTGTCGGGCGGATTGATGACGTTCTCAATGTGGCCGGACATCGCATCGGCACGGCCGAAGTGGAAAGCGCGCTGGTGAGCAATGGCAACGTCGCCGAGGCTGCGGTCGTGGGCCGTCCCGATGCTCTCAAAGGCCAGGCGCTGGTTGCCTTTGTGACGTTGAAAACCGGCATAGCCGCCGGCTCCTCGATACGCGATGAGTTGCGCGGCCACGTCGCGCGGGAAATCGGCTCTGTGGCCAAGCCTGATGACATTCGCTTTGCCGAGTTCCTGCCCAAGACACGCTCCGGCAAGATCATGCGCCGCCTCCTCAAGGAGATCGCCGCCGGTGGCAGCATCAACGGCGACACCACCACGCTGGAAGATTTTGGCCTCCTGGCCAAGCTGGCGTCGGCGGAGGACTGACCCGCATATTTCATCGCTTGGTAGGGCGAAGCTGCCGCTTCGCCCTGATAATTGGGCGGCGCGGCAGCGCCGCCCTACCGACAAATTGGAAGCGGCTTTCGCCGCGCTGCGAAATATGGGGCTAGGGGGCCGCCGGGCGGCGGTCCAAAGGAATGGAGACGCGCACCAAGCCCGGGTGGCCGCTGCGCGGCGGGGGAATTTCCAGCTTGCCCAAATGGGTCTGGATAATCTTGCTGGTCACGGCCAGCCCCAAGCCCAGTCCCACTTTGCGCGTGGTAAAGAACGGCTCGGCGGCCTTGACGGCCGCCTCGGCGGTGAATCCCGCCCCGCTGTCCTGCACCTCGATCTGCGCCCAGCGTGTGCCGCTGGAATCCGTCTCGGTCCGCGTCCGCACCTGCACTTGGCAGGAAGACACGTTGGCCTGAAGCGCGTTGAGGATGATTTCGGCGAAAGCATGCTGAAGGCCCTGCCGGTCGCAGGAGATGCTCAGCGGCTCCCCCGCAGACTCATACTGCAAGAGCACGGTGGCTGAGGGATGGCAGGCCCGCGCCTCCTGGAAGGCCTCTTCAATCAGCTCTTTGACAGGAACGGATTCGACCTCGCTGACGTGGTCGCGCGCCAGAAACCGCATCTGATCGACCAGCCGGCTGACGCGTTTGACGCTGTCTTCCATTGCCGCCGCCAGCGAGCGTTGGAAGTCCGGGTCGGCGCCTCTTTCCGGCAAGAGCTGCTGATGCGTTGAAATGGGGACGACGGCGTTGCCGATCTCATGGGCGAGGCGTTCGGCCATTTGCTGCACCAGTCGGAGATTGGCGGTCTCGATCTCCAAATGGCGCAGGCGGTCGGCGACCGTGCAGTCTTCGACCAGGACGAGCACAGCCGTGGGGGCCGGCTCCTTTTCGCGGTGGAAGGGGGTGATGGCGATCTGATAGGAGCGGTCCGGCTCCCCGACGGGGTGAAATTTGTAATCGGACACCGGCTTGCCGGTCTTGAGGACCTCGAAAACCTTGCTGCCAACGACCTGGGGGAAATCATTGAAATCGAAGGCGCCGGCCGGGCGGTTGGGCCGCGGGAAACAGCCCCGCGCCATGTCGTTGGCATGGAGCACGTTCAAGTCCCGCCCTATGACGACGCACCCGGTCTTGATGTGCCGCAATATGTCAAACATCATTTCGTGCCGGGCCGAAACCTGGTCGTGCCACCAGATGTTCTTGACGGCCAGGCCCAACTGTTCGAGCAAATGGAAGACCAGCGCCAATTCATCGTTGGTCATCGCCTCTCCCGTCAGCCGCTCGTCGAACACCGCCACGCCCACAAGCGACTCCCGGTCCAGCACCGGGATGGCGACGCGCGCGCCCAGCAAATCAAATTCGCGTTGAAGGAGCGGGTCCCGCTCCACCTCATCGCTCTCCCTCCTCAACACCCGGCCCGTGCGAAATAGATGGCCGCCCAGCCCCGTGTCCAACGACAATTCCAAATGTTCCACCACTCCGGCCGACAGCCCAATGGCGCACCCCGGATACAATTTCTCCGATCGGCCCGCGGTTCCCGCATCGCCGCCGGAGGACAGCGGCTGCCGCAGAAAAATCGCCGCGCGGTTGATTCCGAGGATTTCGCGCAACAGCAGGAGAAACTCCTTGAGCAGCGCCTCCGCGCACAGGCTGTGGCAAAGGATCGACGAATAATTGCGCAACAATTCGAGCATCCGCCCGGCCAGCAGCCCCGCTTCGGGGGCCCGCGCCGGTTCCATCCGCGGCCGCCGGGCCGCAGCGGGCGGAGCCGCCTCCGGCGACCGGCCCGCGAAGAGCCGGTCGAGCAACGAATTGAGCAGCCGCCCCCGCACCGGTTTTCCAAGGATATAATTGACTCCCAGGAGGTAGGCGTCCTCCTCCCACGTCCAACTCGATTCCGAGGCGTAGAGAATGATCGGGCAGAGCGGGAGCACGCGGCGCAACCGTTCGATTTCGCGGATGGGCTCCACCGTCGTGAGGTCCACGTCGAACACGCAGGCGTCTATCGATCCGGCCGTCAGGCGCAATTCATCCTCGCGCAACTCGCCGTGTTCGACGACGCGATAGCGCGTCAAATCCAGGGCCGCGCGCACGGCGGACGCCAGGGCGGGGTTGGGGGCGATAACCAGCAATGTTCTCATGCAAGCACCATCTTCAGCCTCGGGTCCGGGCCTGGGGGCGCCGTGGCTTTGTTAGTGCTCAATTTACTAGGTAGATCAACCTGTACCGTGGTCCCCTTCTTCTCTTTGCTCGTAATGCTGAGGCTGCCGCCGTGGAGGTGGACAATGTTGCGAGCGATGGCCAAACCCAGCCCAAAGCCGCGCTTGCCGTCGCCCGTGTTCTTGGTCGTAAAGTAGGGTGTGAAGACGCGCTGCAAATTCTCGGCGCTGATGCCTTCCCCAAAATCGATCACTCGAAGCCGGTGCCACTCGCGGCTCAAATCCCCGTTCGGCAGCGCGGCCAGATCCACTTCGATCCGCGCCCCGGCGGGGGAGGCGTCAATCGCGTTGGAGAGCAGGTTGCATATCAGCCTTTTAATCAAAACCGCGTCCATTTCTATCTCCACCTGAGTTTGGCCGCGGAAAATGATCTTGACGCCTTTGTTTTCCGCGTTGGGCTGCACCAGCGACATCGCCTCGAGCACGGTGGAATCCAGCAGGCCGGGTTTCCCGTGCAAGGTGGCGGAGCGGGAGAAAAAGAGGGCCTCGTTGACGTAGGAGCGGACGGTATCCAGGTTGTTCAGGCACATCGGGAGCAATTCGTCGATGGTTTCCTGGTTGAGGTTTGATTCCCGAAACAACTGCAACAACGTCTGGACGGGTGTGAGCAAATTGTTCAAATCGTGCGCCAAGCCGCGCGACATCCGCCCCAGCAGGTCCTGCTCGTGGACCACCTGCAACTGCTGGCGCAGCCGGATTTGGTTGAGCAACAATCCCAGGTTCGAGGACAATTCCACCAGCAGCCGAAGGTCGTGCGGGGTGAAAAGGTCCCCGCTGGCCTTGGACCCCAGCAGCATCAAGCCGATGAGATCGTCGCCCACAAAAAACGGGAAGCAGAATTCCGGCTCGAACGAGCGCAGTTGCTGCCGCGCCTGCCGCTGCAACGGCGACTCACGGTCCGTTTCATAAAGCAGGTTGCACGACAGGAACTTGGCGCGTGTCTGTTGAAAATAGCGGAAGACGGGCGAATCCATCTGCATGTCCGGCAGCGCGGTCTCGGCCGGTTCGGGCCGGGCGTGGAAAAGCCGGAACTCGTGCGTCGTGTCGTCGCGCAAAATGATCTGGTAGCTGCGCACCTTCATTGTGCTGACCAGCAGCTCCTCCAGTTCATGCATCAAGTACTCCGGTTCGGGATAGGAGCGCATGGTCTGGATCAGGGCCTGCACGCGGGCGTGGTATTCAAATCGGTCGCCCAGTATCTTCCGCTCCAGTTTGTCGCTCCCGCGCCCAAAGAATTGGGGAAAGAACAGTCCCGCCACCAGCCCGCTGGCCAGCAGCACCGCCATGTCCGCCCAAAAAGCGAAGTTGCTGAACGACTTCTCCGGCCCCAGGCGCGAGACCAGCAACAAGAGCACGAAACCCACCACCAGCATAAACACCATCCTCACCAGTTGCGCCGCCAGCCGGCTGAGTGTCACATGGATGTCCAGCAGCCGGTGTTGCAGCACGCTGTAACCGATCACCAGCACGTAAAAAATCGCCGCCAAGCTCCCCAGCGGATAGAATTTGATGTGCGTAAGCGGATAGGTGTCGTGACCCAGGATCGGCAACAAATCATTGGTTCCGAACACCCACAGCCCCACAATGGCCAGCAACAGCGCCCTTAACCGCGTCCGCTGCATCGGCGGCACCAGTTTCTGCTTGCGATATAACATCCACACCTGCGCCGAGGTGATGAACGCGTAATAATAACTGAAAACCACGAATCCAGGACCGGGCACCGACCAATAACCCACGTCCAGCAGCCGCACCCCGACGATGAATTTGTCGCGGAGCAGGCTGATGGCAAAGCCTGTGTGGATGAGATACAACGTCGGCATGAACCACCTGCTCCTCAGCGGCGCCATGACCGTGAACAAGTGAAACATAATCGCCGGCATGAAGATCACCCCCAACTGCAGGACTTTGGCCCAGACGAAGGCCTCGCCCGGGGCGATGGGCTGGCTCAAATGGTACACACCCAGATTCCAGAGCGTCACCGCCACGCCCCAGGCCAGATACACCCGGTGCAGGGTCGAGCGGTAATCCCGCGACATCACCAACAGGGTCAAAACTATATTGAAAAACGTCGCCGCCAGCGCCGTGATTTGAATGACTTCCAGGGTGTTCATGGCGCCTCAATACTTGCGCAACACCAGGCAGGCGTAACGCCCGCCGAATCCCGCGCTCAAGTTGACCGCCACGCGCACCGGGTAGGAGCGGGCCGCGCCGGAGACATAATCCAGGTCGCAACCGGGATCGGGTTTGTTCAAATTGATCGTCGGCGGTATCTCCTGCCGCGAGATGGCCAGCGCGCATATCAAGGTTTCAATCGCCCCGGCCGCTCCCATCAGGTGCCCCGTCACCGGCTTGGTCGCGCTGACCGCCAGACGCCGGGCGTGCTCCCGAAACACCTTCTTGATGGCCTTGGTCTCAATCGGATCGTTCAGCGGCGTGGCGGACCCGTGGGCGTTGATGTAGTCCACCTCCGTCGGATTCACCCGCGCGTCGCGCAGCGCCTTTTCCAGCGCACGCGCGTAACCGACACCATCGGGATGCGGGTCGGTCGCGTGATAGGCTTCGCAACTGCGCCCGTGCCCGGCGATTTCCGCGTAGATGCGCGCACCGCGTCCCAAGGCGTGCGAAAGCTCTTCGAGAACAAAAAATGCCGAGCCTTCACCCAGCAAAAAACCGTCCCGCGTCCGGTCGAAGGGCCTCATCGATTCGCCCGGCTCACAGCTTTGCTCGGTCATCACGCGCAACCGGCAAAACCCGATATGCAACATTTCTATCGTTGCTTCGGCGCCCCCCGCCAACACCACGTCCACGTCGTCGCATTCGATCATCCGCATGGCGTAGCCGATGGCGTCGTTGCCGGAGGCGCAGCCCGAACAAAACGTCACAGCGTGGCCGCGGATGCCCAAGTGGTGGCTGATCGTGCTGCTGCCCTCCCCGCAATAGCACGCCGTCAAGTTGTAGGGATGCAAGGCGCGGAAATTTCCATCGCTCTCCACATAGCTGTCGCGCGACTTGATCATGCTTTCCGCGCCGCTAACGGTCGTGCCTTCGACCACGCCGACGCGATCCGGTTCGATCTCCCGCACGTCCAGGCCTGAGTCCTTGACCGCCAGGGAGGCGGCCGCCAACCCATATTGAATTGTCAAATCAAACCGGTCGGGCTTGCGGCTGGCGATGTAATCGGTGACATCGAAGTCCTTGACCTCCGCGGCGATCTTGACCGGCAGGCGGCTGGTGTCAAAGCGGCTCACCGGCGCGGCGGCGCTTATGCCGTCGCGGACATTGGACCAAAAGCCCGACAAATCCTTGCCGCTTGGAGCAATGACTCCCATTCCAGTAATCACGACGCGTCGCTCGGCCAGGTCGATCTTCATGGGGTGGGGGTGGCGGTGCGTCTCAATTCCAGCGTGTCTGACCTTCCGAGCTTTGCGACGGCGGGTGAACTTTCGCAGGCATGGCACTGCCCCGCAAGATGTCGATCTCCCTTTGTTTGCTCCGCCCCCGTCTCCATCTCTCTGCCACAATAAACACCCTCGCCGCCAATTATTGGCATGACGCCAACAAGTATCATTGACTAATATGTAACGCATCGCGCGCCAAGGTTCAATAGGGAAATGTCGCCAGGCCAGCCGGTTGCGGTCTTATCGCAATTTCCGCAAAGGAATTAGCAAATTATGAGAAGTCAGCATTGTCCGCGTAATGACAATCTCGCACGAATTTCAAAATGTTTTCATTGCGATTTATCAAAACCAATGTTTTTATTGCGATCTATCAGAACCAATGCCCGTCCATGATCCTATGAGCCAGAACATCCGATTCACTTTGCCGCAAGCGGATATCCCCAAGCAATGGTACAACTTGCTGGCCGATTTCCCCGAACCGCTGCCCCCGCCCCTGCATCCAGGCACGCGCCAGCCCGTGCCGCCGGAGATGCTGACCCAGATTTTCCCCGAAAACCTCGTCCGGCAGGAAATGTGCCCCGATCAGTACGTGGAGATACCCGAACCCGTGCGCGAGGTCTATTCGCTCTGGCGGCCGACGCCGCTGCTGCGCGCGGTGCGGCTGGAGCGCGCCCTCAATACCCCCGCCCACATCTATTACAAGTATGAAGGCGCCAGCCCTGCCGGCAGCCACAAAGTCAACACCTCCGTTCCCCAGGCCTATTTTAACAAGGCCGCCGGCACCAAGCGCCTGGCGACGGAGACCGGCGCGGGCCAATGGGGTTCCTCCCTCGCCCTGGCCTGCCAGTTGTTTGGCATGGAGTGCAACGTCTATATGGTCAAGGTCAGCTACCAGCAGAAGCCCTATCGCCGGATGCTCATGCACACCTGGGGGGCGACCGTTCACGCCAGCCCCAGCGATCAGACCAACTTCGGACGCAAGCTCCTGGCCGAGGACCCCAATTGCCCCGGAAGCCTGGGCATCGCCATCAGCGAAGCCGTCGAGGACACCGTTACCCATCCCAACACCAAGTACTCCCTGGGCAGCGTGCTGAACCACGTTTGCCTGCACCAGACGGTTATCGGGCAGGAAGCCATCCGCCAGATGGAAATGGCGGGCGAGGAGCCGGATTCCATTTATGCCTGCGCGGGCGGCGGGAGCAATTTCGCCGGCATCGCCTTCCCGTTCCTGCAACTCAAGATCAAGAAAAAGAAGAATTATCGCATCGTGGCCGTCGAACCTTCCGCCTGCCCATCCCTGACGCAAGGAGAGTTGCGCTACGATTTTGGCGACACGGCGGAGACGACACCGCTGGTGATGATGTACACGCTGGGGCACAAGTTCATGCCCCCGTCCATCCATGCCGGCGGGCTGCGCTATCACGGCATGTCGCCCATGGTCAGCCACGCCCTCAAGCTCGGTTTGATCGAAGCCCAGGCCATTCACCAGACCAGGGTGTTCGAGGCCGGGACTCTCTTCGCGCGCACGGAAGGAATCGTGCCCGCGCCGGAATCGGCCCACGCCATCGCGGCGGTCATCACGGAGGCGGAACAGGCGCGCGAGGCGGGCAAGAAGCGCGTCATCCTTTTCAACCTTTCGGGGCACGGGTTGCTCGACCTCAGCGCCTACGAAACTTACCTCCAGGGCAAAATCCAGGATGTTTAAGTCACAGTCAACAAAAAACAAAATCAAATGAAACCCCAAACAGTTCGTTGTCTCATCGCCGTTGCGCTGGCGGCCCTTCCCAGCGCCCTCCAGGCCCAGGCGGACGCCCATTACGTTCCCGGCGTTGAAGGCATCAAATGCGCCACGCTCCCACCGCCCGGCTTTTACTTCCGGGACTATAATGTGTTCTACTACGCCGATCAGATCAACAACGGCGCGGGCAAGAGTACAGGAGGGGATCCGCAGGCGGTTGTCTATGCCAACGTGCCCCGCGTGATCTGGATCACCGACAAAAAACTGCTCGGCGGGTACTACGGCGGAGATGTCGTGGTCCCGGTTGAATTCCAAAGCGTGAAAAACATCCCAACACCGGGTGGTCCCTTCAAAAGCAGCACATTCGGACTCGCCGACATGTACGCCGAAAACACACTCTCATGGCACCCCGGGCAATTCGACATCGGCTCGGCGGTCGGCCTCTGGCTGCCCACGGGCGCTTCAGCGGCTCCGCCCTCCACGCGCGTCGGACAAGGCTTTTGGACGCCAGAACTGACCCTGGGCGTCACTTGGTACCCCGACGAGGCAAAGACTTGGGCGATTTCGGCGCTCAACCGCTATGAATTCAATAGCGAGGACCGCGACACACACATCACCCCCGGACAGGCTTGGACTCTGGAATGGGGCGTCAGCAAGGCGGTCACCAAGACCATTGACTGCGGTCTCGTGGGTTACTATCAGCAGCGGGTCACGGCCAGCAAGGGAGACTATCCGATGGGCGGAGGAGCGGTAATGTTGGCGCAGCAGGAATTTCCCTACAGCCGGGTGGCGGGCGTCGGCCCCGAAGTCAACGTCGAGTTCCCGATCGTGACGGCCTCGCTCCGGTATTACTATGAGTTCATGGCGGACAACCGCTTCCAAGGCCACACCGTGACCCTCACGCTCACCAAGCGGTTCTAGTCAAACAGTTTTTAGTTTGCTCACACGCGTCCTGCCGACGGCTCCGGCCCCGGCAGGACGTTTTATTTATTTCACTAATGCCAACCGGGAAACCGCAAGCGAGCCCTTGCCCATTGGTAATCATTGCTCACAGGAATGGTGGAATCGCCAAAATACTCCTGTGAACCATTATCTCCTGGCATGGCCTCGGCTACCCCGGCGGCAATAACAGCCTGATCTGTCCATTTATGAACCTCTGCATGGCCATCAATGAAAGACCAAGTATTCGCGTGGTTATGGTACTGGGCGACCGGATCCACCCAGGTAAACGAACCGGGTTCCGCCCCATCAAGAGTCCATTGCACCACCCAAGTGCCGTCGTCATAGCCGCGGTAATCCACGTCTTCGACAATCATGAATGTCAGGGACGCCGCGGTGGCATCGCTAATCTTCGCGCAAGTGTTCCCCATCCCCCAATAATTGTCATAAGGGTCCCCGGCAAAGTTCTGTGCTTTGGAATAACCGCAATAGGCAAAACCGCTGCCAGTAGGGAAGTTAATACGCGGATCGCCAGGGCAATGGAAGCTGCCCACATTCCTGACGTAAGTATAAACGAGAGAGTTTGTCAGGGCTGCCTGGGCATTTTCCAGCGCTGCTGAATACGAAGCGCCCTGAAAGCTGTTATTGCCAGAATCAAGGGTGGGCGGCACGTAAAAACCACCCGCCTGGTACGTTACCGAGCCGTTGACAAACGGCAAAAAAGAGCCGCGATAATCGTCCTGATACAATAAATAACCCAAACTCTGCTGTTTTAGATTGTTGATGCAGGCGGTTTCCTGGGCGCTCTTCTTGGCGCTGGCCAGCGCGGGCAGCAGCATCGACGCCAGGATGGCGATGATCGCGATGACCACCAGCAATTCGATCAATGTGAATGCTCCCTTTCGGGACTGCGCTCTTGTCTTCGTGTTCATATTAATTTCAACCGTACTCCTCATCCAGTCTTTTGCACTGTGCGTTTCGATGCACATCCCCATCCTTCGCCAGCACAATGACATGTTCATACGGCAATAAGTAGTTCGCTGGATAAAGTACCGCCCGGCCCATGCCTTTGGAATGGCTAAAATTGGCCAGCTAATGGACATTATTGACTTATTGCGAAGTCTTCGATCTTGTATTTGAGCAGGTCGCCGATGCGGTCGATTGTCTTGTCCGCGGGCGCGGAGGCGGCCGCCAGGGCCGGGTCCAGGGCGTAATGCCCCTGGCGCACAAACACCGTGGTCACACGCCGCCGCCAGACCTTTTTTATCGCCTCCAAAAGCCGCAACTTGTCGTCCAACATGACATAATGCCCTGCCGGATAACGCTTTGCCACGTCGGCCAGCTCGAGTTCCTTATGGACGTAAATCATCACCCGGCCCCCGACCGCCTGGAAAAGGCCGGAGCGATCCACCTTGCGCGGCTGGAAGACGACATCGCCATCGCTCAACAATGCCGCCGGTCCCCAGCGCTGGACGTGAGCGATGGCATTAAGGGAATTCGGATAGAGGCGGCTGGCAAACGGGTAATCGATCAAAAAACGCGAAACGGTCAGCAGCCGCAAATCGCGCGGATAGCCGGTGCGATACCGCTGCAAGGCGCCCAGGTAATCGGCATAGCCCAATTGGCGCCGCAGGTCCTCGAACAACGCCCAGTAACGCCGGGCGCCGGCGGCGCCCACTTCCTCCGCCAGATGCTTCTGCAAATCCAGGGCGACCGCGTCGTTGTCCAGCAGCGTGTTATCCACGTCAAACAAAAAAACAACGGGCGGACGGGCGCGGGCGCATCTCACCTTGGTCGAAGCGCTAATCTGTGGCGCAGACTTCCAAGTCTGCTGTGCCGCCGATTTCCAAATCGGCACACCGCTCAACATCATCGCTGGAGCGGGCTTCGAAGCCCGCGACACGGCAGACCTGGATGTCTGCGCCACGCATCTGTCAAGCCCGGCAACGCCGAGATGCGGTCGTCGCGCGGGCGTAAGACGGAGTTCTTCGGGGAACGCCCTCATCCTAACCTTCTCCCCCTGGGAGAAGGAACAGCAGGCACACGGTTCTGGTTTTGCGAATGAGCGTCCGGCAAATCCAGTCGCGTGCTTTTGCGGTGGGACGATGAATAATTCTCCCTCTCCTGGCCTGTCCCGCCATAGCCGCCAGGCGACGGCGGAAGGAGAGGGCCGGGGTGAGGTCGAGCCCCAAAAAACTCTGTCTTACACCCCCGCCGCGCGCCTTTTCCTTTTCTCATTTAAAACCAATCCAGTTCAAATCAACGCTGTTGTTTTCTTTTTGAACAACAACCAAATTGTGGACGCCCGCGGGAACGCTGTCCAGCTTCGATGTGACAACCTTCCATTCGGAACCGCTTCCAACTTCGACCCGCGCCAGCAGAGGGCCGTCCACCTTGTCCAGGCGGATTTCCACCCGCCCACCCGCCGCTGAAACAGCCCTGACATCCACGGAATGAAGATCCTTCCCGCCGAAATCAACGTCGTTGAACTGAGACCACGCGTTTGTTCCATTGTAGGAGATTTTCCACCCTTCAAATTTATTCGTCGCATCCAAAAATGAAACGGAGACCCCTTCGCCGCTGATGGCGCTGTACCGGGAAATTTGTATTTTGCTTTTCGCATCAACAATCCCGACCCCGCGCAGGGTTGGAATGACTTTCTTTATGGTTCCATCCTCATTGAAGTACATGTAATCCGCACGAATGGACCTATTCTTGTCAAAGTCCGGTGACAAGTCCTTGTCATGATAAAACAGATACCACTGGCCCTTGTATTGAACAATGGATTGATGAACCGTCCAGCAACCGCTGGCGGCTTCATCCAGGATGACTCCCGCCTGGTGGTAAGGTCCCAGCGCGTTGGTGCTGATTGCATATTCAAGCCGCTCGGTTTTGACCTGCGCGTGCGGATAGGTCAGATAATAGATTCCATTCCGCTCAAACGGAAAGGGGCCTTCAATAAGGCCGGCGGTGGGAAGATTGGTGATCATCCGCGGCGGCGAATCCAGCTCCACCATGTTATCTTTCAGCTTGGCCCCGGATATTCTGCCCCCCGCCCAGAACATGTAGGCGCTTCCATCCTTGTCGATGAGCAATCCGGGATCGATTCCGCGCGCGCCCGCCATGGGCTTTTCCTCCGGCTTGAACGGGCCGTAGGGCTTGTCCGCTATGGCAACCCCGATTCTGCCCCCCGTGGGAAAATAGAAATAGTATTTTCCATTTTTGAAAACGCAGTCCGGCGCCCACATGTTGAATGACATCCGCTCAAGCCACGGCACATTGGTCTGGTTTATAATGACTCCATGATCCGTCCAATCCGTCAGATTTTCAGACGAAAACACATGGTAGTCTTCCATCACAAACCAGTTGGACCTCCCCCTGCCCGGGCTGGCCGGAATATCATGAGAAGGATAAACATAGACTCTGCCTTCAAACACCCTCGCGGTCGGATCGGCCGTAAACTGATCCATGATGAGAGGATTCGTGGCGAATGCGCTGTTGATAACAGACATCCAGAAAAAACCGAACGCCAGCAGATAGGGTTTGTGGTTTTTCATTGAGTCTCCGCGATCTTGTAACCCAGCACTGGAAGCATTTTCTCCGCATAACGCCTTCCGAGCTCTCTGTAGCCCGCCGGAGTGAAATGCAGATGGTCTGGACGGCCCGCGCAACCTTTTGAAGAAATGGCATAGGAATTGGGAATCGTCTTGGGCAGATCATCTATGATGGCATTCATGCTCGCGCAAGCGCCATGTTGATCGGCATTCACAACTTCGCCCGCAAGCAGAGGCACGTCTTGGGCCTTGAGATTCAAGTCCTTGATCAGATTGTCGTAGATGCCCTTGACTTTGTTCGGCCAATCCTTGTCATTTGTGTTGGATTCTCCCTGATGCAACAGAATTCCCTTGATGACACCGTCTTTCTGGGCCAGTTTGCCCATCTCGACAAGGCGGGCATAAGGACTTCCGCCGTAGGTGTTGATGATGTTGGTCATCCACGGGGCCGCCGTGGACGCGTAGGACTGGTAATTAGTCTTGTCGAACAGTTCAATTTTGCAGCCGGCGACGGCCACGTTGACTATGCCCACCCTGATGTTTGGCGGAAGGTTGGAAACCATCGTTCTGCCAAAAAAATCGGCCGGGCAAAGACCGGTGGAACCCCGGCACAACGGAGGGACGGCAGGATACCAATTTCCCTTTGTTCTGCCCAGACTTGGAAAATCAACTGCCGCCAAAACCCGAAAGCGATCATCCACCGCCGTCTTGTCTTGTTGTTCGACTCCGGGAAAGCCCTCCATGTTGGACTGTCCAAAGCAGAGGAAAATGAAAAAATTCGTATCCTGCGAAAAAGCGCTCACATTCAAAGAGAGCAATCCCGCCAATATAAACACGCCTGTTTTGAGTTTCATAAATAATGGAATAATGTCGAAGGTTTAGGGCACATGACAAAAATCTTTACCTTCCTGGCAGGGCAGAGCTGCCGCTCTGCCCTGAATTCTTGGGCGGCGCGGCAACGCCGCCCTACCGACGATGTGAAGGTCTTTGCCATGCATCCGAAGGTTCATTGTTGAGCCGTGGCTGCGCGAATGACTGCCTCAAAGGCCGGCTTGGGTTTATCGTTGGCATCGAACAGGAGCGGCCGGCCTTGCGCGCGCCATGAGACCCCGTCATTCACACCCCAGAACGTGACCACTTTCACGAATTTGTCATGCTTTACGAACGCCCGGAAAAGTCCCGCGTAGGCGTCTGCCAGCCGCTTGTCGGCGTCGCTTACCAGGCCGCCCTGGGTGGTCGCCGCGTTGTTGGCGACGTCCGCCCCGGTACCGCGCTGGCCGCTCTGCGCGCTGTTGACGTCGAATTCGGTGATGTGAATGGGCAGGCCGAGTGTCTCGATTTCCGTCAGCGCCTTGTCTTCCTGTTCAAAGCTCGGCGACGAAACGCTGACGTGGGTTTGTGAGCCGATGGCCATGACCGGAACATGTTGTTCCTGAAGTGATTTGATCAATTTGATGAGTTTCTGGCGCTTGCCCGGATTCTCCAACGAATAATCGTTGTAACGCAGGATCGCATCCGGGTCCGCTTCGTGGGCGTATTCAAAGGCCTTGGCGATGAAATCCGGCCCGATGATTTGCGTCCAGAGCGAGTCCCGCAGGGTGTTCGTGCCGCCATCGGCGAGGGCCTCGTTGACGACGTCCCAGACCTTGATCTTGCCCTTGTAACGGCCAACCACGGTCTGAATGTGATCGTGCATCCGCTGAAGCAACTCCTCGCGGGAAGCGCGCGGGCCGCTGAAACCGCCTCGACCGAAACCGCGGCCGCCTCTGCGACCGCCGGGCCCATTCGTCCCGGCCGCGTTGGTGGTGGTGTCGGGCGCCGGTGTCGCAACGTTCGTCGTCCCGGGCGGCAAATTGGTCCCTTGGAAGACCCAGTTGGGCGTCTGGCCGTGCCAGACGAGCGTGTGACCCACGATATACATGTGGTTGCTCATGCCGAAGTTCACGAAGGCGTCGGCCGCGGCGAAATCATAACCGTCGGGGCCTTCCCGCGGCTGGGTGAGCGCCCACTTAAGATCATTCTCCGGGACAATCTGGTTGAACTGTTCCTTGACCAGCGCCGTGTCTTTTTCGACCTGTCCGATGGCCCGGTTGACGTTGTCGGCCCTCACGGCGGCGCCAGTCTCAATGGTGCGGTTGATGGCCACGCCAACATAGAAATGATCTTTGTAGGCGTCCTTGAGGGTGGGCATGTCGGCGGACCGCGCCGTTGCACCCGCGGCAAGCAGCGCCGCCGCGACCAGGAAGATGGGTGTGTTGAGGATCGAGCTATGATTTTTCATAATGAATTAAGTTCAGGAGGTTTAACATGCAACCGATTCCCGCGCAAGTGAGGACTCTGTGTTTGGCATATCCTGGGTGTGCGACAGAATCCTTCGGAACTCGACCTCACCCCGGCCCTCTCCTTCCGCCGTCGCCTGGCGGCTATGGCGGGACAGGCCAGGAGAGGGAGAAACATTCACCGTCCCACCGCAAAAGCACGCGACTGGATTTGTCGGACGCTCGTTCGCAAAACCAGAGCCGTGCGCCTGCTTTTCCTTCTCCCTGGGGGAGAAGTTCAGGATGAGGGCTATCCCCGAAAAATTGAAAATCGAGCTTCTAGGAAACATGGGGTCGAATCATTTGGAGGCGAATGCCCTATACGAGTGGGGCGGCACGGTAAAGGCAAACGATGTGCGTGGCGGCGGGGCGGCTGGGCCGCGACCGCCAAATCCACCGAACCCGCCAAATCCCCGCCCGCCTGCCGGCGCGGGGGTGATGTCCTTGCCGCTCTGAAGGTCGTGGATTTGCGCCGCGGCGCCCTCGACGGAAACCGTGACCTCCGCCGCCGTGGGCAGGTAGTTCTGCACGATAAAGGCACCATTGTCGTAACGGAACAAGGCGACCTGCGAAGGAGCGCTGTCGATGCGAACAGGCTCAACAGTTCCCAGCGCGGCGCGAATGACCGAAAGAACGGCGGGAGGGAGGGAGTAGAGATCGGCGGGATCATTGGGAACGGTCAGGACGTAGAATTTGCCCTTGGAGTAATCACAGGACAGCACGACGGGATAGGTGGTGCCACCGGGAGAAACGCCCACGGCGTCGCCCCACGCATCGTGGGTCAGGACATTGAGGTACTTGATCTCGGGAATGAGGATGTCGCGGGGAGCTTCAAAGGGATCGGCAACCGGAGGCGCCCCGGCCGGTTGAGCCGCGCCAGCCCCGCGTCCGAATCCACGGCCGCGCATCGGCGCGCCGGGGCCGCCGGCGAAGGCAAAGCGCCGAACCGGCACGCTCGCGCCGGTGGCTTCAATTTCGCAGATGTCTTCAATGCCCCTGCCTTTCATGGCGCGCACGAAGCCGGAGGTGACGCAGACCGCTTTGCCAGCTTGGAGCTGAACCCGTATCTTGTGAATGATGTCCGGATCGGATTTGGCCTGCTCCGTCAGCAAGACCATGCCGGCTTCGCCGGGGAATTGCGGGAAGATGTCCATCGGCAGGCCGATCATGCCCAAGTAATCATGGAGGAACTCCTCACCGGTGGCATGATAGGGTGTGTAGCATTTGATGCCTGCGGGTTTGCCCATGTTGACGAGCACCCTGTCGGCTTCGCCGAGGGTGTAGCCGGCGATGTCGGCGAAGGTCGGATTGTTGTCGTCGGCGCCAAGGGTTTTCAGAACTTCGGCCATGTCGAGGCTGGTGTGCTGACCAGCCCACGCGCGGTTGGTGACGGCGTTGGATCGGATGGGGAAGAGCATGCCGGAGAAGTTGAAGCAACACATCTCGGGGCAGCGCGAAAAGACGGTGTCCAGCAACTGCTCAGAGTAGCGATCTATGGGATTGGCTCCGCCCTGGTCAACCCAGCCCCCTTTGTTCACGCCGGGTTTGAGGTTGTCCATGAATCGCATGATGTCGTAGCTGAGATAGGGTTGGAGATGCTGTTCCTGGCCAACCCAAAGACGGGATTCGGTGCCGGAGAACATGCCGTCGGCAATGAGCGGGACTTTTTCAGTGTCGTTGCCCATGCCGGCGTATTGGTCGTACCAGTTGGCCATCTTGATGATGACTTTGCAATTCGGATTGACCGCTTTGGCGGGCTTGACGATGAGGTTCTCCGTCACTTCGCGCATGGTCTCGAGCCGGTACTGTGTCCAGGATTTTTCGCCTTTGGCCTTGATGTCGTAGTCGGTCTTGCGGTCGAAGAAATAGTAATCGTCGAGCAGGATTTCATCGAAGTGGCGCGCGGCGAGTTCGACGGCTTTCTTGGCGAATTCGCGGTTTTCCGGGTCCGCGTAGTCGAAGCCCTGGTAGCCGTTGGCTTCGCTGACGCTGTAGGCCAGGCCGCCGCAGACCCGCGCGCCCTGGTCCTGGTAGAACTTCTTGAGCTTCTCCAGGCCGTCTTCGTTGACCAGCGTGTGGTTGCGCATGACCTCGATATAGATTTTGTCAATCTTGAGGTTGCGAGTCAGGTTGGACCAGGACCCGGCGGGGTCGGTATCGCCGCTCATGAGGTCCTGCACGGTCCGCTGCGTCACGTACGTGGAGACGGTGAAGCTCTTGTAATGGCCTTGGGCGTGAACGGGGAGGACAAGCGTTGCGAACGCCAGAACAGCGGCCAGTGTGAAGATGTGTTTTTTCATTCGACGATTTTCCACCTGAACTCAGCGCCGCCCTTGCGGGCGGGGCTTGGGCCGGTGGCTGTCGCGGTGACCGGTCCTGGCGCGTTCGGTTTGGAGGCCAAATAACGATGGTTGACAAGTGACATGAGCATGGTGTCGCCGCGCATCAGGTTGATCCATTGGAACGACTCCGCGTCACCCGGCGCTTTGCCCGCAAGGTCCTTCAATGTGACTCCGTCTTCAGCGGCGGAGACGAACCTGTCGTTGGCAGCTTTCAAAGCAACGCGCCCCTTGCCAAGATCAACAACCCGGAAACGCACATCGGGTGTCGTTGCCTGGGTTGAATCCGCCGCGACGTTCACCAAGACATTGCTTTGGGTGCTGGCGGCCAGGAAGCTTCCGTCGGCGCCGCTGGTGAGCGTGATCGTTTTGCCCGAGGGAATCTCGCGTTCAACGCCCCGCGCGCGCGGCTCGTCAACGGTGTAATTGTCAAAGTCGGCGTAACCGCCAGGCTGGCCGGCGGTGTTGAAATTGAACAGGGACGGACGCACGCCCTGAAAGGTCGTCAACTGGAAGGTCATGGTGAACGGATTTCCCAGCGGCGCAAACTGCCTGCCATCGGCGCTCCAACTCAAGATGGCCTTGTCCGTGTCGAAGTTGCAAGCGACGCGCAACCACAGGTGGCTGGGGGGATTGGTCGATCCCAGGGCGGGCGCACTGCCCGAAGCAGCAGCCCCGCCACGGCGCCCGCCGCCGCCTGAGCCTTGAAACATTTCCAGCGTGGCGCCATCGGCGGTTTTCACCACGCCAATCCAGGCGTAGGGAGTGCTCAACAGGCCCAAACCCGCCGTGTCGCCGGCCATCATGCCGGTCGTGTCCATTTCGACGGTCATGATGGACTCAGGCCCCGGCGGCCGCTGGCAAAGGCTGTTGCGCGCGGACCAGAAGTTGCTGGCCGGCAACGAATGCAGGCGAAGCACGCCGGCCTTCTCGGTGAGGGACCACTTGCTGTCATCGGGAACATGATTCCACTGCCAAAGCGGATTGAGCTTGCCGCTGTCGAAATTGTCGTCATGGACAAAGGCCGGCTTGGGTTCCTGGGAATAGCCGGTGTTGGGTTTGATCCAGGTATTGGGCGCCTTGCGCAAATTGCCCGGCAGGCCAATGAGCGGGAAACCATTGTCCCAAGTGACGGGAACCAACGAAACCATGCGGCCCGCGCTGCCGTGGTCCGACATGATGATGCACCACAATTCGCCCGACGGGGTGTCAACCATGCCGCCCTGATGCAGCCAGAGTCCGCAGTCATTGGGTTGGGCGCGGGCGGGCGTCACGGACGTTACGCCAAGCGACTCACCTTGAACCATGTGCTCAACCTTCCACGGGCCACCAATCGAATCCGCAACGGCGACCATTTGATCCACCGCTCCGCCCGGCATCGCGGACACGTCCACATACTTGCCGTTGATTTTGTAGAGGTGGTGGCCTTCGCCCATCCTGCCGGCCAATTGATGGTGGGCGTCGGGGATGAAGGACTTGAGGTCCGGCGCCAGTTCATCAATGGGATAGGGGCTGTTGGCGCCGGAGATGATGTAGATTTTGCCATCATCATCGAAGAGCACTGACATGTCATGTCTGCCCGGCAACTGGTTCCACTCCCAAGGACCCTGAATCGACTTGGAACGGTAAACCATCAGGCCCGCCCCATTGACGTTGGCGAGAACGTAAAACATGCCGTCGTGATGGCGGATGCAGGGCGCCCAGATGCCCCGGCCATAGATATTACCGCCTTCCAGGCGATATTCCGGGCCGAGATCCAGCTTGTTGGTGCAATAACCGGCCAGTTCCCAGTTCACCAGGTCCTTGGAGTGCATAAGGATCACCGCCGGGTTCATGTGCATGGTGGTGCTGGCAAGGTAGTAATCGTCGCCAACGCGGATGGGGTCCGGGTCCTCAAACTCCTCGTAGAAGAGGGGGTTGGAGTAAGTGCCGTTCCCGTTGTCGGCGGCCCAGTTCCTGGACGCGTCCGCGGAAGAGGCCGCCGGGATTGAAACAACACCGCCAAGGAGCAGCAGTGAAATCGCGACAAGAGTCAATACTAATTTTACCACTGATTGCGATTGATTGGAACCGGTCTGCCCCGCGATGCGCGGTTGCCGGCTGCCGAATCCCTGGCGGTGCGAGTGCATGTGATCAGTTCCTTTCTACTTGGCCGGGAACTTGTAAATGATCGTGTTGCTGTAGGTTTCACCCGGCCGGAGTGTGGTCGAGGGAAAATCCGGGTGATTGGGCGAATCCGGGTAATGCTGCGGCTCCATGGCGAAGCCGCCGTGGCGCTCATAGGCCTGCCCCTTGCCGTGAATCGTGCCGTCCAGAAAATTGCCGGAGTAAAATTGCAGGGCCGGTTCGGTTGACCACACCTCCAGCACACGCCCCGTGACAGGATCCGTCACCCGCGCCATCAGCCCCAACTGTCCCGCCGGTTTGTTGATGATCCAATTGTGATCGTAACCGGGGCCAAGCTTGAGCTGGTCATCCGGCTGGTCAATGCGCGCGCCGATGGCCGTCGCCTTGCGGAAATCGAAGGGCGTGCCCTCAACGGACTTCAACTCACCGGTCGGGATCAGGCCCGCGTCCACCGGCGTCATCTTGTCCGAATTGATATACACATCGTGCCCGAGAATGTCGCCCTTGCCGGCCAGATTGAAGTAGCTGTGCTGCGTCAAATTAACGATCGTTGGCTTGTCAGTCGTCGCTGTAAACTGCAATTGCAGCGCATTATCCTCGCTCAGAGTATAGACCGCCTTGACGTTCAGATTGCCCGGATAGCCTTCTTCGCCGTCCTTGCTCAAGTAAGTCAGCTCCACCGACGGCCCGGAGGGGTCCTTGCCCTCCTTGCCGGTCCAGACCACCTTGTCGAATCCCTTCCTTCCGCCGTGGAGGGTGTTGCCGTTGTTGTTCGGCGCCAGAGTGTAGGCGACTCCGTCCAGCGTGAATTTCGCCTTGCCAATCCGGTTCCCGTAACGCCCGATCAGCGCCCCAAAATACGGGCTGTTGTTGCGCACGTAACTCGCCAGATCGTCGTGACCCAGCACCACGTCGCCCAACCTGCCGTCCCGGTCGGGCACCTTGAGCGATACCAGGATGCCGCCGTAGGTCATGATGCGCGCCTCGGCGCCTTTGCTGTTGCGCAGGGTGTAGATGTCTATCGTGGTTCCGTCCGCCAGCTTGCCGAAGGCTTCCTTGGTCACGCCGGCCGACGCGCCCCGCGCGGCCACGCCGGCCAGCAGGACCGCCGCCGCCACGAGCGGCAGGGTGAAGAAACGTTTCATGTGATGCTTCATAATATGTGTGTATTTGATGGTTGGAGTTTTCGTTTTCATTGGTGAGTTTTTCGTTTATAGGCGCCGAATGTCATGGACGTTGTTTGATTCTAAGGCTGGACCCGGTAGAAACCCGCGCCGTGGGAATTAATGGCCTGCGTGAGCTGGCCCGTCACTACGCCGAGGTCTTTGTGATTCCAAAGATCACGGACCTTGGCGGGGCCGCCCAGACCGATGTCCGCCAGGGAAACCGAAACATCCCGGGGGCCGGTCGCTTGCGGGTCCGCGGGCGGCGTGTTGGTTGAGGACGGGGCTGCCGCACCCGGCCCACCGATGGCGCTTCCGCGCCGGTCGCCAGGAACCGCCGCGGGCGAAGCATTGAAAAGCGCGACGTATTTGTCCTTCGAACCCGGCACGTCGGCAACCCACGCAACCAGGTTATTGGTGTTAAAGAGTTGGCGGTTGCTCACGGAATTCTGATTTGCCGCGAGCACTTCATCGTTGGTGAGAAGCGCAAGAGTGAACTCATCGTTCTTGGGCAGGTTGCCACCCAGGATCAATGGCGAGCGGGCGACGCACCAGAGAGTCATCAGCGTAAACTGCTCGTCCTTCGTAAAGTGCGTCCAGTTGTCACTGGTCTGCCAGGCCCGGATGTTGCCGAGCGGAAGCATGTCCGCATCCGGCCAGTGACCGGGACCGCGGTAGGGCGTCCATCTCTCCAACCTCGCGAACTGGCTGTAGAGCGCGCGCCAGTTGTCCCAGAAGTCGTTGCTAATCCGCCAGAGGTTCGCGTGTGCCTCGACGTGGCCGCCCTGGTTCACGGGCGTGTCACCCGGCGAGGTCGAGAGGACAATCGGCCTGCCGGAACGGTCAATCGCCTTGCGGATGGCTTCGATTTCGTCCTTGTGGTAGGGCGCGGAGAGATCGTCCACTTTCACGTAGTCCAAACCCCAAGATGCCATCAGTGCGAACACGGAATCATAATACTCCTGCGCGCCGGGCTTGGTCATGTCCACGCCATACATGTCGGTGTTCCAGCGGCAGGTGGAGTTCGTGTTGGCGATGTCAGCGGCCCGGTAGGGGGTTCCGAGAATTGGCGAATTGTCCCGATTCACAGCCTGCCGGGCAATGCCGCGCATCAGGTGCAGGCCAAATCTAAGGCCTTTTGCGTGCAGATAGTCCGCGATGGGCTTGAAAGAGCGGGTTGCCGCCGTCATGGGGAACCGATTCGTGGCCGGAAGCAGCCGTCCGTTGGCATCCATCTCCAGCACGGCGCCGCTGCGATAAGAGGAGCCATGCGCCCGCGGCTCGTACCACTGGATGTCGATGGTGACAATGTCCCAGCCATGAGGCTTGAGAAACTCCGCCATGTAGTCCGCGTTGGCGATCACGTTGGATTCCACAACGGCTGCGCCGAAGCAGTCCCACGAATTCCATCCCATCGGCGGAGTGTTTGCCCAGGACCAGAAGGCTGGCTCGGCGGCGGTCGCAGCCGCGCAACCCATGATCCCGCCAACTATGGCGAGTTTGAGCTTCAGATCGAAGATCGCTTTCATATCTCTTGTGTCAAAACGGCGTTTGGCCGGCGGGTTGCGCCGGGGTGTTCTCTGCACGCGCTCAGGCTTCTCATGGTCCAGACAAACGCACGGCATCACCGGTGTAATGGACCACGGCATCCGGCCTCTCGGTGGAAGAAACTCCGCTGCCGTGATTCTTCGAGACCCAGACGATGTTGAAGGTGCGCTCTTTCAACATGCCGGGAAAATTGCCCGCGCGCTTTCCAATTTTCAAAGTGTGCCTGGCATCGTTCCAAGAAATGGGAATGGTGGCATATTTCCCTTTTTCGTAATTGTAATTGTCGCCCTCATCGTCATAGAGCGTGAACTCACCACTCGCGCCGCGGTAAACGCGAAGCTCAATCGGATCAGACTTTTCCATCGCGTACTCGATTCTCGGACCATAAGGGATGATGGAACCGGCTCGCACGAACAACGGCATGGATTCAATCGGGGCGGCCGCGTCAATTCTTTGGCCGCCCGGGTCGGTTTCTCCGGTCCGGAAATCAAACCACTTGGTCCCGGCGGGGAGGTAAACGGCGCGCGTGGTCACATTGGATTGCGTCACCGGGCAAACCAGTATGGCCTGGCCGAAGAGATATTCATCAGCCAGGTCGAAGACGTTTGTATCCGTTTGAAAATCCATAACCAGCGGACGCATCATCGTGTAGCCGTTGCTGGTGACCCGCCATGCTGTCGAGTAAATGTAAGGCATCAGGTGGTAGCGCAGTTCGTCGCAGGCGATGAGAATTTTCTGCGTCGCGGGGTCAAAGCGCCAGACTTCCTTGGCGCGCCCCGATCCGTGGACGCGAAACATCGGGCAGAACGCGCTCCATTGAAACCAGCGCGTGAATAATTCGACGTAAGCCGGGCTTGTCACGGGGTCGCTGAAGAACCCGCCCGTGTCGGTGTTCCAATAGGGAATGCCGCTGACGGAAAAATTCAAGCCCGCGGGGATTTGTCGCCGAAACACCTGCCAGGTGCCCTGGATGTCGCCGCTCCAGGTCACGGCGGAGTTGCGTTGCTGGCCGGCATAGGCCGCACGCGTCAAGATGAAGACGCGTTTGTCCGAAGTGTCCTGGCGCTGGCCTTCATAAAGCGCCGAGGTGTGCAGGAGCGGGTAGGCGTTGAACACTTTGACGCCGGGACCCGCGGCGGTCTTGAAATCCCTGAACTCGCCCCATTTGCCGCTGAATTCCGCCTCGCTGGCATCCAGCCACCAGCCGTCCAAACCGTCGGCAAAAAGCTCACGCGAGATTTGCCGCCAGTAAATCTGACGGGCCGTGGGATTGAACGCGTCATACCATTGCCCTTTGCCGGGCGGGTACACATAAGGAATCACCTGCGGATAAAGCGCGCCGGCCTGGCGAAGCTCGTTGGCGTTGGGACTATCCACGTCGAATTTCGGCCAGACGGAAATCAGCGCGTGGACGTTTTCCGCGTGCAATTGTTCCATCATTTTTTTGGGGTCGGGATAACGATTGGTGTCGAACTCGTGCGATCCCCATGGATTAGGCGTCCAGTATTGCCAATCCTGAATGACGCCGTCCAGCGGCACATGATTCGCACGATACCAGCCGGCCACATCGAGAAGTTCCTGCTGCGATTGGTAACGCTCCTTGCATTGCCAGTAGCCCCAGCCCCATTTGCCCAACATCGGCGCCGCGCCGGTCAACTGCCGATACGACGCCACCACGCCGTCCAATTTCGGGCCGAACATGAAGTAGAAATCGATTGCATCGGCGGCTTCCGAATCCCAGGAAAGAATTCGCGGGTCCGCCCTGCCGGCGTCCACATAGGTGATGGCCGGATTGTCCCAGAAAACTCCGTAGCCGCGGCTGGAAACCAGAACCGGAATGGCGCTCTCGGTGGGGTTGCGTTGCTGCAATAGAATTCTCCCGCCGTGGTAATTCATCGCGCCGCCGCCATGCTGGCCAAGGCCGTAAATCGCCTCCTCCGGCGCCAGGGCAAACTCACAGCGGCCGCGCAACGTGTCAATGCCGCCGACGTGATTTGGCTTCAGCGATTTTCCCCCGTCGGGATTCTCGGCGAGAATGGGCGCGCCCGATTTGTCAAAAAATGAAACCGCGCCAGTCGCGCGATTGACGCGCGCCTGGATGACTGTGGTGCGCAGGATGATTTCGCCGCCCGTCTCGCTCAAATGCCATTTCGCCCGCTCCGGTTTGCCGATGACCGCGAAGCTGGTTGTGTCAGGCAATTTGTCCTGCGCCGCGTAAGTCACGCGAATGACGCGCGGCGAAAAAACTTCCAACCGCATCACGCCCGGATTCATTTGCAGCGCGATGCCGTCGGAATTCTTTTTTACGCTGACAACGGGAATTGCCGCGCCGAACATGGGCGCGGTTGAAAGAACAATGGCGCAAATTAAAAATGTTTTAAGATAATGTTTCGTAAATACAGGATGCTGTCATCATGGCTGTTCCAGCCCGCCGGCGGCATGGGCGTCCAGTTAAACCAAGGCGGCTCCGGGTTTGGCGGAGCCGCCACAAGGCAAATTGGAATACCGAGCGGCGCCGGGGCGGCGAATTACAGGCTTGGGATTGCCTTCTGGCACATGCGCTCGCGACAAGTCAACGGCGATTAGGGCTGCGGAATGATTTCAATCGCGTTGATTTCCGGATTCTCGATGTTGCTTGTGAAAGTAATGGTGAACTTCCCATTCGTTACTTCCACAGGCACGGTTTCGATGTAGGCGCGGTTGGACCCGCCGGCCTTGACAAAAACATCAAAATCCTTGAACTCATGCTGGCCTTGCACGTTGAAGGAAAAAACGCGCTGGCCCGAGCCGGACACGCCTTCGAAGGTCTCGGCGAAGTGAAGTTTGGCCACGTACTTGCCGTTGGGAACAGTGGCGGAAAAGGAACTCATCCCATAATGTTCCGTCAGGTATAGCGCGGAGTCCTTGGTGTTGGCGATCGTCGTGCTCGCGTCGCGCTCAACGACATCACCGCCGTCAAACCCCTGATCGGGTTGCCACACGTTGCCGCTGGAATCGGTGAACGCCGTTGACAAGCCGGCTTTAATGCGCACCACGGAAGCCCCTGGTTTTGGAGCGGAGGCCACTGGAGCTGTTGCGACTGGCGCGGGAGTTGCCGCGGCCGGCGCGGGTTTCACCTCAGGCTGCGTGGAGCCTTTATCGTTGGTCTGACAGCCGCTGACAAAGGTCAAAATGCAAGCTGTTGCACAGACAGACATAGTTCGAATAATAATGTTTCGCATAGTATTTTGTTGTTGTTGTTATTGATGTTTTCTCGTCTCACTGGGCGGTGATGGTCATGGGTAGTTTCAGCCGGATGTCGTCTGAGGCCGCTCCAATGAGAAATTCATAGTCACCCGGCTCAACCACGTATTGCTTGTTCTGCGTGTCCCAATAACGCAGGCGTGTGGCCGGGACTTCAACCGTGACGCGGCTTGTTTCGCCGTGCTTCAAATGCACCCGGGTAAAACCGCACAGGGCGAGTTTCGGCTGGGGGACGCTGGAATTGACGTGGCGGAAGTAAACCTGCGCCACCTCATCACCATCGAGCTTGCCGGTGTTCTTCACCGCGAACGTCACTTTGGCCGCGCCGTTGGCGGCGATCTTCTTCGACGCCAGCTTGGCGCGCTTGAAATCGAACTTCGTGTAGCTCAAGCCGTGGCCGAACGCGAACTGGGGAGTCCCGCTGAAGTAGCGGTAGGTGCGATTGGCCATGTCGTAATTCGTGAACGCCGGCAGGTCCGCGGTGGCCCGGTAGAATGTCAACGGGAGGTGGCCGGAGGGATTGACATCGCCAAAGAGAACCTCGCCAACCGCGCGCCCGCCTTCCTCACCCGGATAGAAAGCCTGAAGAATCGCCGGCAGATGCTCGGCTTCCCACGGCAGCGCAACGGCGGAACCGCTGCAATTGACCATGATGAGCGGCTTGCCCGTCGCCTGCAGCGCGCGCACCAGATCCTCCTGCACGTCGGGCAGCTCAATGCTGGTCCGGTCGTGTTGCTCGCCTTCCATCTCGGGTCTGATTCCGCCGACATAAATGACGAGGTCGGCGGCGACCGCGTTGCTGAGGGCTTCCGCACGAAGTTCCGGAACGGGACGAGCCACCGTGGCGGTGGCCCCCCGGCCGCCAAAACCCCGGCCACGACCGACATTGGTGGTCAGCGGACTGCCCTGAGCGTAAGTCACTTCAATGTTCGTCCCGGCCAAGTCCTTGATGCCGTTCAAAATCTTCACCGGATGCGACGCCGAGCCGTTGTAATTGCCCTGAAGCACACCCACCGAATCGGCATTGGGGCCGATGACGGCGATTCGCTTGAGGTTGGCCCGGTTGAGCGGGAGGATGCCGTCGTTCTTCAGCAGCACCAAAGCCTGCCGCGCGATCTGCAAGGCAAGCTGCCGATGTTCGGGCGTGTCATTCTGTTCAATGCCGATCTTGGAATACTGGCATTTTTCGGGTGGATCAAACAATCCGAGCCGGAAGCGGGTCCACAAGGTGTAATACAACGCCTGATCAATTTCCTTCTCCGTGATCAATCCCTTTTGCACAGCCTTCACCAACGGGTTGTACTCTCCGCCGCAACAAAGATTGCAGCCGGCCTTGACCGCAACGGCGGCGGCCTCTTCCTCCGTTTTCACGTAATGATGCGCGCCCCAAATGTCGTGGATCGCATCGCAATCCGAGACAACGTAACCCTCAAACCCCCATTGCGTGCGCAACAGGTCGGTGAGCAGGAAAGTACTCGCGCAGTCAGGCACGCCATTGAGCGCGCTGTAGGCGCCCATGACGCCGCCGACGTGCCCCTCGCGCACCACCCGCTCAAATTGCGGCAGATACGTTTCATACAAATCGCGGTCCGACGGCGTGGCATTGAATCGGTGGCGCTCCGCCTCCGGGCCGCTGTGGACCGCGTAATGTTTGGCGCAAGCCATCGAAAGCATATAATTGGGGTCGTCGCCCTGGACTCCTTTGACGAACTCCACGCCGATGACGCCCGTCAGATACGGATCCTCGCCGTAGGTTTCCTGGCCGCGGCCCCAGCGCGGATCGCGGAAAATGTTGATGTTCGGCGTCCAGAACGTCAGACCCGTCCACCACTTGGAGTCGCCATTGTGTTTGTTGGCGTAGTCGTTGTACTTGGCGCGGCCTTCAAGGCCCACGACGTATCCTTCCTGATGAAGCAACTCTGGATTCCAAGTGGAAGCCATGCCGACCGGTTCCGGGAACACGGTGGCGATGCCGTTGTTGGCGACGCCATGCAACGCTTCGTTCCAGTAATTGTATGCCGGAAGACCAATGTTCGTAATGCCCGGCACGCCGTTCTGCAACTGCGCAACCTTTTGGGCCAGCGACATCCGCCGGATCAAATCATTTGCGCGCGCCTTCAACGTCTGCGACGGGTCGTGCCAGATCGGAGGGTCGCTGATTTCCGGTACGTGCCTGGCGGCGGCTGAAAAAGCGTCCGCCAGTTCTGAAGCGTTGAACGCGATGACCGAGCCGCCCGATGCGTTCTTTATCTCAAACGTGTTGAATTTCGCGTCGCCCTTGCTCGCCGCGAAAGAAATCGTCAGCGGCCCCTTCATCGAATCGTCCTCATGCTCAACGGCGCCAGTGATGGAAGTGACTTTTCGCGCGCCGCCCGCCGCGGCAATGATGTCGAAGTTTTTCGCCAGCGCAACGTCGCCGGAAGTCACATCGAACACTCTGTCGCCAGCCGCGTCCTCCGATGTTTCCACCTCGCCGATGGAGATCGTGTACTTGCCCGCGGGCAATTGCGTGATGCTGACGCTGAAACTTTTTCCGTTGATTTCCTCGCGAAATGCCGCCGCATTGTCGCCGGCGCCTTCGATGGTGACTGACTCGCCAGCCTTGCGATGCGCAAAGTCCCCGGTGACGCTCACCTGCAGCCCGCAACTGGAGCAGATTTCGTCAGCCGCGAAGGCAGCCGGAACACCCAGCCACAAACAGGCCAGCGACGCCAGGGTTGCCAGCGCCAGCGACCCGGAAAAACCTCGAAAGCCCGGCAATCGGGTTGCAACGGTTGTCCGCGCGCGGATTTTAGGTTCGCGGCGAATGGAGGGCGCCTCCGTTCGGTCCAACGGCGGATTCGTGAGTGGAATGTTCATTTTCTTGAAGTGGATCATGTCATTACTTGGATTGAAGTTCGTATAGGTTCACACTAAAGGGCAGGAGAGTGAATGAATCAGGCACGGCATCAATCGGTGAATTGCTGATGCTGGGTTTCATGGGGTTTGCAACAGCCGTCCCGCAACGGCGACCTTCAAGTTGAGCGCCAAGATCGGTTTCATGGGGCCATGCGAGTCAAGTCAGCGTGAAAATGCCCGGGTTTCCGCGATGCTAAAATGTGCTTCCGAAGCCAATGCCAAGGGAACGCTGCTCATGTTCGTCTGAGAGACGTTTGTTCCGATGGAGTCAAATTGCATTTGTCGAGAATAACGGCTGCAAGCGATACCGCTATATGACGTATATCATATTTGGCCGGTTATCGCGCTGCCGGCGACGTTGTCCGTTTGCTCAATACCTCGGCATAGTGCAGGGCGGTTGGCTCCTTGGGGTCGCGCCGAAGAACATCCTCAAATTGCTTGAGGGCGTCTTCAAACTTCGCCTGTTTGTATAAGGCGATGCCCAAGTCCACACCCGCATCAATTAAATTGGGATCCAGTCGCAAAGCTTGCCGAAACTCCTGCTCGGCCGCAGCGGTCTTCTCAAGCCGGCCCAGTTCAAAACCCAGTTGCATGTGGGGTTGCGCCTGGTCGGGCGCCAGTTCGACAGCCGTCTGATACTGTCGCACTGCCTCGTCATGCTGGCCGAACGCTTCCAGCGCCCGTCCGGCTTGCATGCGCAAGAGGGGATCCGACGGGCTAAGCTCAATGGCGGCGGCAAAGTTGGTGACGGCCGGCCCAAACCAGCGGCGGCCGACGCAAAAGCGCGCCAGCGCGGCCAGATCGTCCGCTTGGTTGACAGGATTGGTCAACGCCGTTTTGTAGCATTGCTCCGCGTCGTTGGTGCGCCCCATTTTTTCATAGAGTTGACCCAGCGCCAGCCAGCCCGTGCCATAATCCGGTTTCAGGGCTACGGTGCGTTTAAACTCGACGAGAGCCTCGTCGCGGCGGCCCAGTTTCTCCAGGCACATGGCGCAGTTGATCCGGCCCCAAACGGCTTGCGGATTGAGCGCAAACACCCGCTTAAAGGCCGCGGCCGCATCCTCGTGTTTCTCTTCCTGCGCCAGCAGAGTGCCGTAAAGCAACCAGCAATCGGCGCTGCTGGGCACATTGTCAATCGAACGTTGAGCCGCGGCAACCGCCCCGGCATAATCTCCCTCCGCCTGCTTGATTTCGCCCAATTGTTCCCACAACGCCGCATCGTCGGGCCACCGCGCGAGCGCGGCCTCGGCGGCGTATTGAGCCTCGCGAAGCGCTGGCGCCGAACTGGCCGGCGGCAATTCGCGCGCGGCTTCGGTCAGGCGCCGCATCTGTTCATCGTGGTTGGCTTGAAAAGTGAAGGGTTCGCCCTCAAGCCGCCCGAACAGGACTGACAGGGCCAGTTGCGTGTCGCGCGGCGTGTGCCCTAGTCGTTGCGCGCATTGGGCAATGTCCGGCCAGGGCCCGCTTTCGGGAAGCCTTGATGCTTCCTCCACTTTTCCCGCAATGGCGCGGGCAAGGACATAGTTGCCTTGGAAGGTGAGATGGACATGTTCATAGAGTAATTCCGCGCCGGGAATGCCCGCTGGACTCGCCTGCGCCAGCGCCCGTTCACCGTCGGCCAGCGCGACATCGCCCACCGCCTGCCGCCGGATGATGTCATTGAGGCGGCTGTCGCAACGAAAACGCAAGGCATCCAGATCGCGCGCAGCGGAAAATTCCTTTTGGGCCGCCCCGGCATCCTGCAACGCCAGCGCGCACTGGCCGCGGCGGAACCGCAACTCCGCGAAGCTCTCGTCAGTTTGTTCCGCCTGATCATAGTCAGTTGCCGCCTGCCGAAAGTCCCCGCTCTCCTGGGCTTTTGCGCCGGCATCGAAGAAGCGTTGCCACTCATTGAGCCGGGATTCCGATAGATCGGGGCGGTGCAGTGACGCGAATGGGGCGCAATCCTTCAAGTTCACCGCCACCGTGCTTAACACGATTTTCGCGCCGCTGTTTTGGCCGGCGGCGATGATGTCCTTGAGATTCCGCCCGAAATTCTCATAGACCGCGCCGAGCCGCGGGTCGGAACCCGCCAGTTTATATTTGACGAACATCCCCATGCCACTCCATTCCCCGCTCCCGGCGGCGGTTTTCCGCGCCGATTCCCGCAGGGCGTCGAGCCATTCGCCTGTCCGTGTCGCTTTCAGCGCGAGTCCCGCGCGGATCAATGGCAGCGGCATCGTTTGACTGCCAAAGACCGTCCCGGCGCCGAACGGGCCGACGACTTCATTGTTCCCCATGTAAATCACCCAAATGTCCCCGCGGGCCTCCTCGCTGTCGCGGGCCAGGGGCAGGATGACGTGCGAATTGATGCCGGTCATCGCGGCGTTGACCACCTCAAACTTTTTGTCGGGATGACGCAAGCCAAGCATGGCCCCCAACATGCGGGGCAGCCCGAAGCGCGGTTGCGGATCGCCATAAGCGGCCGACTCGCCAAAGACAAAAATCCGAACCGTGCCGGGCGGCTTCTCGCGCGGGATGGAAATGGCGTCCGGCTGGCGCGCCGCGCGCGGACCAAAAAATCGCCAGCCAAACTGGTCGTTCTGCACGAATGTATCTTTGCCGTGGTTGGATGATTTCAGCAGAAATGCCGTTGGGTATCCAAAACCGGCCAGCCGGAGACCCAATTCCAGCAGGCCCAGGCAAAGCAGCGGCACTCCCATCAGGGCCATCAGCCGGAAATACCGCAGTTTTCGCCCGGACAATGCCGGGACAGGCTCCTTGGTCGGGTTTCTCTTTGGTTTGCGCCGGCTCATAACGTTTAAAACATGCTGTCAAGTGCACCATCTTGTCTCGCCGGCTCCCAGAATGTCGGCTTGTCCCGCGGTGCTTTAAGATCGAGAAGATCCTTCCCCATCAGACGCAGGACGCATCCGAACGGAGTCACGATCACAAAAAAGAGCGCCGCCAGGACAACCCGGCCCAAAACTTGAATGATATGAAATCCCAGCCGGGTCGTGAACCGGTAGTAACCCCGGAACCACCGGGGCCGCACCCACGCGCATGGCGCCGCCAGCGCGATCAACGCCAGCGCCGCGGCCAGACAGGACGTGGAAACGACGCCGCGCCAGCGCAAAATGCCGGCGATTACCGCCGGACCGATCAGGCCAAGCAGCGCCGCCTTGCGCCATTCCCTCGGGTCTTCTTTGAAGTGGAGTCTCATTTAGTCCGCCTGCGGCGCAATGCGCCGGTCAACCGCGTCGCGTGGCTGGGCCAGGCGCTCGATGACGAAATTGCCAATGATCAAGTAATCCATCTCGGTGTTCATAAAACAGCGGTAGGCGTCGTCTGGCGTGCAGACTATCGGCTCCCCGCGCACGTTAAAAGACGTATTGATAAGAACGCCACAGCCGGTGGTTTGCTCAAAACGCAGGAGCAATTCATACAGGCGCGGATTGACCTCGCGCGTGACGGTTTGCACCCGGGCGGAATAATCCACATGGGTAACGGCGGGAATGGTCGAGCGCCCGCCTTTGAGCAGGTCGAAGCCGCTCCTTCCGGCGGGCAATGGCTGGCGCAGCCCGGCTTGCACGGGCGCGACCAGCAGCATGTAGGGCGAATCTTCATCCAACTCGAAATAATCCAGCACCCGTTCACGGCGCACTATCGGCGCGAACGGACGAAACGATTCGCGGAATTTCACCTTGAGATTCATCACCGATTGCATCCGCGGCGACCGGGCGTCGCCGAGTATCGAGCGATTGCCCAGCGCGCGCGGGCCAAATTCCATCCGTCCCTGGAACCAGCCCACCACTTTCTCATTCGACAGCATCCTCGCGGTGGTGTCAAGCAATCCGTCGTCGGAACAGCGCTTGTAAACAGCATGGTGTCCTTTCAGCGCGGCTTCAATTTCGCTCTCCGAATACTCCGGTCCCAACAGCGCGCCGCGCATGGAGTCATGGCCGTCCGGCGTTCGTTCCTCCTTGCTGTGCCACGCCGCCAGGGCCGCGCCGAGCGCTCCGCCCGCGTCACCCGCCGCGGGTTGAATCCAGAGCCGCCGGAAAATCTTTTCGCGCAGGATGCGTCCGTTGGCCACGCAATTGAGCGCGACCCCGCCCGCCAGGCAAAGATTGTCGATCCCGGTCAATTCCCGCGCGCGGCGGGCCAGCCGCAGCATCATCTCCTCGCAAACCAATTGGATGGAGCGGGCCGCATCCATGTGCCGTTGCTCAATAGGCTCCTCCCAGCCGCGCGGCGGGCCGCCAAACAAGCGGTGAAATCGCTCGTTGCTCATGGTCGTGCCGCCGAGAAAATCGAAATAGTCCATGTTCAGCCGGAACGAGCCATCCGATTTTATGTCAACCAAATTCGAGCGGATCGCCTCGGCGTATTTCGGCTCGCCGTAGGGCGCCAACCCCATCAATTTGTACTCGCCGGAATTGATGCGAAATCCGCAATAATCCGTGAACGCCGAATAAAGCAGCCCAAGCGAATGCGGAAAACGCACCTCCTCAAGCATTTGGATTTTCGAGCCGTGGCCGGCGCCAATCGTGGTCGTCGCCCATTCGCCGACGCCATCAACGGTGAGGATGGCCGCCTCGGCGAAGGGGGACGGGTAAAACGCGCTGGCGGCGTGGGCCTGGTGATGTTCCGTGAATAAAATGGCGCAATCCGCGCGCAGTTCCGGGAGTTCCTTCCGAATGGCGCCGCGCAGATCCAGTTTCTCCCCGAGCCAGTTCGACATCACGGTCGGAAAAGTCCGCCAGCCGCGCGGTGCGACGGCCAGATACGTCTCCAGCACGCGGGCAAATTTGAGTATCGGCTTGTCGTAGAAAACGACCGCGTCCAATTGCTGGCAAGTCAGGCCCGCCTGGCTCAGGCAGGCGGCGATGGCGTGGCGCGGGAACTCCGAATCGTTCTTCTTTCGCGTGAAACGCTCCTCCTGCGCGGCGGCGGCGATCCGGCCATCGCGGACCAGCGCCGCGGCCGCATCATGGTAAAAAGCGGAAATCCCCAGGATGTTGCGCCACGACGGCATGGCTTAAAAAAGGGGATAGAGGGACCAGACGATACCCGAACTGGAGGCGAAAATGAGGACCACGGCAAGCACGAGCAAGAGAACCACCAATGGCAGCAACCACCACTTCTTCTCGCGGGCGCAGAACCGGAAAAACTCTCGGAAAACGGTCCACATTTATCCACATATCATAATGGCAGGGCGGGTTTCGGTCGAGGACTATTTCGTCCCTCCTAAACAAGACCACCGAACAACGGCAAAAAAAGAGGCAGAGGTGAAAACCTCTGCCTCTCTGATTCAGATCTTAATTACAGGCTTCTGCCTTACGGGTTACTCAGTTTGAAGTACTCGTTCGCACCACCGA
>Ga0224558_1000847_pt1 | contig 35108 bp, 32 predicted proteins | sample 714S32024metaG_FD_180682 | JGI IMG/M metagenome (GOLD analysis project Ga0224558, IMG submission 180682) | Peat soil microbial communities from Stordalen Mire, Sweden - 717 S3 20-24 | ecosystem: Environmental > Terrestrial > Soil > Wetlands > Peat | place: Sweden: Norrbotten County, Stordalen... | reverse complement strand
GCACGCGCTGCCCGCCACTGCGATAAATACGAAAGCGGTCGGGACGATTCAGGCGCGCCAGCGGCTGCGATTGAGTGTGACAGCCGTAGCAGGCTTCCCCCGTCTTGTCGAGGACGTGGCTGACTTCGGTTGGATCAGTGGAGTAGCTGATCCGCCCCTCCTGGTCAAAGATGCGCACCTTGACCATGCCGGGCTCGTCCTCCATGGTGTGAATCGCGTGGTAGAGTCCCTCGCGATCGTTGCGCAGCATGTAGTAGGTGGTGCTGTGCTTGATTATGTCGCTGACCCGCTCCGCGCTGACCAGGGTGGCGGCCTCCAGGTCCTTGCGATGCAATCGGACATTCAAGTATCCGAGAAGGGCGAAGACGACGACCATCACCGCCAAGAGAGACCCGATCAACTTTGCACTGATGCTGTGAGTCAGCCGCTTCCATCCCACAACGACGCGAATTGGCTCAGTCTCCGGCATGGCCCAACACCGGTGTAGCAAGCACGGGCGCGGTTTCGGTTCGGAGGCGCGGCTGCACTGGATGCCGTGCTTCGGGAAAGATAGGCAGGTACTTTACTGCCAATCCGAACAAGGCGAAGCCCATCGCGATAATCATTAGGGTTATCGAGAACTCCGTCCACTTCGGGATGTAATGATGCCCGACGTAAGTCTCAAAGCCGATGAGGGCAATATTGAGGCGGTTGGTGATGAATCCGAGCACGGTGCAGATCGACGCTAGATACAACCACTGTGGCGACAGCCTGACCTTCTTGAAGCTGAGCATGGTGATGGGAATCACGAATGTCAGCGTCAGTTCGAGCCAGAGAAAGTACGCTTCGTAGCTGGGTTTGAAGATCTGTCTGATTAGGCCGCGACGGAAGTAGTCCTCGAAGCGGAGCAGGGCATTGACCCATAGAGCTACCAGCAACGCGCCGCCCAGGGTAACCAGAACCGAAAGTTCAAGGTGACGGCCGAAGGCCTTCGCGCTCTGCGTGGACTCGAAGATGGTCATGGCCAGTCCAACCGCCACCGCCGAAGCAAAGAAGAAGAAGGGCAGCGCCGGCGTATACCAGAACGGATGCAGCTTGCTCGGCATGATCAGATAGAGGGATCCGAGGGAACTCTGGTGCAGAGTGGAAAGCAGGATGCCCAAAACGATCAGCACCGGGTAGATCTTCTTAATCAACCTTATTGGAGTCTGCAGATTGAAGCGCTCGAACACGTTGGGAAGGAATTCGAAGAAGAGCACCGTGGTGTAGGTCATCACGCACATGCCCACCTCGAACATGACCGAGTGCGGGTTCATGTAGATGAGCTGATGCCAGATGTACCAGGGACGGCCCAGGTCGTACAACAGTCCAACGATGAAAAGTATGTAGCCGAGGAACGCGGTCAGCACCGCCGGGCGCACAACACTGTGCAAACGCTCGACGTTGAACAGGTAGACTGCCCCAACCATGCAGAAACCGCCCGCCGCCAGCATGACCCCGCACAGGCAGTCGAAGCCAATCCAGAGTCCCCAGGGGAACTGGTCCGTCATGTTTGAGACCGCGCCCAAGCCACGGAAATAGCGAATAAATGAGGAGTAAAGGCCCAGGGCCATGATTACAATGAATACAACTTTCCAAAAGGTCAGCTTGATCTTCATTTTCCGCTCCCGTTCTGCTTCCTTTCTTCTGCTTCAGCGGCGGCTACTTCGTCGCGACGATGGGAAATCCAATAAATGCCGCCCAATGCCAACGTCCACACCGGGATAAAATCGGGAATTCTATCCATGACTCGCCCGGTGTATTCCGGCATCGGAGTGTCGCCGATTTTGGCGGACGCTGGATACCCGTACTCTTCAGCGTTTACGCTCGAAAGAATAAAAACCGACGTTCCGCCAACTTCGTTAAGACCGTAAATACGCGGAAGGTAGGTGGAAGGGCTTTGACGGATGCGGTCCTTCGCTTCACTAATAAGGTCGTCGCGCTCGCCGAACTTAGTGGCGCCCGTCGGACAGATCGCGGCGCAGGCGGTCTGCTTGCCGGCAGCTATGAGGTCCGGGCACATAATGCATTTGCGGACCCGCGGATTCAGCGACTGCCATTCGTATTTCGGCTGGCCAAACACGCAGGCTACCATGCAATACCGGCAGCCGATACACTTCCAGACGTCGTAAACGACGGGGCCCTCTTTTGTCTTATGGAAGGCGCCAACGGGACAAACCGACGCGCAAGCCGGTTTTTCACAGTGCATGCACAGCCGGCGCATGAATTTGTCGTCCTTGGTCATGACGACCGTATATTTATGTGCCGATTGCACCGACTCGGCTGCTACTTTGTCGTCGTACGGCAGGTTGTTCTGCTGCGCGCAGCCGCTTTCACACTGTTTGCAACCGATGCACATGGTCGCGTCATACAGCAAGGCCTTACTCATAGGAAACGCTCCTCGTCGCTCCCAAGCCGGACTTCCGTTGCAGTGGAATGATGTGGCAGGAAAACGAACGCTGTGACGGAGTAGACTTGGGAACCGTACAAAACACTTTTGGCGATCCGACTACAAAAAATAACCGAGTCCGGAGAGGTGTACTCCCGGACCCGGGGGAACTGCTCTCTCTGGGAAAGCGAACCGGGGGAGACGCTTTTCGGCTAGTCGCCAATAATCGGCCGACTTTTCGTTCCGTCCGCCGAATTGAGCCGGACACCCCCATACAAGTCCTAACGCTTTCCTCGGTCGCTGCCCGCGAGTGCGCGACAGCGGCGATGCACAAAGAGAAACAGCCATTGACTACTGCCAATGCTCACTTCTGTAAGCTACGAATGTACGCAACGACGCCTTTTACGTCGTCAGCGGCCAGACCCTTGACCGGGGCCGGGTGCTTCGCCGTTCCCGTAATGGCGGTGGCCAAGTCGGCATCCGACTTCTTCTTGGCTTCGTCGCCGATCAGGCTCGGAGCCTTCATTGCGGGCTTGCCAGCCGCATCGGGGCCATGGCACATGGCGCATTTTGCTTTGTAGATAGCGGCTCCGTCCTCAGCCCAAGACAGATTGGGGATCAGGATGAATAGGGCCACCGCGATTGTCATTACAAGCATCACCAGCTTTGTCGTCTTCATGTTTTGGTTTCTTCTCCTTGTGAAGTTTTGCAACCTGATGAAATTAGCGGTTCTTCTCGCAATCGTGTTTCGTGTTGCGAAATTAACCACAATACAGCCCTCCAAGAACTGGATGTAGCGGAATGCAGCAGCTCGTCGCTGCCTATTGAGAGTTTCAACGTTTGGAGGATAAAGGCGCAGTGATCCACGTCACCCTAAGTCGTGACTTTTGGACGAGATGGGAGGTATCCAGGGGAGCCATCCTGGTAACTTTGGGGTCACCCCAACCGGTGACTGCGGTCACAGCATCTCCCGCAATCAGGCGAGACAATGTACGCAGAGCGAGGTGAAAGTATGCCAGTCCTCATGATTGCGCTACTCGCGTTGCTGGTCTTTGGCGTTATCGGAATTCTGCTGTCGTCGGCGGTGATCCTGGAGCAGTCCACGCACAAACATGCAGCCAAAGGTGACGCCGCACACCCACCTCCAGCCCTGCCTCTCCGTTAATCCGAAACTTTGATAGACCGCGTGGGGACAGCGCGCCACGACGCGGCGAGAGAATTCGTCTGCAAAGGAGAAATTTCATGACTACGCTTGCACTGGATAGAGACAAGAAAAATAAAGACAAGAAAGCCGACCTGGCCGGACCGGGAATCGGCGATTACAAAGAATTGGAAAAAATTCTTCCGCGGGATTACCGCTCCGTGCTGACCCCGAAAGAGACGCAGCTGGCCATCTTCCAGGTGAAACGCTATATCGCGGACAATCTGTGCAAGGAACTCAACCTGATGATGGTCGAAGTGCCGCTGATCGTGGATGTAGAGAGCGGTGTCAACGACATGCTCGATCGTGACGGGTCGCGCACGCCGATTCAATTCCATATCTCGAACGATCGCAACCTGCATCCCGTCGACGCGCAGGTGGTGCAAGCCGCGACCAAGTGGAAACGGGTCGCGCTCAAGCAATTCGATTGCAAAGTTGGCGAGGGCATCTGCACCGACATGCGCGCCGTTCGCAAGGACTATTTCCTGGATCACGACCATTCCGCCTACGTCGATCAGTGGGACTGGGAGCGCGTCATCACCGCTGAACAGCGGAATCTTGAGATCCTCAAAATGGTTGTCGGCAGAATCTGGAAAGTGATCGTGGGAGCGGAAAAGTTTGCGCAACCCCTGTTTCCGCTCTTGAAAGACTCGCGCTTTCCGAATCTGCCCGAGGAGCTGACCTTCCTGCACGCCGAGGAAATTCTCGATATGTATCCCGAGCTGCCCCGCAAGCAGCGCGAGACCGCGGTGCTGCAGAAGTATCCGGCCGTCTTCATTGTTGGGATTGGCTGGCCGTTGAAGGACGGCTATCCGCACGAGATGCGCGCCGCCGATTACGACGACTGGATCACCGACACGCACGAGCAGACCGGCAAGGACACGCATGGGCTGAATGGCGACATCCTGGTGTGGAATTCGGTTACCAAGCGCCGCCATGAACTGACGTCGATGGGAATCCGCGTGACGGCCGAGACCCTGAAACAGCAGCTCACGATGGCCAAGCAGCTGGACTTTATGCGATTGCCATATCACCAGGCGATCCTGAACAACCAGATTCCGCTTTCGATCGGCGGAGGAATCGGGCAGTCGCGCACGTTGATGCTGCTGCTGCGCAAGGCGCATCTTGGGGAAGTTAGCGTTACGGTGTGGCCGAAGGTGCTGAAGGAGATGTGCGCGGAGAAGAATATCTTCGTGCTGGAGTAGATGGTTTCTTGGGAAGAACTGCGAGGGAGTAGCGACTGCCGCCTTGTCCCTCGAACGTAGCGCCGCCGTCCCGGCGGCTGTTGGGGGCGTCCCGCCCCCAGCGGCGAGGGCAAGATGCCCTCGCGACAGCCGGCAAGATGCCGGCGCTACAAGATTTCAGATAGCTTTCTACGCTTCGATTGGCAGCTCTGATCGAACCGCCGCGCCCTTCAGATGGCTTTTCACCGCCGCCGCCAACCGCCGTATGCCCTCGCGTATCTGCTCCGGAGCGGCGTTCGAAAAGTTCAAGCGCATGTGGCGGGAGCCTTCCTGAGGATCGTTGGCATAGAAGGAATCGCCCGGCACGAACGCCACATTCTGCTCTATTGCCGATTTGAAAAGGGCTTGGATGTCGATTCCTGCGGGCAGAGTTACCCAGAGAAATAGCCCACCCTGAGGATGAGTCCAAGTGACTTCCGGCGGGAAGAACTCTTTCAGAGCTTGAAGCATTACGTTGCGGCGTTCGCCATAGATCTTACGAATCAGCTTCACGTGCTTGTCGAGGAAGCCATCGCGTGCGACTTCGTAGGCCACGAACTGAGTGAAGGTCGAAGTGTGCAGGTCGGCGCCTTGCTTCAGTTGCGCCAGCTTACTGATGACCTCAGGAGGAGCGACGATCCACCCCAAACGCAGCCCGGGAGCCAGCGTCTTCGAGAATGTGCTCAGGTAAATGACGTTGCCGATGGAATAACCGTCGTCGCGGCGCAGGTTCTCGCGGTCGAGCACGACCAGCGAGGGGAGGTGCTCGCCTTCATAGCGCAACTGGCCGTAGGGGTCATCTTCGATAATCGGAATGCCATACTTGTCCGCCAACAGCACCAGTTCGTGGCGACGCCCCTCCGACAACGTGGTTCCGGCCGGGTTCTGAAAGTTGGGCAGTACGTACATGAACTTCGGGCCCGAACGCAGAGGCTTTTCCAGCAGGTCGGTGCGCAGTCCGTTTTCGTCGATCGGGACGGACACATACTCCGCGCCGTACACGTTGAAAGCCTGGAGCGCGCCGAGATAAGTCGGCGCTTCCACCAGCACGCGATCTCCGGCATTGATAAACAGTTTGCCGATCAGGTCGAGCGCCTGCTGCGACCCGGAAGTGATCAAGACGTTCTCCACCTTCGCCTTGATCCCGTAGCGCGCCATGTTGTTCGCAATCAGTTCGCGCAGGGGCGCGTAACCTTCGGTTTCGCCGTACTGCAAAGCGGAAGCTGCCTGCTCGGTAAGTACCTTGTGACAGGCTTCTTCGAAGCGCTGGACGGGGAACACATCGGGAGCGGGCAGGCCGCCGCCAAAGGAGATCATTCCCGGTTTTTGGATGACTTTCAACAACTGGCGGATTTGAGAGCTGGTGACGCGCTTGGTGCGCAAGGCGTAACGAGATGTCCAGGCGGTCGACATGTGAAACCCTCCCCCAAAGCTATTGCAGGCTCTGGGCGTGCTTCTTACCTTGACGCGTTCAGCCAGACTATAGACACCGGAAGCACTTCACTCCATCTGCCCGACCACGATGAACTTCCTTGTCTTTTCGTCGGGAAACAGAAACTCGTAGATCTGATAAGAGTCATACGTAACCTTGTGCTCATCTTTAACGAGCTTCGCCTTGTAGTCGCCAAGTGCCAACAACATGTTAGGTACGCCGTCGGACTCCAATTCGTACTTCTTTCCATCGATCAGGACGCTCAACTTTTGAAAGCGGGCGCCGCCTTCAGGAACCATGCGCGATGCGTTGACATGAATGTTGACGGTGTACTCAGCTGGGTTGGGATTTGACCCAGCCCATGCGAATGCGATGAACGAAAACAAAAGAGTTGCAAGGAAAATCTTCTTCACGCGGTTCCTCGTTTCTGCTTGCGGGAATGAGCGTACCACGTGAGCTGGCCTCATTCGATGTTAGGCGAAGCCGTCGGGCTGGCTTACCGCGCCCACGTGCGCCTGTTCTTCGATAAACCGTCGGCCTGCGGCGAGCGCTTGGCGGTTAATTTCCAGCATATCGCGTTTTTTCACCTTGTCTTCGAGTACGCGCAATGCAGTTCCGGGAGCCAGACACTCGGTATCTTCCAGCAGCGCGCCCAACAATACTATGTTGGCTGCCTTCGTGGAACCGAGTTTGTCGGCGATCTCCGCCGCCGGAATCGCGACCACCTGCACTTCCGGCGCATAAAAGTCGGCAGGAAGGCTGGCGCCGTTGTAAAGAATGATGCCGCCGCTTACTACCTCGTGGGCAAACTTCCGCAGCGAGAACTCATTCATGGCCACGAGCACATCCGGGCGCGAGACGAGCGGCGAGCCGATGCGTTCTTTCGACAAGCAAACATGGCAGTGCGCGCTGCCCGAACGCATCTCCGGACCATACGACGGCAGCCAGCTCACTTCCAGTCCCTCCCGCATGCCCATTTCGATGAGGAGTTGCCCCATCAGCAGCACACCCTGTCCCCCGAGGCCTGCGATTTTGATCTTAACGTCTTTGAAACGATGGGCGTGTTTCGGTTTGGAAGTATCGTGCGCGCGCTCTTTCAAAGTGTCTTTCGAAGTGATCTCAAGCACATCCGCTACCGACCGCTGCGGCGGCTCATTGCCCTTGGGAATTTCCGGCCGGCGGTCGCGGAAAACATTCAGGGGAAAGGTCGGCGTCATCTTCTCGAGAACCCAGCGCCGCGCTTCCACCGGGTCTTTGCCCCAAATCGTCGGACACGGCGACAGGATTTCGACGAACGAGAAGCCCGCGCCATCGCGCTGGATCTCGAGTGCTTTGCGGATCGCCCGCCGCGCTTTCATGGTGTTCTTGTTGTCCGATAGCGCCACGCGTTCGACGTAAGCCGGCGCTTCCAGGCCGGCGATCAGTTCCGCCATGTGCAGAGGGAAGCCTTCGTTCGTCGGCCGACGGCCCCAGGGTGATGTAGTGCTCTTTTGCCCGACCATGGTGGTGGGCGCCATCTGTCCGCCAGTCATGCCATAGATTGCGTTGTTCACGAAAAAGACGGTGATCTTCTCGCCTCGGTTGGCGGCATGGATGATCTCGGCCGTGCCGATAGCCGCCAAGTCGCCGTCTCCTTGATAGGAGATCACGATTTTGTCGGGGCCGGATCGTTTGATGGCCGTGGCCGCAGCCGGAGCGCGGCCGTGGGCGACCTGCACATTGCCTACATCGAAATAGTAGTAGGCAAACACCGAGCAGCCTACCGGGCTTACGAAGATCGTTTTGTCTTGCAGCCCCAGGTCCTGCAACGCTTCGGCGATCAGCTTGTGGACCACTCCGTGCCCGCAGCCAGGACAGTAGTGGGTCTGGTGCTGCAGTTCCGTTTTGCGGTCGTAGAGGTCATAGAACACCGGCGACTTGGAGTGGACTAGTTCGTATCCGTTGTCGCTAACGCTGGCGCCAATTCTGGGGTCAACTGCGGGGCTGGCTTCCGGCTTAGCTTCGGACTTAACTTCGGACTTGACCTCGGAATCCCCTACGCCGATTATGCTGTCGTTTGCCATTCGCGTCGTCCTTTCAAACCGCTACGACCATGCGTGTCAATACCTCTTGCTGCAGCTCTCGGACCGAAGGCACGTTGCCGCCAACCCGGCCGTAGAACTCCACCGGCACCTTGCCGTTCAGCGCCAGGCGCACATCTTCCACCATTTGCCCGTTGCTCAATTCGACGACCAGCACCTTTTGCACCTTAGCCGCCGCTTCCACCAGAGCCTTCGAGGGATAGGGCCACAGAGTGATGGGGCGGAACAGTCCTGCTTTTACGCCATCCTTGCGCAACGCTTCCACCGTAGAAAGCAACACACGGGACACAATGCCGTAGCCGACCAGCAGCACTTCGGCGTCCTCGGTGCGGGTGAGCTCACAGCGCGGCTCGGCCTCTTGCGCGCGGATGTACTTGGCTTCCATTCTGCGCTCGTGCGCTTCCAGTTCGTCGGTTTCGAGATAAATGGAACTGATCAGGTTGGCACGCGTCTCTGGCGTTCCTTTTACCGCCCAGGGCTTTTCCGGCGGCTGAATCTCATTATCCTCAAGCTCGAGCGGTTCCATCATTTGTCCGACGAAGCCGTCGGTCAGCACCACTGCCGGATTGCGGTACTTGTCGGAGAGCTCGAAGGCCAGCATGGTGAATTCGGCCATCTCCTGCACCGATGCGGGAGCCAGCACGATATTGCGGTAGTTGCCGTGGCCGCCGCCTTTCACCACCGCGAAGTAGTCGCTTTGTTCCGGCCCGATGTTGCCGAGGCCGGGGCCGCCGCGATTTACATCTACGATCACGCAGGGCAGTTCCGCGCCGGCTAGATAAGACATACCTTCCTGCATCAGGCTGAGCCCGGGGCCGGACGAGCCGCTCATGACGCGGACCCCAGCCGCGGCTGCGCCATACACCATGTTGATGGCGGCGACTTCGCTCTCCGCTTGAATAAATGTTCCGCCGACCTGCGGGAAGTAGAGCGCGGCCGCCTCGGCGATTTCGCTGGCTGGAGTAATCGGATAGCCGTAGTACGCGCGGCACCCGGCGAGGATCGCGCCCTTTACCACCGCCACGTTTCCCTTACACAGTTGCCGCATGTTCGCCTCCTGGCGCCTGCACCTGCGCCGCTGCCGGCGTCAACGCCTTGGCTTTCGCCTTTATGCGGTAGACCGCAATCGCGCCCGGCTCCGGGCAGCAATAAAAGCAGATTCCACAACCCGTACAGTCGTGCCCGGTATAGCGCGCCGGGTGAGCCCCGTAAGCATTCAACTCCGGCGCCAGTTCCAGGCACTGCGGCGGGCAGGACTCCACGCATAGCCCGCATCCCTTGCATTCCTCGACATCGACTGTAACTTTACCGCGCGCTTGGCCTGCCATGTTCACCTCGTTAACCTTCACCTCTTTGACGTTTCAACTCGTTACCACTGTCTCCCCAGATAAACGCCGCTGCATCCACCAGGTTTTCTGGGCAAATTGCTCGAGTTCTTCCCGAAACCTGGGATGCGCAATGTCGATCAATCCCTGCGCCCGTTCCCGGATAGTCTTGCCGTGCAGATAAGCGGCCCCGTATTCGGTCACCACATAACGGACCAGCCCGCGCGAAGTAACCACTCCCGCGCCCGGGCTCAGCATGGGCACAATCCGCGAAATCGCGCCATCCTTTGCCGTAGACGAAATGGCGATGATGGCCTTGCCACCTTTGGAGCGCGAAGCCCCGCGCAGGAAGTCCACTTGCCCGCCAATGCCGCTATAGAACTGGTTTCCGATCGAATCGGAGCAGACCTGACCGGTGAGATCGACCTGCAATGCGGAATTGATCGCCACCATCTTGTCGTTGCGGGCAATCAGGCCGGGATCGTTGCAGTAGGACGTGGGGTGAAACTCGAAGATCGGATTGTTGTCCACGAAATCAAACAACCGTTTCGTGCCCAGAGCAAATCCCAGGATGATCTTCCGCGGCTTGAAGTTCTTGCGTTCACCCGTGATCACGCCCGCTTCGATCAAAGGAATCACGCCGTCGGAAACCAGTTCGCTGTGGATCGCGAGATCCTTGCGATCCATGAGATACGGGAGCACAGCATCCGGGATTCCGCCGATGCCGGTCTGCAACACGGCTCCGTCTTCAATCAAATCCGCGACGTTGCGGGCGATAGCCTTATGCATGTCGGTGATGTGCGGGCGCTTCATGGCGCACAGTGGCCGGGAGGAATCCACAACGGCGTCCAGCTCAGTCACATGGATAAAACTGTCTCCGAAGGTGCGCGGCATTTGATCGTTGATCTGCGCCACCACGTAGTGCGCACATTTGGCCGCCGTAAGCGACGTATCCACACCCACTCCGAAGCTGCAGAAGCCGTGCGAGTCGGGAGGAGAGAGTTGCAGCAGGGCCACATCAATCGGCATGGCGCCGCTCTCGAAAAGGTCTTCAATTTCACTCAGGTAGATCGGGGTGTAGTCGGCGCGCCCTTCGTTAATGGCCTGGCGCACATTGGCGCCGATAAACACTGCATTATGCCGGAAGTGCCCGGCCATCTCTGGCGCCACATAAGGGGCCGCTCCCATGGTCATCATGTGCACGATTTCGACATCCTGCACGTGGGGAGCGCGGCGCATCAGCGCTTCTACCAGAGTCTCAGGTTCGGCGCAGCCCGGCTGAATGTAGACACGCATTCCCGACTGCACACAGCGCAGCGCCTCCTCTGGCGTGCGCAACTTTTTCTTGTAATCAATTTCCCAGGACATCTGTTTTCCCCCTCGCCCGGGCTACCCAACAGCCCCACAGCACCGGACTTACACCCAGGGCGAAATTACTGCCAATACGACCGTCTCGCATCTGTTACATACCATTAGAAACGCCTCTCCGCTTTGCGGCGGTGATCTTACGCACAAGTCACAGTGAGGCGCGTCACATCAAGCTCTAGCCGCTCGCCAGGGGTGGTCACCTGCGCACGGCCAAATACCCATGGATTCATTGCAAAATGAACGGTGGATCGGCTGGAACGGTCGTCTATTCGCCGTTCACGAGACCTTCAATGTCTCTTGTCCTGGTCCCAGCACGTGCTCCAGACCCTTGACGGCTCGCATGTATTGGGCTCGCTCGAAGGCTCCCGGATCGGGGCAGCGGAGCTGGCTCATGCTGCCTTGCATCTGGTGCACAGATTCATATTCGTGGCCTTCCATCCACTCCCGAACGCCTTGTTCCACATGACGAAGATGCCCAATTCCATGGCGCAACAGAGCCGAGCACATCATCGTCACATCGGCGCCGACCATGAGCAGCTTGATTACGTCCTGGGGCCCATGCACACCGCTGGTCGCCGCCAGGTTGGCCCGGATGCGGCCGTAAAGAATGCCTATCCAGGTCAGAGGCAGCCGTAAATCCTGCGGGCCGCTGAGCAGCACGTTGGGTTTAATTTCTAATGCTTCCAGGTCGATATCGGGCTGGTAGAAGCGGTTGAACAGCACCAGGCCGTCTGTGCCCATCTGGTCCAACTGCTTTACCATATTGGCCAAATTGCTGAAAAATGGACTGAGCTTGACGGCTACCGGAATGTGAACCGAAGTCTTTACCTCTCGGAGAATGTCCGTATAGATCAACTCTGTGTCCGAACCAGAGACGGCCATGTTTGCCGGAATGAAGTAGATATTGCACTCGATGGCGTCGGCTCCGGCTTGCTCGATCTGCTTGGCATACTTGGTCCAACCGCCCAGGGTGGCACCGTTGAGGCTGGCGATAATCGGAATGTCCACCGCTTCCTTGGCCTTGCGAATGTGATTCAAATAGCCCTCGGGGCCGGTGTGGAATTCGCTGCCCTGGGGAAAGTAAGTAATTGACTCGGCAAAGCTCTCCGTGCCGGCGTTGAGATCGCGTTCCAGCTCCAGGGCTTCCTGACGCAGCTGTTCTTCGAACAGGGAATAGAGCACGACGGCCGAGCAGCCGGCATCTTCAAGGCTGCGGATCCCGCCGATTTCCTGCGAAAGCGGGGATGCGGAGGCGACCAGCGGCGTGCGCAATTGCATGCCTAGATATTTCGTGCTTAAGTCCATGAGGCTTCCTCTTCGAGATGTGAATCGCTCTTAGTGTGCGTCGCTATTTTCCCGTTATCACTGGTATCTGGACCACCTCTGCCGGAGCCGCCGCCTGCTGCGGCCTGCGCTGCGCCATATACTCGTACAGGCGATAGCGCGCCTCAGCATCCTGCTGCGCCTCTTGCCACAGAACTTTGGCGTGTTCAGGGTGGCTCTTCTGTAGCATCTTGAAGCGCGTCTGCTGCAGTAAATAGTCTTTGACTTTGCGCGTGGGGGTACGGGAATCGAGTATCAGCGGATTCTCGCCGGCGAGGGCGCGCTCCGGATGGTAGCGATAGAGCAGCCACTGTCCCGAGTCGACCGCGACTTTCTGGTCCGACATTGCGGTCGTCATGTCGATGCCGTGCGCGATGCAGTGCGAGTAAGCGATGATGATGCTGGGGCCATCGTAGGCTTCCGCTTCCAGGAAGGCTTTGAGCGTGTGCTCGTCCTTGGCGCCCATGGCGACGCTGGCCACATAAACATTGCCGTAGGCCATGGCCATCAGCCCGAGGTCTTTCTTCAGCCCCGGTTTGCCTCCCGCCGCGAACTTTGCGACTGCTGCGCGGGGGGTGGATTTCGAGGCTTGGCCTCCGGTGTTCGAATAAACCTCGGTGTCGAGCACCAGGAGGTTCACGTTGCGCCCGCTGGCGATCACATGATCGAGGCCGCCGTAGCCAATGTCATAGGCCCAGCCGTCGCCGCCGACGATCCAAACGCTCTTTTTCACCAGCATGTCGGCGAGCGCCAGCAGTTGCTTCGCATCCGGGGAGTCCAGACCCTTCAGCTTTTCCTTCAGCAGTTCGACGCGCTGCCGCTGCTCGTAAATGTCCGACTCGTCTTTCTGCGGACTCTCCAGCAGAGCGGTGACCAGTTCGTCTCCAATGGACGCAGCCTGACGGCGAACTAACTCGCGGGCGAATTCGGTTTGCTTGTCGATAGAGAGCCTGAATCCCAGGCCGAACTCCGCATTGTCCTCAAACAGGGAATTCGACCAAGCCGGTCCGCGGCCGTCCAGATTCTTGGCCCAAGGCGTAGTCGGCAGGTTGCCGCCGTAGATCGAAGAGCAACCGGTCGCATTGGCGATCACGGAACGATCTCCGAAGAGCTGTGAAACCAGCTTCAGATATGGCGTCTCGCCGCATCCGGAACAAGCCCCCGAAAATTCGAATAAAGGCTCCTGTATCTGCTGCTGGCGGATATTCGTGTTCTTGATCAGCCGGCGATCAAGCTCTGGAATCTTGAGGAAGAAATCCCAGTTCTCCCGCTCCGGCTCGCGCAGCGGCGGTTGCGGCACCATATTGATTGCCTTCAGGCGGGTCTCGCTCTTGTTCTTTGCGGGACAGATGTCGACGCAGATGCCGCATCCGGTGCAATCTTCCGGCGCAACCTGGATGGTGTACTTCAGGCCCTGCCATTCCTTGTCCCGCGTGTCAGAAGACTTGAAGGTCGCAGGCGCACCCTCCAGTTGTTTTGAGTCGTAGACCTTGATGCGGATCACGGCGTGCGGGCAGACCAGCGCGCACTTGCCGCACTGTATACAGATCTTCGTATCCCACGCCGGAATTTCGAGCGCAATGTTGCGCTTTTCCCATTTCGCGGTGCCGGTGGGGAAGGTTCCATCGACGGGGAAGGCGCTCACCGGGATCTCGTCGCCGTGGCCGGCGTAGATTACGCCGAGCACATCGCGCTCAAACTGAGGCGCCTGCGGAGAAAACGCCGGCGGCATTTCGGCGTGGCTCGTGACCTTGTCGGGGACGCTGACTTCAAAAAGGTGGGACAGCGTTTCATCCACGGCGTGCAGGTTTTGCTGCACCACCTCGTCCCCTTTCTTGCCGTAGGTGTCGCGGATCGACTGGCGAATGGCTTCAATCGCTTGTTCGCTGGGCAGAACCTTGGAGATGGCGAAGAAGCAAGTCTGCAGAATGGTATTCATGCGCGAGCCCATGCCTGTATCGCTCGCCACCTGATAGGCGTCAATTATGAAAAACCTGGCCTTCTTGGCGATCAGTTGCGTCTGGACTTCGCGCGGCAGATGGTCCCAAACTTCATCCTTATTAAAAGGGCTATTGAGCAGGAAAACGCCACCGGAAACCAGGGCGCTGAGCATGTCATAGCGCTCGAGGAAAATCCATTGATGGCAGGCCACGAAGTTGGCCTTCGAAATCAGGTAGCTGGAGCGAATCGGTTGCGGCCCGAAACGCAGGTGGGAAACCGTCATCGCGCCCGACTTCTTGGAGTCATAGACGAAGTAGCCCTGCCCGTAGTTGTCGGTGTTTTCGCCGATGATCTTGATCGAATTCTTGTTCGCGCCCACGGTGCCATCCGCGCCCAGGCCGTAGAACATCGCTCGCACCACGCTCTCGGGCTCGACGGAAAAATCGGAATCGTAATTCAGACTGGTATGGCTCACGTCGTCTTGAATGCCGACGGTGAAGTGGTCTTTAATCTCGGGACCGGGCTTCGCCAGATTGTCGTAAACGGCTTTGACCATCGCGGGCGTGAATTCTTTTGATGAGAGACCGTAACGTCCACCGATGATTACCGGCGCGGCCTTCAGCGTCCCATAGCCCAGCCTGATTCCTTCGTGAATCGCGCTGACGACGTCAAGATAGAGCGGCTCTCTCCCGGCGCCAGCTTCCTTGGTGCGATCGAGAACGGCGATCTGGCGTACGGTAGGCGGAAGAGCTTCGAGGAATCGCTGGACGGAGAACGGGCGGTACAGCCGGACTTTCAGCAAGCCAACTTTCTCACCCTTCTGAATCAGATAATCCACCGTCTCGTGCGCGGTCTCCGCGCCGGAGCCCATCATGACGATCACGCGCTCGGCATCGGGCGCGCCCACGTAGTCGAACAGGTGATACGAACGCCCCACCACCTGGGAAAACTTATCCATCACCGCCTGGACCTTATCGGGACAGGCGTCGTAGTAAGGATTGCAGGCTTCGCGCGCCTGAAAGTAGACGTCGGGATTTTGTGCCGTGCCGCGCAACACGGGATGGTCCGGAGAAAGCGCCCGCTGCCGATGTTCGAAGACACGATCCATGTTGATCAGAGCGCGCATGTCGTCTTCGGTGAGCATCTCGATCTTGTTGACTTCATGCGAAGTGCGGAAGCCGTCAAAGAAATGCAGGAAAGGGATGCGGGTTTCGAGCGTGGCCGCATGAGCGATGAGCGCCAGGTCCATTGCCTCCTGAACAGAATTCGAGGAGAGCATCGCGAATCCCGTAGTTCTGCAAAACATCACATCCGAGTGGTCGCCGAAAATCGAGAGGGCGTGGGTCGCAACCGTGCGTGCGCTGACGTGGAATGCCGTAGCCGTAAGTTCGCCAGCGATCTTGTTCATGTTGGGGATCATCAGCAGCAGGCCTTGCGACGCCGTGAAGGTCGTGGACAGGGCCCCGGTCTGGAGCGCGCCATGAACCGCACCGGAAGCGCCGCCTTCGCTCTGCATTTCGATCACGTGAGGCACGCTGCCCCAGATGTTGGCCACTTCTTCCGACGCCCACTGATCCGCCCATTCGCCCATATTCGACGATGGGGTGATGGGATAAATGGCGATGACTTCATTGAGGCGGTAGGCGACATATGCCACTGCCTCGTTGCCGTCCATGGTCTTGAATTTACGCTTCATGAAAATCCCCTTCTGCCTTCTCTCGAACCCCGCTCGTGCTGAGGAAATGTTATGTAAAGTATGACGGACTAAGGTGATATTGTCGGGAACGCTGCTCACAGCGACGTGTGATGTGCGTCACAAATGAGAAGAAGAATAAGCAGCGGGCCGGACGGGAAACATCAAGCTGCTTCTTCTCCGTTACCTCGGGTAGAAACCTCAACCAAAAGGCGAGGGTGCACGCCCGGCCCAATCGCTTCGTGTCCTCGGGCGATCTCTGGTCACACCCGCGCAAATCGTTTAGAGCTCCAAGGTTGCCCGCAGCGAAGTTAGATCTTCATCCATGCGAATATCAAAGCCCAGGCGCTTAAAGACGGCTCGCATCGCTACGTTGTCGGGTAACATCTCCGCCGACACTAAAGCTATCTTTTCGTCGCGGGCGACCTGAACGACACGGCGGAGTAATTCATATCCCAAACCCCGGCGTTGATACTGATCTGAAACCAGCGCCGCGACCTCCGCTTCATTTCTGGAGTGTAGCTTGTTCATACGGCCAACGCCCATGAGCCGGTGCTCTCCTGTAGCGGGATCGGTGTGCTCGGCGACCAGCACCATTTCGCGGTCGTAATCGCCGAAACAGATGCGCAACAGGCGTTCATGCGCCACCCGCCGAATCAGGCTGAGGGAAGAGAAGTAGCGCAGATAGACGCTGCGATCGGAAAGCGTCTCGTGGAACTTAACGAACAGCGGTTCATCTTCGGGGCGGATCGGACGAATGCTGACCTGAGTTCCATCCTGCATTGTCCAGGACGAGACATACTGTGAGGGATAGGGACGAATCGCAGGCTTGGGCAACTGGTCGAGGGTTACGTTGGGCCCATGCAACACGATTCTGGCATCGAGCGCCAGTATGCGCTCCGGTGAGGCCAGCAGAGGATTGATGTCAATTTCCGCAATCCATCGCCGTTCGAGCACCAACTGGCTGAATCGGACTAACAGGTTCTCCAGATCCGTCAGGTTGACCGGCTTGCGGCCGCGAACTCCCTTGAGCGCGGTGAAGACACGGGTTTGCTCCATCAATCTTTGCGCCAGCGTCGTGTTCAGTGGTGGAAGCGCCAGAGCGCGGTCGCGGTACACTTCGACCAGCTGGCCGCCAGAGCCGAAGAGGATGACTGGCCCAAACTGCGGATCCACGCTGCTGCCGAGGATTAATTCGTAGCCATCGAGCTTCACCATCGGCTGCACAACGACGCCCAGGAATTGCCCGGGGCCGGCTTTCTCGGCAACCGAAGACTCGATGGCGCGATAGGCAGAACGGACCTCCGCTTTATCCTGCAAATTCAGTTTCACTCCGCCGACATCCGTCTTGTGGGTGATGGTTTCGGAAAGCACTTTCAGCACCACGGGAAAGCCAAGCTCCGAAGCCAGCGCGACCGCCTCGTCCTCGCTGGCCGCAGCGCGCGTCTCTACCGTGGGGATGCCGTAAAGCGACAACACCTGCTTCGATTCCACCTCGGTGAGCAGAACGCGCCCCTTCTTTCGCGCATTCTGAATGATTTGCCCGACCTGATTGCGGGCTGCGCTCTTCACGTCAGACTGGTCAGCCAGTGCGGGAGTCTCGTAGAGTCCGCGCAGATTGTAGTTGTACCGCAACATGTGCGAGAAAGCCCGCGCCGCCGTGTCGGGATAATGAAACGTTGGAATGCCCGCCGCATTCAGGGCGGCTTCGCCGGCAGCAATGCTGTTGCCTCCCATCCAACTGGCGAGCAGGGGCTTGCCATACCCTTTGGCATAAGGTTTCATGCTTTCTGCAACCAGCAAAGGATCGGCCATGGCTTGCGGGACAAGGATGACCAGCAGTCCATCGCTGTTCGGGTCTTGCGAAGCAATTTCGAGGGCGCGAGCATAGCGCTCGGAATCGGTATCGGCGAGAACATCAATAGGATTGCTGTGACTCCAGTGGGCGGGCAGGAACTCATTCAGGCGCCGGAGAGTCTCGGGAGAAAGCTCGGCCAGTTCTCCACCGCTGGCTACCAGTGCATCCGTCGCCAGGACTGCCGGGCCGCCCGCATTGGTCAGAATCGTAAGCCGCGGACCCTTGGGACGAGGCTGTCTGCCGAGTACTTCCGCCATATAGAAAAGATCCGAGATGCTGTGCACCCGCAAAACTCCCGAGCGGCGGAAGGCTGCGTCCAGCACTTCGTCGCTGCCCGTGAGCGCGCCGGTATGTGACGCGGCAGCCCGCGAGGCCGCTTCCGAGCGGCCGGCTTTGATCACGATGATCGGCTTGGTGAGTGCGACTTCACGAGCCGCCGACACGAACGCCCGCGCATCCCCCACCGATTCCATATAGAGCAGGATGCTCTTGGTGTTCGGGTCGTCGCCCAGGTAGTAGATCAAATCGCCCCAACCCACATCGAGCATCGAGCCGGTGGAAACGATGGCGCTGAAGCCAACTTGTTCGCGACCGCTCCAGTCGAGGATGGCGACCAAAAGCGCTCCGCTCTGACTCAGGAACGCAACGTTGCCCGCCTTGGGCGCATCTTTGACGAAAGTGGCATTCAACCCGATGGTCGGGTTCATAATGCCCATGCAGTTGGGGCCCATCAAGCGTATGGAACCGCGCCGCAACTGTTCTTGAATTTGCCGTTCGAGTGCGGCGCCGTCCGCGCCACGCTCCCTGAATCCAGCGGAAAGCACAACCGCGGCTCTAACCCCCGCATCCACGCACTCCCCAACGACCTGCGGGACCGTTACTGCCGGGGTGGCCACGATCGCCAAATCCACCGGTCCAGGGATGTCGCGAATGCTGGCGTACGTTTTGATCCCCAGCACTTCCGGATGCTTGGCGTTGACGGCATACACTTTCCCTTGAAACTTGCCGTGCAGCAGGTTCTCCAGAACGGAGCGGCCTACGGTGCCGGGACGACTGGTCGCACCGATGACGGCCACCGAGCTGGGAGTGAACATTGCCTCCATGCCGTAGCCCGCTGGCGGTCTCTGTTTCTCTTCACGATTCGGCGGTCGTCCCACGAGACCAGCCTCGGGCGAACTCATAATAGTTCCTCGTCCCTTAATCTTGCCGCGGCGAGACCCGGCACCTTAAAGGATAGACTATGAAGATCGACTAGCGGCGAATGTTTAGGATTTTCTGCGCGTCCTTCAGCGCTTCAGGAAGCGCAACGCCGCTCCACCGCGATCGCGATGCGACCGGATGGTTGGGGCTGTCATCTGCGATTGCGCGCTGTCAAGGGCGAGCGTCTTTGTTGGAAACCAGCAAAGGTCGGCTAGCTTCCACTCGTGATCCAGCCACCTGCACGCGTGGTTCAAATCTCTGTTCGACCGAGAGGGCGCGCGACACCAGGCATAGCTCCTTAGCCTTTTGCAAAAGCTTGCTGGCCCGAGCCCGATCCTCTTCCTGCGAAATCGTCAGATTCGCGCGAATCGACACCTCGCCAAAGCTGTAGCCGGCGGCGCCCTTGCTGATCGCACTCTCCGCTTCCACCTGCAGGTCGGTGTACTCGAACTTCGAGTATTCTGCGAGGGCGCGAAAGGTAGTCGTATAGCAACTGGCGACCGCACAGAGCAGCAAGTCCTCCGGTGTCCACCTGCCGTCCAAGCCGCCAAAGGCAGGCGGCGAAGTGAAGTGGATGGCATTGGGCGCGGAACTGGATTTTGCAATGCCAGTCCGGCCAGAGGCCCACCACGCAACTACCCGAAACCGAAGCCCGTCTCCCATGGCGTTGTTACCGTCCCATCCCCGCATTTCAAAGTTATGCGGTTATCAAGCCTCAATGAATTCGGAAATTTACGGTGCTGGTGGTTTCCACCTCCACCGGTTCGCCATTTAACAGGAATGGAGGGTAGCCACCACTTTTTGACAGCGAGCTTCCTTGCACTTCCGTGCATATAAAGTTTGCATCGCAAAGGACTCTCCAGACCATGCGTGAAGTCACCTTCTTTTGTGATCCTGATCACAGTGTCAGTGATACAATTTGCCCGGAAGAGAATTACGAATGCGCGCGCCCTACGGGCTCAACATCCTCGACAACTGCCTCACCTGCCCGATGCGGGAGGAGAATTTATTCTGCAATCTGCCGGTGGGCGCTCTACAGCGGTTGAATGAGATCAGATCCACCGCGGTCTACCCAAGATCCGCGATGCTGTTTATCGAGGGACAGCAGCCGCGTGGGGTATTTGTGCTGTGCACGGGAAAAGCGAAGCTTTCGACCTCGTCGGCTGCGGGCAAGACGGTCATCACCAAGATCTCTGAAGCGGGAGATGTCCTGGGGCTCAGCGCCACGATTTCCAACCGGCCTTACGAAGTGACGGCCGAGATGATCGAGCCCGGCCAGGCGAATTTCATTACCCGGGATGCCTTGCTGCAATTCATGCGTGAATATGGAGAAGTGGCGGTGCGCGTGGCGGAGCAGCTTAGCCGCAACTACTACGCGGCGTATGAAGGCATCCGCGCCCTGGGACTCACCAACTCCCCGGCGGAGAGATTCGCACAATTACTGCTGGGCTGGTCCAATGCCGTGAGCAATGGCGATCCTCTGCAGTTGAAGCTGACGCTGACGCATGAGGAAATCGCCGAAATCATTGGCACGACGCGTGAAACCGTCAGCCGCTTGTTCTCGCAGTTCAAGAAGAAACAACTCGTGCAATTGAAAGGCGCGACCCTGATTATCCGCAACAAAGCCGCGCTGAAAGAAATGGTTCATTCCTGACCACTGGGACTTCCTGTTCCCTGGTTACCCTAACGCGGTTGCGCTAAGCGGGTGCCGGCTATTTGCGCTCTGGCTGTGTTCGTTCGGCTTCGATCCGCCCGATTTCCCGGCGGAGCCAGTTGCGCAGAGCCTCTTCGATCTCTTCTTGCGTGCCGGTGCGGTAGAGGGAGTCGATCGTCTGACCTTTGTCGTTGAGCGGAATGAATCGGCAGGGCACGTCTTTCTTTCGGAATTCCTGAGGAACCAACTGCGTCAGCAGGCATTCAATGCAGGGATGGGGCCGGGCGGTATCCCCAAAGTTCAGGCAGCTTGGAGAATCCTCAAAAATGAAGGGGGCACGCCAGGGCGTGAAGGGCGCGCGACTATACCCGCCCTCTTCCAGGAATTTCAACTCGAGCCGCAGGATTTCAAGAATGTCGCGATTTTTATGTGGCATGGTGTATATCCAGCCGGAGTCCGCGGAGCCGGAGACCTCTCGGTGGAGCCCCCTTTATCTTGTCGATTCGATCCTCGATGACATCTATAGCGGCAGTCTCCTTATACTTTCTTGGATGATGCGCCAGTTTGCCCGAGGGCCGGGTCCGCGACCGCCTGTTCGTAACCGACCGAGGCATAGTAAATTGCCCGGTCAAAAAACTGCTCCAGCAACTGCAGCATTTCCAGTTCGCCGAAAACTTCCACCGGGTGCTCCAGAACCGATTCTTTCTTGATGAACTCCCACAGGTTATCCTTGGTCAAAACGATCACCCAAATCACCTCGCTCATCGGCACTTGCTGGCTGGCCCGGCGCGCGCCAATCTGCAAATAGCGCTGCTCCAGCTGATGTTCATCCTTCCCCATGAGCCACTCACCCAGATGACGGTAGACCTCGTACACCCGTTCGTTAAGATCTTCAGGGGGGACCTTTTGCTGGAAGTCTTGGGTCAACTTGGAATTCCGGACTTGCTCGAGAACGCTTGCCGCCAGCGCTTGGGAGTGGGTCTCGATCAGCCGAACGAGGCGATACAACATCATCATGACAATCCTCCCGTCCTCAACGTGTTTACAGTCTCAGCGCCCGCAATGTCTGTAGCCATGACGGGCGGTACATTCTGTGATGAGTATCGCAGAGGGAATGCTTTGTGGGAAATAGAAATCAGGTGGTAGTGCTGGAGCGTGGCCGGCGTGGTCAAAGAGCCGCGGTACGTCCTGACGGGTGTTGGCGGAGTTGACTCCAAGAAATTAAGATACCAAACAGCACGAAATAGAAAGGCGAGATTCGATGACTCCTGTAGCCTCTGTAAACTCTCCGCAGCATCATACTTCCATGCAGCCCCTGACTCCCGAAGAGTTGCGCAAAATTAACGCCTATTGGCGTGCGGCGAACTATCTTTCCGTCGGTCAGATTTATCTGTACGCGAATCCACTTCTCCGCGAACCGCTGAAGATCGAGCACGTCAAGCCGCGACTGCTCGGGCACTTTGGGACCACGCCCGGTCTCAACTTCATCTACGCCCATTTCAATCGCCTGATCAAGAACTACGATCTGAATGCCATCTACCTGGCTGGCCCCGGCCACGGCGGCCCCGGAATGGTCGCGAATACGTACCTGGAGGGCACCTACAGCGAGTTTTATCCGAACATCACGCAAAACGAAGAGGGCTTACAGAGGCTGTTCAAACAGTTTCCTTCCCGGGAGGAATTCCAAGTCACGCGGCGCCCGAAACCCCAGGCTCCATCCACGAAGGTGGGGAATTGGGTTATTCGATCATGCACGCTTGTGGCGCGGTGTTCGACAACCCCGACTTGCTCGCGTGTTGCGTGGTGGGAGACGGCGAAGCGGAAACGGGCCCGCTGGCCACGAGCTGGCATGGCAATAAATTTCTGAATCCTGCGCGTGACGGCGCCGTGTTGCCGATTCTCCATCTCAACGGCTGGAAGATCGCGAATCCAACCGTGCTTGCCCGAATGGATGATCAGGAGCTTACCAATCTCTTCACCGGCTACGGCTGGAAACCCTATTTCGTCGAGGGGGACGTGCCGGAAGAAATGCATCAACTGATGGCCGGAACTTTGGACACGATCGTGAAGGAAATTCGCTCGATTCAAGATACCGCTCGTCAAAATAACGTTCGTAAGGCTGGGGATGCGAGCCTTCCCGCCTGGCCGATGATAGTTCTGCGCAGCCCGAAGGGTTGGACGGGGCCGAAAGTGGTTGATGGAAAGCCCATCGAGGGTACATGGCGCGCGCATCAAGTGCCGGTGGCCGACCTGCAGTCGAAGCCGGAACACCTGAAGATCCTGGAAGACTGGATGAGAAGTTATCGGCCCGAGGAATTGTTTGACAAGAACGGCAAGCTGATTCCGGAACTCGCGGAATTGGCTCCCAAGGGCGAGCGCAGGATGGGGGCGAATCCGCATGCCAACGGCGGCTTGCTGTTGCGCGACTTGGTCATGCCCGACTTTCGCGATTATGCCGTCAGCGTTCCGAAGCCCGGCACCGAGAATGCGGAAGCCACGCGCGTGCTCGGCGTATTCTTGCGCGACGTGATGAAGCTGAACGCGGACTCCAAGAACTTCCGCGTCTTCGGCCCCGATGAGACGGCCTCGAACCGGCTGGACGCTCTCTTTGAGGTTACCGACAAGCTGTGGATGGAACCAATGCTGCCGGTGGACGAACACCTCTCGCAGCACGGTCGCGTGCTGGAGATGCTCAGCGAGCATATGTGCCAGGGCTGGCTGGAAGGCTATTTGCTCACCGGGCGCCATGGCTTCTTCTCCTGCTACGAAGCGTTTATCCACATCATCGATTCCATGTTCAACCAGCACGCCAAATGGCTGAAGGTGACGCGCGAGATCGAGTGGCGGCGTCCCATCGCATCCCTCAACTACTTGTTGACTTCTCATGTGTGGCGGCAGGATCACAACGGATTCACCCATCAGGATCCCGGCTTCATCGATCATGTGATCAATAAGAAAGCCGACATCGTCCGGGTTTACCTTCCGCCCGACGCCAACTGCCTGCTTTCCGTCGGCGACCATTGCCTGCGGAGCCGGCATTATGTCAACGTCATCGTCGCCGGCAAGCAGCCTGCACTGCAGTTTCTCGACATGGAGTCGGCCATTGAACACTGCTCCACCGGCATTGGCATCTGGGAGTGGGCAAGCACCGATAAGGGGGCCGAGCCCGATGTCGTGATGGCGTGCGCGGGTGACGTGCCCACGCTCGAAACCTTGGCGGCGGTCGATCTTTTGCGGCAGCATTTTCCCGACATCAGGATTCGCGTGGTCAATGTTGTCGACCTCATGACCATTCAACCTTCGAGCGAGCATCCCCACGGTCTCCCGGATGTTGATTTCGATTCCATGTTCACGGTGGATAAGCCGATCATCTTTGCTTATCACGGCTATCCCTGGTTGATTCACCGCCTCACCTATCGCCGGCATAACCATGACAATCTCCACGTGCGCGGCTATAAAGAAGAAGGAACGACCACCACCCCGTTCGATATGGCGGTTCTGAACGATCTGGATCGCTACCATCTGGCAGGGGATGCGGTGGACCGTGTTCCCAGACTGCAGAAAGTCGGGGGCCACTTCAAGCAGTTCCTGCGCAACAAGCTGGTCGAGCATAAACAATATATTTACGAACGTGGAGACGACCTGCCGGAAATCCGCGACTGGACTTGGCCTTACTAATGCCGATGAACGTGCTTGTTCTCAACTCCGGCTCCAGCAGCCAGAAGAGCTGTCTCTACGAAATTGGGGATGCCCTCCCAGACGATCCACCGGCTTGCAGCTGGGAGGGCAAGATCGAGTGGGCCGATGACAAGGCTCAATACTCGATCAGGAACTCCCACGGAGCTTCAAAAAAAGACCTGGCATCGGCGGGCTCTCGTGGGGAAGCCATCGAGCGCCTGCTCCACAGTTTATGGAGCGGCGAGACGCAAGCGATTTCCGGCCCTTCCGACATTGATGTTGTGGGACATCGGGTTGTCCACGGCGGTCCGCAATACTTCGAGCCCTCGTTCGTTACGGCCAAGGTCAAGTCGGCGATCGAAAGCGTTTCCGTTTTTGCGCCGCTCCACAATCGCGCCGAACTCGAAGGCATGGAGATTGTCGCGAAATTACTGGGTTCCGTGCCCCAGATCGCCGTCTTCGACACCGGCTTTCATGGCACCATGCCTTTATCGGCGAAAACCTATCCTGGTCCCTACGAATGGTTCGAGCAGGGAATTCGCCGCTACGGATTTCACGGCATCAATCATCAGTATTGCGCGCAGCGAGCGGCGCAGTTGCTGGCCAAGAACCTGAATTCGCTGAAACTCGTTACCTGCCACTTGGGGAATGGCTGCTCTTTGGCGGCGATTCGCGAAGGCCGAAGCGTGGATACGACCATGGGTTTTACCCCGCTGGAGGGTCTCATGATGGGCACGCGCTCGGGCTCCGTCGATCCCGGCATCCTTACCTATCTGATGCGAGAGAAACATTTCTCGGGCCAGCAACTTGATGAGGTCCTCAATCAGAAGTCGGGACTGCTAGGTGTGTCGGGAATTTCGAGCGATATGCGGCAGATTCTTGCCGCCAGCAAGAACGGCGTCGCACCCGCAAAAATGGCGCGCGCGCAACTGGCGCTTGATATTTACGTCCATCGCCTGCGATCGGGAATTGGCGCCATGATCGCCGTGCTGGGCGGAGTTGACGCCCTGGTGTTCACCGCGGGAGTCGGCGAAAACTCACCCGAAGTGCGCGCCGCGGTGTGTGACAATTTTGCCTTCCTCGGCCTGAAGCTCGACCAGGAGAAGAACACAGTATCGCCTCTGGAAAAAGCAACGTCGCCTTTGAAAAACGACAAGGACATCTCCGCTTCGGATGCAGCCGTCCACGTTTTAGTTATTCATGCCGAGGAAGACTGGATGATCGCTCGGCAGTGTTGGAATCTCGTCAGGCAACAGTCAACCGCCTCTTCATGATTCGGTGCTATCAATCGAACCGCTTCGGGCGCGTGATGCGACGCGGTGATGCGCCGAAGAGCGAGGTCCCGCTCCTTTCGCAGTTTGAGAAAACCTGGGGCAAGATCGCGCATAGTGACTACTTGAATCCTCTCTGAGTCGATTGCCCAGGAGATTTTGTCTAGCGGCTAGTGCAATCAGTTGCCAGCGTCTATAATTCTCAGCAGAAACAAACAGTATAAAATTTCTACGGTTTATATCGCGATTGCCTGGGGGCGGGGTTTATGCATTTCCCACAGTCATTAGCCAAAGTATTGATATGAAGCGATTTAGCAGTTTTTTTTGCGAACGCGAAATGGCATTCCCCGTGCTTTAAGTAAGAGCGGGTCCAGTTCACGGATGTTAACGAGGATCTAAAAACGAAAATTTCAGCACGAGCAATAATTGGGCAAGGAGCCTTTAACTATGAATCGCACTTCGTTGAGATTGACCCTAATGCTGGCGGCGACACTGGTCGCAACTATCGGCTGTTCAACCAAGACTTATGTCCGTCAACAGACCACGCCGCTGATCAATAAGACCAACGAACTCGACGACCTGACCGCGAAGAATTCGAAAGACATCAAGGACGTCGACCAGCGCGCCCAAGCCGGAATCCAGGCCGTGCAGGCACGCGCCGCAGAAATAGACCAGAAGGCGCTGGCCGCGGGAAGCGAAGCCGAAAAGGCGCAACTGTCGGCGAACGGCGCGTCCCAGCGTGTAGATAGTCTGACCAACGCTGTCGTCAACCTCGATAACTATCGCCCGGTGGTGGAGACGGCGGTGCACTTCGGATTCAACAAGGACACTCTGACAAAGGATGCCAAGGAAGCCATTGACCAGCTGGCTGCCAGCGTTGCCACTACCAAGGGATACATCATCACGGTAGAGGGTGCGACCGACTCGGTGGGCAACTCCGAGTACAACTACGATCTGAGCCAGCGCCGCGCCGACGCCGTAATTCAGTACCTGGCTGCGGAGAAAAGCGTTCCGGCCTACAAGATTTATATGATCGGGCTGGGTAAGGATAAGCCGGTCGAAACCAATAAGACTGCCAGCGGCCGCGCCGAGAACCGCCGCGTGAATATCCGCCTGATGACCAACACTGGGGCCACAACGACACCGGCGCAAGCGCCCAGCGACCAGACTCCGACGGCAAGCGCGAATCCGCCGTCGTTATAAGTTTAATTTTCCCTCCTCCCCGGAGGACTTTGCCAAACCAGGCCGTCCCTTTGTGGGCGGCCTGTCTTTTTTTGCGTCCCGCCGGGTGGAGAGACGGGCGTTCCCGCCCGTCGGCCTTTCGCCCACGACGGATCAAGGCGATACAATTAAGGCGTGCGCATTCGATTCCTGATCGTTTCTTTGGCCCTGCTGACGACTTTACCCTTGGCCCAGGATGCGTCAGACAAGACGGCATCCGACAAAGCCGCCTCGGCCAAGGCTGCCGCCCGCAATCGTGAGGCCGAGGTAAGCTCCAGCCTCGATACAAGAATCGATATCAGCGCACCCAAGGATGATGCCAAGAACCATCCTGCCAGCAAGTCTGCCGTCACGGATCTGGACGTCTCCGACAGCCCCGACACCTCCGGCGTCCAGGAGTTCCATGCCTGGAACCCGATGAAGGCGATGAAAGACATTGAGGTCGGCGATTATTACTTCCGGCGCAAGAACTATCGCGGCGCGCTCGAGCGCTACAAGGACGCTCTCTACTACAAAGACAACGACGCCGTTGCCAGCTTCCGTCTTGCCGTGTGCGAGGAAAAACTAGGAGATAAAACCGAAGCCAGAAAATACTACGAGCAGTACCTGAAGATTCTGCCCGAAGGCCCGTTTGCCAAAGATGCGCACGCTGCGCTCGACCGGTTCGCGAAAGCGCAGTGAGCTAAAGGGAATTGGGAAAGGGAGCTTGGATGGTTAGGCGTCCACCGGTGAGGAGCCCACTATGACGGTATCTGTCTTTATCGGGATCAGCGTCGACGGCTTCATGGCGCGGCCAAATGGCGATCTCGATTTTCTGCCGGAGGGCGGCGGCGAACCCCACGGTTACGACGAGTTCATCGCTAGCGTCGATGCGCTGGTGATAGGCCGCAAGACCTTCGAGACGGTTCTGGCCTTTGCGAAATGGCCATACGGTGACAAGCGCGTAGTAGTCCTGAGCAGCCGGCCCCTCGACTTCTCCGCAGTGCGCGGAGGCGTTGTGGAACAGATGGCCGGGCCTCCGGCTGAGATTGTTTCCAAACTCGCCGCCAGTGGCGCCCACCACCTCTACGTCGACGGGGGGATCACGATTCAAGGATTCTTGCGCGCAGGCCTGGTTCAACGTCTCATCATCACTCGTGTGCCCGTGCTCATTGGAGACGGAATTCCTCTCTTCGGCGCCTTGCCGCGCGATGTGCGGCTGCATCACGTCGCGACGAAGCACTATCCGAGCGGCTTGGTTCAGAGCGAGTACCGGATTGCCGCCTGATAGGTTTCCGCGCCCCTTAATTACTTTCAGAATGAGTTCTTTCGACCTCGGCCCGATTTCCTACTTCTCCACCCGCGAAAACTCCCCGGTCGATGCGTTCACCGCCACCCGCAGTTTGGCGGTGTCGCGGTCCGTCCCATAGATTACGTGCCACAGGAGTTCGTTCGTCTGCCGGTTCCACTCCAGCACATAAAGAACAGGTGTGTCGGGTTCTTTCTCCAGCAACTTGTCTCCGCCGTGCTGCTGGGCGACGGCAAAGGCCTTATCCGTATCCGCTTTGAGAAACTGGACGTTGAAGACCTGGGTGCTGGAATTCGTCGGGCTGTAGCTGTCTTCGACGCTGTGAGACACATCGCCCATTGCCCAGGTATAGGGCCTGGTCGTGTGCTGCGACGGCGAGGCGAATCCGGCGCGCCACTCTGCCGCCTTGCCGTCACGGCCCTTGGAGTCCGTGGTAGGTTGTGACTCCACCCGATACGGTTGAGCATCCTGCGCCCAGAGGCGGGCGGAGATGTAGCACTTATAGAACGCGCTGCTTCCGGTGATTGCCTCCGGCGCCTTCGGTTGAGGCTTCTCCGCCGGTGCCGGCTTGCTCGGCTGCGAAGAGCACCCGGCCATCAATCCGGCTGCTAGAATGGCAACTGCAAGTGCAAAGACAACGACTGTTTTTTTCATCGACGATTTCCTGATCGGGCTTTCCGTAGTAATTTGGCCATGGTTTCGCGACTCGTCGTTCCGCGATTCGTCGTTTCGCGATGATTCTTCGGCGAACCGTCGTTTCGCGACTCATTGTACTGAATCGGCGCCATGGATTCCTATCTCGAACGTTTGCGGCGGGAACTCGAAGATGCAGCCGGCGGTGCCACCGCCGGCGGCTTGGCTCAGGCTCCTGCCGGAAAGTGGAGTGCGGCGCAGATACTAGAGCACCTTTTCCTCACCTACCAGAACACCAACCGCGGATTGGCAAAATGCCTGGCACAGGGTGCTCCGTTGGCTACGCGCGCCACGCTGAAGCATCGCGTGGCCACTCTGCTGGTCGTGAATCTCGGGTATCTCCCCGCAGGCCGCAAGTCCCCGGAGCGCGTGACCCCGCGAGGAATGCCTCCGGAACAGGTTCAGCAAGCCATCGCGCCTGAGCTGCAGAAGATGGATTCGGGCTTGGACGATTGCGAGTGCCGGTTCGGCGCCCGGACGAAAATCATGGACCACCTGATCCTCGGACCTTTGACGGCCCGCGAGTGGCGCAGGTTCCACTGGGTCCACGGGCGGCATCATGCCCGCCAGATTCGGGAGCGCATGGGGAAGGCCTGATCCCCAGGGCAGGGAAGACAGTCCAATCGGCGATCTTTACTCTTTATCTTTGTTGTTGTCCTTGCTGTTGTCCTTGTCGCTGGCTTTGTTGTTGTCTTTGCCCGTCGTATTCTCCACAACCCCGGCCTTGTGCGCCTGCTCCTGCATTTCGTCGAGTTGCTGCCGGGCGGCATCAAGATCTTTCTGGTTGGTTTCGATTTCGCTCCTGTACTTCGCGTCGTCCTTATTCCACTCAAGGGTGCGCGCGCTGATGCTCGGATCGCTATACAGTGCGGCCGCGCGCACACGAAGTTCGCGCTGGTTGAGGTCGATCTCGTGGTTCAGGGAATCAACCTTTGCTTTCTGCTTGGCGATTTTGTCGTTCCACTCGTCCGCCGTCTTCTGGCGCGCGGCAGCCGCCGCAGAGGAGTCCACGGGAGCCGCTTTCTGCCCGGCGTTGGCATCAGCCTCCGGCGCCGGCCCGACCACACTCAGACCTTCGGTGGCAGGCAGGTTGTCGTTATCGTAGTGGCGGGTGGTCGAACTCGGCTCGGCTTTGTCCTTGCGGATCGCCCGCGCGTAATCCCCCAGCGACTGAGCGGCTGCACCGCTGACCCCGAGCAGGAGCAGAGTAACGATTGCCATAAGTTTCGTGTGCTTCATGTCATCATCCTTTCGCAAGCCCGCGATTTTGATCGCGGCTTGCCCTCGCTAATATCAACAACTCGTGGATGCAACCCGGGCGCCACCCAGGAAGCTGCCAATGGTCCGGTCCAATTGCGCCGCTTCGTGGGCGATGCCATCCGCCAAATGCCGCGCCAGTTCCGCATCCCGGCTGCACGCCAGTTGCTGCGCGTATCCCGCAATCGTAGTCAGCGAATGGCGCAGTCCCAGCGCTAGTTCCGAAGAGATTTCCTGATGTACCTTTTGATCGTGCCGGATGCGCTCGATGTCGGTCTTGTCCGTCAGCACAAGAGTCGTGCCCATGAGACTGGCGTCTTCGGCCAGAACGGGAGAAGCAGCCACTTCGAGTACGTGGCTCTCTCCATCCCGTGTGCAGTAGTTCAGCACCAACCCTCGAATTGCCGACGTCCCCGCCAGAGCGGGGGCGAGCGCTTGCTCGATGCTCGCTTCTGAAGATAATCCGTTGTTTCCTGAGTGCATGTTCTCCGGGCGCAAGTCTTCCGGGCGCAACGTCCCCGTGCGGAAAAGATCGCCGGCATGCAGTCCCACCGGCGAGGCGAATCCCAACATCTTGCGCGCCGCCGAGTTCGCTTGCCGCACCAGGCCGCTGGTATTCAAGAACAGAACGCCGCAGGAAAGGTTCGAGAGTATGGTCGAGCTCAGCGTGTCGGAGGCTTTGGCTTTTCTGCGCTCCGACAGTTGCCGTGTGGTGAGCTCATGTTTCTGCTGCTTCAGTTGCTGGATGACGGCGTGATAGGCGTGCACGGGCAAACCCTCCGCCGCCAACGGAGCGTGATTCAGCGATTCGGATTCCTCTGCGAGATTCTTCCGCAGGCGCCGAATCAGGAATAAGCCCAACCCGAAAGCCGCCACGGCTGCGAAGAGAAGCAGGCCCATGCGCAGTAACATCGGATTCACCAGCGGATTCGCCAGCGGATTCGCCAGCAGCCTCACAGCGTCCTCCAATACCACTGCAGGAGCCGGTTTCCAAACAGGAACGACAAGATCGCCATGCTGCCGAGAAACACGCCAAACGGCATCTCGTAAAAGCGGAGCGCCAGGCGCGCCGATTGCCACGCGCGCCGCCGAGCCTCTTTCGAGGAAATGCGCGAAGCAATGCCCGAAGCAATGCCGCGCGCCTCAAAGCGGCGAGTCCGTTTGATCCAGACTGCGAGCACCATGCTCAGTCCAAATATCGAACCCGCCAGCGACGCCGCAAAAATCGTTAATACCGTGAGCTTGGTTCCGAGGAACGCGCCGATCAACGCCATCAGCTTGACGTCGCCGAATCCCATGCCTTCGACCCCGCGGGCGCGCAGGTAAATCGCTGCCGCGCCGTAAAGAAACGAGGCGCCGACCGCCGCTCCCAGCAATGAGTCTGACAGGGACCACATGCGCCACGAAATCTCGCTTCTCATCGCAGGCGATACGATACCAGGCATGATCCGCGAAGCCAGGTCATTCACCGGAACCACCAGGCTGAACAAGATTCCCAGAACCAGCCCGGGCAGAGTCATCGCGTCGGGAAGAAGCTTGGTTTCCGCATCGGTGAAGATCAAGCCCAGCAGCAGGTAGCCGAGCACGCTGCATTTCAGCATCCCGAGCGTCAAGCCAAAATGCGTGTAACAGCCAAGAAAGAGCAAGCCCGTGAGCAGTTCGATCAGCAGGTAGCGTGGCGAGATGGGCGCCTTGCACGAGCGGCATTTTCCGCGAAGAATCAGCCAGCTTAGTACGGGCACGTTGTGGTAGAGAGGGATCAAGTCTCCGCAATGCGGACACGCGGAGCGCGGCGTTACCACCGACTTGCCGCGCGGCAGCCTGTAGATACACACGTTCAGGAAGCTGCCGAAGCACAGCCCAAAAGCGAAGATCGCAGGTGCAAGAAAAGGTTCCACTTGACAAGGTTCCACATGGGCTAAGTGCCCAGTCTGCTTGGATTTAAATGATTATAAGCCGCTCGGGCACGGCCTTCTAAGCACGAAGGTCACTGTACTTCTGCTTCGTCCAAGTCATTGTGAGCAAAGAGGAAAGCTCTGCTCATGCCACCCGGCTGATTTCCTGCTGCTGCGGCAGGAAGATGAAGAACACGGTTCCGGTCGCCCGCCCTGTCGCGCGGCCGTCTGCCCGGCTCCGCACCCGAATCGATCCCCCGTGTTTCTGCACAATGCCGCGCGACACCCACAATCCGAGCCCCGTTCCGCTGTCCTTCTTCGTGGTGTAGAAGGGTTCGAAGATCTGGCGCAGTTCGTCGCGCGGAATCCCGCTGCCGTTGTCGGCCACCGTTATGCGCACTCCCTCCCTGCCGTTGGACCAGTCGCGGCCCGTCGCCACCCGGACTTGCAGAGAACCTCCGTCCGCCATCGCATCCACCGCATTCACCATAAGATTGGCCAGTAACTGCCGCAACTCGCCAGAGTAGCCCGCGATCTCGCAACCGCTGCGGTAGCGTCGCGTCACGCGGATCTGCCGACCCACCAGTTTGCCGGAATACAACTGCAGAACTTCGTCCATGATCGCGGCAGGGTCCATCGAACCCGGAGCACTGGCATCGCGCACAAACCCCAAAGTTTGTTGTGCCAATCGCGCTACGCGTCCCACCTCTTGCTCGGCTTGAGCCAGATATTCCGCGGCGTGGCTGGAGTCATGGCGCGCCAGGTAAAGCAGGTTGACGACGGCCTCCAGCGGATTGTTGATCTCGTGCGCAATCGAAGCCGCGAGCCGGCCTGCGGTGGCCAGCTTTTCGCTGCGGCGCATGGCGTCTTCGGATTGCTTCTCGGCGGAAAGATCGCGGGCGATGGCGGACGTTCCCACAATTTTGCCGCGCGCGTTTCGAAGTGACGACACCGTCAGCAGTATCGGACAGCGGGTGCCGTCCTTCCGCATGCGCTCGGTCTGATAGGAAGCCACGTGCCCGCCGCCATTGAGGAGTGCGTGGTTGCGTTCCACTTCGTCGAGGCGTTCGGGCGGCGCTAATCGCGCCACCGGCAACCCCACTGCCTCCTCGGCCGTGTAGCCATAGAGCTGTTCGGCGGCGCGATTCCAACTGGTAATCGTGCCATCGGGACGGGAGCTGTAAATTGCGTCGCTGGAGTATTCCACGATCGCAGCCATCTCGCGGGTCGTGCGATCGGCGCGCAATTCCGCCAAGGTTTTCTGCCGAGCCATGCTCGCGGCGAACATGGAAATGGCCAGGAAAGCCGTCAGCCGCTCCAGATCGGCGCTCGTGCCGATGCGGAAGGTGAAGTAGGGCGGAACAGCAAAAAAATCCAGGCAAGCGGTGGAAACCAGCGAGCAGAAAACCGCGGGGCCAAAGCCCAGGAAGCGAGCGGTAAAAAGCACCGCCGCCAGCAAAAGCACAAAGAGATGGCGGTGCAGCGCGGCGGAAAGAGTCCAGCAGCTGAGCGCCACCCATACCGCAAGCGCGGCTCCCAAGTATTGCGCCAGCGCCGAATATCGATTCCGCGCGATCCAATTCTTCAGATTGGCCCTAATTTCAGACATGTTTTAAAACGCTGCCGGCTCCAGCTAGCGGGCGTAGCGCTGTCAGACCAAGTGGGCAGGGTGCTTTCGATGTCCTGAGAGAACTCTAGCAGCCGCCGGGGCGCGCGGCAACCGCCGCACGCGCGACGGTTGGAAGGTGATTAGGAAAGAAAATGCCGACCCGGCAAGCCGCTCGCGTTCGGTCCCCGTTCGCAGGTCAGTGCTGGTGGAGAAACTTGTAATCGAGGATGGAGGCCGCCAGCCCGAAAGCGTCCTCTGTATTGTCAACCGCGTCCTTCACCCGAATCAGCCTCCCCTGGCAAAGTACATTGCTGTTCTTTTGGCCGGAGATTTCTTCGGGCATCTCGAAGATCAGTTCTATAAGCGCATTCGCCGGCAGTTGCTGCGGGCCGTTAAACAGTACCCCCGACTGGCTGATGTTCTGGATCATTCCCTCGTACCAGGTACTGAGATTTTTTCCGCGGTATCGAAGCGGAATCTTCGCTCGCAGGCGCCGTGCCCGGGGCATCCACGTCGGTTGCCTTTGACTGGAGCGGTGTCGCACAGCGGTGGTCTCCGCCGTCCCTTCCTCCACCCGGCTTCCGCGACGCATTGTCTTCCAGTCATACTCGTAGGCGGTCGCGCACAGCATACAGACTTGGTAGTACTCTCCACTCGCCGCGCGGCGCGGCCAGGAAAACTCGTGCGAACAGTGTCCCAGCATGAGAACATCCATGAGTTTTTGCGGCATGATGACGGACGACTAATTGAGCACTTTCATCTTCCGACGGCTTGGACGTTCTGAATAGGTTACTTTTGTGCATCCCGGTTTAGGCCTTATGCTTTTCCATATGGCACCCAAAACACTGTCGCGCATGGGTTTTCTCCTCACCGGAGGCAAGAGTTCCCGCATGGGTGCGGATAAAGCCTTTCTGGATTTTGGCGGCCAAACCCTCTTGCATCGCGCGCTCACCGTGATGGGCCCGGTCTGCGGCAAGGTCTCGATCGTCGGCGACCCCGCCAGGTTTGCGGAATCCGGATCGACGAAATATGACGCTGCGAAATATGATGCTGCGAAATATGGATCCGTCGTGGCCGACATTTTTCCCGGATGCGGTCCCCTCGCCGGCATTCACGCCGCGCTCGTGCATTCAACCGCCGAGTTGAACCTGATGCTCGCCGTGGACATGCCCTTCGTCTCCCCGGAACTGCTCGCGTTTCTTTTCGCGACCGCTGAAGACGCAGATAACCATGCCATCGTCACCGTGCCTCGCACCAGCAAAGGCCTTCAGCCGCTCTGTGCCGTCTATCGGCGCGACTTCTCCGTCGCCGCCGAGCAGGCTCTGCGGGCAGGGAAGTACAAGATCGATGCGGCATTTTCCAGCGTGTCTATCCGGGTGATCGCAGAGGACGAACTAGCGGCAGCCGGTTTTTCCGAGCAGAGTTTTTTCAACCTGAACACCCCGCAGGATCGCCTGGCAGCCGAGGGCCGGGATTTCGACTCCCCATAC
>Ga0224558_1000845_pt1 | contig 35160 bp, 35 predicted proteins | sample 714S32024metaG_FD_180682 | JGI IMG/M metagenome (GOLD analysis project Ga0224558, IMG submission 180682) | Peat soil microbial communities from Stordalen Mire, Sweden - 717 S3 20-24 | ecosystem: Environmental > Terrestrial > Soil > Wetlands > Peat | place: Sweden: Norrbotten County, Stordalen... | reverse complement strand
CCAGCAGGCCCCCGAGCACCGGGCCGCTGGCGAGGCTGAGTCCGGCGACCGATCCCCACATGCCGATCGCCTTCGCGCGCCCGGCGCGGTCGGTGAACGTGTTGGCGATGATCGACATCGCCACCGGGTTGAGCATCGAGCCGCCGACGGCCTGCAGTCCGCGAAAGGCGATCAGCCACCCGAGCGACGGAGCCAGGCTGCACAGCAACGACCCCAGCGAGAACGCTCCCAGCCCGATCTGAAAGACCCGGCGGCGGCCGAAGCGATCCGCGAGCGAGCCCGACAGCATGAGCAGGCACGCAATAACAAGGGTGTAGGCATCGATCGTCCACTGCAGACCGCTCACCGACGCGTGCAGTGCGTGCTGGATCGACGGCAAGGCGACATTGACGATCGTCACGTCGAGTCCCGCCATGAACACGCTCAGACAACACGTAGCCAGCACCACGGAACGGCGCCGCGCGTCACGATCGGCACGAGACGGGGCGCTAACCGTTGCCATAAACATTGTTGTATCACAACAACGAACTTGGTCGAGCTAATCCTGAGGTCCAGGCATGCATTCCAGCGTCCCAATCTCACGCTCAGCGGCCTGGCAATCGCCGCAGTTCTCGACGCCTGGTACCGCGAGCAGCGCAGAGTGCTCGCTCGCGTTCTCTGCTCTCGGTGAGATGCGATCAGGCCTCACCATCGATGACCGGATCGACGCGCTCTGTGGATCCCTGACCGGGCAAGCGCTTGGTCACGAACCCGATCGCCGCTGATGCCCAGCTGACTCTCGGTGAGGGTGCCTGCCGCGTCACGGAAGCAGGGCGGGACCGTGTCGAGGGACCCGGCCCCGAGACTCGCCAAACACCGCATCTCGCCGTCGCCGAGCGACGGCGCTACTACGGCAGCTCCCGTACCTCGACGAACCGGTAACCGGTCGCGGGAAGGTGTCCAACCCCGTCCCCGCTTTGAACCTACGACGATGGCCGGTCTTGCCTACCGGTCACCCTCTCCGGTCCGCAGGACCGTGTTAGACGCCGTTAGACCAATGTCTCCGCCGTCGATTATGGGCGTGAACAGGGATTTCGCAGCCGTAAGGGGTGTTCGTGCACGGGTACGGATTGTTTCATCGTGAGCGCGTTCACGGCGCAACCCGACAAGGGACGAGGATGCCGATTTGCGCTCACTCACTGACCGAAGACGGCAATGCTCCCGGCTCTTTCGCGGTGGCCCCATTCCATCAAGCGTGGGATTCGGCTCAGAGGTCGGATGGAGAGTTGATGGGGGAAGAGGGAATGAGTGGAGTGGGATTGATTGAGGGGAGAATAGGGAGGAATGGGCGAGGATGTGAGTGGGCTAGTGTTTGGTAGATACAGGTTATTTGTGGTGAAGGACGGTGAAGGTCATTGAGTTTGGCTGATCGACTTGGTACGGCCGCGTTCTGGTGGTGACCCAGGGTCTGGGTGGGATGCGCGCACTTAGCCTGGAGTCCCCAGTGCGTACTAGCCTCGAAAATTCATCCGGCCTCGAGAAGGTGAGGCGAGCGGCCGAGTATTGGCGATAGTCAGACAACGAAAGCGCCCGGTCGTCGCAGAGCGCGTCGACCCAGAGGTTCGTGCTCTCATCAGATGTCACGCCCTCGGGAGACTCACCGTTGCCGGGTCGGGCGCCGGGACCCGGGTTGTTATGGGAAAGCGGTCCGCAGCCTCAAGAAGGCCCGCCTGAGCGTTTCAGCCCAGGGCCATGTCTCGTCCAGCCGCAAGATGAGCCGCCGCCCGCGCCGCACGAGGGTCGCGGCGACATGGAGCAGCCGGTAGCGGATCGTCTTGGGCTCGGCCTTTTTGAGCTCGCCATCCAGGCAGATCATCTGCGCCCAGGCGATAAGCACCCCGGCGACGAAGCTGGTGGCCACCCAGGTGAGGTTCTGGGTGAAGCTCGCGAACGGCAGGTTCTTGAGCCCGCAGTCCTTCCAGCACCGGACCCGGTCCTCGACGCGGGCATGGCCGCGTTGGCGAAGCTCGAGTGCAGCGGCGTCGATCTCGAGGGCACTCGCGTTCGTGATGAAACACGTGTGCCGGAAACCCTCCGAGGTGTCGAACAAGCTGAGCTGGGCCCCTGGGTGAGGACGTTCGCGCCTGCAGATGAGACGTGCATCTTCACCCCAGGTGGACAAGTCCATGAGATCGGTGAGCTCTGCCACCCATGCTCCGTCCCGAACGGTCTCGTCCGACTCGATGGCTTCGGCCCAGTCCTCTTCTTGGAACAACAACAAGGCTTCTCTCACACCCGAGTCGATAGGGTGGCCGATCGAGTACTCGATGTTCGCCTCAACAAGGCCGGCGACAAAGTCATGGGTCGCCCCGGCCGAGTCGGCCCTTAAGAGGATGTGATGTCGGAGAAGGCCTGGGTCGTCACCGGGCTCGTGGCCCAGGTGATACTCCGGCGGGAGGACGGCGATCGCCTGGTCCAACAACTCGAGGTGGTCGTCGGCGTCGTTCGAGCCGGCGTTGCCCGGACGCAGTATCGCCCCGAGCGGCTCACCGGTCGTGTCGCACCAGGCGCCGAGGGGATGAAAGCCGAAGCCCTTCTTGTACGTCGGGCGAGCGTCCTGCTTGTCGGAGAACGCAGTGACGAGCGTGGCGTCGAAGTCGATCGTGATGTCGCCTGGTGGCGCTGCGGCCCACACGATCTCCCGTGCGCCCGCCACTGCCTTTTGGATCTGGCGCAGCTCGAACGATGCCGTGGCCTTCACCGCTCTCCAGGCGGTCGAGATCGACGCGACGTCTCCGAACAGCTCTGACTGCGACCGGAGCACTTCGAAGTCGTTGAGACAGTCGCCCCCGTCCGCGATGGCGACGGCGAGGTGAGTGAGCACGACGCCCGGGTCGTGGGTGTTCCACGAGATGCCACAGTCGGCCATCGCCACCGACATGGCCCTGGTCAACCCGGTGCGATCGGCCAGTTCGCACAACAACGCGGTGCCCGCGTGCGAGACGAGGTTCCTCCCGTCTGTGGTTACCTCGACCCGACGGACCGAGCGGCTACGATGCACCTTCAAGGAGGCCTCCTCCTGGGTTGGTTGACTGTCTCAGAACACAGTCATTCTCCCAGCTGAGGAGGCCTTTTACGCGGATACTGGCAGCCTCATGCCGCTATCGCGCGAATAATCGAGGCTAGGTAGAGGCTCGTCACCGTCTGACACCTTGTCGGCGCCGGTCTCGTCTGCACCCAACACCACGACGCTCAAGGAGACCAATGACCAATACTGACGCCCTGCCCCAGCTCCTCACCATCGACCAGCTCGCCGAGCGGCTCGGTGTGAGCATCCGCCACATCCGCCGGCTCATTGCCGAGCGAGGGGTGCCGTACCTGAAGGTCGGGTGGTTCATCCGCTTCGACCCGGCCGAAATCTCCGCGTGGCTCGACGGTGCTCGCCATCCAGAACGGCAGGGCGACCATCGGGGGACACAGACCATTCGGCGCGGTCACCGTCGTTGACCCGCGCGGCGCCATCGTATGGTGGCCCAGAAGTGGTTCCGCCCCTATGGGCGCGGAGTTCAGCTTGCGCGGAGGTACTGCCGTAGCGCTCGGCGGATTAGCTCCGAGACGGTGATGCCTTCCTGAGCGGCTCGCCGCGTGGTTTCGTCTCGTAGTTGCACGTCGAGTCGGACAGATTCGACTTCTTTTGCGAGTTCGCCAAGAGGGGGGCGTCCGCGGCCGCGGGGCTTGGCCAGCAGCTCGCCGGGTTCGTAGCCCCTTTCGGCTTCGTCGACAAGCCTTTCGATCATGGCGTCGTCGATGGGTTCACCGCTTCGAGTGTGTCCGTAGGTTCTCTTCGTCATGATGATTCGTCTCCGAACAGTTCGTGTCGGGTTGAGCGTCGCAGGGCCATGGCGTGGATCACGAGCACGGTGTCAGGAAGCTCAAGAAGGACGAGCTCGAGGAGGTTGCCTGCTCGGTCGGGCCCGGCCACCAAATAGCGGGAGGGATCGGCGCCGAGTTTCACCCAGGCGATCGCGTGCTCATAGGCATGGGAGATGTCTGCGTCAGGGACCTGGTGGCGGTGGACCGACGGATGGATCTCCACAACAATAAGTGTAATACGACTAATCGGCGTTTGGGAAGGTCATGATGTCGATGCTCCCAGCGCAGGACGACGCTCACCGGGATGCGGGTGCCGCGGATCCGAGCTTGACCGTGCAGGACCGCCGGGTCGGCGTCGACGAGATCGAGGGGCTGGGTCACCACGGCTTCAGGACCCCAGATTGCCACCTCGGCCGGACCTCAATCTTCGGTGTGAGGGGTCGAAGACGCCGCGAACTGAGGACCAGCTGAGGACCGGGGCCCTTCTGGAGAGACAAAACCGCAGGTCAGAGGTCCTGTTAAGCTGTTTCCCGCCTTCTGTCGGGGCCGCTTGCGTCGTTAGCTGATTGCGAGGACCAGTTGCTCTCCCAAGCCTCTCCAGCCCGAATGCCACGGCGGCGGTTTCGCCGGGCTCAAGCTGGGCTCGGTCAGCCAGGAGTGCGCCCAACACGCCGCTTGCCCGGTGGTCATCGTAAAACAGCTCGGGGACTGAGGAACGTCGGCGCCGGCGTCGTGCGTGTCGCCTCTTCCCGCTTCGACGGTGCGACCCTTGCTCGCTTCGACCGAGGAGATCCCAATGAAGCGCACTGTCGCCACGATCGCCTTCACAGCCGCCCTCATCGTGGCTATGGGCCTGGGGGCACCGTTGCGACCGCTGCAAGCGCTTCGCCGCCCAAGCTCAAGGCCATGCTCCTCAGCATCGGCCAGATGCCGACCGGATGGCGCGTCGACTGACGCGCTGCGTGGGCCGTAGGACGACAAGGATCAGGGTCGCGTGGCAACTTGTCGCCGCGCACGCCTACGGGCGTCACAGCGGTCTAACCCGGGCGCTTTCCAGCCCCCGGGACGCGCCGTGGCCCGGCACGGGAGCAGTCGCCACCTGCGAGATACCGTTTGGCGCCGGGCTCGAGCCGACAGAGCGGAGGTACGGGCAGATGAGCGGTTCTGTTTCTCAGGACAGCGGCGCATCCTCCGACGAGGACCGTGCCCTGCAGGACTGTGAGGCCACTCGCTACGGAAGACAGGCACTCATGCTCGGTGCGGCAGCAGCCGGAGCGGGGATCGCGCTCGGCCTGGTCGGCGGCGCGAAGCCCGCCGACGCTTCGAACGGCGGTTCGGTCCTTCTCGGCAGGACGAACACTGCAAGCGACTCGACCATAATCAACACCAGCGCCCACGACGGCCTCCAGGTGAGCACCACCGGAGACTCGGGCTCCCACGGCGTCCTGGGAACCTCGACCAGCGGCACCGGCGTCGAGGGCCAGACCACGGGGGACGGCCAGTCCGGCGTGTCGGGCATCGACACGAGCACCATCTGGCGGCCACGGCGTCAACGGGCGCTCCACCAACGGCTACGGCCTCTACGGCAGCTCCACCACGCATACGGGCGTCTCGGGCGCTACTGACGGGAATTACGGGTTCGGCGTCTCCGGGTCGACACGAGTGCAGGAGGTGCCTACGGCGTCTGGGGCAGCTCCGACAACGGCATTGGTGTCGCAGGCAACTCCTGGCTCGGCATCGCCGTGTCCGCGTCGATCACCAACGCAGCCAGTTCTGCCGCTGCACTTGCTGCCTCGACCATCGGTACCGGGAAGGCTGTCGAGGCGTCGATCACCAATGCGGCAAACACCCAGTCGGCCGTCTCGGCGACGACGAACGGCGCTGGGTGCGGCGTCTACGGCGAGGCGACTCATGTCTCAGGTCGCAGAGTCATGGGAAAGGGGATAGGCGGGGCGACCGGTCTCTACGGCTCGAGCGGCACCGGCGCCGGCGTCTACGCGAAGAGCACCTCGGGCGACGCGCTCCAGGTCGTCGGCAAGGTCTCGTTCTCGCGAAGCGGACTTGCGACGATCGCTGCGACCAAGACGAGCGTCAAGGTCACCTTGGGCGGCGTCACGACCTCGTCCATGATCCTCGCCACCCTGCAGACAGGCGCCGGTGCGGTCACGGTGGCGAGTGCAGTTCCGACCGCAGGGTCTTTCACGATCAAGCTGACCGCGGCTCCCACGAAGTCGGTGGAGGTCGCCTGGATGGTGCTCGGCTAGACAGGGCCGAGCCGAGACCCTCGGCGAGTTGACCGAGGGTCGCGAATGCCGCTCACGGCTGAGGCCGTTCACACCTCAGGCCTCGAACACATAGGCCCGGCCGGCAAACTCGGCGTGAACACATGTACCCACGACAGCGGTCGTGCCCGAGACGGTCACGGAGCTGGCGAACACGTCGCCGACGACGGTGTCAGAGCCCTCCAACTCGGCGAGTTGTCTTCCGATCGGCACAGCGGCCTCGGACTCGCAGCGCCCGCTATCGATGTCCTCCCTGCACTGCCACGGTTAGCGGAGCGCTTGCGAAAGAACCCCGCCCACCGGCAGGCATCCGGCCACCACCGGACAGCCGTGGCAATCATGATGACCAGCCTTCGCTGCGCCTGGTTCACCTGATTCCACCGGGTCGTCATCGCGAAGCTCGACGCGACGCCACCGACATTGAGGTGATCCTTGGTCGAGTGGAGCAGGCATGATGGATCGAGTGAATCCGTTCCGGCGGGTGAGAATTGGCCTGTTGGCTCTGGCGCTGGTGCTCCTGGGAGGCACCGTCGGCTATCTGCTGTTCGGGTTCGATCTCATCGACGCCATCTATCAGACGGTGATCACCGTCACGACCGTCGGGTTCAACTCTCCGCATCCGCTCAGCACGGGAAGCAAGGGTTTCACAATCGCACTCATCCTCCTGGGTGTGGGCACGGCGCTGTACACGTTCTCGGCCGTGCTCGAGGTGCTCATCGAGGGACACATGAGAGAGCTCGTCAGGAGGCGCAGGATGGAGCGAGACATCGCCCGCATGGACCGGCACGTGATCGTTTGCGGGTGGGGGCGAGTCGGGCGTGAGGTAGCGCGCTTCCTCAACAACACCGGACGGGACGTCGTCGTCATCGACCGCGATCTGGAGCGGTTGAGCGCGGTCCCGCATCCAACGGTGCACGGTGATGTGACAGATGACGAAGTTCTCCACCAGGCCGGTATCGACCGGGCCGCCACCTTGGTGGCTGCTCTCGACACCGACGCCGACAATCTCTACGTGACACTGGCTAGCAAGTCGATGCGACCCAATCTCCAGATCATCGCCCGGGCCCGCAACGAATCCTCAGAAGCAAAGCTGTTGAGGGCAGGCGCCGACCGCGTCGTGAACCCCCAGCAGCTCGGTGGCGATCGCATGGCGGCGTTCGTCACCCAGCCGCACGTCGTGGATTTCATCGACGTGGTCATGCACGACGGCACGCTCAAGTTCAGGTTGGAGGAGCAGACTGTTTCGGGCGATTCGCCCCTAGCAGGAAGCACGCTCCGCTCGGCCGAAATTCACACTCGTACGGGGGCACTCGTGCTTGCCATCCGGCGCCCCGACGGCAGCTTCCTCACCAATCCGTCGCCCGGCGAGGCCATCGAGGCGGGCGACGTCCTGATCAGCGTCGGTACGGCTGAACAGCTAGGCGCGCTGGCCAGGTTCGCGACGCGCCCGTGATCCAGCTCGGGCCCGGTTCCGAACGCGGTCACCGGTCCCGGGTGGCTCGTGTTGCACGGTCAGCTCACGCGAGCGACTTCTGTCGCGGCGCGGCGCAGCCGTCCCGAGGTGTCGTCGACTGTCGAGAGGCGGAGGTTGGTCAGGTCGGCGCGTTGGGCGGCCGCTGTGTGCGGGTGGCCTCCGAGGCCCGACCGAGGGCGTGCAGGCCCTCCTCGATGGACAGCAGCGTCGTGGTCTTGAAGGCGCGCACGTCGCCCCCGCTGCTCACGGCCATGGACCACGCCGCAACGCCCCGGCTGTCTGGGAAGTCGACGATGCCCACGAGGTCGTAGTCGCCAAAGCAGAAGAACAGGCTCTCGATTGACCCGCCTAGGGCCTCTGCCGAAGCTTGCACCCGTTCGACCACCCTGTGCGGCCCACGGCTCATCGCAGCCCACGCCTCTGCGGTATAACCCACCTGGACGAAGTACTTAGCCACGGGACCTCCCTCGCCGGCACCCTCAGCCGCTCAACAGGTATGCGTCTCGCGGCGGGTGCCTCGCGGTTGCAACACTACCGAGTTGACCTAGGCCACCGAAAGGGCCAGCGCCGACACCGGCGTGGCGCCTTGATCGGCCACCTCCGCCCACAGGCCGGCTCGCCACCACAACCTCGGCTGAATGTCTTAGGATCCGGCCGGTCTGGCCTCGTCGCCAACGACAGGAGTGCGTCAACTGCCATGCCAGGGATGAGCTCTGGGGTTTCGACGAACAACCCTACGATCGTCTCGGCCTTTCGATCGCTGCTCTTGCACGAAGCGCTGATCGCTGTTGTCATCCTCGCCTTGCTCGCGTTGGCCTGGAACCTGCTGCGTGCTGTGCAGTTGCGGCGGGCGAGAGCTGGTGCGCTGCCCGCCGGAGCCTGGCCCTACCCCGAGGCGGCCGGCCGCCGATTGCTCCGGATCGCCTTCGGCCTCATCTGGATCTTCGACGGTCTGCTCCAGGCTCAGTCCTCGATGCCACTCGGCATGACGACCCAGGTGATCGAGCCGACCGCGGCGAGTTCGCCGGTGTGGGTGCAGCACGTCGTGAACGCCGGGGCGACGATCTGGAGCAACCACCCGATCACCGTGCCCGCCTCGGCGGTGTGGATCCAGGTTGGTCTCGGCGTTTTGCTGATTGTGGCGCCCCTGGGGTACTGGTCACGGCTCGCCGGAATGGCGAGCGCGTTCTGGGGAATCGTCGTCTGGACCTTCGCCGAGAGCTTCGGCGGGGTCTTCGCGCCAGCACTCACCTGGGCCTTTGGCGCCCCTGGGGCGGTTGTCTTCTACAGCTTGGCCGGGGTGCTCATCGCCCTACCTGAGAGAACGTGGTCGAGCCCGCGGCTCGGCAGGACTGTTCTTTCGGTCATGGGCCTCTTCTTCGTCGGGATGGCCGTCCTCCAGGCCTGGCCGGGTCGGGGTTTCTGGCAGGGGCAGCTGGGCCATGACGCGACCCCGGGGACGCTTCTCGGAATGGTGCAGCAGATGTCGGCGACGCCCCAGCCCGTGTTCATCTCCTCCTTGTTGGCGAGCTTTGCCGCTTTTGACGCCGCGCACGGTTGGGCCGTGAACCTGTTCCTCGTGGTCTGTCTCGCTGGCGTCGGGATCGGCTTGTTGGCCAGGCGAGCCTCGGTGGCGCGTGTCGCCGTCTGTGCCGGGATCGTCCTGTGCATCGCAGACTGGGTGCTCATCGAGGACTTCGGCTTCTTCGGTGGCGTCGGGACCGACCCGAACAGCATGATCCCGATGTCTCTCGTCTTTATAGCCGGGTATCTGGCGATTACACGCGTCCCTGCCATGAACGGCGCGCCGGTTGCGATCCCCACCGCGCTTGGCGACGGCTCGTCGTTCTGGACACGGCTAGCCAGCCGACCGGCGTATGCCTTGCGCGCCGCCGCCGCTCTGGCCGCAATCGGGATCATCTTCATCGGGGTCGTCCCCATGGCCGCGGCTTCCATGAATCCAAACGCCGACCCGATCATCGCCGAAGCCGTCGACGGCCCGCCGGGTGTCGTCAACACCGCGGCCCCGGAGTTCCGGCTCGTCGATCAGCACGGAGCGACGGTGTCGCTTCGGAGCCTCGGTGGCAAGGCGGTCGCCGTCACGTTCCTCGATCCCGTCTGCGTTTCCGACTGCCCGCTCGTCGCCGAGGAGTTCCGGCAGGCCGACGGCCTGCTTGGGGCCACTGCCAGGCAAGTCGTCCTGGTGGCCGTCGTCGCCAACCCGGTCTACCGTGCGCGCGCCTATCTGGTCGCTTTCGACCGGCAGGAAGGCCTCCAGCGGCTTTCGAACTGGCATTTTCTCACCGGTTCGGGTTCCGAGCTCAGCCGGGTCTGGAATTCGTTCGGTGTCCAGGTTGCCTTTGCTCCGGGCGGGGCGATGATCGCCCACAGCGAGATCTCCTATGTGATCGGTCCCACGGGCCACATCCGTTACATCCTGAACAGCAACCCGGGCCCCGGCACGCAGGCCTCGAAGTCCTCTTTCGCGGTGGTGCTCGCCAGCGAACTTCGCGCCGTGCTCAGGTCATCATGAGCACCTGGGCTCAGTCTGGACGAGCGCGGTCTGGCTCTTGGGCACGGCGCTTTCTCGCCGAGGCGTTCGCTTTGATGGCGCTCGGCGCGCTCGCTGTCTCTGGTTGCGGAGCGACGACCGTCGCCGGCCCGACCGCTCGAGCGCGCAGTGCAACTGTCCGTGCCTCGCTGGCAACCTCGGCTGAGACCTCGGCTGGCTCCTGGGCGGTCGTCGCGATGGGACACCTCGGCCAACCGCTGAACACGTTCTGGCAGCTCTTCTTCAGGCCGGCCGGCGCCTCGGCCTGGTCCGACCGGGCCTCGGCGCTTGCGGTCGCCACAAACGGGGGTCTGATCGTCGCCACACAGAGCGGCAAGTCGCTCGCAGTCGGAATTCGATCCGCCAACAACCTCAGCTACTCGCCGCTCATCGTCACCTCTGACGCTCGCTCATGGTTGCCTGCCGAACCTGTGGGCGCGCTCGCCGATCAGCCCGACGCCCTGGCGATCGCGGCTGGAGGCGAGGCACTGGCCCTCGTGGGAGACGGCAGGGCCGCGCAGGTGCTCGTGAGCGCCACAGGACTGACGAGCTGGCGAGCGCTGGCCTCCGAGAGCGCCCTGGCAGCCTCGCCGCCAGGCCGCGCCTGTGGGATCGTCTCACTCACGGCCGTCGGCTATTCGGCCGGGCATCGGCTCATCGGGGCAAGCTGTCGCCGAGGCGGCGTTGTCGGCATCTTCACTGAGCACGGGAGCACGTGGCGCCTCGTCGGCCCGGGGCTGTTGCAGCCGTTCGGCCATTCGAGCACCGAGGTGTTGGGCCTGCAGACGACAACTGCCGGCCTGTGCGCGCTCGTTGGTCTCACCGGCAGGCGCAGTGCGCAACTGGTCGCGGCGTGCACGAGCGGCAGCAGGTTGACGTGGCGGGTCTCGCCGGCGTTGCTGCTTGCCGGGCCCGAGGGCGTGGTCTCGTTCGGCCCGGTGGCCAAGGTGGGACTGTTCGCCTTGATTTGGGGCTCTGCTCACCCTGACATGCTCGCGGTCTTGGGTGAATCGCACATGACTTGGAGCACTCTGCACTCGCCCCCGGCGCAGACGGCCACGGTCGTGTTCGCTCCGGTGGGAAGGGTGGACGCCCTCGTGGTCGACGACACCTCGTTCACCGACTGGCGGCTTGCCGGCGGCGGTCGCCGCTGGTCGAGGGAGCAGAACCTGCACGTGGCGATTCAGTTCGGGTCCTCGGGCTGATGTCCACCGAGATGATCCGGAGGCGTTGACACGCCCAGCGGTAGCCTTGGGCCAATGGCCGGCACCCGAGCGACGCGGGGGCGGGACGCGAAAGGACCCGACGTCGAGGAGCTGCGCTTCGATTTCACCTCTGGCGGAGCTCAAGAGCCAGATCCGGTGAATCCTTCGCCCAGTCCTGTGGCGCCGGCGGCGCGGGCAACCGAGCGGCCGCTTGGCGCCTCGGGACCGCCAGCAATGCTCTCGGTCGTCGCCTCAGAACCGCTCTTGACGCCTGGATCGGCCTCCGACGCGGCTCTGTCGGTCAGCGACTTCTACGACTGTGTGCGGGGTGCACTCCGGGAGGCGTTTCCCGACGAGGTCTGGGTGACAGGAGAGATTCGCAAGGTGACCACGTCTCGGGGTCACCGCTACCTGGAGCTTGCGGACCATCTCGACGGGCTGGCACGACCGATCTCCGATGGCTCGGCTGCGTCTCGGAGCGGCTCAGCCGCTCGTAACGTGAGCGCCACGCTCGAGGTCGCCTGTTGGGCGCGGGAGTGGCCTGCGGTCCAGTACGAGCTGGCGGCAGTCGGAGTCGAGCTCGTGCCGGGGCTCGTCGTGCGTGTGCGCGGCAAGGTCTCGGTCTGGGAAGGTGGAAGCAAGTTGCGCTTTTCCATGACCGCTCTCGATGTAGAGGCGCTGGTCGGCGCCATCGCGGCGGCCCGGAGACGATTGCTGGGCACACTCGCGGCCGAGGACCTCCTCGAGGCGAACCGGCGCTTGCCGTTGGCATTGGTCCCACTGCGAATTGGGCTTGTCACCAGCCCGGGTTCGGAGGCATATCGCGACTTCACGGGTGAACTGGAACGATCCGGCTACTTGTTCGACGTCCGTTTCGAGCCGTCTCTCGTCCAGGGACCCGAGGCGCCGGCCCAGATCGTCGACGCTTTGATGAGGCTCAGCGCGTTCGAGCCTGAGCTCGTGGTCGTGGTTCGCGGAGGTGGGGCAAGAGGCGATCTGGCGGCTTTCGACTCCGAGCCGGTCGCGCGAGCCATTGCCAGGGCGCCGTGCCCAGTCTGGACCGGTATCGGGCATACCGGGGACCGCTCAGTTGCCGACGAAGTCGCCCACCAGGCGCTCGTGACTCCGACGCAATGCGGCGAGGCGGTAGTGGCCGTGGTTGGGGCGTACCTGCGAGGCGTGGACCAGCGCGCACGAAGACTCGCGCAGCGCGTCGAGGTTCGGCTGGACGAAGCGGGCCGTGAGCTTGTCATCTCCTGCGCCTCGACTCGCAGAGTGGCCCGTCAAGGCCTCGAGCGCTCGTCGCTGAACCTGCGCAGCGCCGAGACGCGCATCGGCAACGCTGCGCTGGTGGCGATCGAGCGGAGCCAGGGGCGATTGGTCAACCGCGCCCAGAGGTTGGCTGCCCCGTCGTCCCGACAGCTCGTCGTGCAAACCCAACGCGTTGCCCACCAGCGGGAACTGTTGCAGTTGCTCAACCCACGCCACCAGCTGGAACGGGGCTGGTCGCTCACGCGCGACGAGGCCGGCAGGGTGGTTCGATCGTCGGCCTCGCTTCGGCGGGGCGAAAGGCTGATCACGACCTTTGCGGAAGGCAGTGCAGGCTCGGTGGTCGACGAGATCCGATCGCCGATCCAAGCCGCAGCGGTCAACGGCGAAACTGCGAACGACGGAGGAATCCCATGAGCGCATTCGACCCCGGTAACAACCGCGTGCCGGTCGGCGAGCTCGGCTACGCCGATGCGTCCGACGAGCTTGACGCCATCATTGCCGAGCTCGAGGGTGGCGTCATCGACGTTGATCTCCTCGAGGTCCGGCTGCGCCGGGCAGTGGAGATTGTCGAGGAGCTCGATCGCCGGATTCGTGGTGCTCGGGAGAAGGTCAGTTCGCTCCTGCCGCGGCTTGAAGCCGTGGGCCAGGACGCCGCCCAAGAGGACGAGGGCAGGTAGCTGCACCGGCTCCGCTCAGTTCTGTTCCGACCGCGGGCGCGGGCCTGGCGTGAGCGCGCGCTTGGAAAGCCATCCGCCAACAAGGCTTCGAAGGACGCCCTCGGGCTCAGTCGCCTCAGGGCACCGAATGGCTGTCGGCTCTTGGTCGAGCGCGGGGTGAGCTTTGCGGAGGCGTCGGCGCTCACGCCGTCGTGAGCCGGCGTCGGGGACTTCTCCGGCGGGAGCCACGCGCCGGATGGAGCCCTCGCACAACGTCCTCGACGAAAGCTCGCGTTCCGGCGTCCGGCTCGTAGTAGCCGTAAGCGGCGCGTTCGAGAAGTGCGGATGCCGCCCGGAGCGGGGCCGTCGCAGTTGGACCCGCCCGCCACCTGTCGAAGGTGCCAAGCCGGGAGGCGTATTCGCCGAGAGTCTCGGTCGGCCACCGCCTCAACCCGGCTGCCGCGCCCCGTCGTTCGAGCTCAGCTGTGACCCGTCCTACCCAGCCCGTTGGGCGCCTTCGCCGACGGCGCACCGCGAGGGCGACAAACGCGCCGGTCGCGATTGCGCCGAGGCCGCCGCCGATAGGTGCCCACGGGAGGTTGGCGATCGCATGTCCGAGGTCGGAGAGCAGCACCGCACCGGGGTCCGGCGGTGCCAGAGGCACCTGAGCAGTCGGATCGAAGTTCTGCCAGCCGACCTCGGGGAACCAGACCTGCACCCACGCGTGGGCGTCCCTGGCCTGGATCTCGTAGAGGTCGCTCAGAGGATCGAAGGGCCCAGGCACGTACCCGATCGCCTCGCGTGTCGGTACCCCGAGTGTGCGGAGCATGACGGCGAGCGATGTCGAGATCTGCTCGCAGTAGCCCACTCGAGAGCCGAAGAGGAACTGGTTGACGGCGTCCTGGCCGGCGAGCAGCGGCGGAATGTCAGTCGAGTACCGCACATTGCGGCCCATCCAAGCCTCGAGAGCGGTCACTTTCTCGTAAGTCGTGGTCGCCCGGGCGGCGGTCACGATCTGGCGGGCGAGCGCGGCCACCCGCTCGTAGCGTCCCGGCGGGAGCTCGAGATCCGGTCCTAGAGCGGCCGGGATCTGTGAGGACTGGAGAGGTCGGGCCTTGGCGAGCACGCTCGGCGCCACCGCAGTGTCGGTGGAGACGACCGTGTACACGGTGCCCGGGGTCATCGCGATCGTGGATCGCATCGAGTCGTCGCCACCGACGATCAGTGAGTGTTCGGGGAAGTAGACCTCAGTGGGATCGGGGGTCGCGAACAGCAGGTTCGCGATGGGCTGTGCCACATAGAACGTCTGTATGTTGGCCGGCCCGGACCCAAGTTCATCGCCGTACAGGCCCGGGACCATTCCGCCATCCATCTGACCCTGCGCCTGGGCGAAGGAGCTCAAGACAGAGCTCACGTCGAAGGGCGATCCGGTCGTCAGCTGCACGATCCTCGCCGTCGGAGGCGAACGTTTCCAGTTCTGGCCGTCCCAGGTGTCGTAGGTCATCCCGAGGAAATAGCCGGGCCGGTCTGCTCGCACTCGCATGATGACCTCGTCGCCGAGCGCGCCGCGGACGGCGATGTCGAGCTCGGTCGCAAAGCCGAGGTAGCCACCGACCCCGGTTGCCCCGCTCGCCTTGCCGGCCTGGGCGGGCTCGGTCGACTGGTCTCCGGTCCCGGTGATGCCACCGGGATCTCGAAGGGGAAGGTACGAGGTGAGCGAGGCGGGCAGAGTGATCAACTGAGTGGCTCGGGGTGCCGGCAACAGGACCAGGAAGCCCGCACCGGCCAGCACGACCACGAGGCCCGTGGTCGCTATCGAGCCCAGCGCAATGGGCCCGACACCTCCGGTCATCGAACGCCACGAGCATCCCAGCCCGACGAGGCAGGCTCCGAGCCAGACTGCGACGTAGGCGAGGAAACCGACCGAGACCGCCTGGGCCGCTCCGAGAGTCACGAGCGCGCCGGCCGCAGCGAGCGAGAAGAGCAGGTCACGTCTTGCCGGCACGTCGAAGGAGTGGATGAGCTGAACCCAGGTGAACAAGCCGGCGAGTGGGACCTCGATCGAGCTCAGCTGGCCAACTTGGGCCGCGCCGAGGATCTGGAGGACGAAGGAGGCGAAGATGCCGAGCACCGCGACGGCGAGGAGGATCTTCACCCACTGCCACGGCTTGACACGCGTCAGGTAGGAGAACACCATGCCGGCCACGGTTCCCACAGACGCGAAGACGGCGCTCGAGACCGATACCTCGCCCACCGCGGCACAGGAGAGGATGCCGGTCAGGACGGCGACCGCCGTCGCGATCCGGAAGGTCACGGAATGCTCTGGCGGGAGAGGGGCGTTTGCGCGCCGGACCATCTCGACAAAGCCGATTCCACGTCGGTCCGCCGCGCCCGGGCGGCCCGCCTGGCCCACTGAGTCCGAGCCTCTCCGCACGCTGACCTGCCTAGCGCGCATCTGAAGAGGCCACCGAGCGGGCGAGGCGCCGCCCGGCTGAGAGGCGCTCGGCCACAGGAGCGACGACCCTGCCGGTGACCTCGGTGGTCTCGAGCACGATACGACGGCCCTTGCTCAGCTGCGCCACGATCTCGCCCATCGCCTCCTCGGCGAGCCGGTCGGCGGCGTCGAGGTCTCGGGGGAGATCGACCACCATCCGGATCGGGTCGTCAGTCTGGTTCTCGGACTCGCGGACCATGAGGTCACCAGTGTGGGCGCTTGCATTCCAGTGAACACGTCGCCGACCATCGCCATGCTGGTAGGGGCGAACTCCCCGCAAGTCGCCGGTGAGCGTCGGACGCGGGGGCCCGTGGCCCTCCTCCGGCGTGAGCGTTTGGCGCAGTGCCGCACCCCGCTTCAGGGGTTGTGGCGCGACATAGAGCGGGTGGGTGAGCTCGAGGACCTGATCTCGTGACCACCAGAGCAGGCCGAACGGCGCAGCGGTGGCGACCCGGACCGTGACCGTCGAGATGACGCCTCGGCGGCGCGGCACGATGACAAGGCGCGCAGGAATCCTCCGCGCCAGCAGCAGGGGCGTTCCTCGGAGCGATCGAGGGGTGCATCGCATCGATCGATTCCCGACGACGTCGATCTCCACTGCCGAGCCGGCGGTTGCATCGGTGGGGCACCTCTCGCAGACGAGGGTGAGCCCCGGAGCCGCAAACGCAGGGGCGACCAGGCCGAGAAGGAGCAAGCCGGCAACTACCGCGCCCACGGTCTGCACCCAGCCGGAGCCGCTCGCGTGCGCCACGCCGGCCCACATGAACAACAAGAGCGCCGTGCCGGCGACCGGCCCGAAGGCACGCTCGGGAAGAGCCAAGTGACGCACGCGCTGTCTCGGGGCCATCGCCTCGCGCGCCCCGTCGACCGCCGGACGATGCTGGCGGGAGCGCCGTCGCATCAGGGCCTCGGCGAAGGAACCCGCTCGAGGATCGCCTGCACTGCCGCGATCCCGGAATCGAAGGCGGCGACCGGAGCGGCATCGGTGACCAAGCGGTGAGCGAGCACACTGACGGCCACTGCCTTCACGTCGTCGGGAAGCACGAAACCCCGGCCGGCGATCACGGCGTGTGCACGTGCGGCAGCGAGAAGGCCGATTGCCGCACGTGGGCTCGCACCGAGACGGATGAGGGGGTCCGCCCGGCTCGCCCGCACGATGGCGACGGCATAGCTCGCGACGGTGGGCGCCACCGGCACGTCGGCGACGGCCGCCTGGGCGGCAGCCAGGCCCGTCGGCGTGCACACGGGCGAGAGCGAGGAAAGCAATGGCTGCGCCCCGTGAGACACAGCGAGCTTCGTCTCGGTGATCTCGTCCGGGTAACCGAGGCGCGTGGCGAGAAGGAAGCGGTCCATCTGACTTTCCACCAAAGGAAACGTGCCCGTCTGATCGATCGGGTTCTGGGTCGCCAGCACGAGATACGGCTCGGGCAAGGGCCACGACTCGCCGTCGACGGTGACTTGTCGCTCTTCCATCGCTTCGAGCAGCGCTGCCTGGCTTCTCGGTGGGGTCCGGTTCAGTTCATCGAAGAGAACCACGTGGGCAAAGACGGGACCCGGCCGGAACTCCCAAGTCTCAGACGAGGCCGAGTAGATCGAGACACCAGTGATGTCGGACGGGAGCAGGTCCGGGTGGCCCTGGATCCGGGCGAGGCGAGTGCCGATGGAGACTGCGACCGCCTTTGCGAGCATTGTCTTGCCGACGCCTGGCACATCTTCGATGAGAAGGTGTCCCGCTGCCAGCACTGCCGTAGTCGCCGCGACGACCGCCCCCGGGGTACCGAGGACAACGGCGTTCAGATTTGCCTGGAGCGACGCCGCCAACTCGAGGGCGTCGTCGAGCGACGGGTTCACGGTGGCTTCCCTGACCATGTCATCGGTCGTCACGAATAACTCCTCACGCTGAGCGAGCGTACCCCCACTTTGGGCACCTGTCGTTCAGCTGGCCCGTGAACACGGCCGGCGCTCAGCTGCCAACCAAGGCTAACTACTACCTGGCCAGGGCGAGGCGCCGAACGGCGAGGGGAGGCCGAGCTTTCCGGGGTTCAAGATGCCCCGAGGATCGAGCGCCGTCTTGAGCCTCTTGAGCACCTCGAAACCGGTGCCGAGTGCATCGGGCAGGTACGGGCCGCGCACGACTCCGATGCCGTGGTGGTGGCTGATCGAGCCACCCTTGGCCAAAGTGGCCCCGAGGACGGCCTGCCAGCAACGCCGGTAGAACCCCTCCGCCCAGGCGTCGTCACCGGGGTCAGGGCCCAAACCCGCGAACGTGAAGTAGAGGCAGGCGCCCTCGAGGTACGCGTGCGACTGGTGGGCTGAGGCTGCGACGATCCCGGCCGTCTCCTGAAGCGCCGTCAACGCGCCGTCGTAGATGCTCGCCAGTGCATCCCAAGGTGCGGCAATCTCGATCGTGTCGACGACGATCCCGGCCCGAATGACCGCCTCGAGCACCGATACGTCGTTGCGGTGGGCGAACCAGCGCCCGACGAGGCCGATGTCGAGCGGCTCAGCGGTCCTGCACTCCTCCGAGAGCACCCGCATCGCGGCGTCGACGATGAGGGCGTCTCCTTCGTCGAGTGCGATGAGGACGTTGGTGTCGAGACCGTCGAAGTTTAGCTGCGACTCGGTCGTGTCATAGAGGCGCACCACCGCGGGGGTCGCGCCGCGCTGAAGGGTCCGGCGGAGCGCCTCGAGACCCTCAGGGAAGCTCGGGAACGCCCACGCTGCGCGCCGTTCCTCGAGAGCGACCGGGTGCGCGCGGAGCCGGGCAGAGGTGATGACGCCGAGCGTCCCCTCGCTACCGACGAACACGCTCATCAAGTCCGGGCCCATTGCCGAGCGTGGCCCGGCTCCTCGTCCGGCCAGCGCGCCCGTGCGCACGACGGTCCCGTCGGCGAGAACCACTTCGAGACCGGCGACCATGTCCTCGATCTTTCCGTAGCGGGTGGAGTACTGGCCCGCACCGCGACACGCGATCGACCCTCCGATGGTCGCCAGCGCGACAGACTGGGGCCAGTGGCCGATCGTGATCCCATGAGCGGAGCGAAGCTCGTGCTCGAGATCGTCCCCGAAAGTGCCGGCTCGGACATCGACGAGCGAAGTTGCACTGTGAACCTCCTGCACGCCGCCGAGACCGCAGCAATCGAGACTGACACCACCGAAGATCGGGACGGCGCCGCCGCAGACACCGCTGCGCCCACCAGCGGCGGTGACGGGGATGCCGGCTTCGTTGCAGCATCTGAGCACGCCGGCGACCTCGGCGGTGTCGGCTGGTCGAGCGATGACGCCGGGCCGGGCGGGCACGGCACCCGATAGCGCCCATCTGAGTGAGATGGGCCACCAGTCTCGGCCCGCCTCGGCCAGTGAGTCCGGAGAAACGTCGATGATGGCGCATGCGCCGGAGAGGCGCTCGAGAAAACGGTCGCCGAGCGCGACATGCTCACCGCCGAGCCGCTCTTTGATCTCGCCGCTCCCGACGCCGATCTCGATCGGCGCTGGCGCCGCCCTGCGCTCGTCGTGCACGAGGGCTCAGGTCTCCGGGCCCAAGAAGGCTTGGTCAGCAAGGGACGCTGCCGCAGCGAGGTCGTGCTGGCCGATGCCGGAGAACGCCGTGCACTCTTCGCGCGCACGAACGGCGCCCCAGCCGAGCTCGGCTGCCAGCAACTCAGCGGTCCGGACCGCCGCCAGGGCCGCGGATCGGGCGTCGAGCAGGAGGGCACGGGTACGGCGCGACAGGACGTCCTCGACGCAGGTGGCCATTTCGAACCGAGCCGCGTACACGACCTCCGCCTCGAGGTGCTCGAGACCTTCGACGAGGCGCTCACGAAGCTCCGGTCGATCGAAGCCGAGGCCGAGCACGGCCATCATCTCTCCTCCATAACGACGCTGGAGGTGGTCCAGGACCTGCGCGTCGAGACCGAGCTTGTCGGCGAGCTCGCGGACTTGCAGGGCGTTGACGGGTTCCGAACCGCGAAGGCGCAGGTTCTTCGTGCGGGACGCCACGATGCGCGATCCGAGCTCACGCTGGACGGCGTCGACAGTGTCAGCCGCCATCTTGCGGTAGGTCGTCAGTTTGCCCCCGGTAACGGTGATGAGCCCGGACGCCGATCGCTCAACCTTGTGGCGTCTGGAGAGGTCGGCTGTGTGCACGCCCGGGACACGGCCGTGAGCATCCGCCGTGGCGAGCAAGGGGCGCAAGCCCGCCCAGCTCGCGGTCACGTCCTGCGGCCCAAGCGGCGACGAGACGGCCGCGTTCACGGCGTTGAGCAGGTAGTCGATGTCGCCCGGCTCGACGCGGGGGTCGTCCAGCGGGCCGCTGTAGTCGGTGTCGGTCGTCCCGATATAGGTGTGCTCGTCCCAAGGTATGACGGTGATCGAGCGGCGGTCTTCCGGCACCGGCAGCACCATCGCGAGGTCACAGGGCAACTTGCTGCGCGGGACCGTGAGATGGATGCCCTTGGCTGGGCGAATCGATGTCGGGTAGGTGGGGTCGTCCAGGCGGCAGAGCTCATCGGCCCACACGCCGGTCGCGTTGACGACGACCTTCGCCCGGACCTCGAGCACATCGGGGCCGGCGTCGGTTCCTGGCGATTGTGCCAGCCAGGTGCCGGAGCGAGGTTCGGCGACGGGCGCGACCCGTACACCGCTCAGGTGGGATGTCTCATCGTGCACAAGGCCGACGGCCGGGGCGTAGTTCACGACGACGGCCGCTTGCTCGAGCACGGCGGTTCGCAAGATGGCAAGAGTCAGCCGGGCGTCGTCGGCCCAGGCGTCGTAGTAGACGAATCCGGCAACGAGGCGGTCGGTGCGCAGCGTGGGGAAGTGAGAGGCAAGCTCTTCAGCGGTGATGCGACGATGGCGCTTGCCGATTCGCCATCCACCGGCGAGGTCGTACATCCACAACGCGGTCGAGTACGTTCGCGCGACGGCCCGGTCAACGACTCCTCCCTTGCCGAACAGGGGAATGAGGAACGTGAGCGGTTCGACGAGGTGAGGCGCGTTCTGCAGCAGGAGACGACGCTCGCTGAGGCTTTGATGGACGAGGCCGAATTCATGCTGTTGGAGGTAGCGCAAGCCGCCGTGCACCATCTTGGAGGACTTCGAGGACGTGCCCGACGCGAAGTCGCCACGTTCCACGAGCGCGGTGCGCAGCCCTCTCGAGGCCGCGTCCAGCGCAACGCCGGCTCCGGTGATGCCTCCGCCCACGACGACGACGTCGAAGCTCTCGTCGGCCAGCTTGGATAGAGCGACCTCCCGGTCGAACATGGTCGCTGGTCGTCTCATCAAGGCACCGTCTCGACAGCCTGCCACAGACAGACGACAAGACCAGGCCACCGAGACGCTCGTTTGCGTCAGCGAAAGCCGCCGCCGAGGCTCGGTCCAAGGGCAGGCCCCGATCGCGGTCGAGCACCCGACTTGTCGCTTCTGAGCGGATTTGCCTGTCAAGACGAAGGCCTTGTCGGCCGAAGATTGGAAGGACGACTAGCACACCTGCCGGCACAGCTGGACAGGCCGGCCGGAATGCGAATCGTTGACAGTTTCGTTACGATCATTCATAATCGAGACTTCGGCCGGCGAACCCCCTGGCGTGCGATAAGAGCGCCGCTGCTGCCGACCGATCCCCTGCAAATCGGTCTTGTCGCGGCAGGTCGCCATCGACGACCGAAAGACGAAGAAAGCGAACTGGGATGAACGCCAATTGGCGCCAAAGAGCCGCATGCCGAGGGGTTGACCCAGACGTCTTCTTCCCCGTATCGGATGTCGACTCCGAAGAGGCGAAGGCGGTCTGCGCGTCGTGTTCGGCACGCCAGGCGTGTCTCGAGTATTCACTTGCCGCCCACGAGCGTGAAGGCGTATGGGGCGGGCGCACCGAGCGCGAGCGTCGCCGGATGCTCCGCCAGCACCGTAAGTCCGCCTGACGCGGCTGGGTCTCAGTTCGTTTCAAGGACGAAGGGGCGAAAGCGTCGAGGTAGCCTCCCTGGGTGGACTTCGACCCCACCGAGGAGTTGACCGCGCTGCGTGAAGCGGTTCCGAGGCTGGCCAAGGGAAAGGTGCTGCCTCGGCCGCGAGAGATCGACGAGAGGGCGTCGCAGGTCCAGCTGAACCTCATCGCGGCACGGGGTGTGCTCGACCGCCACCTCTGGTGGGGCTGAGGCGGCGATGGTGACCACGCTCGAGACCATCGGCGGATGGCCGGCGGTTCTCGGAAGAGTCTTCAGTCGGCAGGATCTGACGGCGGACGAGGCTTCCGCAGCCCTCGACGACGTGCTCCAGGGCACAGCGACCCCGGCCCAGATCGCCGCTTTCGTGGCAGGCTTGCGAACCAAGGGTGAGACCGTGGAGGAGATGACCGGCCTTGTGCGCGCGATGCGGGCCCACGGCGAGAGCCTCGAGGTCGGCGTCGAGGTCGTGGATACCTGCGGTACGGGCGGGGACCGTAGCGGCACGATCAATGTCTCCACACTCAGTGCCCTCGTGGTCGCCGGCGCAGGCGCGGTCGTCTGCAAGCACGGCGGGCGTGCAGCCTCGTCGCTTGCCGGCTCGGCCGATGTGCTCGAAGCCCTCGGCGTGGTCATCGACCTCGGCCCCAGCGGGGTGCGACGATGCATCGACGAGGCCGGGATCGGCTTCTGCTTCGCTCCGCGCTTTCATCCGGCGATGCGATACGCGGCGCCGGTGCGCCGTGATCTTGGCGTCACGACGGTCTTCAACTTCGTCGGCCCGCTCGTGAATCCTGCGGGGGCCACGCGCCAGCTCGTCGGCGTCTCCGACCCCGTGATGGCCGACAAGATGCTGGACGTGCTGGAAACGTTCGGCTCCGTGCACGCGATGGTGGTCTTCGGTCACGATGGTCTCGACGAGCTGTCGACCACGGCACGCTCAACCCTGATCGAGTCGGTGCGCGAACAGGACGGAACCTGCCGCCGCCGCCGGTTGGAGATCGAGCCGGCCTCGCTCGGGCTGAAGAGCGCCGCGCTTGGCGATCTGAAAGGCGGGGACGCGACGCGAAACGCGCAACTGGGGCTGCAGTTGTTGGACGGCGAGCTCGGTCCGAGGCGCGACTTGGTGTGCCTGAACGCCGCGGCGGCCCTCATCGTCGCCGGTCTTGCAGACGATCTCGCCGACGGTTTGGAGATCGCGAGCGCGGCCGTCGAGGACGGGAACGCCCGTAGCGCGCTCGATCGGCTCGTCGCGGTGTCGAATGCCGCCGCCGAGGACAGCCTCGGTTAGCGGTCTGTTAGCAGGGCTTCGGGTTCCAGGGCTCAGGCAAGTCCTTGGGGTTGTCGAGGACCACCTGGCTCTCAGGGGTAGTGGTCGTGGTCACGCTCGGAGCCGAGGTGGCCGTGGCCGGCTGGGTTGTCGCTGTGCCGGACGTGCGCGTCACAGCCTTGCGAGCTGATGAGCCGAACGCGAGGAAGCTCGAGATCATCGTCTGGGCGTAAGGCTGTGCCGCTATCAGCACGTCATTGCCGTCGATCTGGGTGCCATAGGTCGGCAGGACCTCGGTCGCGAGGCTGGTCGAGGCGACGCTCCTGAACTTCAGGCCGAGCGAGATGATCTCGCGCGCCGAGAATCCCGCGTCCACCTGCAGGTCGTGGGAGGTCGCCTGCAGGAAGCTGTTAATCGCCAGAACGTTGGGGAACTCGCCGTTTGCCTTGTTGATCAAGGCATGGAAGAACGCTTGTTGGCGCTGGATCCTGCTCCAGTCGCTCATGCCGTCGTAGTTCCAGCTCCCGTCCTTGAAGTAGTAGAGATGCCTGCTGCGAACCAGCGCCAAGGCGGTCGTCCCGCTCACGCTCTGGCATCCCACCGTGGTCACGTTCAGGCCGGAGTCCGGATCACGAACCGGGTACGGGAAGTCAAGGGAGATGCCGCCGAGGGCGTTCACCATGCCCTCGAAGCCCTGGAAGTTCGCCACCACTACGTGGTTGATGGGGATGCCGAAGTTCTGCTGAATCGTCTGCACGAGCAGGCTTGGACCGGTGTTGAAGGCTGCATTGATCCGGTTCGAGCCACCTGAGCCCGGGATCGGGACGTACGTGTCGCGTGGGATCGAGAGCATCTCGATCTGACGCGTGTCCGGCACCAGCCGCACGACGATGATCACATCGGACCGCTGTCCGGTTTGCGTGGCCGCGTTGCCGAATGCGGAGACCTGGCCGGGCCCGGCGACAAAGGCGCGGGAATCGGAACCAACAAGGAGGATGTCGATCGGTGCGCCGGAGGTCTCCTGTGTGACGGTCTGAACCTGAAAGCGCTTGATCGAGCTCAGTACCGAGTTGACGTAGAACCAACCTCCGACGCCCCCGATGAGCACCAGGACGAGCAGGATCGACACGCCGATGAGCACACGCTTTGGCCATCGGCGATGCCCGGTGGCGTGAAGAACGGACCGGCGACGTGCTCGTGAGCTGGTCGCGAGATCCTTGGACACCTCAAGGGAGGATACCCACCATCAGCCGGAATTCGGGGTCACCTCTGGGTCGTGCCGTCTTCCGGCTCAGATACCGCACGTCCGGAGTCTGGCCCCGGCTCGGGCCCCGGCTCCGGGAACGAGGGACCGTGGAGCTCCTGGACCGCGACAGTCGCGATCGGTTCGGTCTCGTCCTCCAAGCGACTCGGCGCCCCACCCTCGGGCGCGTCGTCGCGCGTCGGCGGCGACGGCTCGGGCGTGCTTGGCGGCTTGCTCACCACGGGCGGTCTGAGCGTCATGAGCATGCAGAGGCCGACAACGCCCCCGAGCGACGCAAGCTTGCCGAGTTGGTCGGCTGCCGTGGTGCCGTACGTAAGCGTGACGTGATGTGCTGTCGGCACCACTGCCATCAGATTTGGAGAGACCTCGTACGGCCCGAGGGCGCCGGTGGCATGCCAGTTCGGGAAATAGGGCACTTTCACGAGCACCGGGGCGCCGAGCCGCCCGACGTTGAAGCTGACCCCCGAGTTCGTCGTACGCGCGTCTGTCACCGTTGTCGGCTCGACGGGGACTGCCTGCGACGGGGGCACAAGCGTCCCCACCGGCGCCCTGGGCCAGTTCGGTGGTCCATTGAGTGCGAGCTCGACGGGCCAGTAGTTCTCGCTTTCCCACCAGCTCAGATTGGTGTCGAGCCACTCCTTTGCGGAGCCACCGGATTCCACGACGGGGAGGTGGTCGAGCGGCGTCACCAGCTGTGAGCCCTTGATCAGGTAGAGGTCCCAGACCGGGTGGCTGACAGTCACCTGGTCGATCGAGCCGGGGAAACCCGGGGTCGACGCGATCTTGACGAGTCCCGGGACGCTCTTGGCGGCGGTCTCGACCTGCGACGAGACGGCCAGGAAGTAGCGCACATCCCCGAATTGCAGATGCCGGATCCCGTCGGCGAGGTCGAAGGAGGGATAGGTCAGGAACGAGACCGGGTTTGAGGACTCGCCTGGAAGCGAGTACTCGGCTTGGTCGAGGAAGTGGAACGGCGTCGTTGTCGAGGACTCGAACAGGACCCCGTCGATCGTGTCCATGCACCCGTTGGTCCAGTACGGCAGAGCCATCGTTGCCTCGGTGGAGCCGAAGGGGTTCTGGGTCTCGGTGATGTACTCGTACTGCAGCCGTCCACATCCGTAGGTGCGGCCGGCCTTGTCGAGCATGCGCACGATTCCCTGGTAGACGGGCCAGCCCGACTTGCCTTGGAACCCGGTGTAGTTCCAGGAGATCCAACCGGGCACCTCGATCTGACTGCCGCTGGGCTGGAAGCCCGGGATCGCAATGCCGCCGGCGATGAACGCGCCGAGCAGGGCGGCGAGGCTGCCGACGACGATCGCGACCGGCGCCTGCCAGGAGTCGAGCTGCAGCCAGCGGCCCCCCAGGCGGAAGACCTCCCCGACGCCGTAGGCGGCGAGAAGCGCTGTGAAGAGGAAGTAGAACGGCAGCCACCTGCCGTTGTAGACGAAACCGGCCGGTAGCCACTGGAACCCAGCCACCGACGCCACCGTCGCGACGAGGAACACGATGGGCGTCCGGTCTCGACGGATCACGGCGATGAGCGCGCCGAGCCCCGCTGGAACGATCATCCAGAGATAGCCCCGCGGGAAGATGTTCGACCAGACGCCGATCACCCTCGTGTAGCCCATGGACGAGCTGTAGCGGAGATCAGCGGCGAACGGAACGAGCCAGAACGCCGCGAGCAATGCACCGACCGCGCCGACCGGAACAAGCACGCGCCAGGTGTTCCTGTTCCAGCGGCTCAGCGCGAGCAGGATCGCGATGGCCGCGTAGCCGAGTGCCGGGACGACGTGGCACAGCAGCGTCACCCCGTACAGGGCCGCCGCCAGCCAACGCAGCCGGCCGGTCCGGAGCGCGTACGCGAACACGCCGAGGAAGAGCAATCCGCTCGTGAGCGCGAGAGAGAACGAGAACTCGCCGGCGAGCGTCGAGACTATGTTCCCGCCATAGATGGTGTAGGAGGTATTGAACAAGAACGGCAAGGTTGCCGCGGCCATCAACGCGGGCACAGGCCTCTTGAAGTCCGCCAACCGCCCGAAGGCCCAGGCCGACGCCGGGAAAGTGACCAGGCCGAGGACAGTGACGAGCTTGAAGGCAACCGCATAGGGGAACACGACCGAGAGCGCCGCGACGAACAGGGCAGGCAGGGGAAAGTAGAAGACGTACAACGGGAAGCCTTCGAACCATTGAGGATCCCACCCAGTGATGCGCCCTTGGGGTAGCAGGTCGTGGATCAGGAAGTACGGCGTCACTATGTGGCCGGCGTTGTCGCCGCCGACGTCCATGTTCGAGCTGAAGAGGAGGTCAGGTCGCAGTTGCCAGATGACGAAGATCGTCGCCCCGGCTACTGCGACGAACCCGAGGGCCCTTGTGATCGTCTCGCCGACGGTCGGGCGCGGCGTCTCACCGTTGGCCTGCACGGCGGCAATCTAGCCGTGGGCAGCGAGGCGGTGGACGCACCCCGGCATCCGACGCCGAGCAAGGTGCTGCACGATGGTAGCGTCACCTCCTCAGGGGCCGTTGGCGCAGCCTGGTAGCGCGCTTGCATGACACGCAAGAGGTCACAAGTTCAAGTCTTGTACGGCCCACCAGTTCAGAGGCACTTTCTGATTAGGCCACAAGTCGAAATCCCCGTTTTGTTGCCCGTTTTGTTGCCTAAGGTTGTCTGTGTGCCTAACTTGAGCACTGCCCAAGACGGCTCAGGACGGCCGCAAACAGTGGGGGAGTGGTTCCAGTACCCGGCAAACCGGCCAGGACTCAGAACGGTGCCTCACCCACTCCAGTCAAAGCACCCGAGTTGTAATCCGTCATGACCACCCTGCCGTCTGTCCTGAGGTAGGTCCACCACCATGTCACAGGCCAGGGTTACTCTTGAGTCGATGTCAGGCATCAAAGGGGTAACGAGGTTCCAAGCCGAAAAACGTCCGTGCCGGGAGATTTACGGCGGCGGCTGCGGTATCTTCGTGGGTCCACCCAAGTGGAGCCACCGAATGAATCGCAACACAGGTGACATCAGGCATCCGACACGAGAGCAGGCGTTGGCGGCTGCCCAAAACCCGAGTACGCCTCCAGAATGTCTCTGGATGTTGGGGGAGTGGGATGCGGGGCAGTACGGCGAGATTCGGAACGCCGCCCGAGCAAACCCAAGTTATGGTTAGGGAGTTGTTGCCTTGACCACCGGGAACGTTCTCTACTACGGAGACAACCTCGACGTTCTCCGTAGGTACGTACCGGACGAGTCGGTTGATCTGATCTACCTTGACCCGCCGTTCAACTCGAATGCTTCGTACAACGTCCTGTTCAAGGCACCTAGCGGCGAGAAGGCAGCCGCTCAGATCCAGGCTTTCGATGACACTTGGCATTGGAGCCACCAGGCCGACGAGGCGTACCAAGAACTAGTAACCGGACGGACATCGGTGGCGATTGCCAAGCACATGACAGCCATGCGGAATGTCTTGGGACCTTCTGACATGCTGGCTTATTTGGTGATGATGGCACCAAGGCTCGTGGAACTGCGGCGGGTTCTCAAACCGACAGGCTCCCTCTACCTTCACTGTGACCCGACTGCCAGCCACTATCTCAAGTTGTTGTTAGATGCGGTGTTTGGGTCTGAGCGATTCATCAATGAAGTCATTTGGAAGCGTACATTCGCTCACAATCGTACGGTGCGGTACGGACCCGTTCACGACGTGCTCTTGTTTTACAGCAAAGGGGCTGATTGGTTTTGGCGTGAACAATATGTTCCATACGATGACACTTATATTGAGAACTTCTACCACCATGTGGAACCTGGCACCAACAGGCGCTATATGCTTGATAATGTAACCTCAAACCGTCCAGGCGGGCGTTTTCTATGGAACGGCAAGCCGCCGCCGGGCAAACGGTTCTGGGGCTATGGCGAAGCCAAGATGAAGGAGTTTGAGGCTGAGGGGCGGCTCATCTATTCCAAGAACGGTATTCCAAGGTACAAACGGTATCTAGACGAAATGCCGGGTCAACTGTTACAAGACGTCTGGGTTGATATCCCGCCGATTAGCTCCCACTCTAGCGAAAGACTGGGGTATCCGACCCAGAAGCCATTGGCTCTGCTAGAGCGGATCATTGTGGCGTCTTGCCCCGAGGATGGCGTAGTGCTTGACCCGTTCTGTGGTTGCGGCACAGCGATTGACGCAGCGGAGCATTTGGATCGGCGTTGGGTTGGGATCGACCTCACCTATATAGCCATTGACCTGATTATCAAGCGTCTTCGCCACCGGTACGGCCCGGACTTCCGGTCTACCTTCACAACTAATGGCATACCTGAAGACGTGCAAGGAGCCCAAGCCCTGTTCGCCCGCAACCCGTTTGACTTTGAGAGATGGGCAGTTTCTCTTGTCGGAGGCGAACCGAATCAGAAACAGGTTGGTGACCAAGGGATTGATGGACGAATCAGGTTTGATGCCGGTGCAGGCGAGGTGGGCGTTGCGGCTGTCTCCGTCAAGGGCGGTCAACAGATCAACCCGTCGATGGTTCAGAGCCTTGTGGGCGCAATGCAACAGGAGCACGCAGACATGGCGGTGCTTGTCACCATGCGTAACCCAACTCCAGGCATGAAGCAGGCCGCCGAAGTGAGCGGAATCTACCGCCACGACATCAGCAGCAACACATACCCGAAGGTTCAGATCATCACAGTAGCCGAGTTGCTGAAGGGGCAGCGGTTGGAGATGCCGATGGTGTTCTTGCCATACATCAAGGCAACCGCTCGGGCAGCTTCGGAGGCGCAGTCGTTATGGTGAGGATGCCCAGCACTTTAGGGTGCTGAGGAAGAGTCATGGCTAACTACAGCATTCGGGAATCAGGCTCCATCTCGGTTAGGAATGTTATTCTTTACACAGAATCCATTCGTGAACTTGCAAGTCTAGCATTTGATGTAATCGCTCAAATCCATCTGCAACCGGGGGAAGCAGAACAGAAACCCGTAGTTCGTATGGTTGCTCTCGGACCTACCGTTTATAAAGGCTCGACGTTGTCGATGTTAGAGCCGGGTGGCCCGCTTGACTCGAAACGCATAGAGTCACTAAGCATCACCTATGGCTATTGGGGAGATTCTCAATTTACTCGGTTTAGCTTGAAGTTGCAACATACAGCTCGCTCTTCTGACGAGAGTTCCCTTGACGTGAGCAGCATCGACCCAACATGGGTGGCTGCAGCTCTTAGAAGGTTTGAAGATCGCATCAAGCTACTCCCGCCTCAGCGGCGGGTGAGCAAGCTTCAGGAGTATGGGGCTGCTGCGGTGATTTGGGTGTCATTCGGCCTGCTTGGTGCTGGGCTAGGGTTCCTGGTGGCAACAATAGGCCGCACCCAGCGACATGGGCAGTTCGACTGGAACCCGGTTGCGGTAGCGTTCGGAGCCGTTTTGTTCGGTGTATGCCTTTTCGGCGGCGAACTTGCGGGCTTCTGGGCTGCGGAGAAGTTGCCATCTCTGTACCCGAGTGTGGAGATTCAGACTGGACCGGAGCATCTCAACGTTGAGAAGAGGCGTCGTGACCGCTTGAGAAGGTACGCCATGCTTTTGGCTGTTCCGATGGTGATTGGGATACTGACGGGGATCATCGATGGCGTTATACTTAAGTTTTAAGTGTCGGGTGGCAGGGGATATGAGAAGAGTTCTGCAATGGTCATGCGAGTAGTGCGGGAAGGAGTTGCAAGCAAATGACTTGGAGGGTCGAGACATTTAGATCAACGGACGCCTTCGAGGACTTCTTGAACGACCCGGCCTCAGTCGATTTGAAGCTGGATAGCTGGCGGTGCAGGTTCTACTCCGGTGGCAGGGCATGGATTATCGCCGTGTTCTACGCTGATGACACTGAAGCCTAAGAGCCGACATCACGCACCGGAGGTTCGGTAGGCGAGTATCCACCAACAACACTGCCCACTCTGGTAACTTCTCACACAGGTCGTGCGGCTGGCCCGAGAAGGCCGCAGGGATGCCCTGTAGCGCACCGTGATGCCCGCAGTCAGTGGCAGTGGTCGTTTGTAGGGGACGGCGCACCCAAGTCCCTACAGCGGGAGAGACAGCCCGCAAAGACGAAAACCCCCGTAGGAGAGTCCTACGGGGGCGAAAGAGTTACGAGACAAGTGCTGTCGAGGCTTAGGCTGACCAGACTTCCACGGTAGCGATTACGTCTGAAGTGAGTCCAACGGATGTGAAAGACATCGAAACCTCTTTAGAAATGGGTCTTTGGTGAAAGATCCCCATAGGTGTGAAGGACAGTTCCACAACCCATGAGGATCAATCTGTGCGTGGTGAGAAAGGACCAAAAACCACGCCTCTCTAAGGTGTTACCTGTCACCCGAGATTTATGGATAGAGGCTAGGTGCTCCATCTACAACGTGCCATTGGCCATTGAGAGACTCGACAACGAAACCTTGACCTTGAAAGCCGATAGAGGCCGAGCTGTGACCGTCAAGAGTCACTGTCTCAGGATCGAAAGGTGAGACAACTACGAGCACCCCTGACCCTCCCTGGACCTCGTCAACCTTCCTAAAGGCAACCCGTAGGTGGTCTATGGGGACGGCAAAAGGCAGGACCGGTCTGCCATTAGTTCCCGCTGCGGGAGCGTCAGCCTGTGTAGCTAATGGTGGCAGGACCCAAATGGGTGGAAGTGTTGCCGTGATGCCGTCCTCCCCTGAAGTACAGAGGTAGAGTGCGCCCGCTCCAGCCTGGAAGTCCGTGCTTACTGTTTTGAAAATATCCGGCATTTACTTACTCCTTCGAATCTGGAGGACCTGTAGGTCCCTCTGCGCCCGGCGAACACTGGCCGGTACGTTCTGTGCGGATCTTGGTCCTGCGCCATCGTCGGCGAACACGGACTTGTTGGCACCTGCTCCAGGTCCTTGTACACCACCTGGCGTCGAGCCTTTGGCCGGTGATGGCGTGGTGGCGTTGTCGTCCAGGTACGCTCGCATAGCCTTTGCAGCAAGCCTTTGGGCCGCCACAAGTTGTGGGAGGCTTTGATTCTGGGCTGTTGCCAGCGCTACGTCTGCGTCCTGTAAGAGTGCCTTGGTGCTGCTATTAAGCTTACCGGCCATGTGTAGCCGTCCTCTTGTAAGTTCGCTCTACCAGTGCGAGAGCGTCAGTCCGTTTAGCGTCCTCTATGTTGTCCGTACGCATCGAAACTTCGAGGCTATGGAGTATGTGTTCCCTCACCTCAGGCTTTTGACCCTTAGCCACTGCCCAGCCACGCACAAAGTGAAAACGTGCTTCAGCGTTATCAGTAGGATCGAAGCATGGGATCTTATAGTGAAGGGCCATAGCTCGAACGCAATCATCAGTTTCAGGATAGTTATACCACATGCTGGTCCTCTTTGATCTGTTTGTAAACTCTGTGCGGCCCGTAATCGGATTGTACTTTGCTGAGCCTGTGCCTCGTGTTGGCTTACCGGCCTTGATGTCGGCCAGATCTTGCTGGGCGAGTATGACGCTTGCAGGCGTTCGAGTGCTGATTGACTTACGTGTGGACCTAAAGGCGTTAGGATTGCTTTTAGTCCGGGCGCAATCTCCTGAGCAATAGTAAGGCATGCCCGTATGCCCGAGCATTTCGGGTATCTCCCGAGAACAGGCTAGATTGATGCAGTTCATTCGGGCCTCCTAAAGACTTGTAGTTGACCAGCCGGTCCCGCTCACAACACAGTCGCCATATGGGTACCGAGCAGCAAAGCAGACGTACTGGCTCACGAGAAACAGGACTGTAAGGGTATTAGCACACGTCTCCTCGAAGAACGAGAACTGAGGCTGACCAAGAAATAGCAGATCCTCGTCAGGACGTGCCAATAATGCGCAGTCATGCCCGGCCGTGACTGCATCCTGAAGACCAGCCAGCTGATAAGTAGGCAGACCACCAATATAAGTCTGTACGTCCGTGCTGTGCTTCAGTGTGCCAGTACCAATACCGACCCTCTGCAATGGATCACCCTCAGAATCATTGGAGAAAGCTAACTGAGCGATCCTTTGCGGAGTAAGAAACAGGACTTGCGCCGGACGTTTCCTGGCACATGCCACAGTTTCGGCACCGATCCCTATGTTCTCAATGAGTTTAATCGGGGTTGGGCTGCTGTCTGTGTACGTAATCCCGTTTGCAGCCTGATTCACATAGCCCGAAATCTGACCCGCAGTAAGTTGAGTACCGCTCACACCATTACCGGCAGCTATGTCGTAATCTATGACTTCAGCAAGACTTCGACTCGCATCAACCGCCAAGACCTGCGAGATATTTGGTGAACGGTCCAGCAACTGAAGACTCACAGGTGTAACGCTGGAGTAGCGCCTGATTCCGTACTGCATGTTCGTAGCTGCGTAGGTATTTGTTGCCGTAATGCCCTGAATAGGATTAGTTAGTTCATCAACAGCAACAGGATCGTAGGATTGTGAGACACTGGGTATATACAAATAGTCCCCATAATCCGGCACAGGAAGCGTAGGAATAAGAGTAGCTGCAACTGAAGCAGCCTTATACGAATCTGCCCATGCGCTCAGCATAAAGACAGGAGGATTAAACTCACCACCGAAACCGGAAATGGAAGATAGAGCACGAACATTCATAGGTGCGCCATCACGAACAACCTTAACACCATGCTCCTCGAATCGACGCTCGACGTTCTTGATCGCCTTTCGGTCCTGCTTCGGAACGTCATAGCGGTTGTATGATTCCAACCTTCGACGTGCATCGTCAAGATTCGGCAGGCATGGAGAAATGATATTCGTTTTAGTGGCGATGGTGTCGAGCACGATGTCGTATGGGCTGTCTTTGCCATAGATGTCGGGCTCACGAACCTGGACCTTCGGAAAGTATGATCCCTTAAGGGTATCAGTAATGTCTCGGACCTGGCTGGTCGCAAAGTCAAACTCGGACTCACGGCCCTGTTTGCCCGCCAGCTCATTTGCAGCAGTCCTGTATAGCTCACGCTTACGCTTAAGTTCTTTCCTAGTTGGGGATGTTTCCATCTTATCTCTTTTCAAGTTGACTGACACGCTGTTCGAGCGCCGTTATTCGTTGCAGCAATGATGCTTCTGGACCACCCAAAGCTTGCTGTTTGAAGGCCAAAGCAGCATCGGTAGCGGCCTGCCGCACTTCGTCCTCTTGCCTTTGAGCAGCGGCACTTCGAGATAGTTCGGCAACAGCATTTATCTGTGGTGGAACATTTTTAGGCTTTGGTAATGGTCTAAGTCTAGACATCGGACAACTCCTTATTAGATTCATGTGTGGTGGTGGGAAAGGCGACTAACACACCACCACACACGCCCGTATCCCATAGGAGGTTTTGGTTTCCTAATCAAGTGTAACGTATATTGGTGGTGATAGACCGGAAGTGCGGAACCTAACGGAACGCCTCTATGTCTGCTTCTGTGAACAACCAGTGACCATTGTCCTTAGTTCCTTTGAGTCTTCCCTGTTGGGCAACATGACGCACATATCGCTCGGAACACTTGAGGATATAGGCAGTTTGATGTACATCAAGAAGATTGCTATTCCGGCGCTGGTACTGGCGAGACATGTGAATGTCAATCTCAGAAAGCAAGGAGACTAACCGGGTATCTCTTAGCTGTCCTGTACGTTTGATTGTAAGCAGGAGTGAACCGAGCGCCAAGAGAGTTTCTTGGTCGAGGTACAGGTGTACTGTTCCATACGGAATGATATCTATCGAAGATTTCACTTAACATCACGGTCACCTTTAGGGTGGGCGTAGTCTGGAAATGGGTTGGGATCCCGCTCAACCAGGTAGAGAGAACCTGCGAGGAAACTGGCGTTCCTTCTCCATTCAATCGGGCCTTTGGGCTTTCGGCCCTTTTTGCGGTAGATTGGCTGCGTATTTCCATCGTGTCTTGGCATCAGTCCTCACAGTTTTCAGTTGGGATATATCCGTGGTAGCAATCTTGGCTGTCAGACCCCCATAGGTCTGCCATAAGGCTGGAATGTTCATCTAGAACGTGCTGTTCGAGCATTTCAATCCTGCTCTCCAGCTCCTGGTACTGGTTCTGGATTACCTTCATCTGGTACTCAAGATTCGAGACTATCTCGTTGATTGTCATTACTGGGCCTGGATCTTTCTGTAGTCGTCCATGATTGCTATCCGCACATCCTTGTCCGGCTGCTGTTTCTCAATCTCAATACCAAGCCTACGTCTATCGCCCTCGGCACAACCCAACCTGACGAGCATCTGACTGGCTGCCTGAAGCATCGTGGCGTTCGGGGATTGAGTGCGTGGGTTAATCGCCTTCAATCCGGTATCCAGAACCTCGCAGGCGATGTAGCAAAGCTCGACATCACTGGGCTGGTAGAAGGCAGACATGGCTGACTCCTGCAGGGCCTTGTAGAGTCTCTTGACCGATGCTGCCCAAGAACTGGCCGGTGCTGACCACTTGAGAGCCGGTTGTGGCCCAGCAGTCACGAGCTTGGTGATTTCCCGAGCCTTTGCGGCCCCATGACCTCTCAGTAGTTCTGTCTTTTTCCCCACTGGCCCTCGTGTTCCTGCCATGATGTCTCCTATCTGGGTGTAGTTTAATGGGTCTATCTCGGTCAAAGTAACTTGATATGATGATGTTCTATGACCCTTTCGGGCTACTTCTATGGATCAGGGTCGGTTGCATCGTACAAACATCCTGGTGGAGAGTGCGCATTATGGCGAGGTCCGGATCGGCTGCCAATCTCAGCCCCTAGATCCAAGCGTTTATGCAGGTAGAGAGCCTATTCTGCCAAGTGAACTACCGGTACCTAAGCTGCCTATTAAGGTGCAATAACCATGGCGTTTGCCCAGCAGAGGCGGGGGTGAGAATCGCAACAAGTCCATAGGGGTTCAGGGTACCCCCTATCTTCCTGTTTATACAAGCTAACATGCTTAGTAAGATAGAGCTTATTCAAGGGGGT
>Ga0224558_1000844_pt1 | contig 35181 bp, 31 predicted proteins | sample 714S32024metaG_FD_180682 | JGI IMG/M metagenome (GOLD analysis project Ga0224558, IMG submission 180682) | Peat soil microbial communities from Stordalen Mire, Sweden - 717 S3 20-24 | ecosystem: Environmental > Terrestrial > Soil > Wetlands > Peat | place: Sweden: Norrbotten County, Stordalen... | reverse complement strand
GGTGGAGCCATCCACCAAACTATACCCAAAGGCTTCGAAAATGTCCAGCGGTTCACCCCAAAAACTCAAAAAGCGCGCCACCCGGCAGCCAATACCGACTTGGCGAAGCAAAGTAAGCGGCATTGGGTGGGCAACCGGCATCCCTACCGCGACCGGCTCGGCCTGTGCGGGGCTCTCGGCCCCGCCCTTCGGCGACCGAAGCTATTGAGTCTCGCGTAATACGGTGACGGTTTTCGCGAAAAATGTGCCCCTCTGCATCGGGGCTGATGTGGGGCGGCCAATCTTGGCCGCAGCCGCCTTTCTAGGCGGCTCGGGCCGGCTGAAAGCCGGCTGTGGCCAAAATTGCCCGCCCCACAAGGGCTAAGTCGCCTACCCGAGCCGCACCAAACTAAGCTCCAGCACATTCGGATTCGCCGCCTTAATCTGGTCGAGCAGATCGGACCCGGGCGGCGTCTCCAGGTTGATGTGGGCGACCGCCGCCTGCGCGCCGTCGAACACCACATTCTCCATCTCCTGCACATTGATGCGTGCCGCGCTGATCAGGTCCAGCACGCTGGCCAGCACCCCTGGGCGGTCCAGGTGCCGCACCACCAGCGCGCACGTAGCGGGCGTCGCTTTCGCGATGTTCACGACATTCGGCACCTTGCCCGTCTCCTGAAACGTCCTGACGATACGCACGGTTTCCGCGGCGATGGCCTCCTGCGCCTGGTCGGTGGACGCGCCGATGTGATGCGTCCCGTACACTCCGGGCAGCTTCACGATATCGTCGGCGAAGTCGCCCGCCCCGCCCGCTGGCTCGTTGGCGAACACGTCCAGGCCCGCCCGCACACCATTGCTGCGCACCGCCCAACTCAAGGCCACCTGGTCCACCACTTCCGCCCGCGATGTATTGATGAAGTACGCGCCCGGCCGCATGGCATCGAAGAAATTCGCATCGATCAGGCCGCGAGTCTGCGCATTCGCCGCCACATGCACGCTCACGATATCGGACGCCCGCGCTACGTCGATGGGCGATGCCTGCTGCGCGACGCCCAGTTCCCTGGCGGCCTCCGGAGTCAAGCTGCGGCTCCACGCCACCACCGGCATGCCAAAACCCTTTGCGCGCGGGATCATCTCGCGTCCGATCCGGCCCACGCCGATCAGGCCCAAAGTACGCCCCCGCAGCCCGCGCGCCTTCGAAAACTCCGCTTTGTTCCATTGCGCTTGCCGCAGCGCGACCACGTTGTCCGCAATGCGCCGGTCCAGCGCCAATATCAGCGCGAAAGCCAACTCGGCCACCGCCACCGAATTCTTCCCCGGACAGTTCGAAACATAGATGCCGCGCCGCGACGCGGCCGCCACATCGATGGTGTTGTAACCCGCGCCGGCGCGGACCACCAGTTTCAACGCGCCCGCCGCCAGAATGGCTTCGGTCACCTTGGTCGACCGCACCACCAGCACGTCGGGCCGCAGGCGCGCGACCGCCTCCGCCAATGCGTCGTCTTTCAGGCCAGGCTGGTACGTAGCCTCGCAACCGGCCGCCTTGAGTCCGTCGAGGCCGGACTGTTCGAATTTGTCTGCTATGAGAATGTGCATACGGGGCACCATGACGATCATAGCGCGGCGCCCCGCGCAGCCGCTCACTCGGCCTTGACTTGAGAGAAGCCCTATCAATGGAGAAGCGGTACTTCACAAATCTCGATCTGCACGTCGCGTTCGGTTGGATCGCGCCGCGGGATCGTGGTGGAGGGTAATGGAGCCGGCGATGTTTGTGTTCCGATCGAGGACAATCACCCGGACCTCGTGCAATGCATCGGCGATGGGACGATCCTGCGCAAAACGCAGGTCGTCTTTCATCGCCTTCTCGCGCTGCTCGGCCGTCGATTCGGGATTCAGATTCAAGACGGCTGGCTCGCCAGGATGTCCGAGAGATGCACGCGAGTGTCCAGATGCACGCCTTGCTGACAGTCACCCCGGCTCCCCGATCGACTCCGCAACCTTGCGCCGCAGCGTCTGGTTCAACTCGCCGCGCGCATCCAGCTTCATGCCTGCAGTCGGAATCGGGTCGCCGATCCGCACCGTCACCGCGTGCGGCCGCACATGCAGCGACCCCATCGGCAGCACCTGCCGCGTGCCGGTGATCCCGATCGGCACCGCCGGCACGCCCGCCTTGATCGCCAGGTACGCCGCGCCTTCCTTGAACTCGCGCAGGCCATCGGACGACCGGCCGCCTTCCGGGAACAGCAACACCGACACGCCGCGCTCGCGGATCAGCCGCGCGCCGGCGGTCAAGCTCTTGAGCGACGCCCGCGGATTATCGCGCGCCACCGGGAAGTGTCCCGCGCGCCGCAGGTGTCCGCCCAGCAGCGGTATGCGGAACAGCCCTTCCTTGGCGAAGAACCGGATCTGCAGAGGGATCTGCAACACCACGGGCGTATCCATAAAGCTGGAATGATTGGCCACCAACACGTAAGGCGCGTCCTGTTGCAGCTTCTCTAATCCCTCCACACGGACACGCGCCCCACTAACCGCCAATACGAAACGCGCCCACCGGCGCGCGATGGCATGTTGCGTGCGGCCGCTATTATCGAATGCGGAAGCCAGCAGCGATAGAAACCCGAAGACCGCAGTCGACCCGATTATCAAGGGGTCGATCAGCAGATAGGCGCGCAAGCGGCTGAGGAGCATGGCCTACGCTGCCGCGCGCGGAACATCCTCGACGTTCACGACCAGTCGCTTGTGCAGCTTGGCGAGCGCCGCCTCGATTTGGTCGAGGCGCGAGCGGTGGCGCAGATCGAGCAGGCGATCGACCTGGCTCTTTTGCCAGCCCATGCGGCGGGCCAAGTCGGCCTTGCGTACCCCGGTTTCGCGCATTGCTTCATATAGCCGGATCTTGGCCTCCTCCAGCGCTGGGAGAACCACCATGCGCATGCTCTTGCCGCGCGCTTTACTGGCCCGCGGAATGGCTTGGCGGCGCTTGATGTATTCCGTGAAAACCGTAATGATCGCGTCCACCGCGTATTCCATCGCTTCCCGTTCGGAAAAGCCACAGGCGATGGCCTCTGGGATGTCTGGGAAAGTGACGGTGATGCCGTCCTTGGCTCGGTCGAACTTCGCTGGGTAAACGATCATCGGACTCTCACTACAGTTCGCTGCCGGCTAAGCTCCGATCATATCCAAGTATATCTAGTCTCTCCAACGGCGCGAGCGCGTCGAAGTGCGGCGGACGCCCTCGTCCGCGTGCGCCCCCCTGGTCGCGCGGCTTGCAGCCATCCTCATCTCTTAAGCGGAACGCGGCACCAGCAGCGCGCGCGCCTCACCCACCAGGAACAGCGAGCCGGTCACAAAGATGGCGTCCTCGCGCCCCGCTCCAGCGGCCAGCGCCAGCGCCTCTTGAAGGTTCGCCGCCACCTGAATATCGCCGCGATCGGCCAAGTCGCGGATCGATTCCGGCCGCAGCGCGCGCGCCTGCGCCGGCGCCGTCACGATCACGTGCCCGGCTCGTGGAAACAGAATCGCAGCCATTTCTTCGACCGCTTTGTCGCGCATCGCGCCGTAGATCAGCCACACGCGGCGGGGTTCGTAAAAGCGGTCGAGATAGGCGGCCAGGGCCCGCGCGCTGGCCGGATTGTGCGCGCCGTCCAGAATGATTTCCGGATTCACGGCCACGCGTTCCAGGCGGCCCGGCCACGCGGTTTGCGCGATGCCCTGCCGGATGGCTGCGGGCGCGACTCCCAATTGCCGTAGCGCGGCGATGGCCGTGCGCGAGTTCTCAACCTGATGTTCCCCGGCCAGCGGGCAACTCACGGGCGACCCGTCGCACAGGAAATCGCTGCCGCGCGCATGCTGGGTGACGCCCGATATCGCCACCAAGGAGCTATGCGTCACCGCCACTCCCAATGCCGCGGCGCGCGCCTCCAGCACTCCTTCGGCCTCCGCGCGCTGCCGCGCGAAAACCGCCCTCGCGCCCGGCTTCAGGATCCCCGCCTTTTCCGCGGCAATCGATTCCAGGCTCTTGCCGAGATAGGCTTCGTGATCGAAGTCCACCGGCGTCACCACGCACAACTCCGGAATGACCACGTTGGTCGCATCCAGCCGCCCGCCCAGTCCCACTTCGAGCACCGCGGCCTCCACGCCGCATTCGCGAAACACGACCATCGCCATGGCGGTCACGCTTTCGAAATAGGTGGGATGCAGATCGATGCGTTCCCGCCGCAGCAGCCTCTCGGCGCACGCGTGTACCTGGTCGAATGCCGCGGCGAACTGGCCGGCGCCGACGGGACGTCCCGCGACCTGGATTCGTTCGGTGGGCTCCACCAGGTGGGGCGACGTGAACAGTCCCGTGCGATATCCCGCCACGCGCAACCCGGATTCGATCATCGCGCAGGTGGAACCTTTGCCGTTGGTGCCGGCCACATGCACGATGCGGAAGGCTTGCTGCGGATTGCCCAGCGCTTCCAGCAAAACGCCAATCCGCTCCAGCCCCAGCTTGGCGGTCTTGACCTCGTTGCCCAGGGTGTAAAGGAAGCGGACGGAATCGGGATAGTTCATCGGGTGGGGCGGTCCCCCTGGACCGCAGCCGACGCCCTCGTCGGCCTGTCGCTAATCCACGAAGAACCGCAGCGCCGTGGCGATGTAGCTTTTCAACTCCAGCCGCGGCACTACCGCGTCCAGCATCCCATGCTTCAGCAGAAACTCCGACCGCTGAAATCCATCCGGCAGCTTCTGCCGGATGGTCTGCTCGATCACGCGCGGCCCGGCGAATCCGATCAGCGCGCCCGGTTCGGCGACGTTCAAATCGCCCAGCATCGCGAAACTCGCCGTCACACCGCCGGTGGTGGGGTCCGTCAGCACGCTGATGTATGGCACGCCGGCTTCGTCCAGGCGCATCAGCGCGGCCGAGATCTTGGCCATCTGCATCAGGCTCACCGCGCCCTCCTGCATGCGCGCGCCGCCCGACGCCGAGACGATCACCAGCGGCATCCGGCGCGCGATGGAGCGCTCGATGGCCCGCGTGATCATCTCGCCCACCACGCACCCCATGCTGCCGCCGATGAAGCGCGCCTCCATGGAGCAGATATTCACCGGCCGGCCAGCCACGGCGCCGGCCGCCGAGATCAGCGCATCGGAAAGCGAGGTGGCCGCGCGCATCCCATCCAGGCGCTCGCGGTAGGGTTTGGAATCGAAGAAATCCAGAGGATCAGACGAGCGCAAGCCCGTATCGAACCTCTCGTAATCGCCGTCGAACAGCAGCTTGAGCCGCGCGGCCGCGTCCATCCTGGTGTGCGCGCCGCATTTCGGACACACGTTCCAGTTGGACTCCAAGTCCTTCTTCCAGATGATCTGGCGGCAGCCTTCGCACTTGAGCCACAGACCCTCGGTGCGCAGTTTGCGCGAGGGCGTGTTGATCTCCGCCACCTTCTCCGGCTTTGCGTTTTCCTTTTTGAACCACGACATGTCGATTCGACTACCTTAGCGCGGGTAGGGATGGCCCCGCAACGTGGCAAAGGCCCGGTAGATCTGTTCGGCGAGCATGACGCGCGCCAGTTCGTGCGGAAATGTCATGCGCGAAAGCGAAACGAGCGCGTCCGCGCGGCCCCGCCAATCCGCGGGCAGGCCGTCCGCGCCGCCCACCACGAAGACCAGGTCGCGGCCCTCCATCTCGGCTTGCGAAACCAGCTTCACGAACGCCGCCGTATCCATGGCCTTGCCCGCCGGGTCCAGCAGGATGCGCCGGGCGGCGGGGTGCTTGGCCCACAAATCCGTGCGCTCCGGCCGAATCTCGCGCATCTCGCACGCCGCATAGCGGCTGGCGCGGCCGACGAAATCGGCGGCTAGGGCGTTGGCGTGCGCATCGCGCGGTTTGCCGATGTAGTACAGGAAAATCTTCACTCCGGCGGAATCTCAACGGTCTTGGCGTTGCGCCACAGCCGCTCCAGATCGTAATACTCGCGGGATTTCGGCGAAAAAACGTGGATCAGGAAATCGCCGTAGTCCGCCAGAATCCACTCCGCCTGAGTGTAGCCTTCCACGCTGAACGGCAACTCACCTGTGTGTTTCAGCCGCAATCCCACCTCTTCGGCGATGGCCTGCACATTGCGCGCGTTGGCGCCCGTCGCGATTACGAAGTAGTCCGCGAACGCGGTGATGCCGGTTAGGTCCAGCACGCGGATGTCGGTGGCTTTCTTGGATTCGGCGGCGCGGACTGCCACCAGCCATCCTGGGGTTACGGCGGGGGATACGGTTGACGATTCCGATGAATCGCTCTCTTGCTCTTGCCGGCCGGTGTGCTTCGGATCAACCTTTGTCAGAACACGCTCCCTGACCGTATCGTACTACAATATAGGTACCTGCTCATGCGTTTTCTCCTGTTGGTGATGATCGGCACAGTATTGCTGCGCGCAGCCGCTTCGGGGCCGGCCACCGCCCCGCGGCCGGCTACCGACGCGCGACCGGCTACCGAGCCGCGACCGTCAGGGAGCGGTCCCGAAGACCCCGACGTGCTCCGCGCCCGCCTCGCCATTGAACGGCTGGCCGCGCTGGTGGAAGCCGGCGCCATCCCCCGCGTCCAACTCGAGCAGGCCGAAGACGCCTTGGGCGACGCGCAGGATATGGCTGTGCTGCGCCGCACCATGTACGGCCAGGACATCACCGAGGAGCAAGCGGGCGAGATGGTGGCGGCCGCCCAGCGCCGCCTCGACCGGCGCCAGAAGCAGCTCGACCGGGCCCGCGGCCTGGTCGATTCGGGCATCGCGGCGAAGAACGACTTGGGGCCGTTGGAGGAGCAGGTCGACTTCGCGCGCAAGGAATACGAACTGGCAGTGTCGCGCGCCAAGCTGAATCAGGAGCTGGTGGAGATGGCGCGCGCCGAGCAGATCCGCCAATCGCGCGAGCCAGGTCTCACCGGCGGCGCGCAGGTCCCGGTCCGATACGATGGCGCCGGCACATTCACGCCCGCCCAATTTTCACAAGTATCCGCCGCCTTCGAGCATCGCTTCTCGAAACCGCTGCCCGTCAGCGCCATGGGGGAGACCGCCGTGCACCGCGCCATGGGCTTCGATCACCGCGGCCGCGTGGATGTGGCGCTTAACCCCGATCAGCCCGAAGGCCTCTGGTTGCGCCAGTACCTGGAAGCGCGCCGCATCCCCTATTTCGCCTTCTGGCAGGCATCGCCCGGCAAAGCCACCGGCGCGCACATCCACATTGGCCCCGAGAGCACCCGCCTCAGCGCGGTGGCGGATTAGAGGCCCATTGAGCTCTCTCCGCGTACTCCTCTCCGAAGAACGGATTCAGGCCCGCGTGCGCGAAATGGGCGCCGAGATCGATCGCGACTATCCCGCCGGCAACCTGCACCTGATCTGCATTCTCAAGGGCGCATGCTTCTTCATGTCCGACCTGGCCCGCGCCCTGCACATCGACGCTTTCGTCGATTTCATGGGCATCTCCAGCTACGGCAAAGGCAAGTCCAGCTCGGGCGAAGTCAAGGTCACCAAGGATCTCGATTTCTCCGTCGAGGGCGCCGATCTGCTGATCGTCGAAGATATCGTGGATAGCGGCGTCACCCTGACCTACCTGATCCACCTCCTGGAGCAGCGCAAGCCGCGCTCGATCCGCATCGCCGCGCTGCTCGATAAGCCCGACCGCCGCCAACGGCCCGTCGAGGTCGCCTACGTCGGCTTCCGCATTCCGGACGAATTCGTGGTGGGCTACGGTCTGGATTACGCCGAGCGCTACCGCAACCTGCGCGACATCTGCATCTTGGACAACGTGGAGGGCGGGCTTTAGCCCGCGCGGGGCTTCAGCCCCGCTCTTGCGTGAGTGGAGCCCGGCTACGCGCAGCGCTAAACGCCTCTTCGAGAAGGGCGTCAATTTCCTCCTCGCTGGCATCCTGGACGCGCGCCCCTATCTCGCGGGCTTGGTCGACAATCGCTCGCCACAGGATCTCGCGCTCCTCGCAGGGCGGAGCGGGATGCGGGCCACAAGTGTTCACGCTTGCACCCTCACACCTGCCTCTTTTAGAATCCGCCCCAGGGTGCCGAGCTTTTGAGCTTCTTCCAAGAATAGCCGAACCGCCTCTTCCAGATTCTTCACCGCCTTTTCCTTGGCGCCGCCGCAGGAGGACACGTCCAGCTCGGGCGTGTGCGCCACGTAGGTCCCGCCTTCTTTGAGGATTCGAATGCTGAGCTGGGTCTCCATGCTTCCTATGGTCGATGAATCCGTGGGGGAAAGTCCAGCCCCAATGGGCACGAGTGTACTGACTGAAATCACGCGGAGATTATGCGCACCGGTCACACGGCAAGCGCCCACCATCTGACAAGGAGAATGCCGGTTACGTCCGAGCGAAGCAGAGGCTATACGAGCAGCAGAGGACCACGGACGATCGCGCAAGCATTTTTATCGGCGTTTATCTGCGTTCATCGGCGGCCCACATTGCTTTTGAGCGCCCCGAGCGGATCGAGGATGTACTCCCGGCGCATGTTCCCGGCTCCCCCGTGATATCATGATGATGAAGTTCGAATGGAGGAAGCAGCCAGATGGGTCCCGTAGGTGTGCCGGAGATGGTGGTCATCTTTCTGGTCGCGCTGGTGCTCTTCGGCCCCAAGAAACTGCCCGAGTTGGGCCGAACCTTGGGGAAGGCCATCAGCGAGTTCCGCCGCGCCCAGAGCGAACTGAAAGCCACCTTCGATCGTGAATTGCGAAACCTGGAACGGGAAGTCGAACCGCAAAAGGAAATCGGCAGCGGTTATCAATACGATAACTACAACTACGATTATTCCTCGAACGACGCGGGAACATACGGCCAGCCGTACGGTACATCGACTACGGAGCCGCAGGAATCCACCGTAACCAACACTGCCACTATCGGCGCATCCGCAACTGAGGGCGCCGAATCTTTGTCAACCGCTACGCCGCCGGGCGCGATCGCCCACGAAATGGAAACCGGCACGGAAATCGCCGCTGCTTCGGATGGCCCTGCGCCACAGCCGGGCGGCGAGCCGCAGCCTTGGAGTCTGGAGCAGGAACCTGCAGCGCAGCACGCGGCCAACGGTGCATCGGCGACTGAGCATAACGCCTAGTTCTCAATAAATGTCCTCACGCGAAGACGACAATGGAGCGAAGACTCCTACAGGGAAAGTAACGCCTCCGCCCGCGGCGGTCACCGCCGTGACCGTTACCCGCGGCGGAGGGGGACGCACGCCGCCTCCGCCCGATCCCCCGGAACCTCCCGACGACGGCGACGAAGGCATGCTTCGCATGTCCTTCCTCGAGCACCTCCAGGAGTTGCGCTCCCGCATTATCAAGATGCTCGGGGGCGTGCTCGTCTCCGTCGCCGTCAGCTTGACCTTCTGCAACCAGCTTTGGCGCATTATCGCCGCTCCCGCCGTCGAGGCTTTGACCAAGCTGGGCATCAAGCCGGCCACCCTCAAAGCCATCACGCCCATGGAGCAGTTCAACGTCATCTGGTTCAAGCTGCCTTTCCTGTGCGCACTCTTCATCGCCTCGCCCTGGATTCTCTACCAGATATGGGCTTTCATCTCTCCCGGGCTCTACAAGCGTGAGCGCCGCTACGCCGCGCCGTTCATCCTTTGCTCCGCGGGCCTGTTCATCGGGGGCGGCGCATTCGCTTATTTCGTGGCTTTCCGCTTCGCCCTCACGTTTCTGTTAGGCATCGGTATCGGAAACTCGGTCGATCCGATGATTTCCATCGACGAATACTTCGACCTGTTCGTCAACTGCACGCTCGGTGTCGCGCTGGTCTTCGAAATGCCGATCCTGATCTTCTTCCTGACGTTGTTGCGCATCGTCAGCCCGGCCTTTCTGGTGAAGCACAGCCGCTACGCCATCCTGGGTATCTTCATCATCGCCGCCGTCGTCACCCCCACCCCCGACGCATTTAACATGCTGCTGTTTGCCCTTCCCATGTGCCTGCTCTTTTATGTGGGCGTCTTCGCCGGTTATCTATTGGTACTAAAACGCGAAGGCCGCCGGTTCCCATGGGGTAAGGTATTAACAATTGTGGGGATTGTGCTGATAATATTCGGTGCGCTACTCTACTTTGCTGCGCTACACTATAAGTTGCATCCAGTGCCGCACTGGCCTTTCCTGAGACGCTAAGCGACCGGGCCCTGCGGAGCGTAGTCACGCGGTGGCCACGTCTTAGCCATGGACCTGAACAAGGCAATTCGGGACTTACACGAGGAACTGAGGAAACTCAATGAGGTCATCGGGGCCTTGGAGCAGTTCCAGAACACTGGTACTATCCCGCTGCCTCGGCGTCGCGGCCGCAAATCCATGGATGAACAGGAGCGCAAGCTTGTCGCCGAGCGCATGCGGACATACTGGGCCGCCCAACGCAGCAAGAAAGGCGCCAGCGGCTAAAGCTACTGCTTTCTCAGTAACTTGGCAACCCTTCCCCGCCATCGCCTGTAAGTCACTCGCAACCTGTACTCCCGATGCTGCCGCCAAGCTGGCGATAGAAACTTTGGCTTAAAGTACCATAACCAGAAGTACTGTGTCCCGGCGCCGAAGCTGTACCGCATTTCGAAGTCGCACCGCAGCGCCATATCCCGAGCTTCCTGCTCGGAAAAAGTAACTCCCAACCAGGTATCGTCCGGAGGATTGTCGAGTGTCTCGCCGCCTTGTATCTGGAACTTGAACAATCGGCCCCGCCGCAGCCGACTGCGGACCGCGAGTACGTAGCTTTCGATCACTTCGCGGCTCGGAATATGCTGGAACACAATTGAGGAGAAGGCGAAATCGAAGCGTGTACTTGCTAGTACGTCTAGGTCTTTACCGCTGTTCTGGAAGATGTGAACCCCCGGCAGATCGGCCAGCGCCGCGCGCGCCTGCCGCACCATCTCGCCGCTGATATCCACGCCGTACACCTCGCCGAAGATCTGCGCCAGCGCCCGCGTCACGCGCCCCGCCCCGCACCCGATTTCGAGCACCCGCATCCGCTTGGGGTCCTTCCCCTGGCAAATGTTGATCATGTCGGTGAGTATCTCCTCGGCGACCGTCCGCTCGCCGGACTGGAAGAACTCGGCGTCGGTCCAATCCTGCCGCTCGGTGTTCACGTAGAAGCGTGCGTTCTCGCGGGCCCGCTCGTCCCACTCCCGCTGCATTTTTTCCAGTTGTCCGCTCAGATCCGGTTCCGCCATCATGGTATATTGTAATTGTCGAATCGATCCGCGTGGGCGACTAGCTCAGCTGGGAGAGCGCTGCGTTCGCAATGCAGAGGTCGGGGGTTCGATCCCCCCGTCGTCCACCAAATTCCCTCCCATGCATTCCGCTCCCGCCCTGGTCCTCTTCGATATCGACGGCACCCTCGTCCGCCGCGCCGGACCACACCACCGCCAGGCCCTCGTCGATGCCGTGCGCCGCGTCACCGGCCTCGAAACCTCGACCGAGCACATCCCCGTCCACGGCATGCTCGATCCCGACATCCTCACCCGCATGCTGCGCGACGCCGGCGCGTCGCAGGCGGCCATTCGCCGCGCCATGCCCGAGATCGTGCGCCGCGCGCAACAGATCTACGTGCGCAGCGTCCCCAGCCTGCAACGCAAGACTTGCCCCGGCGTGCGCCATCTCCTGCGCCGGCTGCAACAACGTGGCGTGCTGCTCGGACTGGTGACCGGCAATCTCACGCGCATCGGATGGAAGAAACTCGAGCGCGCCGGCCTGAAGCCGTACTTCCGTTTCGGAGCGTTCGGCGAGATGGCCAAGGACCGCGCCGGACTGGCCCGCCTCGCCACCCGCCACGCGCGCGCGCAGAGCTGGATCGCGAAGGGCACCCCTATCGCGCTGGTGGGTGACGCGCCCAGCGATATCATCGCCGCCCAACGGAACGGCATCCGCTCCATCGCCGTGCACACCGGAATCTCCTCGCGCGACGACCTGCTGGCCTACGCGCCAGATCTGCTTTTGGAAGACCTACGCGGCCTGACGTTGGAGAAAATCGTTTGCCCTTAGTGGGGCAGGCCCCCCGGGGGTGCCCTCTGGGCCCGGCGGCCTCTCAGGCCGCCTCTTTTGGTCCCGGGTATGTGTTCTCTGCGGCGCGGGTCCCCAGAACCCGCCCTTCACCGCCCCGCTGGAGACAACAGAGCCAAAGGTTCGCGCGTCACTTTCCGGATAACTTCGAACAGCGTCGCCGGATTGATGGGCTTCGAGACGTATGCGTCCATGCCGGCAGCCAGGCATTTTTCCTCGTCGCCTTTCATCGCATGCGCGGTCATGGCGACGATGGGAATGTGCGCGCAGGAGACGGATTCGCGTTTTCGAATCAGCCTGGTCGTCTCGAACCCATCCATCTCCGGCATCTCGACGTCCATCAGGATGAGATCGAAGGCCTCCTCGTCGAACGCGGCCAGCGCCTCGCGCCCGTTGACGGCGACCCTGACGGAATGGCCGCGCTTGTCCAGCAGACGGCGGGCCACGGTCCGGTTTACGGGGTTGTCCTCGGCCACCAGCACCCGCAAAGGCGACGCCTGCATGGGGATGTCCGGTTCCCTGGGTTCAGACGGCGGCGCCTGTGGCGCCGGCGCATCGATTACGGCGCGAATGCGATCCAGCAGTTCCGCCGCCTGAACCGGCTTGACCAGCCAGGCCGCGATACCCGCATCCCGGCAATGGAATGCATCGTCCCCGTTGCCGATGGAACGCAGCATGATGATCGGCGGGGCGGCCTTGGGAAGCTTCCGCATCTGCCGGGCCGCTTCGAAGCCGTCCATGCCGGGCATCAGCCCATCCAGAAGCACCAGCCGAATCGGTTCGGCGTCGGCATTGCCGTCCGCCAGCAGGCGAAGCGCCTCCGCGCCACCCTCGACGGCAACCGGCCGCATCCCCCAGCGGGTCACCATCTTCACCAGCACATGGCGGTTGGTCGGGTTGTCGTCCACGATCAGGACCGGCAAGCCCCGCAGCCCGTCGACTGGCGTGAGAACCGGCTTGGCAACCGCACCGTCCTGAAAACCGGCGCGCGCCGTAAAGTGGAAGATGCTCCCGCGGCCGCCCGCGCCGGTTTCCACCCAGATGCGTCCCCCCATCAGGGCCACCAGCCGCGAGGAGATCCCCAGCCCCAGCCCGGTGCCGCCGAACCTGCGCGTGGTGGAACTATCGGCCTGCGTAAACGGCTCAAAAATGGCCTGCCGGTTCTGTTCGGCGATGCCAATGCCCGTGTCGCGAATCGTGCCATGCAGGAGCTTATCGCCGGAGCCGTCGGAGTCGATGCTCATGCCCACAGCCACTTCGCCGCTATCGGTAAACTTGATCGCATTCCCAATCAGGTTCACGAGTATCTGACGCAGCCGCCCGGGGTCGCCAATCAACGTCGCAGGTACGTCCCCGTGGACGTCGTAGATCAGTTCGAGACCCTTCTGGTGGGCCCGGAAGCTCAGCGTCCGGACAGTTTCGCGCATCGTCTCCGCAAAGTCGAAGGGAATGTTTTCGAGCACCACCTTGCCGGCCTCGATTTTCGAGAAATCCAGGATGTCGTTGATCACCGTCAGCAGCGACTCGGCGGAACTTTTCACCAGGTTCATGTCTTCCCGCTGCTCCTCGGTCATGGCGGTGTCCAGGAGCAGATCGGTGATGCCGATGACCCCGTTCATGGGCGTCCGGATCTCGTGGCTCATAGAGGCCAGAAAAATGCTCTTGGCTTCGTTGGCGGCGCGCGCGGCCTTCTCCGCGCGCTTCCGTTCGCCGATCTCCACCTGCAGGGTTTCGGTCTGGCTTTCGAACAAGGTCACGATCATGCCGAACGCGACGAAGTACTTAGGAAGATCCCAGACCACGTGGTCGCCCGGAATGTTGACGTGCAGGATCGTGCAAATCTCGGATATCGGAAATACCAGTCCCCATGCCAGCAGCGAAAGCGAAGTGAGCAGAACGCCCGGCGTGAGGCGCGCGTAATGCCGCCAGTAACACCACCCCGTAATGGCGAAGCTCTCGAACAAGATAAAATCCATGCCGTAATCCACGCGGATCGCGACATACCAGAGCAGCCAGCACCCCGGGACGACCGCGGCGGCCAACCAGAGCGCCGTGGTAGCAGCCGAGTGCCTGGAGTAGACCAGCGCGAGCCACACACCCGCGCCAAGCAGGAGCGCCAGCATCCCGCGATACGGCCACGGCCCCGCGATGTTCAACACCATGCAAGTCCAGTAACCCACCGCCGGAGCCACTATGCCGCCCCAGTAGACGGCACGCCGGGCGCGCGTACTGCCTACGGGACACACCGAAAGGAAAAAAGCGCAGGCCGTGAAGACCAGAGTGGCGTACGCCAGCCAGTCCCCCACGGCGCTGGGCATCAGGGAGAAACTGCCCAGCAGCATTCCCAGAAAGTGAATGACGATGAAACCCCATCCGATCATCCACAGGCGCAGCCGCTGCTGATGCTCACGCGCGTAAATCCACGCGAACAGCGCCACCAGAACGACCATCACCGAAAGGGTTACGACGCGCTGGAATTGGGGAGGCATCTCACTCCTGGGCTGCACAAGCAGCAGACACGCACTCAGGGCAGGGAACCGCCCACAACCGTCTTATCGGCAGTTTCCCAATTTTCTTGTGGGGCAGGCTCTCAGGGGTGCCCTCTGGACCCGGCGGCCTCCCAGGCCGCCCGGAGCGCTCATTCGTCACCGTCTATCACAACAAAGGCGCAGTCACTTCGTCGGTAGTAATCTCGAAATGAACCAGGCGCGTGTCGCCGAAAGACGTGGTGATGGCAACGTCGGTGGCGTCGCGGCCCGTGGCCATCAGCACGCGCCCGATGCGGGGCACATTGTTCCGCGCATCGAACACCCACCAGCGGCCTTCGAGATACACCTCGAACCAGGCGCTGAAGTCCATGGGGGCGTCGGTGAGCGGAACCGCGATGTCTCCCAGATATCCGGTCGCATACCGCGCGGGAATGTTCAGCGACCGGCAGAAGGTTATCGCCAAGTGCTGAAAGTCGCGGCACACGCCCGTCCGGTCCTGGTATACATGCACCGCGGTCTTTGTCGCGCTGGCAAAAGCATAGCCAAAGGTGACATTCCGGTGCACCCAGTCGCAGATTGCCTGCACCCGCTGCCAGCCCGGCGCAATGCCGCCGAACAACTGGGCCGCGGTGTTGGACAGCAGATCCACTTCGCAATAGCGGCTGCTCAGCAGAAACTGAAGGGTTTCCGGCGGCAGATCCGCCACCGGGATTTCGCGCGCGGAACTATCCTGCGGGTCCGCGTCCCCGGAGTCTTCGATGAGCGTCGAATTCCATAGCCGGATCCGCCCGGCAGGAGCGGTGAACCGGCAGCAGACGTTCCCGAAAGTGTCCGTGTATTGCTCCTGTTTCACATCCGGCTCGATGCGCAGCCGGTCGGGTTCCAGCAGGTCTCCCGCGCGCGATGGGTGCACGTTCAGCATGGCCACGACCGGCGCCGAAACGGGCAGTTCAAACTGAATGTCGTATCCAAGACGAATCCGCATGTTTTTCCCGAACCATCCGCACTACACCTTGGCCGCTTGCCTTCTAGTTTAAGCCAAACACGGCCGAAGCGCCCTCGCGAGTGTCATTTTTCGTGCTATACTTCACGTCTCCGGTCCTATTCCCCGTCGAACGGTTTCCGGCTTCAGACGACGTCGTGGAATATGTCCATGCCCGTACAATCCGCCGACCGCCCCATGCCGGCGCCCTTCTCCGAGTATGAGATCGACGCGGCGTACGACGAGATGTTCCGCGCCAAGGGTCGCCCCCGGCCGCATTACAAGCACCTCTATACGCATCTTCTGAATCTTCCATCCGAAGAACTGTACCGTTGCAAAAAGGAAGCCGATCTTTCGTTCTTCAACCAGGGCATCACGTTTACGGTGTACGGCCGGGCCGAAGGCACCGAGCAAATCTTTCCGCACGATTTGCTGCCGCGCATCATCACCAGTTCGGAATGGGCGACCATCGAGCGCGGTCTCACGCAGCGCATCACGGCCCTCAACTTGTTCCTCGCCGACGTTTATCACGAGGGCCGCATCCTGAAAGACCGCGTCATCCCCGGCGAGATTATCTATACATGCAAGCACTTCCGCAGGCAGATGCGCGGCGTCAAAGTTCCGCGCGACGTCTATGTCAGCGTGGTGGGGACCGACCTGATCCGCCTGCCCGACGGCCGCTTCGTGGTGCTCGAGGACAATCTGCGGGTGCCCAGCGGCGTTTCGTATATGCTCACCAGCCGGAAAGTCATGAAACAGATCTTCCCGGCGCTGTTTCGGAAATGCGGCGTGCGGCCCATCGAACAATATAGCCAGGCGCTCTTCTCCACGCTTCGTTCGCTTGCACCCGAAGGCCGCTCCACGATCGTGCTGCTGACGCCGGGCATTTACAACTCCGCGTATTTCGAGCACGCATTCCTCGCCCGGCAAATGGGAATCGAGTTGGTCGAAGGCCGCGACCTGGTGGTGCACGATAACAAGGTCTACATGCGGACCACTTCCGGTCTGCAGCGCGTCGACGTCATATACCGCCGCGTGGATGACGATTTCGTCGACCCTTTAGCCTTTCGCGCCGATTCTTCGCTGGGAGCGGCGGGGCTCTTCAACGCCTACCGCGCCGGGAACGTAGTGCTGGCGAACGCTCTGGGAACGGGCGTGGCCGACGATAAAGCGATCTATTCCTATGTGCCGAAAATCATCCGTTACTATCTCGGCGAGGACCCCATCGTGGATAACGTCGAGACCTTTATGATGACCGACCGCGCGCAGCGGGAGCACGTCTGCGCAAACCTGGATAAGTATGTCGTAAAGGCCGTGGGCGAGTCCGGGGGGTACGGCATGCTCATCGGTCCGCACAGCAGCCGCCAGCAACAAGACGAATTCCGCCAAAAGATTCTGGCGGATCCCCGAAACTACATCGCACAGCCCACGCTGACGCTGTCGGCCGCGCCCTGTTTCATGAACGGCCGCATTGAGCCGCGGCACGTGGACCTGCGGCCATACGTGCTGTTTGGAGAAAAAGTCACCATCGTGCCGGGAGGCCTGACGCGAGTCGCGCTGCGCAAAGGCTCGCTCGTAGTAAACTCGTCCCAGGGCGGAGGTTCCAAGGACACATGGGTACTGCAGAACTAAGTGGGGCAGGCCCTCGGCCTGCAGCGGGCTCTCAGCCCGCCTTGCTAAGGATAATCCAATGCTATCCCGCGTAGCCGATAGTCTCTACTGGATGAGCCGCTATTTCGAGCGCGCCGATCACTGCGCGCGCGTCTTGGAAGCGAATTACAACCTGATGCTGAATCCTTCGAAGCTCTCCACCGAGGAAAGATGGCATCGCATCCTGTCCTCTCTAGGCGTCCCCGGCACCGCCGACGGCATCGACCCGCAAATGGCCATGATCAGGCTGACCAGCGACCCCGGCAACGAATCGTCGATCGTATTCTGTATCACGGAGTCCCGCGAGAATGCCGGCCAGGTTCGCGAGCAGATCAGCTCGGAGATGTGGGAACGCTTGAACCGTTTGTATCACTTTGTCACGCAGGCCAATCCCCGGCTGGAGACCGACTCCGATCCCCTCCGGCTGGTGACCGCCGTGCGCGAAGGCGCTTACGAGTTTCACGGCGTCACCGACGCCACCATGAATCACGACGAAGGCTGGCATTTCATTCAACTGGGCAAGTATATGGAACGCTCCTGCGCCTTGCCGGTTCTGCTGGACGCCTACTTCGCGGCGGGCGGGCAGGCAGACGACCTGGACTGGGTGGGGCTGCTCTCAAGCTGCACCGCATTTGAGGCCTACTGCAAGGTGTACACGGCCGACCTGAAGCCCGACGCCATGGCCGAGTTTCTGATCCTGAATCCGGAGTTCCCGCATTCGGTGCGCTATGCCGTGGAGCGCATGAACGCGGCGATTGCCGCCATCTCCCAGACGTCTTTCACACACGCGACCGGCCGCGTCGAGCGCATTGCCGGGCGGCTGCGCGCATCCCTGGCTTACGTTCAGATCGCCGACGTCATGGCGGGCGGGCTGCATCGCTATCTCGACACCGTCATCGAGCAATGCAAGAGCCTGCATGCGGCGGTGCACGCGGTATACATCGATTATCCGATCCAGTCGGCTCTGGAGGCCTGATGTTCTACGCGATCCGGCATTTCACTCGTTACCGGTACAGCCGTCCCGTTTGGCAAAGCGTCATGGAATTGCGCATGCAGCCGCGCAGCGAGCACACCCAGCGATGCTTCACGTTTCAACTCTCCGTAAGTCCGCAGGCCAGGGTGTTCTCGTATCAGGATCACCGCGGCAATGTCATTCACCATTTCGACGTTCCCGGCCAGCATCGGCAGCTCACGATCATCGCCGACGCTCTGGTGGATGTGGAGACTCCCGCGCCCCTCCCCGAGTCGCTGGGTCCCGGCGCATGGGACGAACTGGACGCCATGATCGACCGCGACGACTACTGGGACATGCTGATGCCCAGCCGGTTCGGACGCACTTCGCCGGAGTTGGAAGCGCTGGCTGCGGAGTTTGGGGTCGATCGGCGCGGCAGCCGGGAACCCCTGGAACTGTTGACCACGCTGAACCGCAAGCTCTACCATCATTTTTCTTACGTGAAGCGAAGCACCCACGTCGATACGGCCATCGAAGACGCCATCATGTCCCGGCAGGGTGTTTGTCAGGATTTCGCGCACATCATGATCGCGATGGTGCGAAATCTGCGGATTCCGTGCCGGTATGTCAGCGGCTACTTGCATCGCGACGCGGAGCAACCGGATCGCTCCGACGACGGCGCCACGCATGCCTGGGTGGAAGCGCTTGTGCCGCGTATCGGCTGGGTGGGATTTGACCCGACCAACAACTTGATTGTGGGGGGCCGGCACATTCGCACGGCGATCGGGCGCGATTACGCCGACGTGTCCCCGACTGTGGGCACCATGAAAGGGTCGGCCGAAACCGAGTTGCAGGTGCGCGTGCGGGTGACCCCTTCCGATGCCGTGCTGCCTCCCGACAAAGAGTTTGCCGCGGATGAGGAATGGTCCCGCTTCCTTGAAAACGACCAGCAGGCCGAGCAATTGCACGCGCAGCAGCAGCAACAACAATAATGGAGGGCGGGCTTTAGCCCGCGCGGGGCTTAAGCCCCGCGCTTTCAATACATGGCCATTCAAGTCGCGCTTCACCATCGGACCCGCTACCGGTACGACCGGCGCGTGTCGCTCGCGCCTCACATCGTCAGGCTGCGTCCCGCGCCGCACTGCCGCACGCCAATCCTGGCCTATTCGTTGAAGGTTCTTCCCGCCAACCACTTCATCAACTGGCAACAGGACCCGCAAAGCAACTATCTCGCGCGGCTGGTCTTCCCGGAGCCCATGACAGAGCTATTCGTGGAAGTCGATCTGGTTGCCAAAATGGCGGTGTACAATCCGTTCGACTTTTTCCTGGAGCCGTACGCTGAACAGTGCCCTTTTTCCTACGACCCCCTGGCCGCCCGCGAGTTGCGCCCGTTTCTCGAAACCGAGCCGGCCGGCCCCAAGCTCTCCGCCCTTCTCGCCCGAGTGCCGCGCGCGACCGCCCGCACCATGGATTTTCTGGTCGGCCTCAATCAACTCGTGCAGCACGAAATCGGCTACGTGATCCGTATGGAGCCGGGCGTGCAGACTTGCGAGGAGACCCTCACGCTGCGCAGCGGCTCCTGCCGCGATTCGGCCTGGCTGCTGGTGCAGATCATGCGCCATCTCGGACTCGCCGCGCGCTTCGTTTCCGGCTATCTGATTCAACTCGTGGCGGACGTCAAGCCGCTCGAAGGGCCCTCCGGTCCCACCGCCGATTTCACTGACCTGCATGCCTGGACTGAAGTATACCTGCCGGGCGCCGGCTGGGTCGGATTCGACCCCACTTCCGGGCTGCTGGCCGGCGAGGGCCACATCCCGCTCGCCTGCACGCCGGACGCTTCCAGCGCCGCACCCATCTCCGGCCTGCTCGACCCCTGCAATACCGAATTCACTCACGAGATGACCGTCGAGCGGATTTACGAATCCCCGCGCGTCACCAAGCCATATACCGCCCAACAGTGGCATGCCATCGAGAAACTGGGCCACCAGGTGGATGCCGATCTGCGCTCGGGAGACGTGCGCCTCACCATGGGTGGCGAGCCGACTTTCGTCTCTCTCGACGACCACGACGGCGCCGAATGGACCACCGCCGCGCTGGGGCCGGTGAAACGCCAGCGCGCCGTGGAACTGCTGGGCAGGCTGCGCCAACGTTTTGCGCCCGGCGGCCTGCTGCATTTCGGACAGGGGAAGTGGTATCCCGGCGAGCCGCTGCCGCGCTGGGCATTCGGCTGTCACTGGCGCAAGGATGGCGTTCCCATCTGGGAGGATGCCGGCCTCATCGCCGAGGACGGCAAAGATTACGGCTACACGGCGGAGCACGCGCGGCAATTCCTCGAGGCCCTCACGCGCCGCCTCCAGGTGGACACGGCGTTCACCATCGCGGCTTACGAGGACGTCTTCTATTATTTGTGGAAGGAACGCAAGCTGCCGGTCAACGTCGATCCGCTCGATTCCAAGCTCGCCGATCCTATCGAGCGCGCCCGTCTGTCGCGCATTTTCGAACAGGGTCTGGACCAGCCTGCCGGCTACATCCTGCCGCTACGCCGCATCCCCACCCGTTCGGGCACGCCGCGCTGGACCAGCCAGCCCTGGTTTCTCGCCTCGAAACAAATGTTCCTGGTCCCTGGCGATTCGTCCATGGGATATCGTTTGCCTCTCGAATCTCTTCCGTGGACCAAGCCGGAAGATGCGATGTACTCCTACGATCCGGATCCGTTTGAAAAGCGCACGCGCCTGCCTCTGAGACCGGAGCGCCGGCTCGATCTCTTCAACGCGCCGAGCGTCTTACCAAACCGCGACGATTCACCAAACCACGACGGTTTACCGAGCCGCGACCGTGAGGGAGCGGTTCCGAAGAAAGGCGAATCCGCCCCCTGGATCTCCCGTCCCGCCCTCTGCGTCGAACCGCGCGATGGCAAGCTGTTCGTCTTCATGCCGCCGGTCGAGCACCTCGCGGACTATCTCGATCTCGCCGCAGCTATCGAAGATACCGCCGCCTACCTCAAAATGCCCATACTGCTGGAAGGCTACGCGCCGCCCTCGGATCCCCGCATCGCCGTGCTGAAAGTGACGCCCGATCCCGGCGTCATCGAAGTCAACATCCATCCGGCGGCATCCTGGGACGAGCTTTCGGCAAACACTACCGCGCTCTACGAACTCGCCCGCCAGAGCCGTTTGGGCACCGAGAAATTCATGTTGGACGGGCAACACTCCGGCACTGGCGGCGGCAATCACGTGGTGATCGGCGGCCCCACTCCCGAGGACAGCCCCTTCCTGCGCCGCCCCGATCTGCTGCGCAGCCTGATCGGTTACTGGCACAATCACCCCTCTCTGTCATATCTGCTCTCCGGGCTGTTTATCGGTCCCACCAGCCAGCATCCCCGGGTGGACGAGGCGCGCACCGATTCCATCTATGAGTTGGAGATCGCCTTCGACCAGATCCCGGACAAGGACTCTCCCGCGAGCCCTCTGTGGCTGGCCGATCGCGTCTTCCGGCATCTGCTCACCGATTTGGCGGGCAACACGCATCGCGCCGAGTTCTGCATTGACAAGCTCTATTCGCCCGACGCCGCCGGATCGCGGCTTGGCCTGGTGGAGTTGCGCGCCTTCGAGATGCCTCCGCATGCGCAAATGAGCCTCACCCAGCAATTGCTGGTGCGCGCGCTGACCGCGCATTTTTGGGAGACTCCCTACCGCCGCAAACTGGTGTGGTGGGGAACCATGCTGCACGACCGCTTCATGCTGCCTCACTTTGTGCAACTCGACTGGGAGAACGTGATGGCGGACCTGCGCGCGGCCGAGTACGATTTCGGCACGGAATGGTTTGCCCCGCACTTCGAGTTTCGCTTTCCGCAAATCGGATCGGTAACCGCCAGTGGCGTGACGCTGGAACTGCGGCACGCGCTGGAACCGTGGCACGTGCTGGGCGAAGAAGCCTCCGGCAGTGGGACCGTCCGCAATGTGGATTCATCCCTCGAGCGGTTGCAAGTGAAGGTGACCGGCATGACCGGCGAGCGCTTCGTGGTCGCGTGCAACGGCCGCCGCGTGCCGCTGCACCCCGCAGGCGAAAGCGGCGAATTCGTCGCGGGCGTGCGTTATCGCGCGTGGCAGCCGCCATCGTGCCTGCACCCCAACATCCCCGTGCACACGCCCCTGGTGTTCGACATCGTGGACACCTGGTCCGGACGCGCGGTCGGCGGGTGTACCTATCATGTAACGCACCCCGGCGGACGCGCCAATGAGCAGTTCCCCGTCAACGCCAACGAGGCCGAGAGCCGCCGTCTGGCCCGCTTTCAGGATACCGGCCACACCCCAGGTATGATGCTCGCGCCGCCGGAAGAACGTAATCCCGAGTTCCCCTTAACATTGGATCTGCGCCGCGCTGTGGAGGGCGGGCTTTAGCCCGCGCGGGGCTTCAGCCCCGCTCTACGTCGAGCGTTCTACGCTCGTAATGCAATGTGTGGAATGTGCGCCCAGGGCTTCGGCACCTTGTGCTTTGGGGAGCGGGCGGCTTTCTGGCAGGCAAGGAAAAGCCGCGCCGAACGGGAAGACCCGGACGGAGTCGCAGCGATCTGCGAAGAAGCAGCGCCAGTCCTGGACGACTGGGAGCCTGAAGACATTGATCTTCGGCCACCCACCCTCGAAGGCGTTCCCGACATTCTGATTGATGACCGGCTCGTCATGGAAGTGAACCGCAAACTTAACAAGGCCGAACGCGACCGCCAAGTTGGCCAGTGCGCTGGTTATTCTCGTGAGTGGGTTAACCTGGGTTGTATTGATCGACACGCCTGCTCGCCGCGTGCGGGAATTGGAAGAGCTTCTCGCCGTCAAGGGACTGGTGCACATCTTGGTGTTTTCGTTTTTTAACGCCCCCATTGGGTTGCTCCCCTTGGCGGGCAGTGGGGGCGGCCGGTAAGCCTGGTTGATCCGTGATTCCCCTTGATTGCTCTCTTGCTATCCTTACATAGGTAGCCCTATGCAGGTCACCGTGGAATTGCCTGACGAAATCGCCCGCCGTTTGGCTGAGAGGCAGCCGGATCTTGCTCGCGCCGTGCTCGAAGCAATCGCCATAGAAGCCGTGCGTGATGGCGTGATCTCGGCGGGAAAAGCTGCTGAAATGCTCAGCGCCAGCCGGGATACCATGGACGGCATCCTCAAGCGTGCCGAAGTCTATCTCGACTATACGCTCGAAGACCTCGAAAGCGATCGCGATACTCATAAGGCTGTTATGGCCCGGGAGAACATAGCGAAGGATCGCGGTATAGACAAATCCGCAGTCATAGCCAAACTTCGCCAGCATGAACCGGAGCTTAAGGCTGCCGGTATCGTGCGGTTGTCCTTGTTCGGCTCGGTCGCGCGCGGGGACGCCACCACGCAATCGGACATCGATCTGATGGGCGATTTCGACGGCGCCCGAGGCCTCACCCTGTTCGACATGGCCGGGCTGGAAATGCGCCTCGGCGAAATTCTGGAAACTCGCGTCGATCTGTCAGACCGGCACATGCTCAAGGAGCCGGTACGGCTTCGCGCGGAGCGGGAAGCAGTCGTTGCCTTTTAGGGAATCCAGCCTTTCGCTTCGCGACATCTCGGAAGCAATCGAGATGATTGAGGACTTCATTTCAGGCATGGATTTCGATGCCTTTCGAGAAGATCCGAAAACCATCGCCGCTGTAGAGCGGAAGCTCCTCGTTATCAGCGAGGCCGCCGTAAGGCTCGGGGAACACGCCGCGGCGCTTTGCCCCGAGCAGCCATGGCACAAGATTCGCGCAACCGGCAACTGGCTGCGCCATGCCTATGAGCGGGTTAACCTCGAGATAGTGTGGGGGACGGTCAAGAACGATCTGCCGCCGCTCAAGATGGCTGTCCTTCGCGCGCTGACGCCGCCCTCGGCAAGCCGAAAAGGGCCGCCCGCGAGCTGATGCTGCGTCTGAAAAAGAATAACCTTTCCTGCCTTCCCCATCCCGCTTGAGATTGGCCGGTTTTCGGTCACAGCCCACGCGACCGCCTGGTTGGCCAGTGCGCTGGTTATTCTCGCCAGTGGGTTAACAGCTTCTCGCCGTCAAGGGACTGGTGCACATCTTGGTGTTTTCGTTTTTTTTAACGCCCTCGTTGGGTTGCTCCCCTTGGCGGGCAGTGGGGGCGGCCGGTAAGCCTGGTTGATCCGTGATTCCCCTTGATTGCTTCCTGCTATCCTTCTATTCGCACATCGGCCCCGGTCGTCGAGCTTTTCGATAATCGCTCTCGGTAAGCCTGATACGTATTCGGATCGCCCTTTGCAGCCTGGTCAGTGAAGCCGATTTCATGCGCTCACAGACTATCGCATTCCAAACATCGCCGGTCTTGCGGTCAACGGCATAGTGACCAAGATTGAGGCTGCCTATCGGGTTCGGGTTGTTGAAGATCGCCTGAAAAAACTGAAACTCCGGAGAATCTTCGACCGAGTATTTTACGAGTTCGAAGCCAGGAGCCTTCGTGGAACCACGGTCCCGCAGCAATGCCGTAACCAGATCGTCTGCTTCCTCCAGCGTGATCTCCTGTCGTTTGGGTTCGGTGTACACAGCAGGATCAACCGGAGTCGCCAACACATCGGAGACGGATTCCAGAACCAATCGCAACAGCGGAGCCTCAGCCTCGTCAGCAAAATAAATGAAAGCCTTCGTTGCCGGATTAGCCCTTACTGCTACCGTCTGCGCTTCGAAATAATCAAAGCGGCCCGTCGCCGTCACATTGGTGCGGTACAACGGACAATCGAGACACGTTCCGCCATCCGGCCATCTAAACTTCGTGTCGGCGTATTTCCGAAATGATCGATAGTCGGCATCCTTTTTCAGTTGAACGGGGCGGGGCAGTTCGATAGGTTTCCAGTTCAGTCGTTCAGGGTGCATGTTGTCGTCGGCGGTCGTGGTGAATGCGTATTGGCCCTGGTTCGGTTTCAGATCGTCCAGCACATGGGAGACACCGACCTTGAGCGTGGCGGAACAACTGTCGTCAACGAACCCGGCCCATTGGAATTTGGAGAAGTATTCGGCCCGGAACGTGACGATCTTGCCGTTGAACTTCTCCGGTTGCTTAGCGAGTTCGCACAGCGTCGTTTTGATCGGCGTGATGGGGTCCGTCTGCGTGCCGTTAGCAGGGCCGGGAAGTTTGACCTGGGGTTCCATTGGCTCAACCATCACTCCCCCGCAGCATTCGCTCACGGACAGCGCCAGCGTGCCAACATCGGTATCCTTGTCGGCAGTCACGACTTTCGTCTCTCGCCTGAATCCTGGAGACTCAAAGTGCAGTTCATATGAGCGATGCGGCACGACCAGGAACGTGTACTCGCCCGTCTCGCTGGTTTTGGTCACGGCAATCGTGTCCGTTGATCCCGCCAGCTTCAATACCACCGCTACGTCTCGGACAGGTGCGCCAGTTGCATCCGAAACCCGGCCTGAAATGCGAACGGACTTGATCGGCTCGTCGGATTTGACCTGTCCGAAGGCGGGAAGCGTGACGGCGATCAGCGTGCCGAGGACAACCTGGGCAGAAGGTTTCATCCGCCTTCATGGTAACGCCGGTCCAGCCGGTTCACCAGATCGCCGCAGAAGGCTACAAGGAACCGCTCGTTCGATTTTCTGGGCCTGGGCGAAGCCAAGGAACCCAGCGGTGCCTAATGGTCGCCGGTTCTGAAGATTGACGGCAAATCCTGTTCCTTCCGATACAGAAAGCGGATCGCCAATGTGCAGAGAGCACTAGCGGCGGCTAGGGATACAAGTACAAGGAGTGCCCCAGGCGTCGAAACGATAAAAACCACCAGACCGGCGATCAGAGTGAGCGCATCCCAGTGCAGAAGTATTTCGAGGATTCTAACGAGAGTTCCATCGGCTGGCCGTTCCCGCGATCTCAGCCGCTCTCGGGATTGACGGGTTTGGGGCATCTGATGACGATTTTACAACGCCTGGGCGACGGTTTGGCATACGTTGTTGGCTCCAATCTTTTCGCACTGGTCCTATTCTGGAGCAAAGGTTCCGTTGACGTGGCCGCTGGCTTGGCGCTGGCGTTCTCGGCCTGGACGCAAGTGCTTGTGTGCGGGGGAAGAATGTTTCCATTTTCGTCCGACGACAAGTTGCCGCCGCTCAAGACGGCTGTCCTTCGTGCGCTGACGCACCCCTCGGCAAGCCGAAAAGGGCCGCCCGCAAGTTGATGCTGCGTCTGAAAAAGAATAACTTCTCCTGCCTTCCCCATCCCGCTTGAGATTGGCCGGTTTTCGATCACAGCCCAAGCCAAGCAGATTTTACCAAATCTTTCAATCACTTAAAGGAATCAGGTCCGTATTTCCCAAATCCACCCCTGTAACATATAGGCGAGGTCGGGCCAAACGCGCCCGCAACAACAATATGAAACAATCGGATGAACCCCGCACCGCGACGGAAGCCCAAATCAAAGCGAACCGCCAAAATGCAAAAAAATCTACCGGGCCCAGGAGTGCCCAAGGCAAAGCCGCATCCAGCCGCAACGGCCTCACTCACGGCCTCTCCGCCAACAAACACATCCTGCTCGACGAGGATACCGAAGAGTTCCTCCTACTCCTCAAAGACCTCTACGACCGCTTCCGCCCCGTCGGCCTCGGCGAAGAAAAACTGGTACAGCGTATCGCCAATGACCAATGGCGCCTCGATCGCGCCATCCCCATGGAAGCTGGCATCTACCGCCAGCGCCTTGAGGCGGTCGCCGACGACGACTATTCCCACAAACGGGAACGCGTCAACCATAGAAGGAACCACCAATTGAGGCCCGAGTCTGTGCCGCCCCCGCCGGCTCCGCCCGACGCAGGCGACCGCCTCACCCGCGCCTTCATCTCAGACTGCAAAGGCTCCAACCTCCTGGCCAAACTCGCCCGCCACGAAGCCGCCATCCAGCGTTCCCTCGACCGCGGCCTGCGTCAGTTGAAAGCCTTCCAGGCGGCGCGTGAAATCCCGGTATCCAGCCCACAACCCCACTCCAGCCCTGCAGCCAAAGCGCCCGATCCTCCTGAAACCAAACCGCAAACCACCCCAGATCCCGCCCCCGCCCCCCCCCAATACATGGATTACAAAGCGAACCCAAAAAATGGGGGTATCGTGCCGCCCGCGGCTCTCCCCAAAGCACCCATCCCTAACGGACAGGTCAACCCACAGGGGGAACTCTGTTAAAATTACAGCCAAGTCGGCGCCACGAACCGCGAACCTCATCCGACGACCGTTGAGTTTTCCCGATGAGTATTTCCCCAGACACGCTCGATGCGCCCCTCCTGTGCGCCGGTTATCGCCAGACCGCCGGCGTCTACGACGAGATGTCCGCCGCCCCAGGCGTTCTGCGCCCGCATTGGGATGCTTTCATCGGTTCCATGTCCGCGCTCGGCGCCGAAGAACTTGCCCGCCGCTGGAAGATCGCCCGGCAGCGAATTCGCGAAAACGGCGTCACCTACAATGTCTACGGCGATCCGCTCGGCATGGACCGCCCGTGGAATCTGGATTCGATTCCTCTCCTCATTCCGCCCTCCGAGTGGAATACGCTCGAAGCCGGCCTGATCCAGCGCGCGCACCTGCTGAACTACATCCTGGCGGACCTTTACGGCCCGCAACAACTGCTCCGCGGCGGCCATCTCCCGCCGGCCCTGGTATTCGCCAATCCCGGCTTCTGGCGGCCGTGTCACGGCATGCCCACCGCGGTTCATCCCTACCTGCATTTGCTCGCCGTCGACCTCGCCCGCTCGCCCGACGGCCAATGGTGGGTTCTCGCCGACCGTACCCAGGCGCCGTCGGGCGCGGGATATGCGCTGGAGAACCGCACCGTTCTGGCGGAAACCTTTCCCGACTTGTTCCGCGAGTTCCAAGTCGAACGCCTTGCATCGTTTTTCCACTCCTTTCGGGAAACCCTGCTGCGCCTCTCGCCCTCGCGCCGCGACAATCCCCGGGTGGTGCTGCTTACACCGGGACCCTTCAATGAAACGTACTTCGAGCACTCCTACCTGGCCCGCTATCTCGGTTACACGCTGGTTCAGGGGGCCGACCTCACGGTGCGCGACAGCCGCGTGTTCCTCAAAACCCTAGATGGCCTCAAACCGGTCGATGTGATCCTGCGCCGCGTAGACGACGGCTTCTGCGACCCCATCGAATTGCGCCCCGACTCTTTCCTGGGCGTGGCGGGCCTGGTCGAGGCCGTGCGCGCGGGCAACTTGGTGGTCGCCAATGCGTTAGGCAGCGGTCTGATCGAATCCGCGGCCTTCATGCCCTTCCTCCCGCGGCTCAGCCAGCGCTTGTTCGGAGAGCGGCTGAAGCTCCCTTCCGTTGCCACGTGGTGGTGCGGCCAGCCCCAGCCCCTCCAATATGTGCTCGATAATCTGGATGTCCTGGTGATCAAGCCGGCCTTTCCCACGCACGGCCCCGCACCGGGAATGGAACCGGTTTTTGGCGGCAAGCTCACCGGCGACGAACGGTCGCGGCTGATTGCGCGCCTGCGGGAACGTCCGCACGAATTCGCCGGGCAGGAATTAGTGGACCTCTCCACCGTCCCGGTCTGGTCCCAGGACTGCCTCACCCCCCGCCGGGTCGTGCTGCGCGTCTTCCTGGCAGCCGCAGGAGACTCCTGGGTGGTCATGCCCGGCGGACTCACCCGCGTATCTCCCGCGCTCGACACGCAGGTAGTTTCCATGCAGCGCGGCGGCGGCAGCAAGGACACCTGGGTGTTTTCGACTCAGCCGGTGGATTCGTTCACGCTGCAACATCCCCGCGACCAGCCGTTGGAACTGAATCGCGGCGGCGGCACCGACCTGCCCAGCCGCGCGGCCGACCACCTCTTCTGGCTGGGCCGCTACGCCGAACGCGCCGAGCACCTGGCGCGCGTACTGCGCTGCATTCTCGTCCGGCTCACCGGCGAGTTCGGCGCGTCCGGCTCCGCCGAGTGGGATTCCCTGATGAAGTTGTACGATTGTCTGGCATCGCCTCACTCCCGACTGTCGGAGGAAGACCCTCAAGGGCATCTGGACCAATGGCGCGATCTGGAACAGGAAATCCTTTCTCTGATTTTCGAGGAACAGCGCAGCGATAGCCTCAACTCGGTTTTGAGCCGCGCCGCGCGGGCTGCCGCGCAGGTCCGCGACAGCCTTTCGAGCGACACGCTGCGCATCGTGAGCCAGTTCGGCGCTGCACACACCTCAGCCTGGGGCTATGCCTCGGCGGGCGAAGCGCTGGCCGTGCTGGATCGCTGTATCGGGACACTCGCCGCGCTCCGCGGAATCGAAATGGGCAACATCACGCGCGGCCCCGGATGGCATTTTCTGGGCGCCGGCAGACGCATCGAGCGCGCCATCCAACTGGTGAATCTTTTCCGAGCCATTATCGTGCCGCTTAGCCCACGCACCTGGCCCACGCTGGAAATGTTGTTGGAGGTCGGCGACAGTTCCATGACCTACCGCTCCCGCTACTTCACGGTTCTGCAGCCCACGCCGGTGCTCGATCTGCTGATGAACGACGAGGCCAATCCGCGCTCGCTTGCCTTCCAGATCCGCGATCTATGGAAGCATTGCCGGTACCTGTCCGGCAGGCCTTCGGGGGCTGCCTGGCCGCTTTCCAAACAGAGAGGTTTGGAAGCAGCGGCGGCGAATCTGTTTCGCGCGGACGTTGGCATGCTCTGCCAGCCTGGCGCCGGCGAAATCCGCGAGCCGCTGGACCAACTGCTTGCCGTCACCGGCGCGGCGCTGCCCGCTCTGTCGGATGCCATCACCAACGTCTATTTCAGTCACGCGGAAATGGAGCGGTCCACTTGATCTATCGCGTCCAGCACAGGACCACTTACCATTACGAGGACCCGGTCTCGGTCTCGCATCACGTGCTGCGTCTGACTCCGCGCAGTCTGCCGAAACAAACGTGCTGGGAAAGCTACGTGGCCATCCTGCCGACGCCATCGGTTACCTCCGCCCATTTCGACTACTTCGGCAACACCCTGACCTTCTTCACGCTGCACGAGCCTCACGAGTGCCTCGTGGTGGAGGCCAACACCAGACTGGAAGTGAATCCCATCGCATCTCCGGACTTTTCCGCGTCTCCTTCCTGGGAGAGCGTGCGCGAAGCGTTGGCCGGCGACCCCAGCGACGAGGTCTTGAACGCCTGGCAGTTCGTTTTCGATACCCAGCGCGTGCGGGCCAGTCGGGAACTGGCCGCCTATGCGCGCGAGTCGTTTCCCGCGGGACGTCCGCTGCTCGCGGCGGTTCTCGATCTCACGCGCAGGATCCACCAGGATTTCCGCTTTGACAAGCAGGCCACCGAAGTCGCCACCCCGGTCCAGACCTTTTTCGAAAAGCGCCGCGGCGTGTGCCAGGATTTCGCGCATCTCCAGATCGGCTGCATGCGATCTCTGGGCCTCCCTGCGCGTTACGTCAGCGGCTATCTGCGAACCATGCCGCCGCCTGGCCGCCCGCGCTTGGTAGGCGCCGACGCCTCGCACGCCTGGTGCGCGGCTTGGTGCCCCGGCATCGGATGGGTGGATTTCGATCCCACGAATAATTGCGTGCCGTCGGACGGCCACATCACCGTGGCATGGGGTCGCGATTACAGCGACGTCAGTCCCATCTGGGGTGTGCTCCTAGGCGGCGCCAGACACAAACTCCAAGTCGAGGTTGACGTGATGCCGGAATAGTGGGGCAGGCTCTCAGGCCGGCTTCTTCGCCAGTCGCGAGAAGGCGGCCTCGACCCACTCCGACGGCAGTTCACTTACCGCGCGCCGCATGCGCTCCTGCCACCAGTCTGAAATCTGTGCGAGATCCTTCCGCTCGAACCGGTGCTCGACCAGCTCGAAGCTCTGCCGTTTATAAAGCAGCAGATCGATGGGAAAATCCACGTTTGCCGCGCACAGCCGCGTGGCGTCGAAAGCCAGTATGCCCAGCTTAAACGCGTAGAGAATGGAATCCTGGTGAGTCAGCGAGCGTTCCAGGATCGGCTTGCCGAACCCGGAATTGCCGATGATCTGATACGGCGTGTCGGGACCGATCTCCACCCAGTTGCCCTCCGGATAAACCAGAAACAACTGGTGTGCGGAGTCGGAAGACATCTGGCCGCCAATCAGAGAGTTGATATTGAAGTGGAAGTCGGCTTGGCGCAGGGACGGCCCCTCTTCCTCCGCGAGCCGCCGGATCTGGCCCGCATACAGGTTTACGACCTTGAAGAGGCGGTCGCGCGCGCCGATCTGCCGCGTATAAGCCTCTTCGAAATAGAGCAGGGCCTTGTCCCGCAGCGAACGCAAGCCCGAGGTCATGATGAAGAAAGAAAAACCAGGCCCCTCATAGGTGGCCACCTTCTTTGCAACCATGGACTCACTGCCCGTGAGCACGCGTGTGTCGGCAATGCCTACCAGGCCGTCTTCAACAGTGATTCCCAAACAAAATGTCATTGTCATTCATTGTAGCCTGCCGATCTGGTACAGTGATATCCTCCATGGACGACCAAGATCATCCCGCACACGAAATGCTTCGCGTCATGCGCCCCATGTACGCACGCCAGTGGCTGCTGGGACCCGCGCCCCGGCATGACGTTCCCGACGACGGCATGCCGCCTTCCACGGCTTACTATCTCATCCACGATGAACTGATCATGGATGGCAGCTCGCGCTTCAATTTAGCCACCTTTTGCGGCACGTGGATGGAGCCGGAAGCGGCCAAGCTCATGGCGGAGACTTTCGACAAGAACATGATCGATAAGGACGAGTACCCGCAGACGGCGGAGCTCGAAATGCGTTGCGTCCACATGCTCGCCAAGCTGTGGCACTCGCCCGATCCCGAGACCACGGTGGGCACCTCCACCATCGGCTCCAGCGAAGCCTGCATGCTGGGCGGACTCGCCTTGAAATGGCACTGGCGCGAGAAGATGCGCAAAGCTGGCAAGCCGTCCGATCGGCCCAACCTGGTTCTGGGCACCAACACGCAGGTTTGCTGGCACAAGTTCGCGCGCTATTGGGATATCGAAGAGCGCTCGGTTCCTTTGGAGGGCAACGAGTTTGTGACCGATCCGGAACGGGCCGCCCAGGCGTGCGATGAGAACACCATCGGCGTGGTTTCGGTGCTCGGCAGTACCTTCACCGGCGACTACGAAAACGTCGCGAAATTGAGCGATGCCCTGGACAGGCTGCAGGAGAAGACCGGCCTGGATATCCCGATCCACGTCGACGGCGCGAGCGGCGCTTTTGTAGCCCCGTTCATACAGCCGGAATTGCGCTGGGATTTCCAATTGCCGCGCGTGAAATCGATCAATACATCGGGGCACAAATATGGTTTGGTGTATCCCGGCGTCGGCTGGATCGTCTGGCGCGAGGCCGCGGACCTCCATCCGGACTTGATCTTCAACGTCGACTATTTGGGTGGAAGCATGCCCACGCTGGCCATCAACTTCTCGCGCCCCGCCAGCCAGATCGTGGCCCAATACTACAATTTGATCCGGCTGGGAAAATCGGGCTATCGCGCCATTCACCAGGCCTGCCAGGATGTCGCGCTGCGGCTCGCCAGTCAGATCGCCGATCTGGGGCCGTTCGAACTCGTCAGCCGCGGAACCGATCTGCCGGTGTTTGCCTGGACCTTGAAGCAGGACGCCAACTGGTCGTTGTACGATCTGGCGGACCGCTTGCGCGACCGCGGCTGGCAGGTGCCCGCCTACCGCATGCCCGCCAACCGGCAGGAGATGGTGGTGCAACGTGTGGTGGTGCGCAACGGCTTCACCTGCGATCTTGCGGACATGCTCGTCAAAGACATCCGGCGCCATCTGGATTGGTTCGCCACCCAGCCGGGATTGCGCCGCAAAGCGGAAGGGTCGCAGTTCCACCACTAAGGATTGTGGGGCAGCCGCCCGGCTGTTTCCCGCAGTACCGCTGCGTTGCGCGCCAGCGCCTCGGCCAGAATCCCGGCCTGCCGCTGAGCTTCCTTCCAGTCGCGTTTCTCGATAGCTTCCGTGAGGCCGGGAAGCTCCAGGTGCGCGTACGTAAACCGCGCCGCATACAACGTATGTTTGAACCACGGGCGGCCGGGGATGCCGTCCGGATTCGCCCAATTGGATTCCACCTGCATAATGCCGCGGTTCACGCGCGCGGCCAGTTCGGCGTCCACCGGTCCCTTGGCCAGCGCTTGCGCCACAGCCGCATTCAGATCGCTGCCGGCTTGCTGGAATTCGGCGATGCGCCGCTCGAGCCCCCGGAAATCGACCCGCCGCTGAGCCGGCCGGTTGGCGGCCAGCACCCCCGCAAACGCCACGATGTCTCTCCCGTACGCGGCAAAATCGAACGGCAGAATCTCCGCGCCCGCCAGACGCAGCGCCAGCGCGCCCCAATACTGCGTCATCAGGGTGTGATAGCGGTAGCCGGGATCGCCGAAATGATTCATCCAGTAGAAGTCGTCGTAAGCCGAGTGATACACGCCGTAGGGGCCGTCGAACTGCAGTTCCACCGTCGGACGGCATAGATGATTGAGAAACACCGTGAAATCCGAGCCGCTGCCTATGTGCGTTTCGACCAGGTTTTCGTCGGTGACCGTACGCCTGTCTTTCTCCGCCGCGCGCGCGCCGGCCGCCGAGGCGCGCCACTCCTGGTACAGAGTCGCACCGGAGGGCGCGGGCATGTCGCGGCTCAGTTCCACCAGCAACGGCGCCAGCGAGCCAATGGCGCTGGGATGGAAGTTAGGACCCGAGGTGGATGAATCCACGTTGAGATAGGCCACCAACTTCTGCTTCAACTCGTCGCCGAACTGTTCGCCCCACTCGGTGGACCCGGTGAGCCCCACTTCTTCGCCGTCCCAACTCGCCACGATCAGCGTGCGTTTGGGCCGGAATCCTTGCGCTTTCATTTGGCCCAGCGCGCGGGTCAATTCCATCAAGGACGCCGTGCCGCTCGATGGATCGACCCCGCCGAATTCCCACGCGTCCCGGTGATTGCCTAGCACGATCCATTCATCGGGTAACTCGCTGCCCCGGATGCGCGCTTCCACCACGTAGTTTGGTTTGGGGCTGTTGTCCATGTCGACTTTCATGTGTACGCGCACGGCGCCGCCGCCCAGATGGTATGGAATCGGCAGGCCGCCCTGCCACGTCTTGGGTGCCAGTGGACCATCCATGCGCGCCAGCAGCGGCTTCGCGTCGCGCCACGACATCGCGACTGCCATGATCTTCGGCAGCGAGATGGCTTCCTCCATCGGAATGCGTTTGGCGCCTTCCACCGAAGCCCAACCGGGCGTGAGCGGATCGCCCGGAACCAGGAAGTCGTAAGTGATCGATCCGCGCTGGATGTGGCTCTCGGGTCCCCATGGCCCGTCGGGGAACACTTTGCCGCGCACGAAGCCGTCTTCGGCCGGATCGGAATAGATCAGCAGGCCGGCGGCGCCCTCCTTCTGCGCGGTGAGAGCTTTGAAGCCGCGGTAACTGTAAGGGTTCGAATAGCGCACCAGCACGATCTTCCCCTTGACGCCGATGTGGTGGCGGCGCAGCACGTCGTAGTCCTCGGGATTGCCGCTGTGCGCGTAGATCAGCGGGGCCGTAGCTTCGCCGGAGGCCGACATGGAGAGATAGCCGCCGCGAATGGCGGGGTTCTTGGTGTCGGGGTCGGCGTCGTAGGAGTCTTCGCGGAGAGACGCATGATACGTGGTGGGCGCGATCATTTCCACGGTGATGGAGCGGGGCAGGGAAGTGAGTACATCGTAGCGATGGATGCGCACATCTTCGAGGCCCTGCTCTTTCCACAAGCGCGCCACGTAGAGCGCCAGATCGTGATTGCGCTCGGAGCCGGCGGGATGCGGCTCGGCGGTGAAGTAGCGATGCTGCTTCTGCTCCTCGCCGGGCGAAGGGATGGCACGGAACTGCTGTTCGATGGCTTGCTCGACGCGGGCCCGCGCCGCGGAGTAGCCGGTCATGTGCGGCGCGCTGTCTTGGGCAAGAAGCGCGGCGCCAAGCAGTAACGGCAGAGCGGCCAGCGACCGAGAGTACATGGTTAAGTATTCTACCCCGGAATTGTGGGGCAGGTTGCCAACTCAATGCCGCTTACTTTGCTTCGCCAAGTCGGTATTGGCTGCCGGGTGGCGCGCTTTTTGAGTTTTTGGGGTGAACCGCTGGACATTTTCGAAGCCTTTGGGTATAGTTTGGTGGATGGCTCCACCAA
>Ga0224558_1000838_pt1 | contig 35283 bp, 32 predicted proteins | sample 714S32024metaG_FD_180682 | JGI IMG/M metagenome (GOLD analysis project Ga0224558, IMG submission 180682) | Peat soil microbial communities from Stordalen Mire, Sweden - 717 S3 20-24 | ecosystem: Environmental > Terrestrial > Soil > Wetlands > Peat | place: Sweden: Norrbotten County, Stordalen... | reverse complement strand
TGCTATCACTAGAGCCCATAAGACGAGCACCCCATGTGGCCACCATCCGCCGTTGTGCTGCTGAGACCCGATGTGGTGTGCCCACGCGATCACGCCGATGCTCATGAGAAACGCCGTCGAGGAGACGACCAGCGCCCGCAAGACGGGGCGGCGTACCTGAGTCCAACCTCCCTCTCGGACGAAGCGTGTGAATGCGGGCAGCGTGACGGCCCCGGCCACGAGGACGACGACAGCGCCGACACCGCCCGCCCACGCAACGGTGTGATATGCGCCCCCAGGAAGCCACCGCTCTCCCTGGGGCATGGCGGCATCCCAGTGCTCGGCGAACTTGGCAAAACCTCCACTGGCTATGACGAACAACGCCCACGCGCACAAGACGAGTAACGACCCTGCCCGCACCTGCTCGCCCGGGTGGCTGCCGCTGGCTTCGAGGCCAATCTCGCGCAGGTGCTCGGAGATTCCGGAACACACGATACCGAGCTTGTCGCGAAGCGGGACTCTTTCTCCAGCAAATGTGTCCTCCATGAGTGCCACGAGCTCGTCGCCGTATCGAGACCGCCAGGCCGGTGAGTACCACTGAAGGAGGCGTTCGAATTGCGTGGCGCTCATCGTGCCCACCCGAGATGCCCTTGTGTGCCCGACGGGGCGACACGACTCATGAGCACGAGGCCGAGCCGGGCGGCTCCCTCGTTGGCGATCACCTGCATCTCCCTCACAGCGCACGACAGGGCAGCGCGGCCGCCAGCAGTGATCCTGTATGGGCGGCGCCGATCGTCGCCCTCCGTGGGCTCGATCAAGCCTCGTTCCTCCAGGCGGGTGATTGCGCCGTACAGAGTGCCCGGACCGAGGGTCACAGCGGCGAACGCCTCGATGTCCTTAGCGAGTGCATACCCGTGCTTCGCACCAGACGCGAGACTCGTGAGGATGAGGACACTCGGTTCGTTCGCTCGATCGAGCCCCTTGGTGGACTTCGCACCTCTGCGTGACACGCGACACACCTTACTACGTCACACGTAGTAGAGTCCAACCAGTAGTCGGTTCGTGGGTTGGAGTCGAGCCATAGCATTCGGGAATGGCCCTCAACATCACCGTTGTCGACGCCTTCACCGACCGGGCTTTCAGCGGCAATCCCGCGGCGGTCACCGTGATCGACGCCTTTCCCGAGGACGCCCGCATGCAGGCAGTGGCAAGCGAGATGAACCTTGCCGAAACAGCCTTCGTGGTGCCCCGAGACGACGATCACGATCTGCGCTGGTTCACGCCTTCTATGGAGGTTGACCTGTGCGGTCACGCCACCTTGGCGGCGGCACACCGGCTCGGTGGTAACGCACGCTTCCATACGCGCAGCGGCGTCCTCACATGCACCCTCGCCGACAACGGCGTTGTCGAAATGGACTTCCCCGCCGATGTGCCGGTGGAGGCAGAACCGCCTCGGAACCTCGACATACCAGGTATCTGCTGGTACGGACTCGGGAAGTTCGACGCCCTCGTCGTAGTAGACGACACGGCCCCGCTACGACGCCTTCGACCCGACCTGGCCAAGCTTGCTCAGCTCGGATCTCGTGCCGTCATCGTCACCGCGCCCGGTGACCGGGTCGGCGTCGATTGCGTGAGCCGGGTGTTCGCGCCGAACACCGGCATCCCCGAGGACCCGGTGACCGGGTCGGCCCACTGTACGCTCGCCTGCTACTGGGGCGAGCGCCTCAGCCGGGATGTGCTCGTGGGCGAGCAGGCGTCACCGCGCGGTGGCGTGGTCCACATGCGTCGCTCCGGTGACCGGGTGGTCCTCGGCGGCCAAGCGGTGACCGTGGCCCAGGTCAGACTCCTCGCCTGATCGTGCTACCCACAAGAGGCGAGAAGCAGCCAAACTGCTGTTCCACTCTGTCCACGAACGGGTGAGATGTCAGGACTTGGTGGCCTGAGCCTTCGACCTCAGGTTGGCGAGGGTCGCACGAATACCTTCGAGATTGTGCTCGCGCCGATCTCGGACGCCGAGGACGACGTCACTGAGTCGACGCATCCCAGCTGGTCGCTTATCCGTCCATCGCTCGTTCACGATGCAACCGTCACCGGCGCGCTCGAAGGAATAGGACCACTCCGACACCGTCATGCCCAGGTACTTGACACTGAACGCGAACTGATGCCCGGGATCCGCTTGGCTGATGGTGCACACTGTCCTCCAGCGGCGCACACCCTTGTGGTTGCTGCCCTTGAACCGAGCGCCCACAGCTGGGCCCGTCGCTTCGCCCAGCCATCGCCCGCCGACGTTCTCCGGGCTCCATTCCCCCATCCGTGTGAGGTCCGTCACCATCGCATAGACGGCCATTGGATCGGCGTCGATGATCACGCTCTCCTCGACATGGCTCATACCAATCCATCATCCTGCGGCACCGCAATCAACACAAGCTGACGAGGGTCCGGGCTCCGCCCCGTTTCTCACCGTCAGCGCGATACTTCGGACGAGGTGACAACCATGCGATCCTCGCTCCGTTTCGTGGAACCTATTGTCGGCGCGCTCGTCTTGATGAATACCCTGACCGCTTGTGGAGGTACCGTCGGGACGACAACTCCGCGTTCGACAACGAGCATGACCGCGTCGATAACACTTGACGCCGACGGATTGGGCATCGTACGGGTCGACGAGACCCAGGCTGGCGTGGTGACCACGATGACTCAGTCGCTCGGCCCACCTAGCGACACAACCGCCGGGGCCTGCCACGGCAGGACCGAAGTCGAGTGGCACGACTTGTCCTTGGAGTTCTCCAGCGGCGTCCTCGCCGGGTACCGCTACCCTCGAGGAGGGCTCGCAGCTGTCGGAACCTTGAACCGACCCGGTGGTCCCTCAAATCCCTCACTCAAGACGGCCGCGGGCGTCACACTCGGGATGACACTGGCCGAAGTGCGTCCGCATTACGCCCCTAATGAATTCAGCGAAGAACAAGGTGGATCGATCTCCGTACCCGGGGCCGCCACCGGGGATCGGCTGTTCCTCCTATTCGGCCGAAACGTCCCGTCCACGCCGCTCGTCGAGGTCAAGGGGGGCGAACCGTGTAGGGACATCTGAACCAACCCACGCGCAGTCAGCTTCCAACGAAGTGGTATGTGGTCACATACGATCAATGACGGGTGCAGTGGAAGAGTCGAGAAGCAAGGCTGAGCTGCACGTCTCGAGGAAGCACGGACTGGGCGCAACGGGGCTTGAATTCAGGACGTGGGCGACATCTGTCTCCCATGTCTCGCGACATCACACGGTGGGCGCAGCAGGACTCGAACCTGTGACCTCAGCCGTGTGAAGGCTGCGCTCTAACCAACTGAGCTATGCGCCCGCCCGAGCGATGCTACCCGCGCCCGAGAGCAGCCACGATGTGATCAAGAGCCGATCGGAGCCAATTCGTCGAAACCGATCGCCCCCTCCAGGGCTGCCGCCGATCGGATCACCACCAAGTCCGCGTGCTGGGGACCCACCAACTGCAAGCCCACCGGTAGCCCGCCCGAGCTCAGCCCGACGCAAACCGATGCGGCAGGTGAACGGGTCATGTTGAAGGGATAGGTGAAGCGCACCCAATTGGCGTCCACCTCACCGTTGATGATGCCCGATCCGTCGAGCGCGCGCGGGGGTGGCGGGCCCGCGCAGGTAGGGGTCACGAGCAATCTCACCTCTCGGAACAGCTCCACGAGACGCAGGTTGAGCCGATGACACGAATCAAGAGCCTCTATGACATCGACCGGTGAGACGTTCTCTACCGCCCAGTCGAGCTGGGCGGCGAGCAGCGGGTCCACCTTCTCCCACGCATCCGTCCCGCGATAGCGCCCCAGGGTGCGCAAGTTGTGGGCAAGCACGAGCATGAGCCAATCGCGCACCGGGTCCTCGTCAAAGACCGACTCGACCTCGACGACCTCGGTCCCGAGCGACCCGAGCACCTCCATGGCACGCCCACAAAGAGTGAGCACCTCCTTGTCGACCGGCGCGTAACCGAGCGTGGGAGACCACGCGATCTTGGTCGGCACCTTGGCGTCCTCCAGCGCGGCGAGCCACGACGCCTCGGGGCGAGGTAGCGAGGAAAGATCGGTGGGATCTGGGCCGACTACGACGTCGAGCGCGCTCACCACGTCGGCCATACGCCGGGCCATGGGCGCCTTCGTGGAAAGCAGATGCCATCCGGGCGGCTCCCTACCGCCTGAGGGCACCCTCCCCAGTGAGGGCTTCACTCCCGAGAGCCCGCAGCACGAGGACGGGATGCGCACCGAACCGCCCCCGTCCGAACCCGTCGCCAGTGGCACCATGCCCGCGGCCAGTGCCGCCGCGCTGCCACCCGACGATCCCCCAACACTGTTCTCGGTGTTCCAGGGGTTAGAGGTGGCCCCGAAGACCATGTTGACGGTGTCGGCCTTCCATCCGAGCTCGGGAGTGTTCGTCTTTCCGACAACGACGCAACCCGCCGCCTTCAGCCGGGCGACAAAGGGCGAGTCGGTTGTGACAGCAGCACCGCCGGCGAAGATGGCCGAGCCCTGTGAAGTCACGTAGCCCGCCGCGTCCTCCAGGTCCTTCACGCCGATGGGTATTCCCGCCAGCACCCCCGGATCATCCCCGGCTGCAACCGTTTCGTCGACGCGACCGGCGGCCTCGAGCGCCGCTTCTGCGTCGACGGCGACAAAAGCGTTCAGCACCGGATTCAGCGTCTCTATGCGTTCGAGGGCATGTGCCACCACCTCGCGCGCAGACAATTCGCCGGAGCGCACCTCACCTGCCAGCTCTGACAACGACATCGTGCGAAAGTCCACGGCCCTCGCGTATCACGTCGGCACCATCCGCTGCAGCAAAGGAGGCTGAGCCGGCCCAACAGCCGGTCAGGACGCCTCTGGGCAAGCTGGCCCGACAGGGCGCCTTCGCGGCCTTAGTAACCTGGTGCGATGAGCGGGGAAGAGCCCGGCACTACCGACGAGTCCGTGCCGAAGCTGACTATCGGGCAGCGGGTCTTGGCCTCGCTGCCCAACCTGGAGCGACAGAGATCCGGCGTCAAAGGACGCGCCGCTTCTGGCGCGGACACGAGAACCTCCGAGGTCACCCCGATCGACGAGAAACGAGACCGCTCGGCGGCCTTCGAAAAGGCGATCGAGCCCGACGAGGTCATATCGCCCGGAGATGACGCACAGGCGGGCTCGGGAACACGTCCGGGCCGGCTGCGCGACATGTTCTTGAAGCCTTCACCTGCCGGCCAGGGTGCACGCAAGAAAGACCCCACGTCGAAGATGAGCAACGAGGAGCTCACTCACGTGATCAAGCGGCTAGACGACCGCGAGCGCTTCTATGCGTTGTTCGCGGGTCCGCTCGGAGCTGCGATAGGCATCGTGCTCACGGCGGGCGCCATCCACTACAACCCGGCGGTGGGCCACAAGGGCCACACAGCCGAGAACCTCATCTTGTTCGAGGGTGTGACCCGCGTCGTGCTCGGTGGGGTCGTCGTGCTCACCGCTCTCACTCGGCGCCGCTCCCTCGTGGGGTTCACCCTCCTGTTCTTTGGCACGACCGTGTTGCCCTACGGGGTCCTGTTCTGGGGCCTGGGGGGATGGATGGTCTGGCGGGTGTTCCGTTACCAGAAGGTCCTCACCGCCCGAGGTGTCGGGCCTCAGCGAGGAGGGGCGCGAGGGGGCCGACGCTCGACGCAGAACCCTCGAGGAGCAGCACGTACCGGAGCGACCGATGCTCGAGACCGTGCCCGTGAGCGCAAAGCCGCGGGGCGCGACAGAGCAAGAGGCAGAAAGAAGCCCGAACCCATCGGACCACCTCCCTCGAAGCGCTACACCCCGCCGAAGCCCACCCGCCCACGTCCATCAGCCCCCTCCTGACGAGCGCGTAGGTCAAGCAGCGGGCGTCTCGCCGGGTGCGCCGTCGACGAGCAAGGCCGAGCGAAGCAAACGAAGGATCTCCTGGCGGCGCCGGACGAGTGAGCGCGCGGTGGGCTCCTCCCCCAGCGCGCGTAGCACCTCCACCTCGGTGACCATTCCGACCACGGTGGAGTAGATGGCGAGGAGAAGCAGTCGCGGCTCGTGCCTACGCACGTTCCCCGAGTCCATCTCCGACTCGAGGAACGCCGAGGCCCGAGCGACGAGCGGCTCCAGTGCCTGAGTCAGCCGGGTCGCGGCCGGTGGGCCGAGCCTGCCCGCCTCGCGCACGAGACCGAGTAGCTCGGGCCTGCGCGCGGCCACGCGAAACACCGAGCGGACCACGGCCTCCACCCGTGCCCAGCCGCTGCCGGCGCGCGCCAGCGAGTCTTCTAGAGCTTCGGCGAGTTCGGCTGCCGAGCGGTCGATGAGCGCCTCGAGCAAAGCCTCCTTCGACGGGAACCAATAGAGGATGGACTGCTTGCGCAGCCCCAGCCCCTCGGCCAGCGCGTCCAGCGATGTGACCTCGTACCCGCGCGACCCGAAGGAGCTGAGAGCCGTGTCGAGTATCCGATCGGCGGTGCCGCCAGGCGCGCGTCGGCCGACCCTCGGGGTCCCCGCGCGACTGCTTGTCGACCCGCTCATCTACCATATGGTAGACAAGTGCGGTGCCTGAGGAGGAATTCGTGCCCAACGCGACCCAGCTGGCCCCCCGAGCACACCCGTTGCCGTCGCTCGCCTCGGCACTCGCGCGACGGCGCATCTTGGTCACCGGGGCGACGGGTTTTCTCGGGACCGCGCTCGTCGAGCGCCTGCTTCGAAGCGTCCCCGACTGCTCGGTGGTGGTGCTCGTTCGCCCGGGCCGGCGGGCCTCCGCAGCAGCACGCACCCAGCGCGAGATCCTGCGAAACGACTGCTTCGACAGGCTGCGAGCCGAGCTCGGCGACAGCTTCGACGAAGTAGTCGCCAGGCGGTTGGTCGCGCTCGCAGGCGACGTGAGCAAAGACGGTCTGGGACTCGACGACGAGGGGCGCCGACTGCTCGCAATGTGTGACGTGGTAGTGCACTGCGCCGCCACCGTCGCCTTCGACGCCCCCCTCGACACAACGGTCGAGGTCAACCTCCTAGGTCCCTCGCGCATTGCAGCCGCAATCGAAGAGGCCGTCGACTCGAGACGGCAGGAACAACCAGACCGGGAGCCCACGCATCTCGTCACCGTCTCGACTGCCTATGTTGCGGGCACGCATCAAGGTGACGCCACCGAGACGCTCGCCACAGATGCGCAACGCTCGCGTGCCCGGGCCCACACTCACACCACTGTCACCACGGAGGTCGACATCGACGCCGAGGTGGAGTTCGCTCGTCGCCTACGCGCGGACCTCGAAGCCGAGTCGCGCCGACCCGCGCTCTTGAAGCGCTTCACCAGCGCTGCCCGCGCAGAGCTCGGCTCAGCGGGAACCCATCTTCTCGCCGAGCGCTCGGAGAAGCTGCGCGACGAGTGGGTGCGAAACGAGCTCGTCGAAGCCGGGCGCGCCCGCTCCCAGTCACTCGGCTGGCCGGACGCCTACGCCTTCACGAAAGCCCTGGGCGAGCGCCTGCTCGTCACCACTCACGCCACGGTGCCCACCACGGTGGTGCGGCCGTCGATCATCGAGTCGGCGCTCGCCGAGCCGCGCCCTGGTTGGATCCGCGGCTTTCGCATGGCAGAGCCGATCATCATCTCCTACGCGCGCGGCCTGCTCAAGGAATTCCCCGGCATACCCGAGGGGGTCGTCGACGTGATCCCTGTGGACTTCGTCGTCGCGGCCATAATCGCCATCGCGGCCGCCGGGCCCGACCCTGCGCGACCGAGCGTCTACCACGTCGCCTCCAGCGTGCAAAACCCGCTTCGCTACGGCCAGCTCCAAGAGCTCGTCCAGTCCTGGTTCACGTCGCACCCTCTCTACGACTCACACGGCCAACCGATCGTGACCCCCGACTGGTCCTTCCCCGGGCGCGGCCGCGTCCAGGGACAGCTCCAGCGAGCAAAGCGCGTGTTGACGCTCGTGGAGCGCCTTCTCAGCTCCTTGCCCGTGCGCGGCGAGCGCGCCGAGCTCGCAACGCGAGTAGAGGAACGGCGCTCGCAGGTCGAACGGGCGTTCGGCTACGTGGAGCTCTACGGCGCGTACGCCGAGACCGAGGCCCACTTTCGAGTCGACCAGCTGTTGGCATTGTGGGAGCGCCTCTCCGATGAAGACCGCCACCGCTTCTGCTTCGACCCGGCCGTGATCGATTGGGAGCGCTACGTGAACGACGTCCATCTCCCGTCGATCGTCGAGCACGCGCGTGTGCGATCGACCCCGCGGCGCTCTGCCACGCCCAACCGCTCCGAGCGCGCGAGGCGCGCCATCTTGGCCCCGGAGCGGCATCTGGCGGCGTTTGACCTCGAGAACACGCTCATCGCGTCCAACGTCGTCGATTCCTATGTGTGGCTCGCGGGGCGGCACCTGCCGATCGGGGAGCGCGCCGTTCTCAGCGCGCGGATCCTGCGCGAGGCGCCGCGGTTGCTCGCCCTCGACCGGCGCGACAGAGGTGATTTCCTGCGCAGCTTTTACCGTCGCTACGAGGGCGCCCCTGTGGCCCTTCTTCGAGAAGACTCGATCGAGCTGTTGCACCACTTGTTGCTCATGAAGTCGTTCCCCGCGGGCATAGCACGCGTCCGGGCCCACCGCGAGCTAGGGCACCGAACCGTGCTCATTACAGGAGCGCTCGACTTCGTGGTCGAACCGCTTCGCCCTCTCTTCGACGAGGTGGTTTGCGCGGCCCTCGGAGTCGACGACAGCGGGCATCTCACCGGACGCCTCGAGCGCCTGCCCCCGACAGGTGAGGCACGCTCTCTCGTGCTCGCCGAGTACGCCGACCACGAGGGGCTCGACCTCTCCGAGTCGGTCGCCTACGCCGACTCGGCCTCGGACCTGCCTCTGCTCGAGAGCGTGGGCTTCCCCGTTGTCGTGAACCCTGAAGCCCGTCTCGCAGCCATTGCCCGCAAACGGGGCTGGCACACAGAGCATTGGGACAAGGCAGGTGGTGCGGCAAGGCCTCTGCTTCCTTTGGGACCCGTCGACCACGGCGTGTCGCGCTGGTGGGCTCGCATCGAGGGCGCGCTCCATGAACCAGACGCCAGCCGGTCGTGGGGCTCCGAGAGCACGACGCGCTCCTCCGGCGCCCAGAGGCGCGCCCGTGACGGGAGCGACGCGTCGTGGCCCCATGTGACGCGACGCTCCAGTCGCTCCTCGTCCGAGAAGCTCGGGACACCACGGTGAAAGCGCTCGTCTTCGAGCGCAACCTCGCTCGCTTCGCCGCCTCACGAGTCGTCTCGAGCCTCGCGGGTTCCGGCAAGGGCGTGAGCGTCGCTCCGCTTCGCTTGACCGATCTCGAAGCACCGGCCCTGCGCGGGCCGGGCTGGCACCGGGTTCGACCGCGCCTAGCGGGGATCTGCGGTTCGGACCTGGCCACGATCGACGGGCACAGCTCGCGCTACTTCGAGGACCTCGTGAGCTTTCCCTTCGTGCCTGGCCACGAGATCGTGGGGGTGATCGAGGAGTCCTTCGGTGCCAACGGCGCGATCGCCAGCAGTGCGCTCGCCCCGGGAGCGCGCGTGGTGATCGAGTCGGTCATCGGGTGCATCCCGCGCGGGATCGACCCGCCCTGTTCCGCTTGCGCGCAAGGCCGAAGCGGTGGTTGCGAGCGCGTCGGCTTCGGGCACATCTCCCCTGGCTTGCAAATCGGCTACTGCGCAGATACCGGAGGCGGCTGGTCCAACGCCGGTCTGGTGGCCCACGAGACACAGCTGCACGCGGTCCCCGACGAGCTCAGCGACGAAGAGGCGGTGATGATCGAGCCCACCGCCTGCGCGGTGCACGCCGCGATCCGGGCCGAGGTGAACCCCGGAGACACGGTCGCAGTGCTCGGTGCGGGCACCCTGGGGCTCACCACAGTGGCAGCTCTGCGCTCGCTAACCGAGCCGGGAGCTCTCTTCGTCGGCGCCAAGCACCCGCACCAGAGGCGCCTGGCAGAGGAGCTCGGTGCCGACACGGCAGTGCCGCCCGCGCAGCTCGGGCGGGCGGTGCGACGCCAATCGCGATCGCTCGCAGTCTCCGAGCGCTCCCACCAGTTGACCGGCGGCGCTGACGTGGTCGTCGACTGCGTGGGTAGCGCCGAGTCCGTCACCGAGGCGCTCTCCATCGTGCGCCCGCGCGGCCGGCTCGTGCTCGTCGGCATGCCGGGCAACATTCGCATCGACCTCGCTCCGCTCTGGCACCGGGAGCTGATCCTCACCGGTGCCTACGCCTACGGCACCGAGGAGCTGGCCGACGGCACCAGGCGGACCTTCGACCTGGCCATGGAGGTGGTGGCCAGATGCCGCCTCGGCCGCCTGGTCTCAGCGCGCTACCCTCTCGATCGCTTCGAGGAGGCGCTCGCCCACGCCGGAGCCGCTGGCCGGCGCGGCGCCGTCAAGATCGTGTTCGACCTGCGACGGGCACCGACCGGGCGCAGCGACCCGTCGACTGGAACAACGCGACCGGCAATTCGCGTCGCCAGCAAGCCGGCCCTGTCGCTCCCTCGCAGGCGCACGAGAGTTCTGACAACACGACCACGAACACGAAAAGAAGCGACACCGTGAGCCCAAGGCCCGGGTTCGTGCTCGAAGTCGACGGTTCCACGCCGCCCACCTTGTTCTGGCACGGCGAGGGTCTTCGCCTAGAACGCCTCCCCCTGGGCAGCCGTGTCCTGTACCCCCCTGAGCCCCTCGACCCGCTGGCCGACCCCGCGGGCGCCATTCGCCACGCGCTCGAGCATCCCCTAGGTGGCTCAGAGCCGCTGAAGGTGCTGTTGCGCCCGGGGATGCGCCTGGTGATCGCCTTCGACGACGTGTCTCTGCCGCTTCCTCCCATGCGCCGACCCGACAACCGCCAACTCGTCCTCGAGCAGGTCCTCGACGTGGCGGCCGAGGCCGGGGTGGACGACGTAGTGCTGATAGCGGCGCTGTCGCTTCACCGGCGCATGACCGAGCCCGAGCTGCGCCATGCGCTCGGTAATCGCATCTACGACGCCTTCGCGCCCCACGGCCTTCTCCTCCAGCACGATGCCGAGGACCCGACCAACCTCGTGCACCTGGGAGTCACCGACCTCGGAGAGGACGTGGAGATCAACCGGCTCGCCGCGCAGTGCGACCTCCTCGTGTACGTAAACATCACCCTGGTCGCCATGGACGGCGGCCACAAGTCGGTGGCCACAGGACTGGCCAGCTACCGCAGTGTTCGACACCACCACAACGCGCGCACAATGGCCCTGAGCCGCTCGTTCATGGACCAGGACCACTCCGAGCTGCACTCCTCGAACTGGCGCATGGGCCGGCTGATTCGAGAGAGCGGTGTGAAAGTGTTCCAGATCGAGACCACGCTGAACACCGACACGTTCCCCGAGCAGTTCAGGTTCCTCCAAAGACGTGAGTGGGAGTGGACTGGCGCCGACCGCGCCGCGTTCTTGGCTGCCTCGAAAGGATTGAAAAGTGTGCCCGAACGCATCTCCAGGTCGATCCTTCACGGCGTGAAGTCCCCCTACCGCATGACCTCGGTGCAGGCAGGTGAGGTCGAGGCGGTACACGCGCGCACGACCGAGAACGTCTACGCCCAGCAGCTCGTCGAGATCGAGGGCCAAGCCGACGTGCTCACGATGGGGCTTCCCTACGTCGGCCCCTACAACGTCAACTCCATCATGAACCCGATACTCGTGGCCTGCCTTGGTCTCGGGTACTTCTTCAATCTCTACCTAGGGAAACCCCTGGTTCGCGAAGGGGGTGCGGTGATCATGAGCCACCCCACCCCCTGGGCGTTCCACCCGGGGCATCACCCGAGCTACATCGACTTCTTCGAGCAGGTGTTGTCGGAGACCACCGACCCGGCGGAGATCGGCAAGTACGAAGAGTCCTTCGCCACCGATCCCTGGTACGTCCACCTCTACCGCACGGGCCACGCCTACCACGGCGCGCACCCGTTCTTCATGTGGTACTGGTGCGCGCACGCCCTGGAACACCTGAGCGCGGTGATCGTGGTGGGGGGTGATCGCGCAGCGGTTCGGCGCCTGGGCTTCAAACCCGCTTCGACGATGGCCGACGCCCTCGAGATGGCCTCCGACGTCGTAGGACCGGATCCCTCTGTCACACACGTCCATGCTCCACCGCTCCTCATGGCACAGGTCAGTTGATGCGGCGCCCAACCGAACAGGTCTCGTGATGGGGCTCACATCGGTGCTTCACAAGATCAACACCTCACGAGACCGAGGGTTCCCGTGGTCGGCGCCGAGCTGGCCCGAAACCCTTCCCCGCCCTGCCCCCGAGCGTCGGCTCGGCGTCGACTACCCGACCGAGTGGGCCCGGCGCTACCCGGCCCGCCTTCTACGAGCGATCGTGTTCGACAACCTGACGCGCCCGGTGACACACCTGGTCGCCTCACCCGAGGTGCGCGGAGCCGAGATGCTCGCGCTCGTGGAACCGCCGGCGATCTTCGTGGCGAACCACGCCAGCCATCTCGACACCCCCTTGCTGCTGTCGGTGCTGCCGGCACGCTTTCGGCACAACACGGTCGTCGCCGCTGCCGCAGACCACTTCTTCGACCGTCGCTGGAAGGCACATGTGTGGGCTCTCGCTCTCGCCGCCGTGCCGATAGAGCGTCAACGCGTGAACCGCCGCTCCGCCGACCTTGCAGCCGATCTCATCGAGCGCGGCTGGAACCTCATCATCTATCCCGAGGGAAGCCGCTCCCCCGATGGCTGGTTCCAGCCATTTCGCGCAGGCGCCGCGTACCTCGCGGCGCGCACCGGCTGTCGCGTGGTGCCGGTGCACATAGACGGCACCTTCCGGATATTGCCGCGCGACAGCCATGGTCTTCGCAGAAGCCCCACCCATGTCACCTTCGGCACACCGATGTCGGCCGAGGCCGGAGAAGACGCCCGGCGTCTCGGGACCCGGATCGAGGAGGCACTCGGAATCCTGGCCGACGAGAGCCGCTCCGACTTTTGGAGCGCGCGCTTGCGCGCCGCGTCTGGCACGACAACCTCGCCGCGAGGCCCGGATGCTTCACCCTGGCGCAGGTCCTGGGCGCTCGGCCCGTCGCCCGAGCAGCACGACGAGACCGACGAGCGCCGCTGGGCGATCAAACCGAAGCCAGACAGTGCTTCACGCCGTGGGCTCGGACTCCCACGTCAAGGCGGGTCCGCTGCAGCACGCAACAAGACGAGCCGAACAACGCGGTAGACGCGCATAGCTGATAGCCTCCTGAAGCCCTGGCCGCCGGCCGGGGTGGTGCAGGTCCAGCGAAGACCGGTGAGATCCCGGCGCTGTCCCGCAACGGTGATGCCCGCGAGGGCTAGCCCGGACGCCTGTCCTGCACCGACGAGACCTGTCCTCGGAGGAAGGGCGGTTCGTTGGGCGCCTTCATCGGTGGTGCGACAGCGAGCTCTGAAGTCCTCCGCTAGCCCGATGGAGGATGACCATGCTCGAAACCACGAAGCCTGCTCTCGCGCGTTCCAGTTGCCCATCGATCCGGCGAACGACATCGATCCGGCGAACGACGCTCGGCGTCACCGCGATCTTCATCGGCGCAGCTCTGGCCGCGTGCTCGAGCAGCTCCAGCGCTCGGCCAAATGCTGAGTCCGGCTCCTCGTCTGCCGCCCGGGCGGGAGCAACCGTTTTCCCGGTCACGATCCGAGCCGCCAACGGCGACATACGGATCCCTGCCCGGCCCACCGCCATAGTGTCGTTGTCCCCCACAGCCACGGAGATGCTCTACGCGATTGGCGCCGGCGGCCAGGTGAAGGCCGTGGACGAGAACTCGGATTACCCGTCACGGGCGCCGCGCACGAGCCTCGACGGCGTACTACCAAACGTCGAGGCGATCGTCTCCTACCACCCCGACCTCGTGGTGGTGGCCGGAGACTCGACCGGGCTGACCCATGAGCTAGCCGCCTTCGGTGTGCCCGTCTTGTCCGAGCCGGCGGCTGCGACCCTCGACAACGCTTACGAGGAGTACGAGCAGCTCGGCACCGCGACAGGGCATGGCACCCAAGCAAGAGCCGAGGTCGCCCACATCCAGGCCCAGATCGCCTCCATCGTCCACAGCGCGCCGAGGCCGGCCGCGCCCGGGACCTACTACTACGAGCTCGACCAGACCTACTACTCGGTCACCTCGTCGACGTTCATAGGCAAGGTCCTCGGGCTGCTCGGGCTGAAGAACATCGCAGACAGCGCCGCCGGCGCGTCGAGCAGCGGTGGCTACCCGCAGTTGTCGGCGGAGTTCATCGCCGAGGCGAACCCGCAGTACATCTTCCTGGCGGACACCCTCTGCTGCCAACAGAGCGCCACGACCGTTGCCGCTCGGCCGGGATGGTCCACCTTGCGGGCGGTGCGCGACGGGCACGTGATCGGGCTGAACGACGACATCGCCTCGCGCTGGGGCCCTCGGATCGTGAACTTGCTTCGCACCGTGGTAAACGGGTTGAACACGAAGCACGCGGCACCGGCGTGAGCGCGATCGCACCAACCACGACGCGAGCAGAGCCTCAGGCCCCAACAACAACGACGACTATCTCCGCTGGTTTGGCACGTCGCACCTCGGTGCGCACGCCGCTCTTGGTCGCATTCGCAGCCCTCGCCGGCGCCATGCTCGTCGGAGTGTCCGTGGGGCCGGCGAACCTCTCGCTGTCGACGGTGCTGGGCGCGTTGGCCTCCCACCTCCCACTGCTCCATCACCACGCGAACATCTCTCGACTCCAGTCGGACATCGTCTGGCAGATCCGCCTGCCCCGAGTGGTGCTCGGAGGTCTGGTGGGAGCCATGCTCGCCGGCGGTGGGGCCGCCTACCAGGGCGTGTTCAGGAACCCGCTCGCCGATCCGTACCTTCTCGGCGTCGCCGCCGGCGCCGGGCTCGGCGCCACAGCTGTAATCGTGACCACATCGCAGCTCTCCGCCCTCTTGCCCGTGGCCGCCTTCGCCGGCGCGGTCGGTGCGGTGACCCTCACCTACGTCGTGGGAGCGACCGTCGGCCGCCAAGGAGCCACCACCTCGATCGTGCTCGCCGGGGTCGCCGTCGCCGCCCTTCTCACCGCCATCCAGACCTATCTACAGCAGCGCCACGTACCCGACCTGCAGAACGTCTACTCGTGGATCCTGGGGAGGCTCACCACTGCGAGCTGGTCGGACGTTGTGCTCATCCTCCCTTACATCACATTGAGCGCGGTGGTGCTCGTCGCGCATCGCCGGTTCTTGGACGTGCTTCGCGTCGGTGAGGAAGAAGCAAACACGCTGGGCGTGAGCTCCTCACGAGTACGGCTAACCCTTGTGGCCGCCGCCACGCTCGGCACTGCCGCGGCCGTAGCAGTGAGCGGGCTCATCGGCTTCGTGGGGATCATCGTCCCCCACACCGTGCGGCTCACGACGAACGCCAGCTACCGCGTGGTCCTCCCGGTGTCGATGATCGGAGGTGCAGCATTCCTGATCCTCGCCGACGTGGCCGCGCGGACGGTCCAAGCACCCTCTGAGATCCCGATCGGCGTGGTCACGGCTTTCGTGGGCGCGCCCTTCTTCTTGTTCGTCCTTCGATCCCGGCGAGCACAGCGCGGTGTGAGATGACCGACGCTCGGCCGGGCATTCGCAGCACGCTCTGCTCGCAGGCGCACGCAACGAGCCGGGAGTCGCAGAGGACCATCTCGTGATCGCGCTGGAACGGGTCACCGTCCGCTACGGATCCACGACGGCTGTGTCCGAGCTCACCGAGCGCGTCGGCGAAGGGGAGTGGGTCGGCCTCATCGGCCCCAACGGAGCAGGCAAGACGACGGTCCTGCGATCGATAGCTCGGCTCGTCCAGCACGAAGGGCGCGTGACCATCGCCGACAAGGACAGCTCGGGTATGTCGCGACGGCACCTCGCACGTCGCATCGCCTACGTCCCCCAGCGCCCGACACTTCCTCCTGACATGACGGTGTCAGACTACGTGCTGCTAGGACGCACGCCGCATATCGGCTACTTCAGCTTCGAGAGCGCCGACGATCACAGAGTGTGCTCGACGTTGGTGGAGCGCCTGGACTTGGCGGCCTTCTCCGACAGGCAACTGGCCACACTCTCAGGCGGCGAGCTTCAACGACTCGTACTCGCGCGTGCCCTCGCCCAGGAAGCGCCCGTGCTGCTGCTCGACGAGCCCACCAGCGAGCTGGACCTGGGCCGCAGGGTGGAGGCACTCGAGCTGGTCGACGTTCTGCGAGCCGAGCGGGGGCTCACGGTGATCAGCGCCCTGCACGACCTGACACTGGCGGGACAGTTCGCAGACCGTCTGGTGCTGCTCGCGGGGGGGAGGATCGCGGCTGCCGGTCCGCCCGTCGACGTGCTCGAGGAAGCCTCTCTCGGCCACCACTTCGGCACGAACGTGCGGGTGCTTCGCACGGACAGCGGCGAGCTCGTCGTCGTGCCGCAAAGAACCCCATGACAGCAGAGACAGCCATGCAGGGCCGTGCCGCACGCACGAACCACGGGGGGATCGGGCGGTTCTGTTGATCACCCTCGTCCTGGGCGGGACACGTTCTGGCAAGTCGGTCGTCGCCGAACGCTTGGCGGCGCGCATGGAAGCGCACGTCACCTATGTGGCGACGATGCAGATCGGCGACGACCCCGACCTTGCGAAGCGCGTCGACGAGCACCGAGCGAGGCGCCCCCCGCAGTGGCGGACCGAGGAGGCCGGTGCCGACCTGCCGGGCCTGCTGCGCAGATTGGAGGGACCGGCGATCGTGGACTCCCTCGGTGGCTGGGTCGCGGCGAGCCAAGACATGTACGTCGACGCCACAGAGCTGTGTGCGGCACTGAAGGAACGTGATGGCGACTCGTTGGTCGTCTCCGAAGAAGCCGGGCTCGGCGTGCATCCCTCCACCGACGCAGGACGTCGCTTTCGCGACGTCCTGGGAACGCTCAACCAGGCGGTCGCTTCGGTCGCGGACGAAGTCCTCCTCGTCGTGGCGGGACGAGTCCTCCACCTCGAGGGGACTCCGAGCGATGACAACGGGGGTCTGTCATGAGAAGAGCGCTCGCCTTCCTCACGCCCTTCGGGGGGGCTGTAACCCCCTCCCCCGCGGCGCTCGCGTGGTTCCCCCCTGTGGGCGCTGTGATCGGCCTCGCGGTCGGAGGCATCTGGTGGCTGGCGGGAAGGGCTTGGCCCGCTGCCGCTGCGGCGGCCGTGGCCCTCGCGGCCGACGTGGCACTTACCGGATACCTGCACCTCGATGGCCTTGCCGACGCGGCCGACGGGCTGTGTCCACCGCTCGAGCCCGATCGCCGTCTCGCCGTGATGGCGGACCCCTCTGTGGGCGCCTTCGGCGTCGTGACCGTAGGCGTGATCCTGCTCCTGCGCTTCGGTGCGCTCGCCTCCACGCGTGCCACCCCCCTCGTCATCGGAGCGCTGTGGTGCGGTTCGCGTACGGCGATGGCGGTGATCGCGAGAACCCTCCCCTACGCACGCCCCGGCGGCCTCGCCGACGCATTCGTCGGAACCCAAGGTGCCGCCGACGAAACCGGTCGAGTGGCACAACGAAGTCCGGTCGTGCCCGCACTGGTCGGGTTGGCGCTCGCAGTATGCCTGGCGTTCGCAGGACGCAGAGCACACGGATTGGCCGCGCTCGGTGCGGAGGCGGTGGCCGTGGGCGCGGTGGTGCTCTTGGCCCGCAGGAGGATCGGCGGCTTCACAGGCGACGTGCTCGGGGCCGCGGGGGTAATAGGAGAAACGGCGGGGCTCCTCGTCCTGGCTGCGAAGTGGTGACGCCGCGGCGCGTTTCGAGGCATGGACACAGTTGAACAACGAAGGAGATAGACACGTGGGACCTACCAGCTTCCACAACGCAGCTGCCTCAGTGCGAACGGTGGACTTTGCATCGGCTTCGGCAGCGGCCGAGCACCACGATCGCCTTACGAAGCCCCGCGGTTCGCTCGGACGCCTGGAGGAGACGGGAGCAAGGCTTTGCGCCATCGCCCGCACCTGCCCGCCGCCAGTCCCAAAGCCGGTGACGGTCGCAGTGTTCGCCGGGGACCACGGGGTGGTCGCAGAAGGAGTGACTCCCTGGCCACAGGAGGTGACGGCTCAGATGGTGGCCAACTTCTGCGCAGGAGGGGCCGCCATCAACGTCCTGGCGCGCCACGTGGGTGCGCAGGTGGTGGTCGTCGACGTGGGCGTTGCCACCGACATACCCGCCGAGGCACCCGGACTGGTCCACCGGAGCGTGCGCCGCGGAACGCGCAACATCGCCGTGGAGGCGGCTATGACCCATGACGAGGCCGTTGCCGCTCTCGACGTCGGCGCCGAGGTGGCCAACCGCGCGGTTGACCGAGGAGCCCGCCTCCTCGTCACCGGTGACATGGGTATCGGCAACACCACCCCGTCCGCGGCGCTCATAGCCGCTCTCACCGGTAGGTCGCCCGCCTCGGTCACAGGTCGAGGAACGGGGATCGACGACCTCACGTTGACTCGCAAGATCGCGGTGGTCGAGCGAGCTCTGGCGCGCGTACGACCCGGCTCCGATCCAATCGGCGTGCTGTGCGAGCTCGGCGGGCTCGAGATCGCAGCCCTGGCGGGGTTCATGGTCGGCGGGGCCGCGCAGTGCCTACCCGTGGTGGTCGACGGCGTGATCGCCGCTGCCGCCGCGCTCGTGGCCGCAGCGGCGGTACCGGACGTGGCCGGTTACCTGATCGCAGGGCACCGCTCGAGCGAGCCCGGGTCCGCGGCGGCTCTGGAACATCTCGGGCTCGCCCCCGTGCTCGACCTCGATCTGCGCCTCGGCGAGGGGAGCGGCGCGCTGCTCGCGGTACCCGCGGTGCAGGCGGCGGCAAAGATCCTACGAGAGATGTCGACGTTCGACTCGGCCGGGGTAACCGACAAGGGCGACCCCGGGAGTTGACCTGTGCAGGGCGAGAGGGAGGAGACGGCTCAGGCTCTACGAAGCTTCACCAGGTGGCGCAGGGCCTGACCTGCGCCGCTCATGCCCCTTGCGGCACCGGCGCGCCAGCTGCCGGTGCGCGACGCAGCGAGCCGCTCCGCACGAAGCGCCGCCTCCTCGGTGTCGTCGAGGGGGGTGAGGGACATCCCTGTCACCATTGTGAGCAACAGGTCGGCGAGAGACGGGTTGCGGGCGAGAACCGGCCCGTGCATGTAGGTCCCGATGACCCTCCCCGACACCGCCCCTTCGGTACGCTCCCCCGTGCCGTTCCCGATCCCGGCTAGAACGCGCGCCAGGGGAGGTACGCCGGCTCCGAGCCGAGTCACGCCTCCGTGGTTCTCGAACCCCGTCAGGCGCTCGAGTCGAGGGCCGCGCGAGCTCCAATGTTCTGACAGTTCGAGCGGTTCGCCCAGAAGCTCACCCACAGCACGTTTGGAACGTCCTTTCACGGTGGACACATCGAGCAAGCCCGCGCCGCAACGTTTCGCCCCGTGCGCGTCCGGGAAGAACTGCCCGACCACCTGGTACCCGGCGCACACGGCCAGCACGCCCGCTCCCGCCTCCACCGCTCGTCGCAATGTGCCGTCCGCCAGGAGCTGGGCCGACTGCACCTGCGGCCCGTCCTCGCCCCCGCCGAGGCAATACAGGTCGGCGCCGGATGGCAGGGCCGTGTCCGACAAGGCCATCACCAGCTCAACCTCGATCCCCCGCCACGCGGCCCGGTCAGCCAGCACACGGCCGTTGCCGCCGTCGCCGTAGGTGCCGAGCAGATCCGGGTGCACCACCACGACCCGCAAGGCGCTCGCTGCGTCACTTGTAGCGCGGCGCGAACGCTCCGGCGGTACCTGCGGCGCACCGCTTGCAGGCACCTTCACCGCGACCGAAGCGGCACGTCGAGGCGGACCGTCGAACTTTCTGCGTGCGGTTCGTGCGAGTGCGCGCCGTAGCTGTTGGAACGCGGTGTAGTTGCCCACGTAGTCCACCTGCTCCGAACTTGCCACACCCAGCGCGTTCAGCTGGTCGCGCACAACCAGGTGCTCCACACCCGCGTGCCGAAGGCGGACAGCGAGATCCCGGCAACGCTCCCCCGTCGCGACCACCAGGCGGCCCGCCAGGCGCTCGAAGGGCACGTCCCACAGCCACGACGGGTCGCGCCCGTCCGCGACGCGCGCGTTGATACCGATCACCGCTGGGCGGGACCGCTCGCGCAACAAGTCGAGCAGCTCGGTCCAGCCGGCCGGGTTCTTGGCCAGAAGCAGCCGTACCGTGCCTCCCTGGTAGTCGACCGTGGCGAACCGACCCTCCACGTCGCCGACCGCGGCCATCGCAGCCAGCGCCTCCGCGGTGTCGACACCGAGCACGCTCGCACATTGGGCCGCCATCGCGGCGTTGGCCCGGTTACAACGCCCAGGAAGCTCCAGGCGAAGCGGCAGGCTACGTCCGTCGCTCGTGACCAGCTCGTCCCCTTGCAGCCATGAACCCGGCTCCGGCCGCCGGAACCCGCACGTGCACCACCAGTCGCCGCCCTCACGCCCCTCACCGTCGGCAAAGACGATCCGGCCCTCGCACGCCGGACAACCCACAGCGTCTGCGTGCCACAGCTGGCCGGCTGCCACCCACACGACCCGATGCGCACCGTACGCCGCCCAGGTCACCAGCGGATCGTCCGCGTTCGCAACGACAACCGTGCGCTCGCGCCCGACGAGGGCCGCGCGCCAGCGCGCTGCGACCATTCGCACCTCGCTCATTCGGTCCAGCTGGTCGCGCGACAAGTTCAGCAGCGCGACCAGCGCGGGTTGCACGGCGTCGGCCACGTTCGCCAGGTGGCCCTCGTCCACCTCCAGCACCGCCGGAGACTGCGGTGCCGAGTCGGCCAGCGCGGTCACCAGGCCTGACGGCAGGTTCGCCCCAGCCACCGAGGTGGCGACGCGCGAGGGTCCTCCAAGCGCCGCTGCTAGCAGCCGCGTGGTGGTGGTCTTGCCGTTGGTGCCGCTCACGAGCGCGACCGCCCTCCCCCGAGCCAGCACGCCCAGAAGCCCTGGGTCGAGCATCAGCCCGACCCTTCCGCCGATGACCGAACCGCCACCGAGGTGCAACCGCCTCGACACCGAGCTCACGCATAGCGCGGCGCGCGCCGCCAAGCGGGCGCGCCCGGGCGGCGTCACGTTCTGTAGCTGCCCAGGACGGTCTTGATATCACGCACAACCCAAAACGCTACCGCCGCGCGACCCAGCCCCGGCCTGTGTCGAGAGCATTTCCCGGGCCCGGACGAGCCTGTTCGCAATGCTTCTCACGCGACGAAGGGACCGGCGGGGGGGGCGACCGGTCCCTTCGCACCGACTCGACAGAAACTAGGAGGGGGGGTGTCCAGTCCCTGTGGTCAATTACATCTTGCGGCATCCTCACCGATCAGTCAAACAGCTATTACAGATTTGTGGTATCACTATCCACGATGGAGGTTCGGCACCTACAGGCCCTGGTGGCCGTATCCGAGCAGGGTTCTTTCTCCGCCGCTGCCGACTCCCTGGGAACAGTCCAGTCGAACATCTCGGCTCACGTCGCCCGACTAGAGAAGGAACTCGGCACCCTGCTCGTCGACCGCTCGGCGGGACGCCTCACTTCCGAGGGAGAGGTGGTCGTGGCGAGGGCTTACAGGGTGCTCGGCGAGCTCTTGGCCCTGACCGCCGACCTGGGGGCCCTACGCGAAGAGGTGGGCGGTACGGTGCGGGTAGGGATGATCGGCACCACAGCGCGCTGGCTCGTCCCTCTCTTGTTGACCGACCTCTCCGAGCGGCACCCCAAGCTGCGCCTGGTGGTGGCCGACGGCACCACGGCGGGGCTCGAGACACAGCTCGCCGCGGGTCGTTTCGACTTAGCGGTGCTCACCTTCCCGGTGTCGGGCCGTGACCTCACCTTCGAGCCCCTGTTCGAAGAGGAGCTGGCGCTCGTCGTCCCGGTCGACAGCGACCCGTTCAAGGGGGTGACGCGCGTCGGGTTGGACGAGCTCGGCCGTCTCGAGCTGCTGATGCCCGCGACCGGCACCCAGCTACGCGCCGAGCTCGACGCAGCGGTGAAGCCGGCGGGGATCCGGCTCCGCTCGCGCGCCGAGCTCGATGGCGTGCGGCTCCTCGCCTCTCTCGCCTTCGACGGTTACGGACCCGCCGTTCTCCCCGCCACAGCGGTACCCCCGCACCTTCGGTCTCGGTTCAGGCTCGTAGCGATCGACGAGCTCCCACGAAGGCGCGTCGGTCTGGCCATGCGAAGCCGAGGCATGCCTTCGGCTCCCGTGCGCGCGGTCACCGAGGCTCTGCGCAGTCTCTTCGCCTCCTCCGACGACCTGCCCGAGGGACTCCATTCGGTGGTCCCGCTCGCCGCAGCGCGAGCAGAAGGATCGCCGCGTTCGCTGGCGATGCCGAACGGGTGACACGCTGCGCGACTTCAGCGGGAGGCCGGCCGGCACTCGCGCCACATGAGCCAAAGAGTCGGTCCACCACCGGGCGTGTGTATCTCCCCAGTCACTTCGAACCCGTGGCGCCCGTAGAAGGCGAGATTGCGTTCTTTGGAGGACTCCAGGTACGCGGGGAGACCTTCCAAGTCGGCGCGTTCGAGCACCTTGCGAAGAAGAGCGGAGCCCACACCTTGTCCCTGGCGGTCGGGATCTGTGCCCAAGGTGGCCAGGTACCAGTGCGCCTCCCTAGGCCGGGCAAGGTCGACCAACTGCAGCAGGTGCATCGCGTCTCCCGCTCGACGCCCGAGCCCAGCGAGGTCAGCGAGCAGCGGCACGAAGTGCACGAGGTCTCTCAGGCCAGATCGGGGCTTGTTCGGTGGCGCCCACAGCGCGGCCCCGGCTGTGTCTGTCGTCGTCCACACCTCGCCGTCGCTCAGGTACATGTGACGCAACTGGACGAAGAAGAACCGCCTCAGCCCACGACGCCTGCGCTTCTCGCCGCGGAACAAGAAGCTCGGCATCGGGTCGTCGTCAAAAGCGCGCGCCAGCACCTCGACGAGCTTCGCGACGTCTGCTACGCCCGCGCGCCGGATCTCGAACTCTGGAATGGGCAGCATCCTCTCAGCCTCATGTTGCTCAATTGACCGAAGGGTGAGGAGGGTACGCCGCGAGCATGGCCAGCTTCCCTCGCTGTCGGCGAAGCACGTCATGCCACAAACGATCAGGCTCGGCACAAAGCAGATCGTCTCCCGTGCCGTCGACGATGTACCAGGCCCCTTCGCTTACCTCCTCCTCGAGCTGGCCCGTCGTCCATCCCGCATAGCCCGAGAAAAGCCGGGCCCCTGCTAAGGGAAACGGCTGGTCTGCGGGGGGAACCGACAGGTCGACGGTGCCCAGCCGGTCGAGGACGGGTCGCCACCGGCTGACGCCGTCCATATGTGCGAGATCCGCCTTCGCCTGAAGCGAGCGGGCAAGACCGATCACGGCTTCGCGCGAGACCGGCCCGCCCGAGAACACGACGCCCGGAGGGGCCAAACTGGCCTGGTCGTGCCAAGGTTCGAGAATCTCGTCGACCGGAAGTCCGGTAGGTCGGTTGAGCACGATACCGAGAGCCCCTTCTGCGCCATGGTCGAGCAACAGGATCACCGCGCGCTCGAAGTTCGGGTCCCCGAGCTCGGGGGATGCGACCAACAACCGGCCGGTGAGCCCGCGCGAGTCCACGCCGTTACCCTGAGGGACATCGCCAGGCACCTCTAGATCATGCCCTGCTCCGGGTAGTGGGTCAGTTGACTGACCCACTACCCGATGGTGCTTGGGTGCTTCGAAAGCCTTAGCGTTGGCGAATGCCACGGGAGGCGGGGGTGGCGAGGGCCTGGCCGCTCCTGGGCGCTGGTGCTGTGGTGGAGCTCCTCGCTCTGAGCGGGGTGCTGCCGGCACGTCCAGATCTCGTACACGCGATATCCCTGCCTCCTCTCGACCTGACATTCGATCTCGGAGCCCTGCTAGGCCGGGCTACGGGGCCCGCTTGGTTCGCCTTCGGGCTCGTTCTCGCGATCACCGGACGGGCGACGATCCTCTCTCTCATGCTCGGCTCATTGCGGCGGTGGTGGTTCGCGCTGCGCTTCGAGCTCGTGGTGCTGGTGCCGTCGTTCCTTGCCGCAGAGCTCGCCTACTGCGGACAGGCGGTGCTCTACTCGGCGCTGTTCTGGGTGGCGGTGGTCTTGGCCGTCGCGTGGACAGTCGTCTTCGCTCACGTGCCCTGGCGTGGATCTTCGTCGGTGTTGTCCACGATCGGAAGCGGACTACGCGACGGGCCGCGCCTGCCCACGGTTCTGTCCTACCTCGCTGCTCTCGGCGTGCTCGGAGCCCTGGTGCGAGGCGGAGGGAAAGCGCCGCCGTTGATCGGAGTGGGGGTGTCGGTGCTGCTGACGGTGGCCGCCGCGCGTCGTCTGTCTCGCCCTCCTACTGCCCCCATGGCGACACGGTTGGCCGTGGTGGTCCTAGCTGCGGTGCTCGTCGCGCTGTCGCTCACCAACACGAGCGTGTCGGTCCCGCACGCCGCGCAACGCCCGGGGGAGCTCGTGGTGGTCGCGGGCATGGACACATCCAGCGGTCACGGTTCGCTGTTCTCGCTGCGTCCCTCGTACCTCGGGTTCAGCTGCGAGCGAACTCGCTACTACTCCTACGCGGGTCCCGGATCAGGAGCGCCCCAGGCACAAGCTGCGTGCCCGATCACCACCGGATCTCGCTACACGCGCGTCGACACCGAGCGGCCGCTGTCCGAGCTGGTCAGCTCTTTTCGCGCACAGGTCGACCGCTTAGCGCCACCAGTCACTGTCATCACGCATTCTTCGGGGGCATGGGTCGCATGGGCGGCTCTATCAGGTGACCGCGCTACACCTGTACGGCGGATCGTGATGCTGGCGCCGCTCAGCGATCCCCACGGCTACCCCCCGCCGGGGACCAACGCAGGGGGGACGGTCGGTGCCGCGGGCATGCGTCTGGTCGTCGCCATCGCGAACTGGGAGGGGTTCTCACACTTCGACCCCGACCGTCCCTTGGCGACAGCGCTCCTTGGTTCTCCGCGCGCTGCACGCGCGCTGCTCGAGCGACCCCTACAGCGGCAGGTGCAGGCCCTCGCCGTGCCCTCTGCTTACGATCTCGTCCTTTTTTCCACCTCCAATCCTTTCGGGCGCGCCCAGGCCGCCTGTGCGCTGTTCCAGTCGCACGGGGCAGTCTCTGCATCAGCCGCGGCAGCAGCAGACGCGGATCGCTTCCTCTCGGGTCGCCTCCAGTTGCCCTGTGCGCGCTGGCCGTCGTGGGCGGCCGACGCAGCCTCCGGTTTCCAGGTCCCCTGAAGTGCAGACGCGACCCGAGCGTCCGAGCGCGTCCGACGCAACAAACAAGGCCCGACGGGTGTACGAACGAAGAACAGCCGGTAGCAGCGCGGGCCACTCTTGCGGCGGCAGCACGCTCTGCCAGGTCGGTCTGTCAGCGCTGTCAACCACCTCGTCTCGCGCCTCCGAGGACCGCTCCTCGGCGCGTAATCAAAGGTCATGACGTGTCCAAAGCCTGAAGCAGTCAGGTGGTAACGTTCATTTAGTTCATCGCTGCCGCCAGGTTCATCCAGCGACGCGTCTTTCTTCGCGCGAAGGGTGGAGGAGATATTCGTGACACGAGACCAGACTGTGCGACGTCGCATCGTTGGGTACCTCACAGAGCACGGCCCTGTCAGAGACACGAGCGGCAGGGCGACAGCGCTCTTGAAGGACGGCGTCGGTTACGAAGGCAGCGATACCGGCTTTACCCAGCTCGTGTCCGCCATGGCCAAGTCAGGAGCCTTGCTACGCGAGGTGAGGGGCAAGCGCACCTATCGCATTTCGCTGAGCCCGAACGGTCAGCCCACGAGCATCCCCCGATCCGCCCGCGAAGGCCCCGTCGACGAGTTGATGGACTACGACGAACTCGCAGCTGCATTGCTCGCTCGGGTCACGAGGATCCTCTCGACCCCCTCCGACGCTTCAGAGGGGGCCTCTTGGGCACGCCGGCGCCTCGATCAGCTCGAGACCCGCAACACCGCCCTTCAGCGCGACGTGGCACGTGCCAAGGCCGATCTCGAGGCGGCCGTCATCGAACGTGACTCGTTGCGCGGCCAGCTCGAGGCTGCTCAGCACAACCTTGCTTTGCTCACCGAGCGTCTCGAGGAGCCCCGTCACCCGCAAGGACGCGCGGCAGAGCGTCTCGGAACCGACGAGCGGACGTTGCTCTACCAGCTTCGGGGACGTCACCGGCCCAGCGCTCCCTCGCCTGAGCCCGTCAGTTGATCAATTACGCGATCTCCGTCTAGAGGAGCACCCGGCGGCGGAAATTGCGCAATCCGAGGCCGAGGAAGGCCCCCAAGAAGCCGACCAGGACCGGGTAAACCACGTACAGGTGCATGTGCGAGGCCTGGGTGAGCCCTGCGCGCATGCCCTCGGCTACATAGATCAACGGGTTCACCAGCACCAGGGTCTGCAGCCAGTGAAAACCTCCCAAGTGTACCGGAGCAAGGCGTGTCCACTGGTAGTACGTGCCTCCCAAGAAGGTGAGCGGCAGCACGACGAAGCCAAACATGAGCCCGATGTTTCGCGGTTCGAAGGTCGTTCCGAGAAGCAGTCCCAGTGAGGCCATCGCCAGGCACGCCAGCGGGATCAGGGTCACCACCACCCACCAGTGGAACGAGAGGTGCGCGTGAACCCCACGAGCATGGACCACCGCGGCGATGGGAAACACGATAAGTGCCGAGATCAATCCCTGTGTGGCACCTGACAGCACCTTCGAGAACGCCACGAGGGAGATCGGACATGGCGCCTGGACACGGTCCTCGATCTCCCTGGTGAAGCCGAACTCCGATGACATCTGGACGGCGACGGCCTGGATACCTTGGAACATCACCGCTATCGCCACCACCCCCGGGACCAGCACGGTGGCGAAGGCCGACTCCCCCAGGCGGCTTCCGCCACCACCGATGCCCTGGCCGATGCTGGGGAACACGTAGAGAAACACGAACACGAGCAGGAAGGGCTGGACGAGGGTGCGGACCACGAACTCGCCGAAGTTCTTCTTCAACACGACGAGGTCGCGTCGAACCAGAGCGGCCAAAGCCGCACGACTAGAGGCGAAAGCCGAACAGCGAGGCTCAACACTGATCGTCACTCGCTCCACGACCGCAGGCGTCGAGGTTTCGACCATCAGTCGCGCAGCTCCTTCCCGGTAAGGCTGATGAAGACATCTTCGAGGCTCGGGGCTGCCACCGAGATGTCGGCAACCTCGAACCCCGCTCCCTCTGCCTCGGTAACCACACGAGCCAGCACGCCGTTCGTCCCCTTGGCGTGAAGAGCGACACCTCCGTCGACCTGACGTGCCCTCTTGATTCCTTCGACCCTCTCTTGCAGCAGCGACACCAGTTCGTCCATATCCCCATTTGCCTGAATTGTGATCACCGTGTCGGCGTCGACGCTCTGCCTGAGGCTCGCGGGAGTACCAAGCGCGAGGATCCGCCCATGATCCATTATCGCCACCCTGTCACAGAGCTTGTCCGCCTCCTCCATGTAGTGAGTGGTGAGCAGAATGGTCTGACCCTCTGCGTGCAGCTGCCCAAGGATCTCCCACAGAGCAAGCCTGCTCTGGGGATCGAGGCCCGCGGTCGGCTCGTCCATGAAGAGCACGGCCGGGCGGTGGAATATGGCTCTGGCCAGCATGAGGCGCTGGGCCATGCCGCCCGAGAGGGCGTATACAGACGCCTTCGCCCATCTCGCCAGATGGAACTGCTCAAGAAGCTCGTCTGCGGTGCCACGCGCCCTGCTTCGCGACATTCCGAACAAAAGCCCATGGAAGTACAAGTTCTCCCACACCGTTAGCTGCCGGTCGAGCGTATTCTCTTGAGAGGCCACACCGATGAGCTGCTTCACCAACGTCGGTTGCGCGACGACGTCGATCTCACCCAGCAAGGCTTGACCCGATGTCGGTATCACTCTCGTGGTGAGCATACCTACGGTCGTCGTCTTCCCCGCACCATTCGGACCGAGAAGACCGAAGATCTCGCCGGATCTCACCACCAAGTCGAGCTTGTCGACCGCCGCGACGTCCGCCCCCGGATAGATCTTCGTCAACTGGCTGGTACGTATGACACCGTCGACTGCGACGTGCCCGTCACCGACGGGACCCTCTGCGGTCAGCACGCGACCATCTTCGCACCCCCGCCGTACCTCGTGTCTTCGGCTGGTGTCGGCCGGATGCGGGTGGACCACACAGCTCGCCGGTGGGATCATGCTGCCATGATTGTCGCTTTCTCTGTTGCCCCGGGCGGGCTCGGCGAGTCCGTCAGCGAGTGGGTGTCCGATGCCGTGCGACTGGTCAGGGCAAGTGGCCTCCCCAATGAAACGAACGCGATGTTCACCAACGTGGAAGGCGAATGGGACGAGGTGATGGCGCTGATCAAGGCGTGCGTGATGAAGGTCGCCGAGCACGCTCCTCGCGTGGATCTCGTGATGAAGGTCGACTACCGACCTGGCGTCACCGGTGCTCTTCGCGGAAAGGTGGAGGCGATCGAAGAGCGGCTCAAGGGCGTCTGAGCCGTACCGCCTCGCCGATAACGTGCGGGGACACCGGCGCGCTGATGATGCAGGGCCCGAACTCGAAGCGTCGACACCGCTCGACACGAAAGCCCGCGTCTGCAATGGCCGCTGGGGTGTCCCGGTTGGCGTGGCATCCGCCGCTGAACCTTGGCCAGATCCAGTCGATCCGATCCTGGAGCCGTGCTCGGCGGAGGTTATCGGAGCGAACGTGCTCGTAGAAGCGGAAACGGCCGCCAAGCCACAGCACGCGGTGTAACTCGGCGAGGGCAGTTTGCTAGTCAGGCACCGAGCAGAGCACCAGCGAGAGTACGGCGGCGTAGAACGACAAGTCGTCGGTCGGCAGGTGGCTCGCGTCGCCGTCGACCACTCGGATCGGGACCGGCGTCGGGGTGTAGGTCGGTGAACCGACCTGTAAGTTCTCATACCAAGGGGCATTGGCGGCTTGATTCCTGGTAAGCGGACAGCTGCCTGAAAAGGTCATCGCGCGCCCGCGGCCATCGGGTCGGCAGGCGCTCCTGAACGAGCCCTGGAGGGACCCCTATGGCCCGTACGAGAGGCCAATCGTCCCCCGTACAGTCAGGTTGGAACCGGGCCTCTCCCTCGCCCAGCAAGCTTCGCCCCGGCTGCTGTATTCACCGCGTAGACGCCAAAGATCCGCCGTCCGACAGACGGTGAAACCTCCCTATTCTCATTGTCACCTACAACCAGGGGTGGCACTTTGGTCTCGTTCTCGTCACGCTGCGTCGCCGGAGTAAAAACACTAAACGCGGCCATCAAAGTGGTCGATGCCTCTTCACATGAGGGACGTAGACATCGCCACGGGAAGCAGCCCGGTGGGTGAGGAAATGGTCATAGACCACGTCGCCGGCGACGCGGCCGACGAGGATGCTGCGCGTGTCGATCCCACGGCCGTCGACGTGCCGGGCCTGGATGTCGCCATCGCGGGCAGCGACGGCAAGGACGCGGTCAACGTCGCCCTCGCGAGCGTGTTGGCCAACCACCCCGAAGCCGTCTTCTACGCCGTTAGGGCAGACAGTGTCGTCGTGCCCATGCCCGACTCGTTGGACCTGAAGGGGCATGAGGTGCTCGAAGGCCGTTCAGCTCTCAACCTGGTGATCCCGGGCCACAGGGGCGCGGTGATCGATGCTTGGGAAAAGGCACAAAAGACCGGAGTCGCCAGCGCACACGTCAGGCTGGCGGCCGATCCCGAGCGTCGCGTCATGCTGACCTTCTTAGATGCCCGGCCGCAGCACGGCGTCTACCTCGGCGCATTCACCGCGAGCGAACAAGCGGGCCAACAAACAGACGAAGCGGTGATACCGCTTACGATGCCAACCCGTAACCCACGCTTCGCCCGCGTACGTAAAGACGGGCTGGCAGTGCTGTTAGAGATCGACGAGGCCTTCACACAGATCCTCGGCTGGAAGCCCGAAGAGGTATTGGGCCTTCGGCCGCTGGACATCATCCATCCCGACGACCAGGCGCTGGCCGTCGACAACTGGATGAACATGCTGGCGTCGCCCGGACCGGGGCGCAGGGTGAGGCTCCGGCACCGCCATCGCGACGGCTCTTGGGTCTGGATCGAGGTCACGAACCACAACCTGCTGGAGGACCCCGAGCACCAGTGCGTCGTTGCGGAGATGGTGGACATCTCCGAGGAGATGGCCACGCAGGAGGCCCTTAGAGCCAGAGAGCAGCTGCTCGACCGGTTGGCCGAGACACTGCCCCTCGGGCTGTTGCAGGTCGACTCGAACTCCCGAGTCATCTACACGAACGACCGCCTGCACTCCATAGTGGGCACCGAGCGTGCGAACACCGTCGAAGCGCAGCTCTCGACCGTGGTCGACGAGGACCGCCAAGTGGTTTCCGAGGCGTTCGCCGGGGTGCTCTCGAACGGCGTCGACAGCGACATCGAGGTTCGTGTTCGCCCCTACGGCGAGCGCGAAAAGCAGGTGCGCTACTGCGCCTTGAACCTGAGGAGCCTCACCGACACCTCCGGAGGCGTCACCGGGGCCATCGTGTGTGTGGCGGACGTCACCGAGACCGCGCGCGCGCGCGAGGAGCTGCGCGCACGTGCCACCTACGACGCGGTTACCCACTGTTACAACCGTGCCTCGGCGATGACAGAGCTCGAAGCGATGCTCGCATCCGACGGCACGGGCCAACGCCCGGCGGTGATCTTCGTCGACCTCGACCACTTCAAGGGCGTGAACGACGAGCTGGGCCACCTCGCGGGGGACGAGTTCTTACAGGTAGTGGCACAGCGGCTGCACCGCTGCGTGCGGGCCGAGGACGTGGTGGGCCGGATCGGCGGGGACGAGTTCCTGGTCATCTGCCCACACATCTCCACCGCGGCCGAAGCGATGAGAACCGCCGCCCGGCTGGCACACAGCCTCCGCAATCAGATCACCCTGAAGAAGGCCGTTGTGGCCTCGAGCGCCAGCATCGGGGTGGCTTGGTGCGATGGGCAGAGCACGACAGCCGAGGCCCTCGTGGCCCGGGCCGACGCCGCCATGTACCAGTCCAAGCGCGCCGGCAACGGGAAGCCGGTGCTGTTCAAGGAGTCGATGGCCGATGCCAAGGACCCAGAGACGTGGCAGTGGCCCGCCCTTCCCGACCTTATAGCAGGCTCCTAACGGGACCCCGTTCATGGTGGCCTTGTTTCACCTAGTCATGTCACCATCGGCAGCTTGAGTCCTGGTGATCGGGTGTCGGAGAACGGACGACACCATTCTTCGAGTGGGGGTGAAGCGAAGAGGCGCCAGGAACCAGTAGGGCCTTCTCGTCCCGTTCGGGCTGGACTGTGAACGGGAACGGTGGACAGCGGGACCTGGCACAGTTGCGTCGGCAGGTCGAACGGCTGATCGCAAAGGTGGTCGCCGAGCGAGGTGGTCACCGGTTTCCCTGGACTTACGTGGTCGAGCTGCATAATGACGGTGAGCGCCTGCACGTGCATCTGGCGGTGCCATTCTTCTTCGATCATGGCCGGCTGAGCGAACTTTGGGGCCATGGCTATGTATGGTGCACCGACAAGCGCAGGCGTGGTGACTGCACATTTGTCGGTGCGATCCGGGCGGCGGTGTACCTCTCAAAGTACGTGGACAAGACGTTCGCGTCCTCGGGGTTCGGCCGCCACCGCTACGAGGTCGCCCGGGGCTGGAAGGTGAGCAGCTACCAGGTTGCCGTGCGGGACCTCGACGAGGGGCAGAGGTACGCCGAGGCGGTCTTCGTGGCCGAACCTGAATACCTGTGGGATTCGCGCTCGTGTGAGGACTGGTCAGCTCCACCGGTCCGGGTCCTGTTCTTCATACCGAGGGTCCGCGATGGGTGACTGGAACGGAGAGTCAAGTTCGAAGTGGGGAGCCGACCTCGGTCCGCCGGTTCTCATCACTGTGGAGCAGGCGGCGGCACAGCTGGGGATTGGACGGACTCGGACGTATCAACTGGTGCTGGCCGGCAGGATCCAGAGCGTCAAGATCCGCAGACGCCGTCTAGTCGTGCGGGCCCGGCTGGAAGAGTTCGTGCAACTACTCCTGTCTGAGCAAGTCGGAGAGTGTGCGACGTCTTAGGTCCAGAGGGCTTCGGTCATCGCATCGGCTGCTGCCTGGCGGGCGGGTGCGAGCACGTGTCCGTAGACGTCGGCGGTAAGTCGGATGGACGAGTGGCCAAGGACATCGGAGACAACCTGCAAAGGCACGCCCTGGGCAAGCATGAGGCTGGCGGCGCTGTGGCGTAGCTCGTGCGGATGCCATTTGCCGATCTTGGCCTTCTGACAGACCGAAGCGAAGTCTCGGTAGAGGTTTCGTGGGTCAACCGGGGTTCCGATCTCACTCGTGAAGACGAAGCCGGACTCATGCCAAGCGGGTCCCAAAGCCAGGCGAGCCCGCTTCTGACGGGTCCGGTGATCCCGGAGGGCCAGAATCACGGGGGCGGGCAGATTGACGGCCCTGCGGCTCTTGGCGGTCTTCGTATCGGCAGTGACAAGGCGCCCGCCTTCACGCTTCGGCAGGCGTCGGACCATCACGATGCCCCGAGAGAGGTCGAGATCTTCCCAACGAAGCCCAAGAGCTTCGCCACGCCGGAGGCCGGTCGTGAGCATGAGGACATAGAGGACCTCGTAACGATGGCCGGCAAGAGACGAAAGGAGCCGCTTGGCCTGGTCTGGTGTAAGCGTTCGGCCCTCTTTCCTGGGCATCTTCGGGCCCTTCGTCAGTGCGGCCACATTCCTACCGACCACCCCCTCTCTGACTGCGTAGTCAAGGGCTTGCACGAGAACAGCCCGGATTCGTCGCACGGTGCTTGCCGACTTGTGCTCGTCCAGCGCTGCGGCCATGAGACGATTGACGTCGGCCATAGTGAGGTTCGCAACGGTCTTGCGGCCCAACATGGAAACGATGTGGTGGGTGAAGATGCTTCGGTAGTTCTCAGCGGTACTCGGGGCGACCTGGATCCGAAGCTCCTCGTCATACCAGCGGGTGAGGAGGTCTTTGACCGTCAGCCTGTTGTCGGGCGGGGGAAGGCCGTCATCCCGTTGGCGGACAAGAGCAGTGAGCTTCTTTGCGGCTTCTCGCTTTGTCCGAGCGCTTACGGACTTGCGGATGGGGTTGCCACGAGTGTCGTAACCAAAATGAACGACGCCCATCCAGAGTCGGTCGCTGGTGCGTTGATAGAGACTGCCGTCGCCGTTTACTCGGCGTCCCGCCATTTGCATGCTCTCCCGTTGCTGAAGTAACTGCTGAAAAGCCTTACCTCAGTGGGTCCTGAAAGCAAGCACCGCGGGCGATATGGCCTGTCACCTGGAAGAATACGGTGGGCCGTAGAGGACTCGAACCTCTGACCCCTTGCGCGTCATGCAAGTGCGCTACCAACTGCGCCAACGGCCCAGGACCACTAAGGCTATCACGGCCTTCTGGATCCCCATGAACGACACATGACTCTGGCCACGTTACGATTCGATCTTCTAGCAAGGAACCGCAATTGGCTACCCCACCAGCGGTGAACATGCCTCGGCTTGCACTTGCGACAGGTTCACCGAGGCAGTCGATCTTTCGGACAAGAGTGACCGGACGATGACCACTCACGGAACTACGAGCGCTTACAACCGTACCTGCCGCCGTGACGCGTGCCGGGAGGCGAGCCGTCCGACACGGGCCCGCCAGCGACGAACCGCGCGCGAATGCACGAGGCGCTCCATTCCGAAGCTACCGACGCGACATTGAGAGAAGAGCCCACCGATGTCGATCATTAGAAGGTACCGGTTCATCAGGAAACGATCGTGAGCAGAGCACGCCAGGGCGGGGACCCTTCCCCAGCTTCCCCTACGCCGGGCACGACACGCAGCTTGCTTAGCGGAGTGGGCAGGGTGCTGATCGGTTTCGGAGTCTTGGTCCTTCTCTTCGTCGCCTACCTCCTGTGGGGAACCGGGATCTCCGAAGCCTCGCACCAGCACGCGCTGCGCCAGCAGTTCGAGCATGAGCTAGCGGGAATCAAAGGACACAGCTCCTCGTCCACATCTACTTCTACGTCTACTTCTACCTCTGCATCTACGCCTTCGTCTACGCCTTCGTCCTGCTCGACAACCTCCACACCGGACTCGTCCACAACCTCCACACCGGGCTCGTCCACGGCGACGCTTCACACGTCTGGGGCGCAGCCGCCGGTGCCGGGCACCGTGCCGACGGAGGGACAACCGGTCGGCGTAATTCAGATCCCCAAGATCGGAGTGAACAAAGTGGTGGTCGAGGGAACCGCCACAGCCGACCTTCACCTCGGTCCGGGCCACTATCCCGGGACACCTCTTCCTGGACAACCGGGAAACGCGGCTATCGCCGGGCACCGAACTACTTACGGCGCTCCCTTCTACAACTTGAACGAGCTGGTTCCGGGCGACCCCATATTCGTGACGACCACCCAGGGTCTCTTCTTGTACTGCGTCACCCACGTGCTCGTCGTAAGTCCGTCGGACTTAGCGATTGTCGCACCTTCTCCCAAACCCGAACTCACGCTCACTACTTGCAATCCGCGCTTCAGTGCTTCACAACGCCTGGTGGTTCAAGCGTCGCTGCACACTCCACCAGCGACTATTCCTGATCACCCGACCCAGTCCCGCCCGCTGCGCTCATCTTCCTCGAGTCTGGCAGGCGAGCAGGGAAGTTGGACCGGCGCGCTCGGCTGGGGCTTGACCTGCCTCGCGGTGGGAATCGGGCTGTGGGCTCTTGCGCGCACGCGCCGGCGTCCTGGCATCATTTACGGTCTCGGAGCCGTCCCGTTGCTTGTAGTGCTGTTCCTGTTCTTTGAGAACCTGAGCCCGCTCCTGCCGGCCAGCTTCTGAGGCTGCGGCCCTGGTCCGCTGGGTCCCAGGTCTTCCCAGGTTGCCCCGCGAGACTGCTGTTCGGTGACGGTGATCACAGGCACCCGAGAGGCCAACGTCAGCTCCCGAGCCAAGGCCGTTCTGGAGCGCATCTCTCGTCCCGACCGATGGGCTCTTGCAGTGTTGGTGGTGCTGCCGCTGGCCGCGTTCACTCTGCCGACGCTCGCCGGTCACCCAATCCTGCTCGGCGACGACTTCACGCAGAACTACCCGTTGCGGGTGTTGGTCGGTTCTCAGATCCGTCACGGGCACCTGCCCCTGTTCGATCCCTACATCTGGAGCGGGGCACCACTACTGGGAGGCTGGAACGCCGGGGCCGCGTACCCCTTCACGCTTCTCTTCGTGATCCTTCCGGGGACAGCGGCGTGGATGCTCAACCTGGTCGTCACCTGGTGGGTGGCAGGGATCGGCTCTTTCGTGTTCTTACGCGCTTCGCGCCTCGCCGCGGTGCCGAGCTT
>Ga0224558_1000836_pt1 | contig 35307 bp, 32 predicted proteins | sample 714S32024metaG_FD_180682 | JGI IMG/M metagenome (GOLD analysis project Ga0224558, IMG submission 180682) | Peat soil microbial communities from Stordalen Mire, Sweden - 717 S3 20-24 | ecosystem: Environmental > Terrestrial > Soil > Wetlands > Peat | place: Sweden: Norrbotten County, Stordalen... | reverse complement strand
GGTGGACCCATCCACCAAACTATACCCAAAGGCTTCGAAAATGTCCAGCGGTTCACCCCAAAAACTCAAAAAGCGCGCCACCCGGCAGCCAATACCGAAGCAAAGTAAGCGGCATTGGGTTGTCAACGTTGTCAACCTTGATAGACCTTGGGTGTAAAGCGCTCACCGCCATGCCAACCAAATGGTGCCTGACGAACAGACCGTCCCCGTGCAAAGCGATGCAACACGCACAACGTCCTGGAAGAACCACTTTCTTGACGGGCAATAGGGAACACATCGCCCGTTTCCCATACAATAGTCTTGATCGGCAGATCCGAATCGAGGTGTGCCTGTGTTATCGCGCTTGATCTTTTGGCCATGGTTCGCAGGCCTCCTGACTCTGGTGAGCGGTTTGTTTGCCGCTAGAAAGTCCTTCCCGGCAGCCAAGGGGGTAGAGAAGGTAATCGTGTTTGGACCTATCTTCTTTGCAGTGCCGCTCGCCGTATTCGGCGCAGAACATTTCTCAAATTCCCGATCAATCTCCCAGATCGTTCCACCGTGGATGCCGGCGCGTATGTTCTGGACCTATTTCGTCGGCGTCGCGCTCATCTCCGCGGCCGTCGGCATCGCGCTGCGGACGACCTACGCCCGCATATCGGCGATGCTCCTGGGAATTATGTTCATTTGCTTCGTGCTGACGATCCACATCCCGAACGTCGCAGCCAACCCGAATAACAGGATCGTCTGGGCAGTCGCTCTCAGAGACCTCGCCTTCGCCGGTGGCGCGTTTGCGCTGGCCTCCACTTCGCTGAAGCCCATGCGCATCGTGGCGAGAGTCTTGGTTGCCGTGCCCCTCCTTTTCTTCGCGGTCGAACACTTCCTGCATCCGGAATTCGCGCCCGGCGTTCCTCTCGCAAAGGTAACACCGGACTGGGTCCCAATCCGCGCTTTTTGGGGATGCCTGACGGGGGCCGTCCTACTCATCTCCGGGGCGAGCATGCTGGTGGACAGTAGACGCGCTCGCTTGGCTGCCGCGTTACTCGGCTCACTGATCGCGTTGCTCGTCCTATTCCTTTATTTGCCCATCTTCCTCACCGCGGCTCAGCCTGCGCTGCTGGAAGGCATCAACTATGTCGCCGACACGTTGCTCTTCGCCGGCACTGTGCTGCTGGCGGCAGCCATTATGCCGGGCGGAGTAGCGGTCGATCATGCGACGTAACGTGCCGGGCGCGACCGGCTTGCAATCAATTCAGGTCACGAGCGCAACTCGGACGTCCTTTTCCTTGCCGCGCTGAGAACATCCCGATGTCGGCTTCCCCCCGAACGAAGGAATGCCAGGAAATCGACACTTGATTGCTTGCACGTTTGGCAGACACTGAAGCCCTCCGCGCCGCGCCGAGGGATGACGTGAAGATCTGTTGATCTTGCCGTCTTTCGAACTTGCGCCCCGCCGGGCGCGAAGGTTAGGAGCGGGGCTCAAGCCCCGCGCGGACTAAAGTCCGCCCCCCGCCAGTTCGCGGACCAGGTCGCCTACGAAGGCCTTGGCGTCGCCGAAGAGCATCAGGGTCTTGTTCAGGTAATAGAGCTCGTTGTCGATCCCCGCGAAGCCGGGGCTCAGGCTGCGCTTGATCACCATTACGGTCTTGGCCTTGTCGACATCCAAGATCGGCATGCCGTAGATGGGGCTGGATGGATCGGTACGGGCGGCGGGATTGGTGACGTCGTTGGCGCCGATGATCAGCGCCACATCCGTTTGCGGGAACTCGGGATTGATGGCGTCCATGTCCAGCAGCTTGTCGTAGGGGATGTCCGCTTCGGCCAACAGCACGTTCATGTGTCCGGGCATGCGGCCGGCCACGGGATGGATGGCGAAGGCGACGTTCACGCCGCGCTTGGTGAGGGCGTCGAACAGTTCGCGAACCTTGTGCTGCGCCTGCGCGACCGCCATGCCGTATCCGGGGACGATCACCACCGTATTGGCCGCGCCCAGGATGGCGGCAGCTTCTTCGGCGGTGGCGCTGCGCACGGGGCGGGCTTCGTGCGCGCCCGCGGCCGCGGCTTGCACCTGTCCGAACGCGCCGAACAGGACATTGGCGAAGGAGCGGTTCATGGCCTTCGACATGATCACGGAAAGGATGAAGCCTGAAGATCCGTCGAGCGCTCCGGCCACGATGAGCAGCTTGCTGTCGAGCACAAAACCCATGGCGGCCGCCGAGAGGCCCGCATAGGCGTTGAGCAGCGAGATCACGGTGGGCATGTCGGCCCCGCCGATGGGAACGATCATGAGCACGCCGAAGACCAGCGGGATGGCAACGATCAGCGGAAACAGGCGCGTGTGGCCGGGATCGACGACCAGAAGCACCGCCAGCGCCACGGAAATGGCCAGCAGCGAGAGATTGACGATGTTCTGTCCTTTATAAGTGATGGGACGCTGCGGCAACAGCTCCTGCAACTTGCCGGCCGCCATCAGGCTGCCGGTGAAGGTGAGGCTGCCGAGAATCACTTCCATCGCCAGGACCGCCATCATGACCGCGGGGACGTGGGGCGCGCGCAGATAGTATTCCGCCGTGCCGACCAGCGCCACGCAGAGCGCGCCGAACGCGTGGCTGAGCGCCGTTCGCTGGGGGACCGCGGTCATGTGCACGCGGCCCAGCGGCACCCCAATGATGACGCCGAGGACCAGCGCGATGGCGATGGATCTGTAATCGACGATGCCACGGTGGAGCAGGGTGGCGCAAATCGCCAGCAACATGCCCAGTTCTCCGGCCCGGACGCCGCGGCGGGCGGAAGTGGGCGAGCTCATCCATTTGAGCGACAGAATGAATAGCACCGTCGCGATGAGGTAAGCGATCTGGATGATGCGATCGGTGGCGAGCTCCGTGGTCATGGCTTTTTGGGTTTGCTGGCCTTGAACATTTTGAGCATGCGGTCGGTGATGATGAAGCCGCCGACGAGGTTGCTGGTGGCGGCCACGATGGCAATGGAGCCGAGCACCGTGGCGAGGCCGCTTTTGTGTTCGCCGGCGAGGATGATGGCGCCCACCACGGCGATGGCGTCGAGGGCGTTGGTGAGCGACATCAAGGGCGTGTGCAGCAGGGGCGAGACGCGGCGGATGACCTCGAATCCGACGAAGGCCGCCAGGATGAATATGTAGAGGCTTGCGATGATATCGGTCATTGTCTCCTCGGCGGAACAACCGCTCCCTGACGGTCGCGGCTCGGTATTGGGTCGCGGGTCGGTAGCAATCGTCGCGGTTCGGTAACGCTTGTCATAGTGCCGGCAATGCAAAGAATTCCCGGAGACGCGGGTTGACGATTTCGCCGCCCTCGGTCACCAGGGTTTCGCGCGCGATTTCGTCGTCCGCATCGGTGTGGAGCTTGCCATCCCGGAACAAGTGCAACAGAAACGCGGTGACGTTGCGCGCGTAGAGTTGGCTGGCGTGATAGGGAACCGTGCTGGCCAGATTGATGGATCCGAGCACGGCGACGCCGTGTTCTTCGGCCACTTCGCCGGCGCGGGTGACTTCGCAGTTCCCGCCGCGCTCGGCAGCTAGGTCCACCACCACCGAGCCGGGCGCCATGCGGTGGAGCATCTCGCGCGTGACCAGCACGGGCGACTTCTTGCCGGGCACCACGGCGGCGGCGATGACCACATCGCTCTGGGCGACTTGATCGCCAAGCAACTCCGCCTGGCGCTTGTAAAACGTGTCGTCCTGCGCCTTGGCGTAGCCGCGCGCGTCTTGCGCGTCGGCCACCTGGATGGGGAGTTCGACGAAGCGGCCGCCTACGCTGAGCACCTGTTCCTTGGCAGCCGGCCGCATATCGTAAGCGGAGGCCACTGCGCCGAGGCGGCGGGCGGTGGCGATGGCCTGCAGTCCGGCCACGCCCGCACCGATGATGAAGACGCGCGCCGGCGTAATGGTGCCCGCGGCGGTGGTCAACATGGGAAACATCCGGGGAAGCTTGTCGGCGGCCAGCAGCACGGCCTTGTAGCCGCAGATGGTGGCCATGGACGACAGCGCATCCATGCTTTGCGCACGCGTGATGCGCGGCATCAGCTCGATGGAGAACGCCGTGACGCCGGTGGCGGCGAGCTGCTGGATGGTTTCGAGCTGCCCGAGCGGGCGGAGGAAGCCGGCCAGGGCCTGGCCGGCGCGGAGCAGCGGCAGATCGGCCTGGCCGGTGCGATCGTTGGAGCCGTGGCATAGCACCTGGACGATGACGTCGGCAAGGCGGAAGACCTCGGCGCGCGCGGCGGCGAGTTGGGCGCCCTTGGCGGCGTATTCCGTGTCCAGGTACCCGGCGGCCAGTCCTGCGCCGGACTCGACGACGACCTGGAAGCCGGCTTTCGTCAGGGTGGGAACGACGGCGGGCACCAGCGCCACGCGCCGCTCGCCGGGGAAGCTCTCCCGGGGAACACCGATCACCATACACACTATGGTACTCGCGGGAGCGGGAGGTGTAGTGGCTGTTTGTGCGCGCGCATGGGCGCACTGCCGGAGTTGGCTGGGAGGCAGGGATTCGAACCCCGATACGCAGATCCAGAGTCTGCAGTCTTACCGTTAGACGACCTCCCAACGGCAAGTTTATTTTAGCATTGCGACGGATGGCGGCGGGGGCTAGCCCTGATGACCGTGGCGGACGGGCGCGGCCGGCGGGCTGCCGGCGTACTCGACCAGGGCCATGAAGCCGTAGTCCATATGAAGTTGCATGTGGCAGTGAAATAGCGACGGGCCTGGATTATCCGCCACGAAATCCACCTCCACCTGGCGGCGCGCCGGCACCATCACGACATCCTTGACGACTCCCGAGGTGGCAATCCCGGCGAACTGCGTCAGTTCGAAGGAGTGACGATGCAGGTGCACCGGATGAGATTCGTCGCTTTGGTTATCGAATCGGAGCCGGTATCGCCTGTTGGCCTGGACCCGAATCGGGTCGGTCTTGGGAAAGGACTTCCCGTTGATGGTCCAGTGATCCACCCAGCGGTTGCCCGCAAATTTCTGCCGGAAGACCAGCGGCACCACCTCCACATCCGGCGGCGGGGTGTCTGGCCGCCGTCCGAAGATGGTGTAGTCCCAGCGGGCGCCGGAGGGCTCGGCCCACTGCGCCGGACCTTGGCGGCTGGCGTATTCCACCACCACTCCCAAGCCGGCTTTTCGTATGCGGTCGTCGACTTCGCCGAGAATCCAGACGCCCGGTTGGCGCATGGTGACGATGGCGTCGACTCGCTCCGCCGGGCCGAGCTCGAGCAGTTCCACTTCGCGGGGCGCGGGCACGCGGTTCCCGTCGAGGGCCACTACTTCGAACTTGTGGCCGGGGAGCGCCAGGCGATGCAACATGGTGGCGTTGGCGTTCAAGATGCGGAGCATTATCCGCTGGCCCTCTCTGACGCGGATGGGATCGCCGTAGCCCAGCGCGCGGCTGTTCACGGAAAAGCTCTGATAGATCACATCGAGCGTGCCTTCGTCCGCGCCCATGGTTCCGAGGTAGGGCTCCCATCCATGCAGCGCCAGGAAGACTTCCGCGTCATAGCGGCCGGGATCGCTCGCTGGCTCGACATACAAGAACCCGAACTGCCCGGTATAGGTGGCCCGTTTCAGATTCCGGCCGGCGGAGACGTGGGTGTGATACCAGCGCGTTCCCGAGGGACGGGGCACGAAGGTGTAACGCCGGGAGCCATGCGGCGGGACCATGGGCGTTCCCTCTTCTTCGGCGCCGTCGACCTCGGAAGGGACAAACAGGCCGTGCCAATGGACAATCTCCGGGATGGGCGTTTCATTGTGCACATCCACCGTGACGGGCCGGCCCTCGCGCAGGCGCAGGACCGGACCCGGCGCCGAGCCGTTATATCCGGTGGTCTGAATGGTGCATCGCGGAGCGATTTCCAGTTCTACCGGCGAGATGCGCAGTGTTATGTCGGCTTTAGGGCTGTCCGGTGCGGCTTGGGCGGCCAGCGCAGCTAGAAACTGTCGGCGATCCATGGCGGGCCGGCTTTCCATGCGTTTATTGTACAGGGTGGCCCGCCAGCAAACTGGCACGGTCGGGCGGCTCTGGGGTGCTTTACGGGGGAACCGCTCCCTTACGGTCGCGGCTCGGTAACGGTCCGGTCAGTCGGGACGGGCCGTTACTGAATCATGGACACGGTGTAGCCCGCGCTGAGCCCAGTATGGGTGCCACCGGCGTCGGCCAGCAGGTGCGCGCCGCCCTGGAAGTTGACCTTGTCGGCCACAATCGCCATCTGAGTGCCGGCGGTTCCGGAGCCGTTGTTCACAGTGAGTGTGCCATGCGGGAGATATAGCGATCCGGTCAGATTCATAGTGGCGCCTCCGGCGAAGGTGCTGCCCGCGGGTGAGAGCATGGTGCGGTCCTGATAGAAGAGCACGCCTTGATAGGCCCCCGACGATTGCGCCGACAAGGTAACGCTCGAGCCATTGGCGATGTTCACGGTAGCCCCGTTGGTGAGGTAAATGAGCACGCCGCCCGTGGACGTGACCGTAGAACCGCCCTGTATGCTGAAAGTGCCTCCGTTGACGATGTAGATGCCCGAACTCATCTGCAGCGCCATGCCGTTTCCCAGGGAGAAACCGCAATAGGTGCCGGGCGCGGGCGTATACTGAGTCGCCTGCCATGCGGTGAAATTGCCGGACTGGCAGCTTCCGGCGGGTGTGGGCGACGGCAGATTCGCAAACGGGTCGTTGGCCGAACTCGCTCCGGTGGCGGGCACTACGCTGGTGCTGCCGCCGTTGTCCTTATAGAAACTGCCGACCACGTCGATGACCGGCGCGGTGACGGTGGCGCCGCCGGTGACATACATGGCCGCCGCGGAGTTAGACGCGGAGGCGGTGGAATCGACATAGATGCCGCAACTCAACTGCACCGACGCGGCATTGCCCGCCTGGAAGGCGTCGGACGCGGTGGGATCGAGGATGTAGATGCAGGAACCGGCGCCGGCGCTGCCCATGGCTCCGGCGGTGGCGATGGCGCCGGGGCTGAGACCGCCGCGCGCGAAGGCCGCTCCAAATAGCGCCGGCAGGGCCTCGTGGACGCGCACGATGGCCCAATAGGCGGCGGCCGGTCCGGAAACCGTGGGCACCGGGCTGGTGATGCCGGCCTGCACGCTGACCGTGTCGATACCGGAGGTGGTGAAACCGTTGGCCGACGCCAGCATGCAGGCGTTGTCAAAGCTGGTGGAGGGCGAAAGGGGCGCGATGGCCGGACAGTTGGTGGCCGCGCCGCAAAACACCTTGTTGGCGCAGGTTGGCCCGCCGGGATCGGCAGTCACCGCCGCGCGCACCGCCGCTACCGCGGCTGCGTCCGCGGCCGCCTGCGCGGCTTGTTGCCGGTAATAGGCCCATCCCAAATCCACCACCAGACCCAGCATTCCCAGGATCACCGTCAGAGACAGCGTCATCATCAAGGCCGCTTGTCCGCATCGCCAGTCAGTCGATTTCCGCATATCAATACAAGATCACTTGCCGGGACTCCGCGGTAAACGTCACCCCGGAAAACTGCATACCCTTGGTCCCGGGCGCAAACATCATCAGCATCGAAGTGAAGTTGTACGATGCTGAGATGACGATGTCCGATCCCGCCGCATTGCCGCCCGCGGGCGGCCACACGGTGTTATTGCCGGCACACGCGTTCAGGGGGTCGCAAGTCACGCTGCCCGCGTTGGATGTCAAGGTCACATTGAGGGCCGAGGCGGGCATGCCGAGCGCGTAGGCCGAGATGGTGGTGGCAAGCTGGCTCACGGTTGTCGCGCAGCCCGCTCCGGCGCAACCGGCGCCGCGTGTCGCCGCGCTCCGGCACGCGGCTTTGACGGCCTGCGCCAGGCTGTGATAATCCCACATCCCGCGGCAGATCTCGACGATCGAGAACTGGATAAAGATAAGCGGGATGGCCACCAGCGTGAACTCGACGATGGCGCTGCCTTTTCCGCCTTGGTGTTTGCGCATATCAGTTCCGAATGGGCATCTCGACCATGCGGGTGATAGATAGAGAGCCGGCCATCAGTCCGGGCAGTGGAATCAGTTGCATGGTATTGTAGGTGACCGAGACCTGCACCGTATTCATGTTGCCGGCCCCCGGAGTCCTGGCAGTCACCGTCACAGTGACGGGCGTGCCGGTGCAGGTTGTCACGCCGGAGCCGACTCCCGGCGCATCTCCCAATTCGCCCAATACATAAGTGCACACCTGCGTCACGATAGTGCCGCTCTGGGCGACGGTAAGCGACTGGGACGCATACATAGCGCCGGAGCGCGCGGCATTCTGGGTGGAGATCAGCGCGTAGGCGAAGATTCCAAAGTTGAATGCCGCCACGAATGCGAAAACGAGCCATGGAACCAGCAGGGCGACCTCCACTACGGCTTGCCCCGATTGGCGCGGCGGCAGCTTCAAGACGCACCCCCAACAATCTTATCGGCAGGAAACGGCGGCTTCGGCAGTCCGTGGGGCAGACGATCGTATTGTGTCGTCTGCCTCGCTGTCGCTAAGGCGTTTTTCGCCGCATCTTCAGGCGATTTTCTTTGGGCGATTCCGCCCGGCCGGCCGATGTACTAACTAGATGTATGGCCAGATCTCGTGAACGCGGCTCGCAAGTCGTTGAATTCGCCCTGGTGCTGCTGCCGCTGTGCGCGATGGTGTTTCTGATTCTGGACATGGCATGGGCATTCTATGTGAAATCCACGCTGCAGAACGGCGTGCGCGAAGGAGTGCGGTATGCCATCACCAGCCAGACGATGACGGGACTGGGGCAGGACGCATCCATCAAGAGCGTCGTGCAGCAGAACGCCATGGGGCTGTTGGCGGGCTCCGCGGGTGCCGCGCTGATCGACATCCAGTACTTTCTGCCGAACACTCTGGCCCCGGTCTCGGGCTTGAACAGCAACCAGGGCGGGAACATCGTGGAGGTCTCCGTGCAAGGCTACAGCCTGCCTCCGCTGGGGCCGATCTTGCGCAATCCCGCGCCGTTGTCGCTCGGCGCGCAGGCCTTCGACCGCATGGAGGGCTCTCCGGGAGGCATACCCCCGGCGCGTTGAGGGGTGCGAATGGCTTATGCGTGGACGCGGACGAACTAGCCAGTCGGGCAGCACCATGATCGAATTCTGCCTGAGCACTTTGCTCTGGACCACGGTGATCATGGGGCTCGCCACAGTGGGGCTGAACCTGATCCGGGCCTTGCAGGTGGAGCAAATCTGCCGCGACGCGGGCCACATGTACAGCCAGGCGCTGGACTTCACGCAGGCTGGAAACCAGAGCCTCCTGCTGCTGCTTGCGTCCGGCCTGAACGTCACCGCCAGCGGCGGCAACGGGGTGTTTGTTTTTTCCACCGTGGAGTACATCGATACGCCGCAATGCGCGGCCGGCGGGCTGGCGGGCAACACCGGCAGTTGTCCGAACCTGGGCCAGTACGTGTTTATTCAGCGCGTGGTAGTGGGCAGCGCCAGCCTGTTTTCCAGTGTGTTCGGAACTCCCCCTACCGGCATCGTCGGCGCCAGCGGCAATATCGCGTCGTCGGCCTACCTCACCAACGCAGCGGATCGCGCGACGGGCTTCGGCAGCGTGCTCACGTTGACGGGAGGCCAGGTCGCCTACCTGACCGAGACGTATTTCAGTTCGCCGGATTTTGCGTGGGGCAGTTACATGAGCGGGGCAGGAGTTTATGGCCGGAAGATCTTCTGACAAACGGCGGGGACGGCGGGGCATGGTGGTGACCATGCTGTCACTGATGGTGGCGGTGGTTATGCTGCCCCTGGTGGGCCTGGCGGTGGACGGCAGCATCCTCTATCTGGTGCAGGCCAAACTGTCGGCGGCCGTGGACGCGGCCGCATTGGCCGCGGCACGTTCGCTCAGCGTGGGCCTGGACCTTACCAGTCAAACGGCCAGCGCCACCGCCACCGCCCAGTCCTTTTTCAGCGCCAATTTCCCAACCGGGTTTTGGAGCACCACCAACCTGTCGTTCACTCCCGCGGTGGCGGAAACCGCGTATAAGACGCGCACCGTTACGATCCAGGCCAAAGTGACCGTCCCGCTCACTTTCATGCGGCTGCTGGGCCAAACCGGAGCCACGGTGGGGGCTCAGGGACAGGCCTCCCGGCGGGATGTGGTCATGATCATCGTGATCGATCGCTCCAGTTCCCTGCAGAACGCGGGTGTCTGCGGCACCATGACCGCCGCCGCGCAGAACTTTATCGGCTATTTCGCCAACGGAAGGGATGAAATCGGGATGGTTACGTTCATGGACGGGTACCATCTGGCGTACGCGCCCACCCTGAACTTCGACTCCAATGTCCCATCGCTCGCGACGGTAATCGGCGCCGTCCAGTGCTACGGCGATACCGGCACGGCTGGCGCCCTGAACCAGGCGTATGCGCAGTTGCGGGCCGTCAACGAGCCCGGCGCTCTCAATTTGATCGTCTTCTTTACCGACGGCCATCCCAACGGAATCGCCGCGAATTTCCCGGTGAAGACCCAAGTGGATACGCGCTACGACTATTCGAACACCGGGAACCTGGTGAGCACGCCTAAGAGCACTTGCAATAGCACCACGACCCTGCAAGGGGAGATTGCCGAGTGGTCCGGCGAGCCGGCCCCTTCCACCGGTTATACGTATGGCCTGTTTGCCGTCACCAGCAGTTCGGACAGCACGACCAGCGAAACGGCCGCCGCGGGCCTCACTGGGTGCGGCATGTCTTCGGACCAGTCCAAAATGCGCAGGGACATCGCCTATGTCCCGGCTACGGACCTTTACGGCAATGTCACCACCGGCTATCAGTCTTTCGCCGGGGGCGATACTTATCCCAGCGGCAATCCCTACGTGGGCCAGATCCGCGTGGATACGCCGACTGCCGTGGTGACCGCATCCCTAAATGCCGCCGACAACCAGGCCACCACCATCCGGAACGACGCCAACCTGGTCCCCGTCATCTACGCCATCGGACTGGGCGGAACTTCCGCGGAGCCTATCGATGCAACCTTCATGGAGCGTGTTTCGAACGATCCCAGAAGCCCGATCTACAATTCCGCCAAGCCCGCCGGAGAATACTTTTACTCTCCCACCGCCACGGATCTGGGCGGCGTATTCCAGCAAGTCGCCTCCGAGATTCTGCGCATCTCGCAGTGAAGCCCGACGCGAGCTTCGCTAGCCGCTGTGGGGCGGGCGTCCACGCCTGCAGCGGGTCTCCAGACCCGCCGGCGAGCGAAGCTTGCCTGAATAGGAGGTTGGCAACGTTGCCAACTTGTTTGCGACTCCGCGTTGCGACTCCGCGTTGCGGGGCACGCGTTGCGGGGCACGTTGCCAACACATTAAGCTAACCTGTAGCTTGGCCCATGAAACTACGCGAAATCGCCGCCCGGCTGGATTGCGAACTGGCGGGCGGCGGTGAGATCGAAATCACGGGAGTTGCCGGCATGGAGCACGCCGGTCCCGGCGAACTGACCTTTCTGGCGAACCCCAAGTATGCGCACAAGGTCAAGCACACGCGGGCGGGCGCCATCCTGGTATCCGAGGCGGAGCGCGAGGTCGGCGGCCCCCCCGGGCTGGCCCGGCTGGTATCGGGCAATCCATACCTGGATTTCGCGCGCGCGCTGGAACTTTTCTATCAACCGCCGCGGCCCGCGCCCGGCATTCACCCGCTGGCTTTCGTAGCGCAAACGGCGGCCATCGGCGAGGGCGCCTCGATCGGGCCGTTCGCCGTGGTCGGCGAGCGCGTGCGCATCGGCCGCAATGCGGTGCTGCATCCGCACGTGGTGGTTTACGAAGGCGCGCGCATCGGCGACGATTTCCTGGCCCATTCGCACGCCGTGGTGCGCGAGTTCTGCCAGATCGGGAATCGTGTGATCTTGCAGAATGGCGTGGTGGTCGGCGGAGACGGCTTCGGCTTCGCCAAGCGGGCCGACGGCACGCATTACAAGATCGTGCAGTCCGGCGTAACCGTGCTCGAAGACGACGTGGAGGTGCAAAGCCTGACCTCGGTGGATCGCGCCACGGCAGGCGAGACGCGGGTCAAGCGCGGCGCCAAGATCGACAGCCTGGTGCAGATCGGGCATGCTTGCGTGGTCGGCGAGGACAACATCGTTTGCGCGCAGACCGGGCTGGCGGGAAGTTCCATCCTGGAGCGCAACGTGCTACTGGCGGGACAGGTGGGGGTATCCGGCCATCTGACCATTCACGACGACGCGATCGTGTATGCGCAGAGCGGCATCGGCGGCGACGTGCCGGCTGGCGCGCGCGTCTCCGGCTCGCCGGCGTTTGCGGCCAACGTTTGGCTGCGCGCGATCACGGCGTTTCCCAAACTGCCGGAGCTATTGAAGACCATGCGCGAGCTGAAGAAACGAATCGAGCAACTGGAAAATGGCAAACAATAAGACGCCTGACGGCCGCAAGCCGGTGGCTTATCTGGACCAGGATTTTCTGAACAGCCCCGATGCGCGGGCCATCCGGCTGCTGGCCGAGTATCTGGAACCGCTAGCGGTCTTCCGCCACCAGAAGATCCGCGACACGGTAGTGTTTTTCGGCTCCGCCCGGATACGCGACGACGGTCCCCTGGCGCAGTATTACCAAGATGCGCGCACGCTGGCCCGCATGGTCACCGAGTGGGCCGCGCAATTCACCGACAACGGCACGCACCGCTTCGTGGTGTGCTCCGGCGGCGGGCCGGGCATTATGGAGGCGGCCAATCGCGGCGCGACCGATGCAGGAGGCAAGACCATCGGATTGAACATCGGCTTGCCGTTCGAGCAGTTCCCCAACCCGTATATCACTCCCGGGCTGACCTTTGAGTTCCACTATTTCTTCATGCGCAAGCTGTGGTTCGCGTATCTGTCGAAGGCCTTGATCGTGTTTCCGGGGGGCTTCGGCACACTCGACGAGATGATGGAGGTGCTGACGCTGACCCAGACGCAGAAGCTGGCCAAGAAGGTCGCAATTGTGCTCTATGGGTCGAGTTACTGGAAGGAGGTCGTCAATTTCGATGCGCTGGTGCGGCATGGCACCATCAGTCCCGAGGATCTCGATCTGTTCCGGTTTGCGGACGATCCGGAGACGGCGTTCGGCATGTTGAAGGAGCACCTGACGACTTACCTGCAGCCCGAGACGCCGGAGACGCCGGCGATTTCGAAATCGCGGAACCCGCTGAAGCCAGCCGGCGCCTGACTTTTTGTCCCTCCGTCAAACGATTTTCCGCTGAAAATCGCTAAGGGATAGCACGCTTTATGGGGAACGGTCCCTTGTTTAGCGGGGCAGGCGGCTTCGCCTGCCTTCGAGCGAGCATTACCCATGGATCGCAACATCGGATTGTCGGCTGGAATCATTGCGCTGCTGGCGCTGGCGGCGCGCGTCGCGATTCCGACGGGAGGCGGGCAAATCGCCGATCGGACCGAGAGCGGCGCGAAGGCGAAAAAGGCCAAAGTGGCGCCGGCGAGTAGCCCTCCTGAGGCGAACTATGAAGGCCCCTGGTTGGCCACGCGGCGCTTTTTCATTCCGCAAGAACCGACGCCGCCCGTGAGGGATACCGCCTCGCACTTATTGAACCTCGCCAGTCCCGGCGATCTTCTGGATTGCGCCAGCGCCGATTGAGTGCGGCCGCCTGACATCGCTGGCGGTTTATGGGACCAGTTCCAGTGCGCGGGTGAGGCGTGGCCCCACCCGGATTACGCTGAAGTCGCGCCGATCGGTGGTCAGTATCCGGTAGATTTGGCGACGTTCCGCGATCGAGGCCACCATCCCATCGACCAGTCCCAAGCCAAGGTCCTTGAATCTCGCATCGAGTTCGAGGGCACGGACGATATCGGAGGGGGCAGGTGGCTCGTATTCGTAGCGCGTCCCCGAGTCGAAAATTTCGGCGACCAACTTGCGCATCGCGGCCCGGTTCTCCCGAAGAAAGCAGTCGACCTCCGCGAGGACAAGCCCCGGTACGATGACGAGTCTTGCTGAGGTCAGGACCGTTTCACTCCTCGAGATCCCGGAACAGCTCGGACTCGTCTCCCAGCTTGGTGTCCGTGGATTCGAACATGCCGAACACAACCATTCGGTTTGAGCACACTACAACCGGCGCCAGGGGATCGCCAACCCGTCTGGATGATGGTCACGGAAAATGGGACACAGGTTGCGAGTCGCGCCCCGGGACTATTCGAGCCACATTGAGGAAACCGCCTTCAGTCACACCTCTCCCCAAGAAACCTACCCTCCCCATAACCCCAATCCCCTCAATAACCTGCCGCCGATGCGCCGCCCCACCCGCGCCCCTCCGAGCCGTTCCCGAACGAACCCCCGCGCTATCGTGGAATTGGGAAGTCGGAAATGGAACCATCGATCCGCCGCACCGGCGCAAGGCGCCCAAAAAAGCCCCTCCATCAGTGCGCGGAAATTGGCTTCGCTATTTTTGCAAACATAAGTAAACAAGCAACTTATTGGCTTCGTTCGTAAATAAACGAGAAATGTCATGGCTACCAAAAAACAAATCGCGGCCAACCGCCGCAATGCATTGAAAGCTACCGGTCCCACCACCCCCCGAGGTAAGGCTGTCAGCCGCCTCAACGCGCTCCGTCACGGATTGCGCGCCCGCGTCACTCTGCCAGGCGAAAACCTCGATGAGCTCAGGCAAATCCGCGACCTGTTCTTGCGCTCCTACCACCCCCAAACCCCCGACCAGGTCCGCCTGGTCGAGCACATGGCCTCCGCCCAGTGGCAATTCCGTTACTGGCAACGCGTCGAAGCAAAACTCTTCGGCGACGGACCAGGAAACGACCCGCTTATTCGCGCCCGCACCCTCGACCGGATCTCTCAGCGACAGGCCCGCTACGAGCGTGCCTTCATGCAGGCGTACCAGCAATACAAGCGATCCACCACTGCGGCCTGACGGTGCCGGCTCGGTAACAGTGGCGTTGATTTCGCAAGGTTACCGAGCCGCGACCGTCAGGGAGCGGTCGAGCGGTCGCCCGCCGCCCGAGCCCCTTTGTGCAGCCTGATATCATGGTATTTCCCATGCAAATCGAGAAGGTCTACGAGCCGCAGCGCTTTGAACCGCACTGGGCCCAGTGGTGGATTGACTCCGGCGTCTTCCAAGCCTCGCAAAAGGCGTCGCCGCGCGTTTTTTCGCTCGTCATTCCGCCGCCCAACGTCACCGGCTCGCTCCACATCGGACACATGCTGGAGCACGCCGAAATCGACGTCACCGTTCGCTGGCATCGCATGCGCGGCGATAACACCCTCTGGCTGCCCGGCACCGATCACGCCGGCATCGCCACGCAAATGGTCGTCGAGCGCAAACTGGCGGAAGAGGGCCTCGACCGCCGCACCATGGGACGCGAAAAATTCATCGAGCGCGTGTGGGAGTGGAAGGCCCAATATGGCGATCAGATCAAGCGCCAGATGATCCGCCTGGGCGCAAGCTGCGACTGGAGCCGCGAGCGCTTCACCCTCGACCCCGGCCTCTCCCGCGCCGTCCGCGAAGTCTTCGTCCGCCTCTACGAAAAGGGGTCGCGTGTTAGACCGAGCTGCCTCTCTAGCAATTTACTACAATACTCTTGACGTACGATATTTTTGTTGTACAATAGAATCAGCGTATGAAAGCCAACCCAGGCGGCACTATCGGTCCCGGCGACGTAATCGGGCGAGACCTGCTGATCTCCGATCTCTGGCGCGTCCTGGCAGCGCAAAGTGTAGTACTGACCTCGGAGCGGAGGATCGGCAAGTCTACCATTATTAGTAAGATGCAGAAGGAAGCCGCCACACGGGACGGCGCGCCATTCTGCATCCTCCGCGACCTCGAAGGCTTGGGAACGCCCCAAGAATTCGTCGATAGCGTCTATACGGACATTGAGGAACGCCTGTCGAGGACCGAGAAGGCCCGCATGCGCTTTTGGGGTCTGTTGTCGAAGCTCGGAGGGACGCAAATCGGTGACCTTCATGTTCCGCAGATTCGACAACACTGGAAGAATCTCCTATTCGCGCTGATGGCTGATTTGTGCGAATCGACCCCTGGCTTATGCATCTTCTTCTGGGATGAGCTTCCCCTCTTCCTATACAAAGTGAAGCAGACAGAGGGTGAAGCCTCCGCAATGGAGGTGCTGGACGTCCTGAGGTCGATTCGGCAAGGACACCCGGCTATCCGCATGGTGTTCACCGGTTCCGTTGGCTTACACCAGGTTCTAAAGACCCTGCGGAAGGGTGGATATGCGAACGACCCTACGAACGACATGAGAACTGTGGAAGTGCTACCGCTCGATCCGCGCGATGGTACGACACTCGCCAGGCTCTTAGTCGAAGGCGAATCGTTGTCGTGCGCCGGTGGCAGCCTGGAGTGCGCCGGCCTAATCGCCAGGGCATCCGGGTACTTCCCCTTTTACATCCACAGCCTTGTGGCGCGACTGGCGAGCGAAGGCAGAAGAGCTGGCGACGATGCGATTGAGCGCTCCCTCAAGTCGCTTCTGACCGATCCCAACGATCCCGCACACTTCCGCTACTATCGTGAGCGGATCCAAACCTACTACAGCCCAGAGGAAGAAGCCATTGCATTGGCCGCGCTCGATGCACTCTGCGATGTTAGGGAGCCGCTGAAATTTGGCGAACTGCTGAATCTGATCCGTCACCAGATAACCGACGTGGGCTCGGAACAGGCGCGAGACGTGATCAATCTTCTGAGCCGGGACCACTATGTCAGTCGGACCGATGACGGCCGCTGGGGCTTCCGTTACGAAATCGTCCGGCGCTGGTGGCAAATCGAGCGGGGCTCAGGTCGATGAACGAGGCTTTGCATTCTCGCTTCAGCCCGTCCAGCATGTCGGCGGAACTGTTGGAACAGACCCTTGTACAGAGACACCACCTGGCGCGACGGCTAGTGCAACTGTTCGTCGAAAGCGCCCACGGGCAATCCAAGCACCACGTGCTGCTGGTAGGCCCGAGAGGGATTGGCAAGTCCCATCTCGCGGCACTTGTTTACCACAGGCTCATAGCATCGGAGGGGATTGTCTCAAAACTGGCGATCGCTTGGCTGGACGAGGACGAGTGGGGTGTGGCTTCCTTCTTGGATCTCTTGGTCAAGATCCTGCACGCTTTGGGATCAAACACCAAAGACCTATCGGGTGTCGCGGGTCCAGCCGTCGAAAAGCGCGCCGAACAGATGCTCTCCGAGGACCTCGGCGGTAAGACGCTTCTGCTGATTATCGAGAACCTGGATACCGTCCTGCGCAACCTAGGTGACACCGGGCAGAAGAAGCTGCGCGCCCTGATCCAGAACACAGGCCAGTGGTCGATTCTCGCTACCGCCACGGCGCTATCGGAAGACATACAGCGCCACGCCTCGCCATTCTATGGCTTTTTCGAGATCCAGAACCTACAGGGCCTCAACGATGAGGATGGCGTCACGATGCTGCACCGGCTGGCAGTTGCACAGGGAAAGACTGAGTTGGCGCAGTTTCTCACCACGCCGGGTGGAAGGGCGCGAGTGCGCGCCCTGCAACACCTGGCCCAGGGAAATCATCGAGTCCTGATCGTGTTCTATGACTTCCTGGATGAGGACACTCGGGGGGACTTGCTGACCCTGCTCCGCAAGACCATCGACGCGCTGACTCCATACTATCAGTCGCAGATGAAGGAGCTATCACCCCAGCAGCGGAAGCTTGTGGACTTCCTATGTCGGCACAGAGTTCCCGCTACCGTGAAAGCTATCGCGTCCGAGAGCTTCGTGAGCCAGCAAACCGCGGCGTCGCAACTGAAGCAGCTCTTGGAAGCTCGGTATGTTCGCGTGGAGCGGCATGGCCGCGAATCCTATTACGAGCTAAGTGAGCCGCTCCTCCGAATCTGCGTAGAGGCCAAGAGCCACGGCGGCGAGCCGCTTCCGTTATTGGTGGAACTGTTGCGCTATTGGTTTTCAAGGAAGGAACTGGAGGCACGGCTCCGAGAAACCCGCACTGGCTGGGACAGCGATTATTTTAGGGCGGCGCTGCACAAATATGAAGAGGGCGACGGCCACACCCACCTCTCCCTCCTGGTTCGGGAGAGCTGCGCTCGCCTGCGTAAAGCCAACGCGGTGGGCGATGCCGCAGCCGAACGAGGTGCTGCCGAAGAGCTTGCTGAAATCGCAGAGCGAGACGAAGACTGGGTGCACTACGCGAACGCACTCATCTGCCTTGGCGATCCGGTGCGGGCACTCACTCGCATCGATGACGCAATCCGGGTTCAGCCAAACGACCCAGCAACCTACTGGGCGTTGGCCAAGGTATACGTCGCGTGCAAGAGGCCTCAGGACGCCCTCGCCGCCATCGATCAAGCGCTAGAGTTAAGCCCGGACGAAGATTGGTTCTGGGATTTTAAAGGACACGTTCTAGCGCAACTTCGCCGACACGAGGAAGCGTTGTCGGCATTTATTCAAGCCAGAAAACTGAATACTAAAGACCCAGATTATCCTGCCAGTGCAGCCCGGATGATGCTCCAACTAAAACGGCCGCAGGATGCAGCGAAACTCCTTCAAGGACTCGTGCGGCGCGGAATCAAGACGCCATACGTGCTTTCGAATTTAGGGGCGAGCTTGGAAGACTGCGGAAAGGCGGTGGAGGCGTCGGCCATCTTTGAGGAAGCAACCAAGCTCTTTCCGCGAGAGGCTTGGGCTTGGGTGAACTTTGCGCAATGTAGACTGTCCTTCGGCGACGACAAGACGGCAGCCATGGCTCTTGATCGTGCATTGGAGCATCCAACAAACGATTCAGAGACCGCTCGTGCCATTTGCCTGATCCTCTTTGGCCTTCAGAGGGAGGAGGAGGCCACGCGAATTCTTCCCGTCGACGCCGTCGCGCACGCAGTGTTCCATGAACTCCTGGAATTGACCGCCCGACCGGTCACAAAAAGCGAGATGCAGAAGCATCTTAGTAAATTGCGGGTGCGTGTCAGCGGACCAGCATGGGCGGCGGCCTTTCGCGGCGGCGTCTGGGAATATCTTGGTCGCGTTGCTGCGGGCGGCCGGAAGGTCTCCGCCGAGGCCCTCGCGGCATTGAGGGATGTTCTGCACACGTTGGCCGCCCACGAACCCGAATTCGCCGATCTAAGGAGATTTGCCGACGTGCTGGCCCGATACAAAGCTACAGGTGACGCGAAGATCCTATTAGAATTGCCGCTAGAACAGAGAAACCTCTTGGTGCGAACCGAGGGATCCTCCGGGGAACCCGCCGCCCCAAGCTGCACTGAACCCGAATCGCGCCCCAAGCGCTGATATCATGGTATTTCCCATGCAAATCGAGAAGGTCTACGAGCCGCAGCGCTTTGAACCGCACTGGGCCCAGTGGTGGATTGACTCCGGCGTCTTCCAAGCCTCGCAAAAGGCGTCGCCGCGCGTTTTTTCGCTCGTCATTCCGCCGCCCAACGTCACCGGCTCGCTCCACATCGGACACATGCTGGAGCACGCCGAAATCGACGTCACCGTTCGCTGGCATCGCATGCGCGGCGATAACACCCTCTGGCTGCCCGGCACCGATCACGCCGGCATCGCCACGCAAATGGTCGTCGAGCGCAAACTGGCGGAAGAGGGCCTCGACCGCCGCACCATGGGACGCGAAAAATTCATCGAGCGCGTGTGGGAGTGGAAGGCCCAATATGGCGATCAGATCAAGCGCCAGATGATCCGCCTGGGCGCAAGCTGCGACTGGAGCCGCGAGCGCTTCACGCTCGACCCCGGCCTCTCCCGCGCCGTCCGCGAAGTCTTCGTCCGCCTCTACGAAAAGGGCCTGATCTACCGCGGCGAATACATGGTCAACTGGTGCCCGCGCTGCCACACCGCCCTCTCCGACTTAGAAGTAAAGAATACGGAGACTCAAGGTCACCTCTGGCACATCCGCTATCCACTTACAGACACAATCACCAGCCACCAGCCACCAACCACCAGCCACGGCGACCACGTAGTGGTCGCCACCACCCGTCCCGAAACCATGCTGGGCGACACCGCCGTCGCTGTCAACGCCCAAGACCCGCGCTACTTCCACCTGCACGGACGCACCGTCGAGCTGCCGCTGATGAATCGCCAGCTCCCCGTGATTCTCGACGATCTCGCCGATCCCCAATTCGGCACCGGCGCAGTCAAGGTCACCCCCGCCCACGATCCCAACGATTTCGAAGCCGGCAAGCGTCACAACCTGCCGCGCATCAAGGTCATCGACGAGAACGGCCGCATGACCGCCGAAGCCGGCCCCTACGCCGGCCTGGACCGCTTCGAGGCCCGCCGCCGCGTGGTGGAAGACCTGGAGCGCCTTGGCCTGCTCGAAAAGATCGAGCCCTACGCGCTCGCCGTGGGCAAGTGCGATCGCTGCAAGACGGTGGTCGAGCCGCTCATCTCCACGCAGTGGTTCGTGCGCACCAAACCACTCGCCGAGAAAGCCATCGCGGCGGTCGAAACCAAACGCATCCAGTTCATCCCCGAAAACTGGACCAAGACCTACTTCGAATGGATGTACAACATCCGCGACTGGTGCATCTCGCGACAGTTGTGGTGGGGCCATCGCATTCCCGCCTGGCACTGCCAGGAATGCGGCGAAATCGCGGTGGCGCGCGAAGCGCCCAACACGTGCGCGCGCTGCGGCTCCTCGCAGCTTGTGCAGGATCCTGACGTGCTCGACACCTGGTTCAGTTCGGCCCTCTGGCCCTTCTCCACGCTCGGCTGGCCCGACGAGACCGAAGACCTCAAGATCTTCTATCCCACATCGCTGCTGATCACCGGCTTCGACATCCTGTTCTTCTGGGTGGCGCGCATGGTCATGATGGGCTGCGAGTTCATGGGCGAGATTCCCTTCCGGCAGGTCTACATTCACGGACTGGTGCGCGATGCCGAGCGCCAGAAAATGTCGAAGACCCGCGGCAACACCATCGACCCGCTGGTGGTCACCGAGAAGTACGGCACCGACGCCGTGCGCATGGCGCTGCTGCTGGGCGCGGCGCCGGGCACCGACATCGTGCTCTCCGAAGACCGCATGGAATCGACGCGCGCCTTCGCCAACAAAATCTGGAACGCGGCGCGCCTGCTGTTCGTGAATATGGAGCGCTCCGGCGTGGAGCCGTGGCTGCCCAATCGCCTCGAAACATTCCGCCCCGAAGCCGGACCCAGCATCGAAGTCGCGGTGGAGGATCGCTGGATCTTCAGCCGCCTGAATACCTGTGCCGAGCAAGTGAACCGCGCCATCGAGCAGTATCGTTACCATGAAGCGGCGCAGTTGCTCTGGCACTTCTTCTGGCACGAGTTCTGCGATTGGTACCTGGAGCTGAAGAAGCCTTGCTTCCAGGAAACCTCCGGCGTCAACGCCGACTGGCGCAACGTGTTGTCCGCCTTCGAGACGGCCTTGCGCCTGCTGCATCCCGCCATGCCGTTCCTCACCGAAGAGCTCTGGCAGCGGCTCGCCAATGGCCGTCCCACGCGCCCCGTGTCGATTGCGCTCGCCGAGTATCCGCAGTACCTCCCGCAGAACACCGACTTCGCCGCCGAGCGCGAAATCGGAGTGCTGCAGGAGGTCGTAACCCTGGCGCGCACCCTGCGCACGGAGATGAAGCTCGATCCCAAGCTGCAGTTGCAAGGCACGCTCCACGCGCGCGGCGATGCGCTGGAAATCGCCCGCCGTCACGCCGCCGCCATTCGCCGCCTGTCGGGTGTCTCGCTCGAATTCAGCCCCGACCCGCCGCCGGCCGGAGCCACCAGCCGCTCCACCTCGCAGCTCGACTTGGTCTTGCACGTCCCCAAGACGCAGATGGAAGCCCAGCGCCGCCGCCTGGAAAAAGAAAACGACCAACTCACCAAAAACATAGCCAGCCTGGAAAAGCAACTCTCCGACGACTCTTTCCTGAGCCGCGCCCCAGAGCCGGTGGTAGCCAACATGCGAACCAAACTATCCGACTACCAAGCGCAACTAGCCAAAAACAAGGCAGCCCTGGAATCCCTGGAGTAGGTCTTTGCTTATCGGCGTTCATCGGCGTTCATCGGCGGCCAATAAAGGTTTTGAGAATCCCCGGCCCATAACGATGAACGCCGATGAACGCCGATGTCCGGATTCCCTAACCGAACAAGTCATAGCCGCAATCTTTGAAGTTGCCAACACCCTGGGCGCAGGATTCCTGGAAAAGGTCTACGAACGTGCCCTGCTCAGAGAACTGACCCTCCGCGGAATCCGTGCCACGCCCCAAGCCTCCTTCAAAGTAGCCTACAAGGGCCACGCAGTAGGAGAATACTTTGCCGATATCCTAGTCGAAAACGTCCTGGTCGTCGAACTCAAATGTGTGGAACGCCTAACCAACGAACACACCGCCCAATGCCTCAACTATCTGAAAGCCTCCAACCGGACCGTGTGTCTCTTAGTAAACTTCCAAAAATCCACAGTTGAGTGGAAGCGCATTGTCAATGGCTTTGAGCCTCCTGAGGAGTAGCATGGGCACCCATCGCCTTAACATCGACCGCGTCCGCCGCAGCCTCCCCGGCCGCCAGATCTCCTTCTTCGAATCCATCACCTCCACCATGCACGAGGCCGCCACGCTGGCCGCCGCGGGCTGCCCCACCGGCACGGCCGTAGTTGCCGAAGAGCAGACCGCCGGCCAGGGCCGTCACGGCCACTCCTGGCATTCCGAGCCCGGCGCCGGCTTGTACGTTTCCGTCGTGCTGCGCCTGCCGCTCCCGCCGGATTCCCTCCCTGTCGTCACACTGGCGCTGGGCCTGGCAACCGCGGAAGCCATCGCGCGCGTGACCGATCTGGTTCCCGATCTCCGCTGGCCCAACGATGTCATGCTCGGCGGCAAGAAGGCCGCCGGCATCCTCGTCCAACTCATCGATTCCGTAGCCATCGCGGGCCTTGGCGTCAACGTCAATCACCACGCCTTTCCGCCGGAAATCGCCGCCGAAGCCACGTCGCTCCGCCTCGCCACCGGCCGCCCGCAATCGCGCGAAGACCTGCTGATCGGCCTGCTGCCCGCCATCGACAGTTTCTGCCGCATGCTGGTGGAAGGCGGCCGCCAGCCGATTCTGGATCAATTCACGCGCCACTCCAGCTACGCAAGCGGAAGGCACGTGCGCGTCGATCGGCCCGGCGGCATCGTCACCGGCACCACCGCCGGCCTCGATCCCTCCGGCTTCTTGAAGCTGCGCGCGGACGACGGCTCCCAATCCCTTATACTCGCAGGAGGAGTCCGCCCAGCCTAATGCTACTCGCCCTCGACGTCGGCAACAGCAACATCACCATCGGCGCATACGACCAGCGCCGCCTCGTCAGTCAATGGCGTCTGCGCACCGTCCACGGCCAGACCGCCGACGAATGGGGCGTGCTGCTGCGCAACCTGTTCGCCCTCGCATCGCTCGATTCGCCCGGTGTGGACGCCATCATTATCGCCAGCGTAGTCCCCTCGCTCGATGCCAACCTGGCCGCCATGGCCCAGCGCTATTTCCGGATTGAGCCCATGTTCGTGACGCCCCAGACCGACATCGGCATGGCCATCCGCTATGACGATCCCAATCAGGTGGGCGCGGATCGCCTCGCAAACGCAGTAGCCGCCCTGCACAAATACGGCGGCCCGTGCGTCGTGGTGGACCTCGGCACCACCGTCAACTTCGATTGCATCTCCGCCAACGGCGAGTACCTGGGTGGCGCTATTGCCATCGGCATCGGGATCTCTATCGAAGCGCTCTTCAGCAAAACCGCGCGCCTGCCGATGGTGGATTTTCGCGAGCCGGCCAAAGTCATCGGCAGCAACACGGTGGCGAGCATGCATTCCGGGCTCTACTATGGCGCGTTGGGCATGATCGACGGAATCCTGGATCGCATCGTCGCCGAACTGGGCCCGGACACTAAGGCCATCGCCACCGGAGGCCAGGCCGCGCTCATCGCTCGCGGCTCCCGCCACCTGAAACACATCGACGAACACCTGACGCTCGCCGGCCTGCAACTCATCTGGGAACGGAATGCCGCCAAGTGAACGACGACTGGATTTATAACTACTTCAACTATTTCACCGAGATCGAGGAGCACTTCCAGCGCGTCCGTGGCACCAGCCTGTTCCTGCTATCGCCGCTCGATTGGGCGCTGATCGAAAGTTGGAAGAATGCGGACGTGCCGCTCGAAGCGGTGCTGCGCGGCATCGACGCCGCATTCGAAAAATGGCGCGGCCGCAAGAAGAAAACGCAACTGGTGAATTCGCTCGCGTTCTGCGCGCAGGCCGTATTGACGGAAGCCCAGGTCATGGCCGGAACCGCCCAGCGGCCCACGGCGCACGAATCCGCGCCGCCCTTTCCGCTGGACGATTTGCGCGATTATCTGGCCCGCAACGCCGCGGCTTTGCGCCAGGCCGGCGCCGATTACGACGAGGTTGCCTCCGCGCTGGAGCGCCTCGCCGCGGAAGCCGAGACCCACTACCAGGACCTGGAAGATCTGGAGCGCCGCCTCACTGTGCTGGAGGAAAAGGCTATCGCCGCCGCCCGCAACCGCCAGTCCGAAGAGCAGTTGCTGGATGCCCGCCGCGAGCTCGATGCGCAGCTCCGGCCCTATCGCTCCAAGATGACCGCCGAACATCTGGCCATGCTGGAAAAACAGTACCTGGAGCGCAACCTGTTGGAAAGGGCGGGCTTGCCGCGCCTGAGCCTGTTCTACATGAGATGAGTTGCAACTCCTGAGCAATTCTGTGCGTCTTAAGAGAGGTACGAGACCCCTTTCAAGTTAGGTTCCGCTCCCATGGATGCGGGACCGGCCGGCGGGCGCGCTCCTCCGAGCACCCGCCGGCTTTTCTTTTTGGAGTCCTCCACACGAATCGCTCACGGCTCCATGGGATCGGTCAGCTTCCGCAGCTTTCTGAATTCCTCGCGCTCACGCAAAGCATCGTCCTTGCGGCCCAGCTTCGCGTAGGCGGAGGCCAGGTTGAAGTGCGACTCGGGACTGCCCGGCGCCAGGCGGACCGCAGCTTCGAATTCCCGCGCCGCTCCCGCCGCGTCGTCCGCGGCCAGCATCACTCTGCCGAGGGTCACGTGGGTGGCGAAATCGCCCGGCGCCAGCTTAACGGCTTTATCGGCGCATTCGCGTGCGCTTCGCGTGTCGGCCAGCTTGAGATAAACGGCGGCCAGACTGACCAGCGCCGGGACGTGTTCCGGGTCCAGATCGAGGGTCTTGCGGATCTCCGAAACGCCTCGGTCGGGGTCCTCCTGCATGAGGAAGGCGCCGTAGCGAAAATGTACGTTGGGCTCGTTGGGATAGTCGCGCACCACTATATCGAATTTTGTAAGAGCTTCCTTCGAATCCTGCTCCATCACCGCAGCCATGGCGTCTCCGAGCTTGAAGACCTTGTCCCGCTCGGATTCCGGCACCTCGGGTGGCGTCCAGGACTTCCGCAATCCGGCGATGCCGGCAGCCACGATGATTTCCGGCGTCTTCTTATCGTCTCGCGTCAACTGGACCAGCGTGGTGACGGCCTTCTCGAAGTTGTTCAGCTTGATAAGGACGAGGGCCAAGTGCAGCCGCGCGGCGCGACCAAGATCGGCGGGCTCCCGGAATCCCAGGCGCTGAGCCCGGCCCAGGCTCTTCAGCGCGGCATCGTAATCCCGCAGATGGTACTCGCAGAGTCCCGCCATGGTCCAAGCTGGAGATTGGTCTGGCCTTAGAGCAGCCAGCCGCTCGAAATCGGCGGAGCACTCCTTGTAGTGGTCCTGGTCGTATTCAATGGTACCAGCCTCCCACAGGCCGTCAGCCCAGTCCGGCTTGAGTCTGAGCGCTTTCCTGTAGAGGGCCAGTGCCTCCCCAAACCGCTTGGCGTCGCGCGCCTCGGCGGCCTGCCGCGACAGGACGTCGAAGGATGGCGGAGGCGGGTGGGCCGGCGCGGGGTTTCCGGACGTGGCCTGCATTAGCAAAGCTGCGGCGAAAGCGATCATGCGTCTCTACTGATGTTATAGCAGTAGGGCGGACCTCCAGGTCTGCGCGTCCGCCGCAGGACTAGCACAACCGGTAAGAAGACACGCGAACAGTACCCACCCATGTGACGGCGCCCGTCAATTGTAGCCTCCAATCCTCTGCCGGTGAAGCGCGAGTGGGTTGCTTCCCCGTGCCGTACCGGGGACAAGGCCGCCACGATAGAAATCCCGCAACGCCGCGCGAATCCACTCACGCCGCAGTGAGCCCAGAGTCCTTGCGATGTCCGCGACGTTTTCAGGTGATCGCCTCCACAAGCCTAATCTCGCGATCGTCGCTACCCAGGCGGCGAAATTGGAGGACTACTTCTTGGACTGTATGTGGCTGTGAAGTACGGCACTCGGACAGAACCCTCAAGCACAAGGTTTGGCAGCAAATTTAGCCGTGGGGCAGGCCATCGTTTTTCGTGGCCTGCCGAGTTCGACAGCGGTGCGCAGACGACAAACAACGATCGTCAGCGCCACGCCGGGCAAAGGAACTGTCCAGTTAATTCGCGGACAGTACACTAGGTTCTCGTCCGTTTCTTCGCACGTCGCCCGGATTCGCCAGTTCGTCAGCGACCGATTTCGGAACATTCGTAAGATTCTGAGCAAAGATGTGCTCCGGGCCAAAGCTGAATTGGCGAAGCACGTTGCCGAGTTTCGGATGATCCCGCAAGCCGGTGAGGAAAAGGCCAGTACGTGGCAGAAGGCGAATGGAACCTGTTGGGCGGCTACGGTGACGGGGAAGAAAAGTGCGTTCGGATGGTTGCGGGGGGTGGATTTGAACCACCGACCTTTGGGTTATGAGCCCAACGAGCTACCAGACTGCTCCACCCCGCATTCATATCCTACCTCAATCCGGCCATCAGGTCAAATTTGGGTGGCAATTCTGGCAATTCTTTCCGTGACCATGCCATCGGCTCGGCGCAGCCAGCCGTCCCGCTCCGGAGCCGCCCGCCGACCATAGTACAATAGTCGTAACGGAGCTACCCAACCCCATGAAGCATCGCATGCCCGCAGTCGTCCTGTCGATTGCGGCGCTAGCCTTTCCCCTGTGCGCGGCAGACCTCGCGCCCGAACGTCCGCGGATCGGCAAGGTGGATATCTTCAAAGCTTCCGATCTCCGCCCGGGCATGCAGGGCACCGCTTGGACCGTATTTGCCGGGACCACCCCCGAGCCGGTTCCCGTGGAAATCCTCGGGCTGTGGAAGAACGCCTGGGGACCCCGGCAGGACGTCATCCTGGCCAAACTGGGCGGCAAGGCCGCGCGCACCAATGTCGCCGGCGGGATGAGCGGCAGTCCCGTCTACATCGATGGCAAACTGGTGGGCGCGGTGGCCCTCCGGCTCAGCGTCTTTTCGCCGGACGCGATCTGCGGCATCACGCCGGCCGAGCTGATGCTGGAAATCGAAGACCTCGACCAGTCCCGCCCCGCCGATGCGCGCACGCCCGATAAAGTGGCCGCCCGCACCCAGGCCGCCTTGCCCGGCGATCTGTTGGCGCAGGCCGTCGCCGCGGGCGCATTGCCCAATCTGCCGCGGCAGGCGCCCATGATGGTTCCCATCGAAACGCCGCTGATGTTCTCCGGTTTCCACGACAATGTGCTGCGCGATTTCGGGCCGCTGTTCGAACAGCTAGGCATCACGGCGGTGCAGGGCGGCGGCGCGTCCAGCGCCACCTACACCGCCAAGCCCGCGCCCGGCTGGCAGACTTCGCTGCGCCCCGGCGATCCCGTCGCCGGCGTGCTGGTCTCGGGCGACATGAGCATCACCGGCCTCGGCACCGTGACTTACAACGACGGGCAGCGCGTGCTGGCCTTTGGGCATCCCTTCTTCAACCTCGGCCCGGTGAATATGCCCATGAGCCAGGGCGAGGTCGTCATGACGCTGGCCTCCCAGTTTCAGCCCAACAAATTCGCCAATGCCACCGAGATCGTGGGCGCGCTGCATCAGGACCGCCACAGCGGCATCATGGGCGTGCTGGGCGAGGAATCGGCCATGATTCCGGTGACCGTACAAGTGCGCTCGTTCGGCGAGAACAATGTGCTGCGCAGCCAGAAGGATACCCGCTTCAACGTCTTCGTGCAGCAGAAGTGGACGCCTTACCTGATGATGCTCACGCTGTTCAACTCGCTCTCCCAGTTGAACGAGTTCACCGACGAGGCCACCTACCGCCTGACCGCCGACGTGGAGCTCTCTGGCGGCCCGAGCCTGTCGCTTTCCACCATGCAAGCCTCCGGCGAAATGCCCATGCCCGCGCCCATGGTGCTGGCCGGATGGTGGGGCGACAAGTTCAACCGCCTGTATATGAACGCCGTCAACTCGCCCAGCGTCAAGCGCGTCTCTGTCACCGTCGACCTGCTGCCCGAGCGCCGCGTCGCCAGCATCGAAAACGCCTGGCTGTCGGCCCCCGAGGCGCGCCCCGGCGACGATGTGGCGGTGAAAGTCTTCCTGCGTCCTTACCGCGGCGAGAGCCTCGAGCGCAATTTCACGCTCAAGATACCGGCCGGGCTGGCCAAAGGCGAGCACAAAATCGTACTCAGCGACGCGGATACTATCAACCGCATGCAAAACGTGGCCGGCATGGTGAACCATTACATCGACCTGCCGCAGACCGTCTCGCTCATCAACCAGGAGCGCAGTAATAATAAACTCTATGTTTCGCTCCTGGACGCCAGCCCCACCGCCTATTACGACGATAAGACCTTCCCCAGCCTGCCTGCCTCGGTGTTGAACGTCATGCAGTCCGGGCGCGGTTCCAACCGCTCGCTGATTACCTCGCCCGATAGCGCCTCGGAGCAGATGTCCCTGCCGTTCGACTATGTGATTACCGGCAGCTACTCGCTGAATATCATGGTGAAGTGAAGAAGAAGTCAGAAGAAGAAGTCAGAAGACAGAAGACAGAAGTCAGAATCCCCCGGCCTACACTATGATTAAATCCTACGCTTCGTCGGCGCCCAGTCGGACTTCCCCGAAGTCTCGATGTGCGCGTGCTATTCTGACTTCTGTCTTCTGTCTTCTGACTTCTGTCTCCTGTCTTCTGCCTTCCCAGACTCGGACCTGGACCGAAAGCGACTACCCCGACTTCGAAAAAGGCAATCTCAAGAACCTGTCGCTGCGCAGCGATGGCCTGGTGACTCTGGCGCCCCAATTCCAGGAAATCTACGACACTTCGTCGGCGTACCTGTGGGCCCTGGCGCGGGACTCCCAGGGCAACCTGTATTCCGGCGGCGGTCCCGGCGCCAAGCTGTACCGTCTTTCAGCCTCTGGCGAAAAGAAGACGCTGGCGGAGTTGGATGGCCTCCAGATTCCGGCGATCGCCATCGACGCGCGCGACCGCGTATACGTGGCCACCGCGCCCGACGGCAAGGTCTACCGCGTCGCGCCCGACGGCAAACACGAAGTCTTCTACGATCCGAAAGCCAAGTACATCTGGGCCCTGGCGTTCGACAAAGCGGGTGACTTGTTGGTGGCTACGGGCGATCCGGGCGCCGTCCACCGTGTCACCCCGGATGGCCATGGCAGCGTCCTGTACCAGACCGACGAGACCCACGTGCGGTCGATGGCTGTAGATGCCGCCGGCAACGTCATTCTGGGCACAGATCCCGGCGGCCTGGTAATTCGGGTCTCTCCCGCGGGTGTTGGCTTCGTCCTGTACCAACTGAGCAAGAGCGAAGTCACAGCCGTGGCCGTGGCTAAGGATGATTCGATTTATGCGGCGGGAGTGGGCAGCAAGCCAGGGCCGTCGTCCGCCCCGCCGCCGGCTCCGCCTCCGTCTCCCGCGCTGCCCGCTGCGCCCGGCGCGCCGTTGCAAGTCCATGCCGCCGCGCCCCCTCCCTCCATGGCGCCCTCTTCGAGCGTGTCGGTGACCGGGTCGGACGTCTACCGTATCGACCCTGGCGGCAATCCGCACAAAATCTGGAGCCACGCCCAAGACATCGTCTATGCCATCGCATTCGACGCGCAAGGACGCGCTCTGCTGGGTTCCGGCAACAAAGGCTACATCTACCGCATCGAGTCCGATGTGTTGCGCACGGCGCTGCTCACCGCGCCCTCCACCCAGATCACCGCTTTCCAAACCGGCGCCGATGGCGCGCTCTACGCCGCCACTGGCAACGTCGGCAAGATCTACCGCGTGGGTCCAGGACTGGCGCACGAAGGCTCCATCGAAAGCGACGTCTTCGATGCCGGCTTCTTTTCGCAGTGGGGCCGGCTTAGCTTCGAGGCGAATCTGAACGGCGGCAGCGTCGCCATCGCAGCGCGCAGTGGAAACCTGGATCGGCCGCAGAAGAATTGGGGCCCGTGGTCCGCGGCGATCGCCGATCCCAAAGGTGACCGCATCGCCGCCCCCGCGGCTCGTTTCATTCAATGGAAAGCGACCCTCACCGCCGCGGGTGCACAATCGCCCGAGTTGGAATCCGTGGATGTGGCCTACCTGCAGCGCAACGTGCCGCCGCGCATCGAAGCCATCGAGAGCACGCCCCCCAACTACAAGTTCCCCGCGCCGGCGGGCCCGCTCACTCCGTCGCAAACCCTGACGCTCCCGCCCATCGGCAAGCCGCCCTCCACTTCCGGGCCGTCCCTATCGCTCGAGTCCGGCGCGCCCTCCATGCAGTACGCCAAGGGCTTCATCGGCGCGCGCTGGGCTGCCGCGGACGATAATGGCGACAGCCTGATCTTCACCGTTGAGATCCGCGGCGTGCATGAGACCAACTGGAAGCTACTCAAGGACAAGGTGAGGGAAAGGTATTGGAGCTGGGATTCCACCGCGTTCCCGGATGGTGAATATCGCCTTCGCGTGACGGCGTCCGACCTGCCCGGCAATCCGCCCGCCGACGCGCTCTCCACTTCGATGGTCGGCGATCCGTTCCTGATCGACAATACGCCGCCGCGCATCGCCGGTCTGTCGGCCAGCGTATCCGGAGGCAAGCTGCACGCCACCTGGAGCGCCGCCGATGCGCTGAGCAACATCAAGAAAGCCGAATACTCGCTGGATGGCGGCGATTGGACCCTGGCCGCCCCGCTCACCGGGCTTTCCGATTCCCACGAACTGGCCTACGATCTGAGCCTCGACCACCTCGCGCCCGGCGAGCACACCCTGGCCGTGCGCGTCGAGGACGACTGCGACAACCAGTCGGTCGACAAAGTCGTAGTCAGATAGTGGGGCAGGCTCTCAGCCTGCGGCGGCCTCTCAGGCCGCCTGCTTGCTCTCCTATTCCTGCCGCAGCGTCTCCGCCGGATTCAGCCGAGTCACCCGCAGCGCGGGCAGAAAACTCGCGCCCGCCGCCACGCCGAGCAACCCCAGTCCAACCGCGACAAACGTCACCGGATCCCCCGGCCGTACGCCCCACACCAAGTGCCGCAGCAGTTGCGATGTGAACCCCGCCAGCACGGAACCCACAACGACTCCCGCCAGCGCCAGCGCCACGCCCGGCAGCGCCACCGCGCGCATCGCCTGCGGCACGGTCGCGCCCAGCGCCAGCCGGATGCCCAACTCCCGCGTCCGTTCGGCCACCGAGTTGGCGATCAGTCCGTAAATTCCCACCGCGGCCAGCAGCAGCGCCAGCCCCGCCAGCGCCCCCAACAAGAACGCCTGAAAACGTTCCTGCGCCAGCGCCCGGTAACGAACATCCTCCATGCTGTGGAATCCCGCGAACGGAAGCTGCGGGTCCACCTCCTGGATCGCGCGTTGCATCCCCGCAATCGCTCCCTGCGCCGGTCCCGAAGTGCGCACGATCCAACTCGGCGAGAACCAGGTATGCACTAGTGGCACGAATTGGTCCTCGACCTGCGCAGCCGGAATGTAGACGTCGGGCATGGCCGCCAGAGGGCTGCCGTCTCCCCAGCCGCTCTTTTGCTGGACATCGCCCACCACGCCCACGATCTCGCGTTTATCTCCGCCGCCCAGATCCAGATGCCGGCCGAGCGCCTCGTCGCCCGACATGTACATTTTGACGAACGCTTCGCTGACCACCGCCGCCGGCGCGGCCCTGCCGCTGTCGGCAGCGGTGAAGACGCGCCCGCGCAGCAATGGAATGCGCAGCACGCGGAAGTACTCGGGCGTGATGTACAACATGTTGGTGATCTGCCATTCCGTGTCCACGTGCCGGCCATCCAGCCGCTTCAACTGCGTATTCAGCGCCCGCTCGTAAGGCAGGCTGAGCGTCACAGCCGCCGACTCGACGCCCGGCAATTCCCGCATCCGTGCCAGGCTTTGCTCAAAGAGCCGGTTCATGCTCTGGCTGGTCGCATACCGCGCATCTTGCAGCGAGAGTTCGGCCGTGATCGCGTTGCGCGCATCGAACCCCGGATTGAGGCCGCGCAGGTGGGTAAACGTCCGGATGAGCAGACCGGCACCTACCAGCAGCACCACGCCAAGCGCCACTTCACTGGTCACCAACAGCCGGCGCGGCCAGGGATTGCGTCCGCCGGCCACGGCGCGGCCGGCCTCGCCCAGCGCCGCGCGGATCTCCAGGCGGCTGGCCACCAGCGCGGGGTATAGGCCAAACAGGACGCCTGCGGCAATCGACGCACAAGCGGTGGCGGCCAGCACGCGCCAGTCCATCTCCACGGCTTGCCATACGTTCAAGCTAGGTGGCATCAGGGTCTTGAGGGCTTTCACTCCTAGCCATCCTAGGATAGTCCCGGCGGCCCCGCCGCAGAGCCCCAGCAACAGGCTCTCGGCCAGCAGTTGCCGCACCAACGCCGCGCGCCCGCTGCCCAAAGCCATGCGTGTCGCCATCTCCCGCGTGCGTCCGGCGGCCCGCGCCAGCAGCAGTCCGGCGATGTTCACGCAGCCGATCAGCAATACCAGTCCCACCGCGGCCCACAGAATCAGCAGCGGTTGACGCACGTCCTCGGTCAAGCCGCGCTGGAACGATATCAATTGCAGGCGCGTGGAAGGATCCTGCCCGTACTGGCGCAAGAGCGGCGCACCGATCGCTTCCATCTGTCCGTTGGCCTGCGCCCACGTCGCGCCGGAACGCAAGCGGGCCACGACGGCATAGTTGGACCCCCCGCCTTCGCCCGATCGGGACGGACGCAGCGGCGTCCACAGGTCGGCCGGAACGATGCTCTGGAACAGGGCAGGCAGTACGCCGACGACAGTGTGCGGCTCGCCGCGCAGGGTGACCGTCTGACCCACAATCGAGGGGTCGGCGCGAAATGCGCGCTTCCAGAGCGCGTAGCTCAGCACGGTGACCGCAGGACCGCCAATGCGGTCTTCATCCGTCGAAAACTCCCGCCCGATGAATGGTGCGATGCCCAACACGCGAAAGAATCCCGCCGACACGCGTTGCTGCTTGACATACTCGACCCGGTCTTCGGCCGCAAAGTTGACGCCCATCGAACCATCGCTGAACACCGCTGCGTCCACGTAGGTGGCATTGTCGCGCACCGCCTCCCAAGCGCTGCCCCACAGATTCATCTGGTAGCTCTCGGAGCCTTTGCCTTGGAAATGCCGGGCCACCGAGAATAGCCGTTCCGGCTGCGGATAGGGTAGCGACCGGAGCAACACCGCGTCCACCACGCTGAAGATGGCCGTGTTGGCGCCAATGCACAGAGCCAGCGTGGCCACCGCCGCGGCCGTGAACGTGGGGCTTTTGCGCAGTACGCGCGTGGCGTAGCGCAGGTCGCGCGCCAATTCGTCCGGCCACCGCAGCCCCACCGCCTCGCGGCATTCTTCGGCCGCCGCGGCCGTGCTGCCGAATTCAATCCGTGCCCGCCGCCGCGCCTCGCCGGGTTCCACCCCGCCCGCCACCAGGTCCGCGGCGTAGCTCTCCATGTGGCTGTCCATCTCGGAAGCCACCTCGTCCGCCAGGCGCGACTGCCCCGTCAGCGCCCGCCACCACGATCGCGCTTGCGCCAGCATTTCAGGCCTCCTCCGGCTCCGCGGCCAGTACGTCCCCGATGGCCGCCGCCAGCCGCTTCCACTCATGCCGCTCGGACTTCAATTGTTTGCGCCCCGCCCCCGTCAGCCGGTAGTACTTGGCCTTGCGCTTGTTCTCGCTTTCGCCCCACTCCGCGGCGATCCAGCCGCGATGCTCCAGCCGGTACAGCGCCGGATAGAGCGACCCCTGCGGGATCTGCAGCGCGTCCTTCGAGACTTGCTGGATGCGCAGCAGAATCCCGTAGCCGTGCAGTGGGCCGAGTGACACGGCCTTCAGGATCAGCATGTCGAGGGTGCCTTGCAAAATGTCGACTGGTTTGCCCATAATGGCTCCTCTAGCCATTCTAGGAGTGTTCTCCTAGAACGTCAAGAGGAGAGTGCGCCTCGGCAAACTATTTTCCCGCGGCCGCCTGTGCGTACGCCGCCTGGTTCACCGAGCCGCGACCGTCAGGGAGTGCCATATGGCCCTGCGGGCCACCAAAGGTAAAGAGGACGCGCGGAGCAGTGGGGCGGGCGCCCTCGCCCGCGGACCGGCGCCCTCGCCGGCCCACCGGCCGCAGGCCGACGGGATCCGCGTCTTAAACGGAGCGGTTCCTGTCAACCGGAATCCAACAGCGGCTACGCACTCCAACCTGTCGGGCCGCTCACCCGCACGCCAAAATGTATCAGAATGGGAAGAATGCAGAACTTTGATCGCATAACGTGGAATCCGAACCAGATGAATGGTCAGCCCTGTATCCGTGGCATGAGGCTGACGGTGCGTCGGGTAGTGGAGGCCATAGCGGCCTATCCGAACCGGGATGACCTATTCCGGAATTATCCGGAGCTTGAGCCCGAGGACGTCCGGCAGGCCCTGGCATTCGCCGCCGCCAATCTCGAGGACACCGCCACGGAAAGTAACGCTGCCTGACGGTTTCAGCCATGCGTCTCGTCCTCGACCGGGGCGTTCCGCGAGATGCTGCGCTCCGCCTGCGCAGTCTCGGGTACAGTTGCACACACCTCGGGGAAATCGGGATGAGCCGGGCAACCGATGAGGAAATCCTGGCCTTCTCGTTGCAATAAGGAGCTGCCGTCGTGACCCTGGACGCCGACTTCCACGCGATCCTGGCGGTTTCCGGGGCCAGCGGACCTTCCGTAATTCGTCTACGATTGCAGGGCTTGGGCGCCCCTGAGGCTGTTGACCGGGTTCAGAATGTCCTGGCATGTTTCCAGGCCGATCTGGAACGCGGATCCCTCGTTACCGTGAAGCCACACAAGACGACTTGTCACCGGCTGCCGGTCGGCAGCCCCAGTTGACACACCAAGGTCCATCCGCCTATCGGTCCCGATCAGGCAGGAATGCCGACTTGAGGCATCGCAGTTGTGTGGCTCTTGAAGGGACCCGGCGTATACAAGCGCGTTTACCATGCCTATCCGCAGCGGGGCCACGTCTTCGGCGCTTGGCAAGAGTGACCCAGTAGCGCTCGGCTGAACTAACCCACGCCAAGAACAGGAACGCGATACTGAGAGGCATTATCCACGCCGAAGGCGTGTTCCTTGAAGGTCGTGGAGGAGCA
>Ga0224558_1000834_pt1 | contig 35312 bp, 31 predicted proteins | sample 714S32024metaG_FD_180682 | JGI IMG/M metagenome (GOLD analysis project Ga0224558, IMG submission 180682) | Peat soil microbial communities from Stordalen Mire, Sweden - 717 S3 20-24 | ecosystem: Environmental > Terrestrial > Soil > Wetlands > Peat | place: Sweden: Norrbotten County, Stordalen... | reverse complement strand
TTGCACGCCGGCTCATAAGTGATCAACTGGATTCAGGTGATCACTTATGAGCCGGCGTGCAACCCGCTCCACGTGTATGATCCGGCTTTCGCTGTTCCGACAAAGGGAGCGGCGGTGGTGGCTCCGCATCTGGACCCACCCCTGGGCGGCTACACCGAATTCAAGTTTTATGAAATGGATTGCGGCGGCACACCTTGCGCGGGTCCGTCCGACAACCTGCCCTATTACTTCGATGAAAATCCCAACACGGGCGATCCTCTCTACTGGTTCATGTATCCCACGGCGACCCCCAAGCATCAGATCAACCCCGGCGGAACGCTGGACTCAAATATGGCGAATGGCCTTCAGACAGCCCACATCATGACCCGGTTCTACGACCAGCCTCAGGAAGCGTGCATCAAGGGCGCCGATTACATGGGCTTCGTCAACACCTTGGTGGGCGTGAAGACCGGCGTCGGGCAACTGCCGTCAACCTCAGATGCGCTGACCACGTATGTGTGGAACAGCAACTACAACGGCACGACAGGCGGTGTGAAGCGGGACTCGTTGCCGCCGTGGGAAACGCCCTACGATCCAAACGCCACCGGCGGCATCTTCAATGTCGCCCCGGTCGACGTAAACAGCCTCCCGCTCAACGTGCGCCAACTCCTGGTTGATAACGGAGTTCAGGGGGTCACTACTCTCCCGGGCGGAGCCCCCATTGCGCCCATGACGGCGGCTTTTCTCTCTGGCACGCTGGGGACAAACGGCTGGTACACCAGCCCCGTGCTGGTAACGCTGATTGCCACCGATCCGGTCGGCCCGCAGGACATCGCCAGTACCAGTTACAACCTGGACAACACTGGCGCAGAGATTTACAGCGATCCATTCATCATCTCCACGGATGGCGCGCATACGATTGTTTATGGCAGCACGAATCAGGCTTCCGTGGCCGAGTCGCCACAGCCTTCGAGCACGGTCAAAATCGACCAGACCCCGCCGGCCAGCCATGTTTCAGCGCTGCCGGCAAGCGAAAGCTCTGCAAACTTCATTCTCCAGTGGTCCGGCGCCGATGCCGGGTCGGGGATCCAGGATTACAGCATCTTCGTCTCCGACAACGGCGGCGCCTTCACCCCATGGCAGACCAATAACCCCGCAACCTCGGCGACCTTCAGTGGCCAGGCGGGCCACACCTACGGCTTCTATAGTCTGGCGCGCGATCTGGCGGGCAACGTGGAGCCTGCCAAGTCCGAGGCGGAAGCCACCACCACTGCGGCAGCGGGCGGGGCGGCTACGCCGACAGTGACTGTGTTGCCCTCTCCTTCTCCAGCGACAACCACGCAGTCCGTAACGGTGAACATTAAGGTCAGCGGCGGCAGCGGCTCTACGGCCCCTACGGGCTCCGTAACGCTGACCAGCGGCACGACCATCTCCGCTTCAGCTACTCTTAACGGCGGCTCGGCAACCATCAACATCGCTGCCAGCTCGCTTGCCATTGGCTCGAACCTTCTCTCCGTCGCCTACACCCCCGACACGTCCAGCTCATCGGCGTACACCGCGGCCTCCGGCACAGCCTCCGTCACCATCGAAGGTTATCCGGTCATCACCTGGCCCACGCCAGCAGCCATCACATACGGTACGTCCCTGGGCGCCGCGCAACTCGACGCCACCGCCTCCGTATCCGGCGCCTTCACGTATCAGCCCCTTGCGGGAAGTGTGCTTGACGCCGGTTCGCAAACGCTCGGGGTGAGGTTTAACCCCAGCGACACCACGGACTATCTAACCGTCACAGCGAGCGTGGTGCTGCAAGTGAATCAGGCCAGCCAGGCCATTACGTTCTCGGCTCTGCCGGCAACAGCGACTTTCGGAGCGGCTGGCCCTTATGCGCTCAGCGCAACGGGCGGCGCCTCGGGAAATCCTGTGGTTTTTGGCGTCACCGGTGCGGGCAGCCTCAACGGCTCACAACTCACGATCACCGGCGCGGGTTTGGTAACTGTGAGCGCCAACCAGGCCGGCAACACTGACTACTCCGCTGCACCGCAGGTGACTGAAAGCATCACCGTCAGCAAGGCCCTGCCGTCGGCCGCGCTCACCAGCAATCTGAACCCGGCGCTGCTGCAGAACACGATTACGCTGACGGCGAGGGTCACTTCTGCCGCGGGCACGCCCACAGGGACCGTGACATTCCTCGACGGCTCAACGCCACTGGGGACGGGCACACTGGCGGGCGGCGTGGCCACATACACCACGTCGAGCCTGGCCGTAGGCTCGCACTCGATCACCGTTGCGTACAGCGGTGACTCGAACTTTCTTGCGGTCTCAAGCAGTCCGTCGCTGACGCAGCTGGTGCAGGACTTCGGCTTTAGCATCTCGTCGTCGTCTGTTACGGCGTTGCCTGGCGGACAGGCGGTGTTTAGCTTTACCGTTTCACCGACGGGCGGCAGCACGTTCCCATCGGCGATTGCTCTGACAGTGAGCGGCCTGCCCACAGGCGCGACTTACACCTTTGCGCCGGCCTCTCTAGCCGCAGGCGCTTCCGCAACCCCGGTTACGCTTACCATCGTTCTTCCGCAGACATTGGCCAGCATAACGACGGCCCGCCGGCTTGCACCGTTCTCGCTGGCGCTGCTGCTGTTGCCCTTCGCCTTCCGGCTGCGGCGCACCGGCAAGCGGTTGAGAAACACGATCTGTGTGCTGGCGATGCTGACCGCAGGCCTGGCCGCTGTGGCCGGCATAAGCAGTTGCGGCTCGGGCACCGGTTACTTTGCACAGCAGCAAAAAACCTATACCGTCACAGTGACCGGATCAGCGGGTACTCTGTCGCACTCCGCCAATCTCACACTCACCGTCGAGTAACGACATCAAGGAGACGAATGAGATGAAAAATATTCTGCCTTTCAGTGCAACGTTGGCGATGATCCTTGGAGTGTTTTCTCTGCCCGCCGCCGGACAAACTGCCTCCGGCGGCGTGTCGGCGGCTAGGTCAAACAAGTTCGACGTCGCCGTGAACTTCACCTACAAGGCGGCCAAGATCGCCTCCACTACCAAGCGCTTCATTCTGCCGGGCGGCTCGCTGGACGCGGCCTATAACTTCGGCGGCAAGGTGAAGGGCCTGAGCCTGGTCGTCGACATCAACGGCGAATCGAAGTCCAACATCGAGCCCGGTGTGAGCCTGACGCAATTCTCGGTGATGGGTGGCGCTCGCTACACGTTTCACCTCGCTGCGAAGACTCCTCATGCCGTCGATTTCTACGGCCAGGCCCTGGGCGGCGGCGTGTTCGCTTCCAACAGTCTTTTTCCGGGTCTTTCCGGCACCACGAGCAGCGCCAACAGCAGTGCGATTCAGTTGGGGGGCGGCGCCAACATCCGCCTCACGCACTGCCTCGCGTTGCGTCTTCTTGAAGCCGACTTCATCGCCACGCATCTGCCCAACGCCACCAATCAGCGGCAATACGACGTCCGCTTCTCCAACGGCGTCGTCTTCCGTTTCTGAGATCGCAGTAATGGGAACGCTGCAGGCCGCGGCCGCGTGACCGCCCTCATGCAATCTGTGCCGCGCCACATCGGGAAAGTTACATAGCTATTTCTGCTGGAAGATTATTTCTTGACAACGCTCTTGTAATTCTGCCATAGCGTCCATCAACTTACATCACTCCCCCTTTCATCCGAGCTCCCGAAGGTCTTCGGGCTCCGTTGCTTTTGATTGTTGAAGTAACGGCTGACTGGATGCCAGAGCTGCTCTCCGACGGCGGCGCCCTCTTGTAATAGTTTCCACGAATCACCGGTTTCTCTTTGAGGAGACGGCCCGTGTCGCCATCAGGAGAGGTGTGTGTCTTTTCAGTCCTTGTTACAAAACTTGCGGTCCGAGCGCCGCGCCGGTGTTACGCAAGGTGAACCCGGGTCTTGAGAATTCAAACTCACCACGACATGGGGTGCCCCGGGTCTGGATTTTCAGACCCGGGAGAGCAAGAATCTCGACCCGGGAGACCACGGACTTCGGCTGGCTTTTCTCCGAGACCTGGTCAGTACTGCGTCACTACCGCCCCTCCAGAATCACCTGTTTCTGGAACGGCAAAACCAGCCGGTTTCGGCGCCGTGGAATCAGGCGCTTACGGCGCGCGATTCCGGTAGGTTTTTGGAACAGCCCTATAGCGCCTGGCTGGCGGTACCGACGCCAACCCCCAGCTCGCGGCCAAGGTCAGTTGCCTAAAGCGAGCGGGTGACAACTCGCTCCGAGGCACCGACGGCACGCAGTATGGCCACTTGTTCCGGGTTGATGTCGGCTGGCCGTTGCCTGAACCGTTTTTCCGTGCCAACCTTTCCCTCGCCAGCCAGTTCCACCACGGACGCTCCAATCCACTCAGAGCATGTACAACAACGCTGTAGTATGGCATGCCGCCGATGGACTGGCGGTAATCCTTGATGATTCATAGGCTATATTCGCGCAAGTTCTTGCTCCGCAGGCGCGGCCGCGCACAGATTTCAAGCCAGTGATCGAGGTACTGGTCGAGCGTTGGCCGGGAGGAGCGGGATATTGCGCCCGAGGTTCCGCTCAGCGAGCATGTAATTGAGGTGGGTCTGTGCGTCGCGCAACACGCCGTGAATAGATTTGCCGATGTACTTGCGTTTCCGGGTTGCCGGATCGCGGCCGAAGTAGATGCGCACCATCCGCATTTGCGATCCGCGGCGGATGACCTGGTCAGTCTGGTGAGCCATGTTGCCTCCAAAAACAAGAACGGCGGCACACGTGTGGCACACGTGGCCGCTGTTTAAGATTGGTTTTTATCGGTGGATCGGTGAAGGGGAGTCTGACGGGAGTTCAGCACCTGCTGTTTCCCTGAAGGCCAGCGGGTTGACCCGCCGTTAGGCAAACAACCGGTACACCAGGTGTCGGAGGAATCCGGTTCTATCGGGGTCAAGGAGTGGTGTTATTGATTAAGGGAATTCAGAGTCCGCCAACTGTAACCTGGTCTCCGACTCACGCTTTCTGCGTTACCTCCTTTCTAGCCGGTATGCTGAATAAATTGTCCGCTGTTGTCGTATTCGCCTCGTTCACGAAATACTGTTCACGAGGCATTGATTACAGGACCCCACCATGGCCATGATCCGAAATTGCCCATCTTGCGGAAAGCCGAATCGAATTCCGGCGAAACACCTTCCGGACATCGGAAGATGCGGAGCTTGCAAAGCAGCGCTACCTGCGATGGCAGAGCCCATGGAGGTTGGCCCCTCGATCAACACGAACCGAGTAGCATCATCCTGCTGCTCCAAAACATCGAAACGTGCGATACCGGACTCCTGAATACTCGAACGGGCGTTTTCGACGGTGGCCTTCTTGAAGGCCGCCGCCGATTCAGGCTTGACGCATACATGCACTTGAACAATCAACATCGGATTTGTCTCCGCTCATCATCCTACTGCTTCTATCTAACCGTGTAGCCTGACCTTCCGGCTGCTCCGCTTCATCCCCAAACTCTTCCGTTCCGATCCTCTCGGAACTCGGCACTTCTGTGCCTTTATATCGAAAGGAATTATTCTATGAAACGCTCTCTATGTTTACCCTGCCACCACCGTCATGCGGTCATTGCGCGAGAATGTCCAAAAGAGACTCGCGGCCTGCGGATCAGTGTATGCGATGTGGCACTTCCTCTTTAGCTCGCCAAACCGGATTCATGTGAACCTGCTTCATCGCCGGGCGAACTTCGGGCTATCCTCCATAGCAAGCTTGGTTCACACATTGGCGAAAAGCCTGTCCAACGCTACACTGGCCGGGAAAAGACTGAAAAGGTGACCGAATGGCGCCGCCAACTGCAAGCAGTCAAGGAGTAAAGGCCTTGTACTGAACCGCTTATCTCCTCCATTCCGCTCATGAAAGGCGGGCCAGCCACAGACGACCCGAAGGAACGACCTGACGAATCCCCTGAAATTGAGAATTCCTGAACCGGTTTTCCTCGCAATTCCGCTTATGCCTTGTAGAGCGCCGCGTCTTGCAGCCCTGGGAGACATCGTGAAAATCACTCTTCGTACTCTTTTTGTGGCTCTTGCCGCTTGCCTTCTCGTTTCACTTATATCTGCCCAGTCCGGTGTGCCCCAGTCCTACACCCTTACCGTCTCTTCGGCCATGGCCCTTGAAGCCATGACCACCGGCTCCGCGGTGGAGGCCAAGGTCTCGCGCTTTGGTCCCAGGGAGTTCGTCGATGTGACTGCGACGGTGAAGGCGGGCAAGGTCATTCACGCGCAACACTGGTTTGACCTGCTGACTCACAAGGTCTACACACTCGATGTGATCCAGAACACCTGCTCCTGGATGAGCTTTACCGCACCGGATATGCCCACCATGTATGACCCGATTGCCAGCCCCACGCCCTCTGCAGAAGAGCTCGACGCATTCAACAAAACCGTCGTGCGGCGGGAGAACATCAACGGTATTGCGGTCAAGTACGCGGAAAGCACTAGCGATCAGGGCAAATCGAGCATTTGGGCTGCGGAGAATGGAAACTACCCTGTCAAGGTGGTGATGACCTTTCCGGGCGCACCGCCCATGTTGATGCAGGAAGTGAAAGAACTGCATTTCGTGAAGCCGGATATCGCGCTGCTCGTGCCGCCCGCCAACTGCACGGCCCACGCGCAGGGCGAGTGGACCGCCACCGGGATGAGCGGTCACTTTGACCTGAACATCGATGCGGAAGGATCGGGATCGGTCGACTTGAAGACGGGCAAGACCACCGGCGACGCGACGGTCAAGTCCAGCAATAAACCGCGCTGACCTTGCGCGCCATCGTATCTGCGGCAGGAATTGCAGACATTTCCGCCGATTTCAAGACAACAAACAAGGTCTGCAAAAGAGTTATCATGAAACTCGTCTTCCGCACTCTGCTCGTGGCGCTTGCCGCTCTCGCGATCGCTTCAACCGCCTTCGGCCAGGCGGATTTTGCCGGATCGAAGGACTACCCTGGGATCACCCGGATGCCGGACATGTACATATACTCATACCGGGATATACAGTTCGATTCAGCCGTCTTCAGGGTCACCCAGAACGGCAAGAAGACCGACCAGACAATCGAAGGCCGAAAGGTCGTGATTGACTACGAACCCAAACAAGGCACGGCTCCCGTTTCCAAGCTGCAAATCATACGCAATCTGCAAAATGCTGTGCGCACAGCCGGCGGACAGGTGATTGACGACTCACCAGGCACCGGTTGGTATAACACCACCTTGCGTTTTGCGAAAGGCAGCAAGGAAGTGTGGGTGCAGATCGAGACCGGGAACGGCAGCTACACTCAGACCGTTGTCGAAAGGGAGGTCATGAAGCAGGATGTGACCGTGGATGCGGCGGCCATGGCCTCCAGCATTGCAGACTCCGGAAGCGTCGCCATCTACGGCATCAACTTCGACACCGCCAGTTCCGTTATCAAACCGGACTCCGAGCCGGCCATCGACGAGATTGCCAAGCTGCTGACCAACAATCCCACGCTCAAGGTCGGAATCGTCGGCCACACCGACATGGTGGGCGACGCCACCAGCAACATGAAGCTCTCGCAGGCGCGCGCGCAGTCTGTCATCAACGAACTGGCTTCCAAACACCGCATCGCCGCCGCGCGTCTGGTGGCTTTCGGCGCCGGTCCCTGGGCGCCGGTGGCAAGCAACGATACTGACGAAGGCAGGGCGAAGAACCGCCGCGTCGAACTTGTGAAGATCACCACCAAGTGAATGGAATTCCAGGACGGGCTACCGAAAAAGTCGGCAGCCCGAGGTATAGACTTTGCACGGTACTGTGTACGGCGGCAGGATCTTCGCACATCCCTGCCAAACTCAAATCGACATACAACATTTTTCAAGGAGCTGCTATGAAACTCATTTCACGCACTCTGATTGTGGCGCTCGCCACGCTCACACTTACCTCCGCCGCCATTGCCTTTGGGCAAGAAACGGATCGTGCCGGCTGCAAGGATTACCCCGGCATCTCACGCGTCCCCGGTTTTATCCTCCGCGAAGTTGGCGACTGCGAGGAAACCGCCTTCGATGCCCATAATTTCTTGGTTACTGAAAACGGCAAGGACACGAAAAAGTCGGTGGAAGGCCATATGTACCACTTCAGGTACAGACTCAAGCAGGGACTTCCAAACAGCAGCGAATTGCAGTGTGTTCGCAACTATCAAAACGCAGCACGCGCCGTCGGTGGGAAGATATTATACGACAAGAATAACATCACCACCATCGTCCTCAACAAGGGCAACAAGGAATTGTGGTTGGAGGTTAACCCCTATCACGGAACTCAATACGATTTGTACATCATCGAAAAAGAGGCCATGAAGCAGGAAGTGGCCATTGATGCCGCAGCCATGGCCAGCAGCATCGCCGACACCGGCAGCGTGGCCATCTACGGCATCAACTTCGACACCGCCAAGAGCGACATCAAGCCGGATTCAGAGCCGGCCATCGACGAGATCGCCAAGCTGCTCACCAACAATCCCACGCTGAAGGTGTATATCGTCGGCCATACCGACATGGTGGGCGACGCGGCCAGCAATGTGAGGCTCTCGCAGGCGCGCGCGCAATCGGTGATCACCGCTCTGGTCTCGAAGCACGGCATTGCCGCCGCCCGCCTGATCGCATTCGGCAATGGCCCTTACGCTCCTGTCGCCTCGAACAAGACCGACGATGGCAGGGCAAAAAACCGCCGCGTCGAGCTAGTGGAGATTGCCACGAAATAAACGTCACTTGAGCTGCATTGTAAGGGGATTTGAAAGGGTGGGGCATTTGCCAATGCCCCGCCCCTTCTTCAATTCAACTCCGCGCGAAGCTTTTGAAAGGACGGCAGTGATGGCTGGCAAACGCTTGTACCTGATTTGCGTATTCATTCTCACCCTGCTCGTGGTTGCGGGCGCAAGGGGGCAAACGCCCTCGATTCCCTCCGACGTTAAGGCCATTGAAGACAAGTTGAGGACCGGTCAGCCGCTTACGGATGCAGAGGAGAAGCGTATGGACGAGTGGGGCGACTCCATTAATGCTGCACCGGCGGCGGGCGCGGGGAAGAACCCCTTCGCCAGTGCCGCCCAGACCGCGAAATCGACTTCGCAAAGCTCCACTCCCTGTCCGCCCGCTCACGCCTCTCTGGTCACTGCCGCTGCGCCCACGCGTGCCGAATACGTTGTGCTGGTCAAGTCCCTCGTTGAAACCTATGGCAAGAAGCTGGGTACGCACCGCGCGGAATTCGATCACATCTTCGCCAAGCCCGGCGCAGCTTCTACCGCCTCGCAGGCCGGCCCGGTTCTGTTTATCAGCGGCGCGGCCGGCGCTTCGGTTTACGCCAGCGCCGTGGCCGCCGTCGCCAACCCCGACGACCTCCAGGTGGCCAGCAACCTGGGCGTGGCACTCGATTCCATCCCCGACGCCAAAGCAGCCAGCGCCGTGCTACTCTACGCGCACAAGCTGGCTCCCCAGCAGGCGATGCCCGCTCTCAACCTGGCCTGGGTTTACTTCAACTCCGGCCACGCCGCTGAAGCCAAAGCTCTATTTCAAAATGCGGCCAACCTCGATCCCGATCTCTCCGGACCCAGCGCCGGGCTGGGCATGCTGGCCAGTTGCCAAGGCGACACCGCCACCGCAATGACCATGTTCCGCAAGTCGCTCAGCAAGAGCTACTCCGGGGTGGTGGCGGTGGGCTATACGCAGGCGCAGCAGGCGCAAGAGCAGCAGCAACAGCAGAACTCCACCGAACCGCCGCCCTCCTTGCCACCCAGCGGCAGCGCCGATTCCAGTCCGCTTCCGGAATTGCCGGCCAGTGCCGATCCCCAGGCCACGCTAGGCTCAGCGCCCGCTTTTCAACAGGCCATGACCTACACCAACAGTGAAATGCAGGCCGCTATGAAACGGGTGCAGGATGCGCAGGCTCGCGTCTTGGCCATCGGCCGCCGCGCACAGATCGACCCCGATGGAACCATCGATCTGCCCCGCGTCTTCGACAAGCAGCTCTTCGAGTATCGCCAGATCGCGATGCTCACCATCGGTGCATCCCAAAGCGGCCTCAATCAAACCATGCAACAGGCCATCGGCGTCATTGAACCGACCAACCAGCAGACCATGAAGCAGATTCTCGCCGACCAGCCGAACTACGTCGCCGTCTCAAATCAATTAAGAGACGAAGAAGAAGACGCCTTAAAGAAATTAAGAGAAGCATTATCAGGAGAAGCAGTTGCGCCGGATGACAAACCTAGTGTCCCCACCATTCCGCAGGGGACTGCCGAGAAAGAATACAAGGACTGCAAACTGGTTAAGGGAATGCTGGAAACGGACTACGCCCAGCACTTCAAGATCTGGAAGCAGTTTTCCGACACCGCCCGCGCATCCTCTCGCGATCTCTACGCCTACTCCCAGCCCATCATCGACCAGATCTGGGTTCCGTCGCTCAATGAACTCGTCCAGGCCAACCGCGAGCTGGCCGTGCTGGCTCTCTACAAAGAGGATGCCGGCTATGCTACCGCCCTGGCCGGCTTGGCCAAAGGCCTCAACGAACTCAAATGCGTTGAACCCCAACCGCCCGGGTCGCCCAAGACGATCAAGGATCCAACGCTCACGAAGAAGGAGCCGGATTGCCCCCTCAACCCCCCGCTGAATCTAAATTTTGGTGTCGCGAAGATGGAACTGGGGTGCGATCACGTCAAGTTCTCCGGCGGAGAGATCCTGCAGGTCGAGGTGGAGCGTAAGTTCGGAAAGTCCACCGCCTACTCGGTAGGCTTGGGCGTATCCGCATCCATGCCCAGCATCAGTCTCGGCGACGGGGGAAGCCTTGGCGACAATGGCAAGAGCTGGTCCCCGCCGGGCTCCTCGGTTACCGCCAATGTCGGAGCCCAAATCATGGTGACCGTGCGCGTCGACGACAACGGCGCGGTGGGAGATGTCTTCGTCAAGAGCACCGTTCAGGCCAGCGGCAGCGCCGGCCCTTTGAGCGGGGCCATCGGCATAACCGGCACCATCAGCCTGGAGGACGGCGCCGCAAGTGTCACGCCGATTCTCAAGGGCTCTGCTGGCAGTAAGTGATAGATCCGCCGGGCGGAATGAACCGGGCGCCGCGGCGGGCATCCTTGGAATCTCGTCGCGTGCGAAAACCGCCGCGACTTGCAGCACGAGAAAGGTGAATCAATGAAAGCAATTCTAGTACTGAGTATGAGCATAGCGCTGGGCATGGCAGTTCCAACCGCTGTGGGTCAGACCCCGCCGCCGCCCCTGCCTGCACTGCCAGGCGGCTTTCAGGTCGATCCAAATGCAGCGAAGGTGCAGGCCCAAATCCGGGCGAGCGGCATGGCCGATGCTACAGGGGGGGAAAAGGCCAATGAAGAAATACCCGGCTGCCCCGACCTTATCAAGATCTCCTTGGGCTATGGCTGGACCACCGCTTACATGGACAAAACCACGGCAGACAATTTGTCCAAGGCTCCCCAGGATCCAGCAAGGAACGACGGTGCGTTCCTGGACGAACCGGTCAGCAAAAAGTCTTACAGGAACGGAGTTCTGGAGTGGCGCAAGAATACCGAGACGATCGCCGGCGGCCACGCCCCCTGCCCGGATAAAGTGGTCTACTACGACGGAAAATGGATGGGCTATCTACCCAACAAAGCCCTCTATCAACAGGGCAAGATCGTAACCATCAGCGTCACCTTCGTATACAACTCCCAACAGCAGGGTCAGGCCTGGATCGACGAGTACATCGGCAAGCTGACCGAAGCGCTCAGCTCCAAATAGCCGGCGCAGTGCGGCGCCACCGGCCCCACTTTGGCGGGAAGCCAAAGCGAGGTAAACAGTCGAGCCGCGATTGAGGGGTGGGGCACTGCCAAGGCCCAGCCCTCTTCCTCAAACGAACTTCACCCGGAGCTTTCGAAAGGACGGCAGTGATGCCCAGCAGACGCTTGGTCCTGATTTGCGCATTATTTCTCAGCCTGCTCGCGGTTGCGGGGGCAAGCGCACCGGCGGCAACGCGCTCCTATTCGCTGACATTGCTGAAGACGCTTGCACCGACCCGGCTTGCTACCAGTCCAAGCTGGACGGGTTTGTCGCGCAGACCATCGCGGCAAAGCCTAAGCTGGTACAAATCTCTTCGGCCTTTGGGCCGACACCTGCCACCGACAGCGGCAGCGCGGCCCTGCCCCGCAACAAGTACATCGAGATCAAGCCGCAAGACCCGAACGCGAAGAAGCACAGGGATTGGCCGGAGTACCAGACCTGCAAATCCACGACCGAGGCCATCGTTACCGAAGGCACCGAGAAGGGTGAAATCCGCAAAATCTGTGCCGACCCCGAATGCCCCGTTCACCATCCGAAGAAACAGCGGCCAGCCGGAGAGGAGCGAATCAAAGCCGAACAGGAGAAGCAGCGCCGCGAGGAGGCGCTTGCCAACGCTGTTGGCTTGCGCGCCCTTTCCGCCATCGTTGCCGCAGTGCCGGTGCGCCTCACCAAGCGCGACCTCGTTTTCATCGTCGAGCGTTTGCTTCCCCAGTTGGAGGAGCGGCGGATCGAGGTTCTCGCCCGGAGCCGCGGCATCAAGAAGGCGCAACCCGCCGACAGCATCGGGAAGCTGATGGGCGCCTACATACACAAGGCCGAGGAAGGCGAACTCGGAAGGCTCCTAGTCGAGATCGTCATTCTCCACTCAGCCCGGACTCAATCGGAGACCGGCAAGGCGCTCAAAGAAGCCGCCCAACACTACAAGGTGGACACCGACGCCATCGCGCAGAAGGTCAAAGCGGAGTTCGCCGCGAAGGAGAAGGCGCAAGCCGCCAAGAAGACGGCCGCGAAGGCCCAGCCAAAACCAGCATCGCGGACTACAGCAGCCAAAACGGCCAAAGCCGCTTAACCCTCAACTCCCAAGCCTTCCAAACGGGGTCTGCCTGCGCAGGCCCCGTTCTTTTTCGCCCGTCCTCCCGCCCTTTGATGTGCTGCCGCTTCGCGCCAGACTTGGTTTGACCCACCCGACGGGCGAACTCCCTTGAAAGTCGCGCTTCTTACATCTGGGATGCTGTTTATGATTGCACTTGTAGATACGCCCCCGGCCGTATAAACGGCCCACGCGGGCGAGATCTCCGGCGAGATTGCGCCCGCCTCACTCCCCACATTGAGGCCCACCATGCCCCCACTGTCAGAAACACATCGACGCGGCCATTGTGGCCCGTGCCATGTTCTCGGCTGGACATTGGGAAAACACCGGACGCAAGAAGGTTCTACGACCGTGCCCCAAGGGTTGCGGTAAGGAGTGCGGGGCGCGGGAGATGAACGCACACATCCCGCTTTGCGACGGGCCGCCCGCTGCGCCCCCGGCACCCCACCCGCGAACAGGCACTAGACGCTGAGAGTCAACCAGCCCAGGACCATCGAGCAAACGAGGAAGGGGCCAACTCAACTTTGCCCCGCTCGTGCCTGCTTCGCCACCAAATGATGAGGCGTTCCCAGGACAACCTCTGAGGGGAGATACCGGCGCAGTTCGCCGCACAGAGGGCAGGCGACCACAATGGACTGGAAAGGGAATGCTGCTACACCGGCAGGCACGTCCCGCCGGCATCGTTTGCACTCCACTACGAACAGCTTTCGTCTCTGAATTCCGAAGGACATCAGAATCAGCATAGGCGAACGCAAGGCGAAAGTCCAGAGGAAGCAACCGCATGGCCTACGTTGCCGTTTCGCGCCGCGTATACGACGCGCAAATCTTCACCAACGACCGCGAGAAGCTGGGAGCGGCGCTGGGGCATGATGTGTCGCACAGCAGCGCCCATGCGCCGGAGATGAAGCCAGAACAGAAGCAGGAGCAGGCCGTCACGCCACAGCGGGAGATTGCGCCGAAGCAGCAGCAAGGAGAAGATTTTGGTTTGGGCCTCTAGTTAAAAGGAGGAGGCTTAAAACTCCTGCCTTAGCGTACGATTCATTCCGTTTCGTGAACTGACCCCATCCAGTCTCTCTCCTTTCCCGGCCACGGTGTCAGGGCCGCCCGCCCAGAATTCTCACTCCATCAAGTCGTCTGCTTCCTGGATGACCTGAAGCACGTCTGGCGGTATGCTGGCCTTAATGTCTCCGCAAAAACGACAGAAATGGAGATCTTGATCATTCCATCGCAAGGGCGCAACCGGATCCTTGCCTAAGCTGACCGAAAAATTGCATTTCGCAGGCCAAACCCTCAGATGTTTTTCGTCACATTCGCAGGCCATAAGATTTCACCTTCCCTGATAATCGATCATTACTCCTTGTTCGAAAAGTCGAGCACGGCCCTCCTCGTTCCTTTGACAAGAGGGAAACCCTCATATGCGAAAATCCAGCGTCGAGGACGAACACCCTGCTTTGAACCTGTACATTTCTCATAGAGATTCCTAACTCCATGACATTATTTGCGCTGAGAGTGTGCAGCGATCCATTGATCCACCTTCTTTCGCATTGCAAAAAGCTGGGACGAGGACAGTCTTTGGGCGACGGACTTCGCATCTGTACCGGCAACAGCCAGCCAAAAGTAGGTCTCTGCATAGCTCTGTGGAACCCCTTGACCGCATTCGTAAAGCTCGGCAAGTTTCAATTGAGCTTTGCTGTCTCCCTGCTCGGCCGCCTTCCTATACCAGATCGCAGCTCGCGCGCGGTCTTGTGAGATTCCTTGGCCGCTGTAGTAGGCGAAGCCGACTGCACCTTGCGCCATGCTAAGCCCTTGGTCGGCAGCTTTGCGAAACCACATTACAGCCTCCGCGTAGTCTTGTGCCACGCCGTAACCGAAGAGGTACAGCCCGCCGAGGCTGAATTGCGCATCGGCATGACCCTGTTCTGCAGCCTTACGAAACCAGAGCGCGGCCTCCGCATAGTCTTTTAGCACGCCTCTTCCAAGGTAGCTTTCCTTGCCAAGTCCGTACTGTGCATCGCCATCGCCCTGCTCCGCAGCTTTGCGATACCAACTTACCGCCCGTGCGTAGTCTCGCGGAACACCACGGCCTGTGTCGTACATCACGCCAAGGTTGAACTGGGCTTTAGCGTCGCCCTGCTCCGCAGCTTTGCGATACCAGAGCGCAGCCTTAGCACCGTCCTGCGGCACACCTTGACCTTGGTCGAAAAGTCTAGCGAGGCAGAATTGCGCTACGGCGTGCCCCTGTTCGGCAGCTTTGCGATACCATAGCGCAGCTTGCGCATAGTCCTGTGGAACACCTTTCCCGACAAAGTAAGCATAGCCGCGCAACCATTGCACTTCAGCATCGCACGGGTCAGCTAATACCGATACATCTCTTGGACTCCGAGAAATATCAGCTTGGGGCTTCACATGGGCAATCTTATCGTGTGCCGACGATAGCGGCGCTTTAGCCATAATCTCAATGAGAGAAATAGTTTTAGGTATGCGATGAGCAGGAATTTCCTCAGACACACTACGAGCCTTCTTCAGGAGCACTTCTTTGGGGACGCGACCGAATGCAATGAGCGTCCCACCCATGTAAGCAACGGACAGTTCTGCCCACGCTTTATAGAACCAACGCTTATTTGCTTCCATTACAAAATTTGGTGGCGCTGAATGAAGAATTTTGCTCCATTCAACCAGCACCTGCGTACGCGCTTCATCCGCGTCCTCAGAGTACCGAGTATCTTTCAATAAGTCAGGCTCAGGGTGCTTTAACCTGTTGCTCTTATCAGCCAGTGCGAAGGTGCCCCACACTTGCGGAAGAGAAGAGATGACCCTACGTGGAAGTTTGCCGTTTGGGTCGCTCTCGGGAATCTGTAAAGACTTCATCAGTCCGATAGCAGCTTCATCGATAAGGCGCTCTCGAACATCTGGATTCAAGGAACCCTGTGATACAAGTCCACTTTTCTCTAATGGTTCAAAGAGATTCTCCTTCAGCGTTTGGCGTAACATGCCGTATCCAGTAATCATCAAAGCAGCTATGAGTTGATGGTCGCTATCAAGTGCCGAAACGCGATGCCAGGCCGGGTTGGTGAACCTCTCAAATAGTCCCATTGTATCTCCCTCCAGTCACTTGCGCATCCAGCGAACGCATCACAAGCCGAATTACTGATTGTGAAATCGGCTCGTGCCAGATGCTAGATGGTAGGCCCACTTGTTCTGCTAAGTAAGCAAGCTGCTTATCGAATGTCGGGTACGCCATTCTGAATAGGTTCTCCCTTATCCCAGGTGGACATCCGTTGGCAATCACACACGCGCAAAGCGCGGTCGATTCCCCATAGGTTTTCATCGAGAGGTATAATTTTGCAAGCGTCTTATCCTTTTCATAGAAGTCTCCAGAAAGATACGCTGCCAGAGTTAGTGTCCACAGGGACAGTTCGTCTGGCGTCTTTGATCGGGCGCAGGCCACGATATGTTCCCAAGCTTCCTCGAATCTACCGTTGTAAAGGTGCCACCAGCCCATTTCCATATAGGAATACAAGAAGATTTGCGCGTCCTGGCACCACACGCTAACTAACTTTAGAAGCTGGTCCGCTTTGTCGAACCGATCTTCGCCAACCATACGCCAAGCCAAGTTCACGGCGGGAGCAGGATATACTTTGTGATCGTGTCGTCCGTTGGTGAACGTGAGAGACTCAACAGCGGCCTTCCATGAGGAATACGCCTCTGCTTTGTGGCCGAGCTTCCAAAGTTGGACAGCGTAAGAGTTGAGCAGTTCCGGATTAACAGGTCGTGTGTTCAGTGCGCTCCGAAGAAGTTCCAGAGATTCTTGGTTCCTCCCTGTGTCTCTAAGAAATGCCGCTCTAACAATCAAATCGGTAACGCTGTTGCGGTTGTCCACACCGTGAGCCTCGTGCGGACCGCTTATCAGTCCAATGAGCGCATCGTAGGAACCCGGACGTTTGCGAGTATCTATTTTCACTGCCGCAGTGATTAAAGCAATGAGCGGGGCAAACTCGACTCCTCGTTCTTGTAGCACGCGGGCAAGTGGCACTTGTCTCAGTGTGGGGCGCAAGCGGTTTCCAGTCTCAGGTCCACAATATGGATGCTCTCCCGTGAGGACTTCATAGAGCGTGACTCCAAGCGAGAATATGTCTGTTTGTACCGACGGTGGCGCTCCATTGAATAGCTCCGGGGCCATGTAAAGAGGTGTTCCTCCCAGCGGTCCAAGCGTCACCGACTGGCGCATTGATGTGTCAACATCTGAAATGCTCCGGATTGGTTGACTGAAAGCCGCAGAGAATCTCGCCATTCCAAAATCGGTCAGACGCGGGTTATCATCTTCGTCCAAAAGGATATTTGCAGGCTTCACATCCTGGTGGATTACGTGTCCGACCATTAACGCCTGTTGCAGGGCATTTATGATCATCGCGGTGAAATTGGTAAACTTGGCAGCAGACCAACTTCTTGTAAGCACGGCATCGGCAGGCTGCTTGTACCAATATGAAATTATGCTGGGCTTCGACTGCCATTCAAGGTACATGAAAGCCCGCGCAATGTTAGGGTGATTTCCTAGAGATATCCAGATGTCGGCCTCGCGAATGAACTGTTCTCGATTGGCCGAAGGCTGATAGGTCTTCAATGCGAGTGCTGGCCTTGACATCGCAATAGGGATAAGTTGATATACCTCACCCATGCCACCAAGCAGGACCTTCCCAATGACAAACTTCTCGTTCTCAAGCGCGCCAATTGTTACGACTGATCCAACCAGATTAACGTCTGACGAAGGCTTCATTGAATCTGCACCCTTACTTCGTAGTATCCACGAACCTGTGCCGTTCGCTACACTTTCCATCCCAAAAGTTCTTAACCGCCGCAGTGATTCGATTTCGCGTCGCCAAGGTGATCTGTCCAGTTTTCTCAAAGTCCAGTGGGAAAACAACTAGGCTCATGATGCGGTCTGGATTGGCCCGCTTCTGATGCAGTTTATAACCGATGTTGACCGTGTTTGCATCGAGGATGATGGGCGACCAGGAAGGGTGTCGCTCAATATCTAGATTGTGCGTTGCGTTGATCTCATCCAGTAACGTGTCCATTGCTCGAACCATATCAACCCCCTTTTGCCGTTCGAGACGTTCTTTCAGATAGTCAATAAACGCTGAGGAAATGCTGTCTCCAAGCTCTTTCTGTGCCCTCTCCCAGACGGGCAAGTCGGTGTCCCTGACGTAAATCGTTTTGTTTGGCAAGCCTTGAACCTCAAAGAGAGTATACGCATACATGCAATCACATTGCAAATATAAATAATTGTACAAATCTAAACCAAGAGTTTGAAGATGGACGGTGGCCGCCCAGGAGACCGTTTGGTAGAACTCGATTCGGTGAAGAATTTGCACCTCGATCATGGTTACGCCGTCACGAGTCATTCCAGCCAGGGGCAGACCGCCGATCGGGTGTTGATCCACGTGGATACCGAGCTGGGGGGCCAAAGACCTGCTCAACAACCGTATCGATTACGTTGCCGGTTCGCGCGGGGCCTACGATGTGCAACTGTTCACTGACAGCCGAGAGAAGCTCGGCTCGGCGCTCGGGCATGATGTTTCGCACCAGAGCGCCCATAACCTCGACCGGAAGCCGCCGCAACGTGAGAAAGCCGAGACTCCCAAGCAGGAAAAGAGTCAGGGTATGGATATAGGGCTGAGCCTCTGAAGGCTCCTACGACGGGTGCGATTATCCGTTGCCAGAAGCCCATGGCTGAGACTTCGATTGATTGCGGCATCAACATTCGGTTTCATCGTTTCTGTTCACTGAACATGCGGCGGAGATGCGGCCATCGCTGCGATCATTTATCGTTATCAGTATGAACAGCAGGAACCGACATCGCGTATTGGCCCAGATTCACCTTCGGAAGAAGGGGCGACGCACCCGGCTCCTCGTGCCCAAGGGATCTGTAGCAGCCAAATTGACTGAAATTGCACAATTGTCCTGCACAGTTTCTACACGGCAAGAATCTATGGAGTTACGCTCATTTGAATCAGTACTTTCCAAAATCATTCTCACTCGCTCAGGATGACAATCGCATTTATGCTGCGAACTTTTGAGACAGGACATTAGCCGCAAAAACAAAAACGCGGGGAGGGTGGGGTACCCATAGTTTTTTGAACAAGCGCAGCAAGTTAGCCTCCGCTACGCGGAGCGAGCGAATTAGCAAGTTAGCGTATTGCAGCTACCCGTTTCATCTCCTGCGAGTCGGCAAAGCCAATGGACGACTAAAAGGAATCTTTCACCCGCGCATTAGAGGATTATGATGATTCCGGCGATGAATTCTGCCGATAGGAACAGGGTGAGCCTGTGGAGTTGGAGGAATACCGATGAAAGACAAGCACAAGAAGCAAAAGCCAGAGAAGAAGCGTAAGGCAACGCCTGAAAATGACATTCAGGTTGGCCGAGACCTGCCAGCGCCAAAACCGGATGATGAACAAACGTTGCAACTGGGAAAAGACTGCGACTATGAGCGCGAGCTGCGCCGCCTGCAAGAAGAGCTTGTGAAGCTGCAGGAGTGGATTCGCCACGAGGGCCTGCGGGTGGTGGTGCTGTTTGAAGGCCGCGACGCGGCGGGCAAGGGCGGCGCGATCAAGCGCATCACGGAATCGCTGAATCCGCGCGTCTGCCGGGTGGTGGCACTGGGCACGCCCACGGAGCGCGAGACGACGCAATGGTACTTCCAGAGATATGTTCCCCACTTGCCGGCGGCGGGCGAGATGGTGCTGTTTGATCGCAGTTGGTACAACCGTGCCGGGGTCGAGCGGGTGATGGGCTTCTGCACCGAGGCGCAGTATCAGGAGTTTATGCAGAGCTGTCCGGAGTTTGAGCGCATGTTAATCCGCTCCGGGATTCGATTGATCAAATACTGGTTCTCCGTCAGCGACGAGGAACAGGAGAAGCGCTTTCAGGGGCGCATGAAAAGCCCCACCAAGCGCTGGAAGCTGAGCCCGATGGATTTGCAATCGCGCAAGCACTGGGCCGAGTACTCGCGGGCCAAGGACGAGATGTTCGCGGTAACCGACACCAAGCAGTCGCCCTGGTATGTCGCGAATGCGGAAGATAAGAAATGCGCCCGGCTGAACGTGATCCGGCATCTTCTGTCGATGATTGACTACCGCGATTTGACGCCCGAGCCGCTGGAATTGCCGAAGCTGGATAAGTCGAAATACGTGCGGCCGCCCATCCAGGAACAGAACTTTATTCCGCATGTATACCGGTAGGGAGGAAGGCCGATTCAGACATCGGGCTAAATGTAGTCTCGGAAGAGCTCTTCGGAGGGAGCCGCAATCACGCTTCGGCCCACTAACATTCCATCCTCGGCGGCAACTTTGGAGCCGGCCGCAACGGCTGCCTGAACGCTGGCGACGTCGCCGGCCATCATCACGAAACCCTTGCCTCCCAGCGCCATCGCCAGATGTATTCGGAGCAGAGTTACGTTGGCGGATTTGACAGCTGCGTCGGCCACCGCGATGATGCTGGCCGCGGAGAAGGTCTCGATGATGCCGATGGAGCGCAACTGGCGAGGATCGACGTCAACGGCATTGGAGATGGCCGCCAGAACGGAAGGGTGCACGCGCGCGATTTGCCGCTTCTCGATAAGCGATGGGCCCGCGGCAACTCCGCCGGCCTGGACCGCGGCCTCGACCGAGGTTACGTCGCCTGAGACCGCGATGAGAAATTTTCCCGAGCAGATGCTGCGAGCCAGCAGAAGCTGAACCGAGCCGGCCTTCAGCATCACATCCTCGACCAAAAAACCGGTGGCCACGCTGGAAAGCTCGATAAGTCCGATAGAGCTGATTTCAGACACGACGTTGACTCCTTTTATGCGATTCGTAAAAAAGCCCGGGCCTGAAGGCCCTTCAAAGTCACGCTCATTCAGGGGCCTAAAGGCCCCTGCTCCCTCCGCTCAATCACAATTGCATCGCGGCCCACCGTCACCACGCCGTCGATGCTGGCGTGCAAGCGAGCGCCGAGTTTGCCCTGCTCCGGCGCGGCGAGCAGATCGCCTACATGAACCCGGTCGCCGCATTTCACTACCGGAACAGCGGGCAGGCCGGCGTGTTGCTTCAACAGAATTTTTACCTTTTGCGGCGAAAAAGAATGGTCCACGAGCGGGCCGACATTATTAAACTCTCCCAAGCCTAGCCGGGCAATCAACCGACGCATCGGGACGCGGCGGAATTCGGCCATGGGATGGGGAGTGATGGTTGCGGGATCGCCCTTGAAGGTCAGCCCGCGCTCACGCGCCAACGGTTTGGCCTGCACGCAAACATTCTTTGGATCGAGGTCCTCAGGACAGGCGTAGAGCGAGCAGAGATTGCACTCGCAGCAATATAGTGTGGCGACCATGGCATCCACGCCAGTGGCAAAGCCGAGCGACTGCATGGCGCGATGCGGCTCGATGGGATGCCCAAGCAGAAAGCGCGGGCAGAATTCCGTGCAGAAGCGGCACTGATCGCAGGCTGAGCGACCGATGCGGTTGACCTGAATCATCGGGGCGTTGTGGCGCTGGATCAGCTTGTGCGAGGCGGGCAGCACGATGATGCCGCCCGTGGTCTTGGTCACCGGCACATCGAGACTGGCCGCAGGCTTGGCCATCATGACGCCGCCCAGGAGCACGCCGATGTCGCTTACCGTTGCGCCGCCCGCGGCTTCGATGACTTCGCCGATGGAGATGCCGACGGGTACCCGAAGAGTAACGGGTGTCTCGACGGCGCCTGCTACGGTGAGGAATTTGTGCGTCACCGGCTGATCCAGGCCGATGTTGATCAGGGTCTCGACATTGGAGACGGCTACGTCCACATCCTTGGGCAGGCCTCCGGGCGGAATGACGCGGCCGGTGATCAAGTGGACGAGAATGAATTCATCGCCTGCCGGGTAGACATCCGGCAACGGTACAACCCGCACTCCGGGCGGGACTGAGAGCTCCAGCGCAGCAATGATTTCGTGGTATTTTTCCTTGATTCCAATGGCCGCTTCGCGCGCGCCGACCATCTCCATGGTCATTTGCAGGCCGCTCAGAAAGGACTCTGAATGGTGATGGAGTAACTCCTTATCCTTGTGCAGCAGAGGTTCACATTCCGCGGCGTTGACGATAACGAGAGAGACCCGGGCGCAGAACTTAACTGCCGCAGGGAACCCACCGCCTCCCGCGCCCACAATGCCGAGTTCCTCAAGACGATCGACAGACGGGGACGCTCCCCCCGCCTGATTGACTCGCGACTGACCGGCAATATCCGCCATACAGGGTCAACCTCAAAAAACCGTCAAAAATCCATTTGACTCTGAATTGAATTGTACTGTATGCTTTATAATAATTCAAGAGTGTTCAAAAGCGTTCAAAAATGAAATGCCTGATCCCAAATATCGGCAGCACTTCTTTCAAGTACCGGGTTCTGGATATGCCGTCTGAGACGGTATTGGCGGAAGGGCGCGTTGAGCGAATTGGCCAGCCGGGCGGCGAGTGTCCCGACTACCAATCGGCTATCGCCAAGTGCCTTGCGGCGATAGCAGGAGAAGGCAATGCACTGAGCAACATTTCGGAGATCGGCGCGGTGGGATTCAAGGTGGTTCATACCGGACCGCTGAATCAATCGCAATTGATCGGCGACGAACTGCTGCGGGCGATGGAGGAGTTCACTTTCTTTGCGCCGGCGCACAACCCTCCTTATATGGTAGCGATTGAGGCTTTTCGGCAGGAACTTCCGGGCGTTCCTCTGGTGGCAGTGATTGAGACCAGCCCTTACAGATTGATGGACGAGGCGGCGACCACCTACGCCGTGCCTTACGAGTGGCGCGAGAAATACGGGATTCGCCGCTATGGATTTCACGGCGCCAGTCATCGCGCCGCCAATGAGCATACCACGAAGCTGCTGGGCAGAAAGAATCTGCGCCACATCTCCTGCCATCTGGGAGGCAGTTCGAGCATCGCGGCCTTCCGCGACGGCGTGGCCATCGACACCAGCTTCGGGACTTCGCCACAATCAGGGTTGCCGCAGAACAATCGCGTGGGCGACATCGACTGCTTCGCTGTGCTGCAGATGATGAAGAAGCTGAATGTGGGGCCGGATGAGATGGCGCGCATCCTCGGCAGCCAGTCGGGATTGGCGGGCATCAGCGGAACGAGCGGCGATATGCGCGACCTGGATCAGGCGGCGGCAGCGGGCAGCAAGCAGGCGCGGCTGGCGCTGGATGTTTTTACGCGCGCGATTCGCCATTATGTGGGCGCGTTTCTGCTGGAGTTGGGCGGCGTGGACGCCATTACTTTCTCCGGCGGCATCGGCGAAAACAGTTGGGAGACGCGCGCGGCCGTTTTGAAAAACCTTACGGCATTCGGAATTGAATTGGATGAGAAGAAGAACCGCTTGGCAACGGGATTGGGCGCAATCTCCGCCGAAAAATCTGTGGTCAAGATTTTGATTGTTCCGGCGAACGAAGAACTGATTGTCGCTCGCGAAACGGTGAAGGTGGTTGGAGAAGCGCGGAACGGGTGATTTGGTATCCCACCCATTTCGCAAAGATCGCGAAATGGATGGGGCACGGAGCAGTAGCGTAGTACAGGAATTTTTATGAGAAGTGGGAGTGAAACAATGGCGACTACGGCGGGTTCCATCGACCGATCGATGGTGGAGCAGATTGTCCGCCAGGTGGCTCTGGAATATCTTGGGCGCGGAAAAAAGGGACCGGCGCCGCAGCTCACGGTGCAGACTTCTTCGCGTCATATGCACGTCTGCCGCGAAGACATGGATGTGCTCTTTGGGCCGGGGTCGGAACTCACGTTCGACCGTCCGCTGTTTCAAGAGGGCAACTTCGCGGCCAAGGAGACAGTAACCATCGTGGGTCCACGGAGCCGCCTGATTTCCAACCTGCGCATTCTGGGGCCGATGCGCAAGCAGTCGCAGATTGAGTTGGCATTCACCGACTCCATCATGCTGGGATTCACGGATATTCCCGTGCGGCTCTCAGGCGACATTGCGGGCACACCGGGAGCCGTCATCATCGGGCCCAAGGGCGTGGTCGAATTGAAGGAAGGCGTCATTCGCGCCGCGATCCACGTGCATATGAACCCCACCGAGGCCGCGTACTTTGGAGTTGCCAAGGGCGACCGCATGAAGTTGCGCTTCGGCGGTCCGGCGGGCGTGACCTTCAACAACGTACATGTTCGCATTGACCCAACATTCAAACTCAATGTCCACATGGACACAGATGAAGCGAACGCGTGCGGCGCGCATTTAACCAAAGAGATTGAACTTTTCAAGTAACACCACAAAGAAGAGAGGAAGCGATGAAGCAAGCGCTTGGAATGATTGAGACGAAGGGCCTGGTGGCGTTGTTTGAAGCAACGGACGCCATGCTCAAATCAGCAAACGTAACGTTCGCCGGTTGGCAGTCCGTTGGTGCGGGACTGGTAACCGCCTTTGTTGAAGGAGACGTGGCCGCGGTGAAAGCAGCCACAGACGCGGGCGCGGAGGCAGCATCCAGAATCGGCGAGGTGGTCAGCGTGCAAGTGATCTCTCGCCCCCACGACGAACTGCCGTCCTTTGTCCAACAGGACAAAAAGGCCGCAGCAAAACCCGCAGCCGCGGAGTAGGCGGAGGAGACCCAGATGAGTGAAGCAATCGGATTGATCGAAACCAAGGGCCTCGTCGGACTCGTCGAGGCATGTGACGCGATGGTGAAAGCGGCCAGCGTAGAACTTGTTAAAACCGTGCAGATTGGCGGCGGATATGTGACGGCGATTGTCCGCGGCGATGTGGGATCGGTGCGCGCGGCGGTGGACGCAGGCGCGGCGGCGGCCAAGGCTGTGGGCGAACTGGTGTCGTCTCACGTGATTGCGCGTCCCCATGATGCGCTCGTAGAAAGTTTTTTGAAGTAACGCGAAGTCAGGAGAATAGAAATGGCCAATGAAGCGATTGGAATGATCGAGACCAAGGGTCTGGTGGCACTGGTCCAGGCTACAGATGCGATGCTGAAGGCAGCCAGCGTGAAGTTCGTCGGCTGGAACAAGATCGGCAGCGGTTTGTGTTCGGTCTTTGTTCAGGGCGATGTGGGCTCGGTTCGCGCCGCGGTGGATGCTGGCGCCGAAGCCGCGCGCGCAGTGGGCGAAGTGCAAAGCGTGCACGTGATCGCGCGCCCGCACGGAACTCTGGGGTCCGTATTGCCGAAATAGCAGCACGCGGCAGACACGCGTCTGCCGCAATGCGCGAGGTAAGCCTTATGTTCATAGCGAAGGTCATCGGCAATGTGGTCGCCACCCAGAAGAACGAAAAGTTCCTGGGGATGAAGCTGTTGCTGATTCAGCCGTACATCAGCAAAGACGGCAAGCTGCAAATCTCTGGCAGCTCCGTGGTTGCAGTGGACAGCGTAGGAGCCGGCATCGGCGAGTGCGTATTGTTCACGCAGGGCAGTTCGGCGCGCCTGACGCCAACGACGAAAGATGCGCCGGTGGACGCCGTGATTGTCGGCATTCTCGATGTCGTCGAGGTTGAAGGCAAAGTATTGGAGAAGCCCTAATGCAGATTCAGGAGCAGGTGATCGCGGAGATCGCCAAGGAAGTGGTGGCGCGGCTTCGTGTGCAGATGCAACTGCCGGACAAGCCCGCCACGGCCGCACCGTCTATTGCCGCGCGCGACGGAGTATTCGCGACCGTGGACGAAGCAGTCAACGCGGCATACGAGGCTCAGAAGAAGGTTGCGGCTTTGAGTCTCGACGAGCGCGGCAAGATGGTCGATATCATCGTACGCATCTGCAATGATCGCCGCGAAGAATTGGGCCGCATGGAGATGGAGGAGACCAAGGTCGGCCGCCTCGATCACAAGATTCTGAAGCTGACAAACATGCGCTTTGTGCTTGGTGTTGAAGCCATGCGCAGCGATGCGCGCAGCGACAGCACAGGATTGTGCATCATCGAGCACGCGCCCTGGGGCGTCATCGGCATGATGCTGCCGGTCACTCACTCGGTGCCCACCATGGCCTCCAACGCCATCAATATTCTTGCCGCTGGCAACACCGCAATTTTCGGGCCGCACCCGTCGGGCGCAAAGGTGGCGCGTTACGCGCTGCAACTCTTCAATCGCGAGATCGAGCGGGTATTCGGCTTTTCCAACGTGCTAACAACCACGCATGAAGCCAGCATCGAAGCCGCCGAGCAGGTTTTTCATCATCCCAAGGTCGCTCTATTGTGCGTCACCGGCGGCATGGCGGTGGCACAGGCAGCCGCCAAATCCGGCAAGCGCGTGATAGCGGGCGGACCGGGCAATCCACCGGTGGTCGTTGACGAGACGGCCGATCTGGATCGCGCAGCCAAGTGCATCATCGAGGGCGCGGCGTTCGACAACAACCTGCTTTGCACAGGCGAAAAAGAAATCTTCGTAGTCACTTCCGTGGCGGATGCATTTATCTCTGCCATGAAACGCGCCGGCGCATTCCAGTTGGATTCCGCGGCCATCGAGCGACTCACGCGCGCGGCCTTCACTTTTGAGGGCGGCGGCGGGGGCTGCGCCAGGGCGCATGTCAAAAAGGATCTCGTGGGCAAGGATGCTTCTGTTCTGGCAGCGGCGGCAGGCGTGCGCGTTCCCGCCGACACGCAACTCTTGTTTGGAGAGACCGACGAGAATCACGCATTTGTCGTGGAAGAGCAGATGATGCCGTTCATTCCGGTGGTGCGCGTGCGCGACGTGGATGCAGCCATTGCGGCGTCTGTGAAGGCGGAACACGGCTACCGGCACACCGCGATTATTCACACGCAAAATGTTGAGACGGCGACGCGCATGGCGCGCGCGATGAACACAACTATTTTTGTTCAGAACGCGGCTTCACCGGCAGCTCTGGGCGTGGGCGGCGCAGGATACTTCAGCCACACGATTGCCACCCCGACGGGCGAGGGCGTCACCACGCCGCTCACCTTTACGCGGCAACGGCAGATGATTGTTGGCGATGCATTGCGGATCATTTAACTATGTTTTTGGCGCGCATTGGCGGAACGGTTGTTGCGACGGTCAAGCACCCCACCCTGGAGGGTTGCAGGTTTCTGCTCGCGCAACGCCTTGAAGCCGACCGGAGCTTGGGCCTGGAGCCGATTGTGGTGGTGGATTGGCTGGGCGCGGGAAGCGGATCGATTGTACTTGTTTCAACGGACGGAGATATTGCACGAAAAAGGCTGGGCAACACGACGCCGGCGCGCATGGTGGTGGTAGGAATTTTGGATTCTGTGCAATCACACGCAAGCGCAAGGCAGGAGTAGCGCATGAGGCTGGGCATTGTTCGCGGGCACGTCACACTCAATCCGGCTGTAGCAACTTATCGCGGCAGGACGCTCGTGGTCCTGGAGCCGGTGACGATGGAGAATCTGCGCGCCAGCAACGGATTGGGCGGCGGCAAGTCTCTGGTCGCCGTGGATGAACTTGGCGCCGCCAATGGCCAGATGGTGGCATTCACCGAGGGCAGAGAGGCCGCGAATCCGTTCTGGCCTGACGCTGTGCCGGTGGACGCGTACTGCGCCTTGATTGTAGATTCCATCGACATTCATGCAAAGACAGTTTCTTGAGGATCTGAGGTGGGGAGTTGAAGAGCGAAATGAAGAGCGTTGATCTTACAGGCCAAAAGGTTTTAGTAATCCGTGATGCCCGGAGCGCCATCGAGGCAGGAGCAAGCCACGTGCTTGTCTGCAAGAACTGTGTTGTAACTCCTTCGGCTCGCGACTTCCTCGCACAGCATAATATCGTCCTGGTGACGAGTGGCGAAGCAAATGCTGCTGCCCCCGTAACGCATGGAAAATCTACCACTATTCCTGCCTCCGGCCAGCATTCCAGCAATAACGGCGCGGCTCAGAGCCGTATAGCTCCGAATGCGCGCTTGTTTTCCACGCCGGAAGCTGAAGCTGTCAAGAAGGAGATTTGCGCTGTGGGGCGCAAGCTGTGGATGCGGCAGTTTGTTGACGGCAACGGCGGCAACATCTCCTATCGCATCGGCCCGAACGAGGTGATTTGCACGCCGACGCTGGTGAGCAAGTACGACTTGACGCCCGAAGACCTGAGCATGGTGGACCTGGAAGGAAATCAGATCGCGGGGAGCAAGGCGCGCACCAGCGAAATCTTACTGCACCTTGAAATCTATAAAGCAGTGCCGGAAGCAAAGTCGTGTGTCCACTGCCATCCGCCGCACGCAACCGCGTATGCCATCACCGGAAAAGTGCCGCCGAATCTTGTCATTCCCGAGTTTGAAGTTTTCATCGGCAAGGTGGCAATCTCTCCCTACGAAACGCCGGGCACTGCAGAGTTTGCTCAAACAGTTTTGCCGTTCGTCAAGACGCATAACACGGTGCTGCTCGCAAATCATGGAATTATCTGCTGGGCTGACACGGTTACCCACGCCGAGTGGTATGCCGAAGTGCTGGAAACCTATTGCTGGACCTTGATGCTGGCCGCGCAACTGGGTGTTCCTATCTCCTACATCTCGGAACAGAAAGGCTCCGATCTGCTGGCTATCAAGAAGAAGCTCGGCCTGCCCGATATTCGCTTTGACACGTCGAGGATGAAGGAGTGCCAGCTCTCCGATCTTGAAGTGCCGGGTTCCATCGCACTTACACCCAGCCCCTGCGACGGCAATACAGGCAGACCAGCGGAAACAGACCTGGAGGCGCTGGTAAGGTCAGTCACCGATGCGGTGATGGAAACCATTGGCGCCAGGTGAGCGGAGCGTTCCTAGAGAATTTTTACAGATGGCGTAGAGTGCGGCGTGGACCAGGAGGTCCACGCAACAGCCGGCCGGGAGGCCGGCGCTACAGTTTCATCTCTCGCGGGCCGGCAACGCCAGTGGGAAACTAATAAGAAACAAAAACGCAAGTTCAATAAAACAAAGAACAATTCCATGGCGGGTTTTCCGTTCCCACCCTAGATCACCCCAGCGACGAAGACCTATCCCTTCACCCCAGCGAGCAAAAATCGCTCGCCGGGGACCCCGAGTCGCCGGGGACCCCGATGCCGCAAGATGACCAAAACGCAGATTCTTCGACTTCGCTCAGAAGCGGCGACGGTGGGGCACCCAAAGTTTTTTGAACAAGTGCAGCAAGTTAGCTTCCGCCACGCGGAGACGAGCAAGTTAGCGAAAGTTTCATTTCCCGTGGGTCGGCGAAGCCGGTGGATGACTGATACAAAGCGGGTTTATGAAACACGCTCTAAGCCAGCAAGTAGCTGACCCTTTGTTCGTCCAGGAATTGACGTTGTTCCGGGGCAAGGCTCTGGTCGGAAATGATTTGATCGAGTTCCGCTAGATCGGCTACGTGGATCATTGCACTTCTGCCAAATTTTGTATGGTCGGCAACGATGATCACGCGCTGCGCGCACTCTATCATGGCGCGTATCGATGCAACCACAAGAGGGCTGCTGTCGCTGAGACCCGCTTCGGTGATGCCGCGAATTCCCAGGATGGCGACGTCGGCAGAGACGCTGTGCAGCATTCGTTCGCAGATGGGGCCAAACTGAATGCCGAGGCGTGGATAGAGAAATCCGCCGGTCAATGTAACCTCGGTTTGCCGGCACTCCCAGAAGACCTGAGCAACCAGAATCGAATTGGTGATGATCTGAATGGGGCGGTCGTAGAGGCAGCGCGCCACTTCGACGACCGTGGATCCCCCGCCCAGGATGACGGTTTGTCCATCTTCGATCTGTTCCGCCGCAGCTTTCCCGATGCGCATCTTTTCTTCGTGACAACTCACGGAGAGCTGCCTGAAGTCGAGCGCCTCCTCGCGCGTGTTCGTGGACATCGCCCCGCCACGCACTCTGCGGATATTGCGGCTGTGTTCCAGGTCAATCAGATCGCGGCGAACCGTAGCTCTGGATGCTTTGAGACGCTTGCACAAATCTTCCAGGTCGACGAAGTCCTGCCGCGATAAAACTTCCAGAATGTTACGGTGGCGCTCGATTTGATTCATAGTGGAGTAAGTACCGTTTGACAAACGACAGAAAACGCTGCTCTGTGCAGCAACCATCCTGATTATGCGCCAATTATTCATAATGTTGCAACGCTCTTCGGAAATAATCTATTTCGTTCAAGATTTTCACTCCCGCTCCGGCTCAATGCCGCGATCTGCTGTTGAATCATAGGCAATCACTTATTTACCGGCATTTCCCCTCGATCAACAAATTTATTTGCATTGGACATTGCGAGACTTATACTTCTTTGCAGTTTTTACGTCGATATAAATATGAAACTATGCGGCGCGGTCAACGATGCCCAGGCGATGGCCAGCCGGGAGGACGGCGCTACCTGTTCTTTCAACGACCGGCAACCTTGAGCCAAGCAGGAGATCCACTCTATAACAACGGGTAAAATGCTCTAAGGAACCTCTGATCATGTGATTCTATTGATCCAGCATTCCCTCAGGGGCTAAAGCCCGCGTTGATTTTGCGGCATTTGCGGCAGTCAGGGTTAAAACCCTGACCTACCAGTCGTGCCCTTTCAAAACATCGACCTAATCAGAGGTTCTCTAAGCGGCGCGCTCAGCACATTATGGATATGCAAATTGAATGGAGGAATGGAATGGTTGACGTTCGCCGACAGCGCTCGATCAGATGGTTTGTTATGGTGTTGGCCATTGCCGGAGCCATGAACTTTTCTCCTGCTTGCGCGCAGAAGTCTACACTTCAAGAACAGATCGACCAGCATGAGCAAAAGCTGTCAGCGGCTCGCGCGGCCAAGAGCGGAAGAGAAGAGGCAACGGAGCTGAATGTTTTGGGCTTTCTGTACCGGCAGTCAGGGAAGATGCAAAAAGCGCTGGAGTGCTTGAACGATGCTTTGCCCATTGAACAAAATGAGAACAACCAGGCCGCTCAGGCAATGACGCAGAACATCATGGGCAGGGTGTACACGGACCTTGGCCAGGAAGACAAAGCTCTGGCGCTGTTCAACCAGGCGTTGACGAATTGGCGCGCGCTGGGGATTCGGATGGCCGAAGCCAGCACGCTGAACTATAGGGCCAAGGCTTATGACAACCTGGGTCAGCCGGACGAGGCGCTGAAGGATCTGAACGAGGCGCTGTCGATCTGGCACGATCTGGATAACGGGCAGGGCAAAACGCGGATGATGAGCCCCAGGGATCGGCTGCGCAACCTGAGTCAGCTGAGGGCGCTGAAGGAACTGAATGATGAATTGCCGCCGAACTGGCGCGAAAAAAGCGGCCGCGCCGGCGAGGCGAGCACACTGGACAATTTGGGAAAGACATACTCCGACATGGGCCGGGGAGAAGAGGCGTTCAAATATTTCAACCTGGCGCTGCCGATCTGGCGGGAAGCGGGAGAGCAGAGCGGCGAGGCGCTGACGTTGAACAATATGGGCCGTGCGTACGCGGACCTGGGACAGAAGCAGAATGCCATGGAGGTCTTCAACCAGGCGCTCGCACTCTGGCGAGCGATCGGTAACCGGCAGGGCGAGGCGATGACGCTGAACAACGTGGGCCGGCTATACCGCGACCTGGGGCAGCAGCAGACGGCGCTGGACTATTACAACCAGGCGTTGCCCATCTGGCGCGAAGTGGGCAGCCGCAGCGGTGAGGGAATGGCTCTCAACGATATCGGGAGGGCGTATGCCGACATGGGTAAAGCGCAAAATGCGCTGGAGTATTGCAACCAGGCGTTGCCCATTTGGCGCGAGACCGGAAGCCGGCGCGGCGAAGCGATGACGCTGAACAATATGGGCCGGGATTATTCCGACTTGGGAGAGGCGGACAAGGCGCTGGAGTTCGACAAGCAGGCACTGCCAATTTGGCGCGAGGTGAAGGACCGGCGCGGCGAAGCGCTGGCGCTGATGACCATCGGCTGGGCGTACTGGGCGCAGAAGGAAACGGAGAAGGCGCTGGCGAGCGAACTGGCCGCATTGTCTCTGGCGAAGGCCGCGGGCGATCCGGAGATTGAGGGCGTGATTGAGAGCTCGCTGATGATCGGCTTTCGCGGACAGCAGCGTCCCGAGGAGGCGATCTTCTTCGGAATGGAAGCGGTGAATTGCTATCAGCAGATTCGTAAAAACATTTACGGACTGGATAAGGATTTGCAGACAGGATTTGCGCAATCGAAGTCTGCAACCTATCGCGAATTGGCGGAGTTGCTGGTCGAATCCGACCGGCTCGGCGAAGCTGAACAGGTTCTCGATCTGCTCAAGGAGCAGGAACTGAAGGAAGTGGTGCGCGGAGCGGCCGGCAATCCGGAGGCCAAGGTCGAGCCGCTGAAACTTAACGCTATTCAGCAGAAGGCGCAGAGCGAGCTGACGACGGCAGAGAAAACGGCCGTGGCGTTGACAGACTTGAGCATCGAATATTCCGGATTGCAGGCCAAAGTAACGCGCACACCCGAGGAAGACGCTCGACTGAAGACGCTGGAAGCGAGCATCGAGAAGGAAAATGGAGAGGTTTCAGATTTCTTCAGGAAGACGCTGTATCCGTCACTGGCGCAAAAGGCCGGCGCACAGGATGCGAATGCTTTATTGAGCAAAGAGAAGTCGGAGGTCAGCCGGTTGCAAAATACGCTGGCGGCACTGGGACCGCACGTGATGGGCATACGGCTGCTGCTGGGCGAAGAACATGCGTATGCGATTGTTGTAACGGCGCAGGCGCGCAAGAAGTTCGAGTTGAAGGCAACGCCGGCAGAGTTGCGCAGCAAGGTGTTGCAGGTGCGCAACGATCTGCGCGCGCCCACGTCCGACCCTAAGCCGCATTTGGCGGAGTTATACGCGATGGTCGTGGCTCCATTCGCGGACGAACTGGACGCCCTGCAGCGGCCCACCACTCAAGATGGCCGTGTCCCGATATTGTTATGGTCGCTGGACGGCGTGATGCGCTACGTACCAATGGAAGCGCTGTATGATGGCCATCATTACATGGTCGAGCGCTTCAGCAACGTCCTCTTCACTCCCGAGAGTTACGGGCATATGACCGCATCCTCCAGAGCCAACTCCGCCGGAATGCGCGTGCTGGCAATGGGATTGTCCAAGAGTTATGGCGGCCTGCCGGCGCTGCCCGGCGTGATGCCGGAATTGAATGCCGTAGTCCACGACCCTGCCATGCCTGAATCGCATGGCCCAATGGAAGGCAGGCTGCTACCCAATGAACAGTTCACGCTGGCTGCGTTGAAGGCCGAGCTGGGCGCCGGCAAGAGCTATCCCGTTGTGCATATTGCCAGCCACTTTGTGGTGGAGACGGGCGGCGATGACGAGCCTTACTTGATGCTGGGCGGAGAAGACAACGGAGAGGCTAAAGGATATGCGCTGACACTCTCGAAGATGGAAGATTCCGCAATCAGCTTTCATGGGACGCAACTTCTGACTCTCTCGGCGTGCAGCACAGCAAAGAGCGACGCAGCGAAAGATGGCCTGGAGATGGACAGCCTGGGCATGATAGCCCAGCAGAAAGATGCGGAAGCCGTGCTGGCCACGCTGTGGGATGTGAACGATGCGAGCACAAGCCAGTTAATGAGCGACTTTTATTCGCGCTGGGTGCAACGCCCCGGCGACGGCAAGGCGGAAGCTCTGCGCCAGGCACAGATTGCATTTTTGCACGGATCGACTGTGTCCCTGCATACTGGAGGCGATCGCGGCGCTCTATCCAGGCCGAACTCGGCATCTGCCCCGCATGCTACCGGCTATTCTCATCCGTTTTACTGGGCGCCGTTCGTTCTGATTGGAAATTATCAATAGCCATTCGTGACTAATGTCTAGTGTGGTGAGTCGGAAGTTCATTGAAGAACAACCGCGGATCCTTCGACTCACCACCCCCAGGCTGAAGAGTACACCTGGGGCCCCGTTCGCTCAGGATGACAGCAATTTTAGTGCTGCGTACTTCTGACTCAAGACATCTAGAGCGTGTTTCATTAATTGCTACGATGTTTCGTTTGCATTCCCTCAGGGGCTAAAGCCCGCGTTGATTTTGCATCACTTGCGGCACGACTAAAGTCGTGCCCTGATACAAAGCGGGTTTATGAAACACGCTCTACTATATTTCACCCCAGAGTCGAAGAAGTGCTGCGCGAGAAGAGAGGTGTCCGCCAGTATTTCGCAACTCACTCGGCACTGCGTACGGGACGACCCGTAGTTACCGAACACTACCTTCTCAATCGAAAAGCCGCACTCAAACCGCCTCTCATTCAAAAATCACCAAAAAATTCAAACTCCTGTAACATTCCCAGCAGATAGTTGACTAAAGAAAGTGGTCTGTAAGGAGGATTACAGTGAAAAAGACATTGATTTTGTTTGGGTTGCTGGTTTTTGCCTTGAGTTCCGCCCAGGCGCAGAAATTAACCGGGGCAGGCGCGACCTTCCCTTATCCGATTTATTCCAAGTGGTTTAGCGAGTATAGCGCGGCGCATCCCGGAGTTGAGATCAACTACCAGTCCATCGGTTCCGGCGGCGGAATCCGTCAGATGGTAGCCGGCCTGGTGGATTTTGGCGCGACGGACATGCCGGCAACCGACGAACAACTGGCACCAGCCAAGACGAAACTTACTCACATACCCACCGTGCTGGGCGCAGTTGTGCCCATCTTCAACGTCCCCGGCGTCGACGACATCAAGTTCAGTCCCGACGTATTGGCCGACATCTTCCTGGGCAAGATCGACAACTGGAACAATGCCCGGATTGCCAAAGACAACCCCGGCGTGAAGCTGCCGGCCGACCAGAAGATCACCGTGGTCCACCGCTCCGACGGCAGCGGCACCACTTTTATCTTTACCGACTACCTCAGCAAGGTCAGCTCCGACTGGGCCAAAGGCCCCAGCAAGGGCGCTTCGATCAGCTGGCCAGTGGGCGTGGGCGGCAAAGGCAATGAGAATGTGGCCGGCCAGGTTCGCCAGTTGCCGGGCGCCGTAGGATACGTTGAGTTGATCTACGCTCTGCAAAACAAGATCGCTTTCGGCGAAGTGAAGAACGCCGCCGGCAACTGGGAGAAGGCATCGATCGAGGGTGTTACCGAAGCCGCGGCCAGCGTCAAGCAGATGCCCGATGATTACCGCGTCTCGATCACCAACGCGCCCGGCAAACATGCCTATCCCATCTCCAGCTTTACCTGGATGCTGGTGCCTCTGCAGTCACCCGATGCGGCCAAAGGCAAGGTGCTCAGGGATCTGCTGAACTGGATCATCACCTCCGGCGAGAGCGAAGCCTCGGGTCTCTCCTATGCTCCGCTGCCCAAGAATGTGGCCGCAAAAGTGCTTAAGACGGTTTATTCCTTGAAATAATGCCAGAGCTGCAATTAGGCAAGAGCTATGGTCCGGTAACGATGCCGGACCATAACTTTTTCCTAGGGAACCTCTGATTATGTGTTTGATACGGTCCAACATTCCCTCAGGGGCTAAAGTGTCTGCGTGAGAACTTCACAAAACACTTGATTTTCACAGTTGATTTGGGCGACAACAGTAGTATGTCGCGATTCAAGTTGTACAGTCCGGATCAGGCGTATTTG
>Ga0224558_1000833_pt1 | contig 35317 bp, 30 predicted proteins | sample 714S32024metaG_FD_180682 | JGI IMG/M metagenome (GOLD analysis project Ga0224558, IMG submission 180682) | Peat soil microbial communities from Stordalen Mire, Sweden - 717 S3 20-24 | ecosystem: Environmental > Terrestrial > Soil > Wetlands > Peat | place: Sweden: Norrbotten County, Stordalen... | reverse complement strand
CAATCGAACTGGTGGCGTTCTCGATGCTCGGACCGCAGAGGGCGGCGCTCGACCCCCGCTCGTTTACGATTGCGACCTTCGCGCTCTGCGGTTTCGCCAATCTAAGCTCGATTGGAATCCAGTTGGGCGGCATCGGAGCGCTCGCTCCCAACAAGCGCGGCGAGTTGGCGCGTCTGGGAATTCGCGCCATGCTGGCCGGAACCATGGCCAACCTGATGTCGGCTTCGATTGCCGGCATGCTTTTGTGAGGGAGCTTTCAACGATGTGGGCCAACTGGCGGGGAAGAATTCGGAAATTTGTGGGGGGTACCCCCCCTCCCCCCTAAAATGAGTTAAGTCGATGATAGCAAGGTAGTTACATGTAACGTATTACAAAGATGGGACTTAGCGCTTGATTTTTCTGTTTGGCGTGCACTTGCGAGGGTGCTGACCGGGGCCATATGTTGTCAAATAGCGGTGAAAAGTTTGCGGCCGGAAATGCGTTCGTCTCTGGAGACTGGCGCAGTTCTCGATGGTGCACTGTCGAGGTATGTTCGCACCGATTGGTGAGCAAGTCTGTGATGGCTCGTACATCGCGTTTGTGATGAAAAAAGGTCGACGGGCCCGCCCAAGCAGAGCTTGGACGGGGCACCCTCGTGGGTTCAAACGACTGCGCTAGTCCGGGCCACCCGCCAGCCTGCTAAAGGGGCCACGCTCAACGATGAAGGTTGCTCTCGCCCCATTCATTTGTATACTAGAACTCGCAGTCTGCAGTCCCGTTCAACGCAACCAGATCGAACAAAACCGGAGCGTCCCGATGGCCAAATTTCTTCTTGCCCTTGTCATCTTTTCCGCGCTGACCCTCTGGGCCGCCGACAATATCACGCCGCTTAACGTCAAGGAGGGTCTCTGGGAAATGACTGTGACTCATTCCATGAGCGGCATGCCAGCCATGCCGGACATCCCTCCCGACGTTCTTGCCAAGATGCCTCCGGAGCAGCGCGCCCGCATGGAAGCGATGATGAAGGGCGGGCCGAGCACCGACGTCCGCAAAGAATGCATCACGAAAGAGAAAATTGAAAAGAACTCTGCCTTCAGCAACAACCGCGGGGATTGTACCCGCACCGTCGTGAATTCCACGGGCAGCAAGCTGGAAGTGAAAATTCACTGTGAAGAAAAGCAGGCTTCGACCGATGGAACGCTGGTGCTGGAGACTGCCGGTTCCGATCACGTCAAGGGGACGATGCAGTCTGCCACCAACGCCAACGGCCATACCATGAATATGAACTTCACCTTCAGCTCCAAATACCTGGGCCCAGCCTGCGGAGACGTCAAGTAGAGCGACAACAGGCCAGCTAGCGCAAGCTGAAGCGCTGCGTGAGAGCTGGGTCGTCCCTCTGGGACTTAGTTCATTCTTCCCACTTTTCCCAGCGCTGAAGCGCTGGGCTAAGTTAGTTCGTCCCTCTGGGACTTAGTTCATTCTCCCCACTTTTCCCCGCGCTGAAGCGCTGGGCTAAGTTGGTTCGCCCCTCCGGGGCTGGATGCGCTTGAGCTAAGCCGCGCGTGTTCCGATCCGCCTCCGACGAAGTGGACAATCTCCAGCTGGTCTCCCTCGTGCAGTGGCGTCTGCGGCCATTGGTCGCGGGGCACGATCTCGCGGTTCAGTTCGATCGCCAGCCGGTCGGGCTTCATGCCGAGCCCCTCGACGAGCGCGCCCAGGGTTTCGGCGGAGGAGCTTTGGTTCTCGCCATTGATCGTCAGATTCATTGGATCCATTGTCGCATCCCTGCGGTTCTTCGATCCGGCGCCAGCCGCGCACAGCCCCTAAAGGGGTACTAATTTCGGGGAGCTTTTGGCATCGCTAAAGCGATGCCCTGATACGGAACACTTCTAGCTTTTGGCATCGCCGAAACGACGCCCTGATACGGAACTAGATGGCGGCGCGCAGCTGGAACTTGCGGGTGGCAGTGCGTCCGTCGAAATTCGCTTGCACGAGCACGGAGGAATCAGCGAGCGACTTTTCATCCACGTGAACGCTCATCTCGGCGTTGCCCTCAGCGTCGGTGAGAACCTGCGCGTAGTAGGGCGCGGAGTCTGGCCGGGCGAGGCGGAGTGTCAACCGAGCGCCTTCGACCGTAGCGCCACCGTCGGTAACTCGAATCTGCATCGTCAGAGAGCCGCTCGAATGCACGGACCTGGCGTTAATCCACTCGAGGTCAAGCTCTTTCACCGCCGCCAGCGTTTCCGGTGTCTCCCGCTTGTCGAAGATGGAATCGACTTTGCCATCGCGGATGGCGTCGAGCACCTCGCGATGCAGTTCGCGCAGCATTTTCTCTTTATCCGGATCGTTGTTCGAAGATACGTTTGGAGATATATTCGGAGAGTCGTCCTGAGATCTGATTTTGCCTTCCGCCGCGCCCGAGCCATAGGGAACGGCGCGCTTCCCGATGCAGCGGCCCCGAACGAAGACTTGCGTCTGCAGCAACTGCTCGGCTTCGCGCGCTTCGCTCTGCACGTGGTAGATCGTGTCTTCGTGACGAATGTCCGTATTAAACCCAAAGATCATGGGGTGCACGCTCTCCCTGGTTCCTGTCGTTTTCGTGTCAAGAGACAGGTTCCGCTGGATAAACTGTTAAAAAACGGTTACTTAGCTTGACACTTCCGCCCCTGAAAACTAATCTAGAACGTTTACTATTGCGCTTGACGGAAATTATATATAGCTCCTCCTATGCCGGACAATTATTTCGCTCGCTACCTCCCCCTCCTCATGCACTTCGGCATCGCCACGGCGCTTGCGAGCGCGATTGTGATCCTTTCCCAGTTGGTTGGCCGACACAAGCCGGGTCTGGCCAAGATGTCCCCCTATGAGTGCGGGGTCGAGCCCGTCGGCGATGCGCGGAGACGATTTTCCGTCAAGTTTTACCTGGTTGCCATGCTTTTTATATTGTTCGACGTGGAGGCCGTTTTCCTCTACCCCTGGGCGGTCATCCTGCGCGAACTAAAGATGTTTGGTTTCTGGGAGATGATGGTGTACATCGCGATCATACTGGTTGGCCTCTTCTATGTGTTAAAAAAGGGCGTTATCGACTGGGGGCCCGCGGCCGCCAAGCGGGGAGATATCTGATGCCCCTGGCTCCCCCCATCACCAATATCGAGGAGTTAAAGTCGCATCCCGCCTTGGGCCGCCTGGTGGCATGGAACGCCTCTGTGGTGCAGGCGGCGAAGTTCGATCGCGAAGAGCTTACGATCTGGGTCGAGAAGGACGCAATCCGGGAGGCTTGCGCCATTTTACGCGACTCGGCAGATTGCCCATTCAATTATTTATGCGACCTTACCTGCGTGGACTGGTATCCCTCAGAGCCGCGGTTTGAGGTGGTTTATCATCTGCTTTCGATTGCGACGAAAGAGCGGGTGCGTTTGAAAGCCCGCCTTGACGGTTCCAGTCCGGCGATCGAATCGGTGACTTCGGTTTGGCCCTCGGCCAATTTCTATGAGCGGGAAGTGTTCGACCTGTTTGGCGTGCGCTTCACCGGACATCCCAACCTGAAACGCATCATGATGCCCGATGACTGGGAAGGCCATCCTCTGCGGAAGGACTACCCCGTGGAGGGATACCGTTAGGCATGCCGCAATTGCCCGCTACCGTCGCTGAACCCGGCCAGGAAGGCACTCTGATCCTGAACATGGGGCCGCAACACCCCTCGACGCATGGGGTTCTGCGGTTGGTGGTGGAGATTGAGGGGGAGACGATCGTGCGGCTTCGGCCGGAGATCGGCTACCTGCACACGGGCATCGAGAAAACCTGCGAAGCCAAGTTCTACCAGCAAGTCGTGCCGCTAACGGATCGCATCGATTACCTCTGCCCCATGACCAACAATCTCGCTTACTGCCTGGCAGTGGAGAGGCTGTTGGGACTGGAAATTCCGCCGAAAGCGCAGTGGATGCGGGTTCTGATGAATGAGTTGACCCGCATCAATTCGCACCTGGTCTGGCTGGGATCGTCCGCCATGGACCTGGGCGCGATGACGGTCTTTCTCTATTGCTTCCGCGAGCGCGAGGACGTTCTGCGCTTTTATGAGATGGTCAGCGGACAGCGGATGATGTCGTCGTATTTCCGCATTGGCGGGTTGGCGCTGGAGCCGCCGCTCGGATTCTTCGAGAAGGTCAAGAAGTTCGCCGACCGCTTTCCCGGGAACGTGGATGAATATGAGGGCTTACTGACCGGAAATCCGATTTTCACGAGACGCACCAAAGGCATCGCCTACCTGAGCGCGGAAGATGCGATTGCTCTGGGCGCAGGCGGTCCAACGTTGCGCGCCAGCGGGGTCGACATTGACCTCCGCCGCGATGCTCCTTACACCGGCTACGAGAACTTCAAATTCAAGGTGCCGGTCCGCACCGAAGGGGACGTGTTCGCGCGATACATTTGCCGCGTCGAGGAGTTGCGGGAATCGATTGCCATGGTGCAGCAGGCGCTGGCGGGAATGCCGGAAGGACCCATAAAGGCCGACGCGCCCAAGATCGTGCTGCCCGATCGGGAAAAAATGAAGACGCAGATGGAAGCCCTTATCTACCACTTCAAGATCATCACCGAGGGCTTCGGGGTTCCGGCGGGCGAAGTTTACCAGGCGGTCGAATCGCCGCGCGGCGAGATGGGATACTACGTCGTCAGCGACGGCACGGCCAAGCCGTATCGCGTGCACATGCGCGGACCCTCCTTCGCGAATCTGCAGGCGCTCGCGAAAATGTGCGAAGGGCAGCTGATTGCCGACGTGGTCGCGGCCATTGGGTCCATCGACGTCATATTGGGTGATGTGGACCGGTAGAGAAGTTGGAATTTTGTAATTTGGTAATTTAGTAATTTTGCAATCTAGAAACGAGCGGGATTTGGTTTTCAAATTACCAAATTACCCGATTACAAAATTACAAAATCGTTCAGCTTATGAAATTTTCGGAAGAATTCGAAGCTCGCTTCACCGAGATGCTTTCGCACTATCCGACGCGGCGGTCGGTGCTGGTGCCGACGTTGCTCTATGCCCAGGATGAGACCGGTGCGTTGACTGACGAGGTGATCGTGGAACTGGCGCGGCGGCTGGAACTCACCGAACTCGAAGTCCGCAACGTGATCAGTTACTACTCCATGCTGACCACCAAACCGCGCGGGAAGTACAACGTGCAGGTGTGCACCAATATCGCGTGCATGCTCCGCGGTGGCGAAGAACTGCTTGACCACTGCAAGAAGAAGCTAGGTATAGGCCACAAGGGCACGACACAAGACGGCTTGTTCTCGCTGGAAGAAGTGGAATGTATTGGCGCGTGCAGCTGGGCTCCGGCAGCACAGGTAAATTACGATTTTCATGAAAACCTGACGAACGCGAAGATGGACGAACTGCTGGACGAATATAAGAAGAAGGGAACGCAGTAGGGATTTTGTAATTTGGTAATCGGGTAATTTTGTAATCTAAAATCGCCCGGGTTTAGGTTTCAAATTACCAAATTACCCGATTACAAAATTGCAAAATGGCTTCTCTCGTTTCCCATCCCGACGAGGTACGCGTTATCTCGAAGCGCTTTGGCCAGGGCGCTACGGATATCGATCGCTATCTCCAACTGGACGGCTACAAAGCCGTGCAAAAGGCGCTAGCCATGCAACCGGACGCCATCATCAATGAGGTGAAGAACTCCGGACTGCGCGGACGAGGCGGCGCCGGATTCAGTGCGGGAATGAAGTGGTCGTTTGTCCCGAAGCAATCGGCCAAGCCGAAATATGTGCTCTGCAACGGGGACGAGAGCGAGCCCGGGACCTGCAAGGATCGCCTGATTTTCGAACACGATCCGCACTCGATCATTGAAGGTGTAATGATCGCCTCGTTTGCTGTCGGCGCTCATACAGGGTACATCTATATTCGCGGCGAGTATCGCTACCTGTCGGTGATCATGCAGAAGGCGATCAAGGACGCGTACGCGAAGGGATTCCTGGGCAAGAACATTTTTGGCAGCGGATACGATCTGGATATTCACTGGCACGGTGGAGCGGGAGCGTACGAAGTTGGCGAAGAATCGGCGCTGATGGAGTCGCTCGAAGGCAAGCGCGGCATTCCCCGCATTCGACCGCCTTTCCCGGCCGTGGTTGGACTGTGGGGCGGTCCAACGGTCATTAATAATGCGGAGACTTTGGCGGCTGTGCCGCACATTATTCTGGGGGGCGCGGATTGGTACGCGAAACTGGGCACGCCGAGGAATGGCGGAACGCGGCTGTTCTGCCTGGCCGGACATCTCAACAAGCCGGGCGTCTATGAACTTCCGATGGGCTACAACCTCAAGAAGATGATCTATGAGGTGGGCGGCGGAATTCCCAACGGGCGCAGTTTGAAAGCCGTGGTTCCGGGCGGATCGTCAACGCCGGTGCTGCTGGCGGAGGAAATCGATGTCGCCATGGATTTCGACTCGGTCGCCAAGGCGGGTTCGATGCTTGGATCGGGCGGGGTTACGGTGCTCGACGATTCGACCTGCATCGTGAAGTTCGCGCTGCGCACCATCAAGTTTTATCAGCATGAAAGCTGCGGCTGGTGCATTCCTTGCCGCGAGGGCACCGACTGGCTGAAGAAGACGCTGACGCGGTTCCATGCCGGCGCCGGGCTGAAAAAGGATATCGACAATATTTACTACTTGGCCGAGAACATGCTGGGGAAGACTTTCTGTCCGCTCGGAGACGCGGCGGCAATGCCCACCATGGCATTCGTCAAGAAGTTCAGAAAAGAGTTTGAAGACCATTTGGATGGCAAACCGTGCCCGTTTGAGAAAGCGGGTGCAGCCGAGCCGGTGTTGGCGTAGAGAGATTTTGTAATTTGGTAATCGGGTAATTTTGTAATTTGTGAACCTGATGCCTTCGCAGTAAGAAGAGCTTCGAGATCGGACCAAGAAGTTTGCGGTTCGGATCGTGCGAGTTTATCGGGCGCTACCGTTCAAGACAGACGCACAAGTCTTGGGCAAACAACTGATCCGGTCTGGTACAGGAGTCGCCGCGAACTACCGAGCGGCTTGCCGGTCCAGATCGAAGGCCGAGTGGGTTGCGAAGATTGGCATCGTAGTCGAAGAGGCGGACGAGGCCGTGTTTTGGCTGGAAATGCTGTCGGACTGTGACATCGTTTCGCGAAAAAAATTGGAAGCGCTGATGGCGGAGGCGCACGAATTGAGCGCGATTTTCACAGCGTCGCAATTTACGGCGCGTAGGAATCGATAGAAGTTAAATTACAAGATTACCAAATTACAAAATTACCAAATCTCGAATGGCTGACGTCACACTCACTGTCGATGGCAAGAAGATCACGGCCGCCGCTGGCTCGCTGCTGATCGAAGCCTGCAAGAGCGCCGGCATTGAAGTTCCCTCTTTTTGCTACTATCCCGGGCTCTCGTTGCAGGGCGCCTGCCGCATGTGTGTCGTGAAGGTCGAGAAGATGCCCAAGCTTCAAACCGCCTGCACCACGGGCGTGACCGAGGGCATGATTGTTTCGACCGACAGCGATGAGGTGCGTCAGGCCCGCAAGGCGATGGTTGAGTTGCTGCTGGGCAACCATCCGCTGGATTGCCCGGTGTGCGACGCGGGCGGCGAATGCGAACTGCAGGACATGGCGTTCTCCTATGGCGCCTCCGAATCGAAGTACACAGAGGCCAAGAACCACCGCGAAGAGCAGCAGTGGTCCCCGGTGGTGTATTTCGACCGTCCGCGCTGCATACTGTGCTACCGCTGCGTGCGCATCTGCGGCGAGGGCATGGACGTCTGGGCGCTGGGGGTGCAGAACCGCGGCGTGAGTTCAATCATCGCGCCCAACCAAGGCGGTAGCCTTGACTGCGAAGAATGCGGCATGTGCATCGACATCTGCCCGGTTGGTGCGCTCACCTCTGGCGCTTACCGCTACAAGACGCGGCCGTGGGAGATGAACCACGTGGGCACAATCTGCACTCACTGCGGGGACGGATGCAAGACCACGCTGGGTGTGCGCCGCTGCGACACCGGCATGGAGATCGTGCGCGGCGACAATCGCGACAAGAGCGGGATCAATAACGACTTCCTCTGCATCAAGGGCCGCTACGCTTTCGACTTTGCGCATCACAAAGAACGCCTCACGCAGCCGCTCGTTCGCAAGAACGGCAAGCTGACCCCTGCGACCTGGGAAGAAGCCTTTGAACTGATCGGCAAACGGTTTCGGGAGGTTCGCGACGAAGTTAAGAATGAAGGCGGCGGGAGCGCGATCGGCGTGATCGGGTCGAATCGCACCACCAATGAAGAAAATTATCTTCTGTCAAAATTCGCCCGCGTCGTGCTCAACACGAATAACGTCGACCATCATCGGACGGCAGACTATCCTGCCCTCGCGGCGGCGCTTCACGGCAAGCCCGGAAAAACGGCCTCCATGCGCGACGTGTTGAACGCGTCAGCCATTCTCGTGATCGGCAACGACCCCACGAATCAGCATCCGCTGCTGGCATGGCAGATCCGGACTAACGTCCGGTTACGCCGGGCCCGGCTTTATGTGGTCAACTCCGTGCCCATCAAGTTGCGCCGGCAGGCGGCGGGATTCGCATTGGTACCGGCGGGCGCGGAAGCGAAGGCAGTCGCATTTCTCGCCGGCGACGATTCTGTGCTTGATGCGCTTGTCGTGTCGTCGTCGGAATCCCAGGCCGCCGACGGCATGACGCGCGACGCCTGGATCTCGCTGCGAGAGAAAATCCGCGCCGAACAGAACATGGTCATCGCCTTCGGTTCTGAACTGCGCGGCCATGACATCGAAAAGCTGGTGAGTTTTGCCGCAACTTTGACTGGAGCGAAGCTGATCTGCCTGGGCGATTACGCGAATTCCCGCGGGGCCAGCGAAATGGGGCTTTATCCGGATCTTCTGCCGGGATACGAGCCTGCCACCAGTGCAGGCAAGTTCCAGCCGGAATGGGGCAAGCTGCCAACCGAAAAAGGGCTGAGCCTGCCGGAGATGGCGGAAGCGGCGAAGGCCGGCAAACTGAAAGCGCTTTACGTGGTGGGATCGAATCCGATCGGCCGGTTGAGTCTTGATCCCTTTGTGTTCTCGAAGAGTTTTGTGGTGGTTCAGGACATGTTCCTGACCGAAACCGCGGCCATCGCCGACGTGGTTTTGCCGGTAGCGAACGCGTACGAGAAAACGGGAACGTATACGAACACCTGCGGCGATCTGCAACTGGTGAAAAAGGCGGGCGAAGTCACGAACACAAAGCCGGACTTCGAGATGATCGTTCGCATCGCCGACGCCATGGGCAGCGATGTGAGCGGTCTGGTGCCGTTCGGGAGCGGAACGCACTCCGACATGGGCCAGACCCGCGGCGCGCAATCGGGCGAGGCGGATCAGCACGCGGTGTGGCTCGAGGCGCACAACCTCGAACCGAAAATGACGCCCTTCGATCCCATGGCGATTCTCGACGAGATCCAGCGCTTGGTTGCCGGGTACGATATTTCGCGGGTGAATCTGCTGGCGGGCAACGATCAGCATCTCGAGATTGCCGAAAGCGGCGCGAGCCTGGTTCAGAAGCCGGAACTGATCGTCCCGGCCAACGATGATCTGTTCAGCTCGGGCACGCTGGGAAAGTATTCCAAGACTTTGAACTCGGTTTTCGAAAACAAATCCGCAGGCGCAGAAGTTACTGCGGACTAGGTACGACATAGCTGTCCGGTAGATGAAAACACGCGGGCTAGAATGCCCGCGTGACATAAGAACACGAAAGAAATTTCGTTGAGCATAACGACCTTCATCATCATTTCGCTCATCAAGTCGGTTGTCGTGGTGGGTCTTCTGCTGTTCGGAGTGGCCTACAGCGTCTGGTTGGAGCGCAAGGTGGCGGGGCACATTCAGAACCGCTGGGGCCCGACGCGGGTTGGACCTTTCGGCCTGCTGCAACCGATTGCCGACGGCGTCAAGAACATCCTCAAAGAAGACCTGACGCAGCCCCATGTCTACAAGCCGCTTTACATTGCGGCGCCCATCATCTCACTGGTCTTTGCCATCACGTCCATTTCGGTAATCCCCTTCGGCAACTGGGTGAACGTAGGTCCGTGGGGCACCTTTCTGCAGATTACCGACTTGAATATCGGGCTGCTGGTGGTTCTCGGCATTACGTCGATGGGCGTGTACGGTATCGCACTGGCGGGATGGTCGTCGAACAACAAGTACTCGCTGCTCGGCGGACTGCGCGCCAGCGCCCAGATGGTGAGCTATGAAGTTTCGCTTGGCCTGGCGCTGGTGGGAGTGGTGATCATGTCGGGAAGCCTCAGTTTGCGCGACATAGTGGATTTTCAGGGCGGCGTCTTTTGGGGCTTCATTCCGCGCTGGAACATTTTTCACGGGCAGACACTGGGGTTTTTCATCTATCTGATTTCCGCATATGCGGAGACGAACCGAGGGCCGTTCGATCTGCCGGAAGCCGAGTCGGAACTGGTGGCGGGATACCACACCGAGTACAGCTCGATGAAATTCGCGATGTTCTTCATGGCCGAGTACGCCAACATGCTGACGGTCGCATGCCTGGCCACGATAATGTTCCTGGGCGGATGGCACGGGCCGATCTTTGGTCCACCCATCCTGCAAGCGGTGATGCCGGTGTTCTGGTTCTGTCTGAAGGCTTTCTTTTTCATGTTTCTGTATGTCTGGGTGCGCTGGACCTTACCGCGCCTTCGCTATGACCAGCTCATGGCGTTCGGGTGGAAGGTTCTGCTGCCCCTGGCGGTTGCGAACATTGTATATACCGCGCTGGTTGTGGCGTGGAGAGCTTAGAAGCAGTACCCAGTTGCCAGTAGCCAGTACCCAGTTTTGATCTTGGGGTACTGAGAGCTGATAGCTGATAGCTGAGAACTAGCACCAATGTTTCATCTAATTCTATTTCTATTCTTCGGAGCGATCTGCGTGGCGGGGGCCGTCAACCTGCTGGTGCAGAGCCATCCCATCAACAGTGCGCTTTCGTTGATCGCGGTGATGGCCTCGCTCGCTGCTGAGTATCTTCTGTTAGGCGCGGAATTTGTGGCCGCAGTCCAAGTGATTGTCTACGCCGGCGCCATCATGGTGTTGTTTGTGATCACCATCATGCTTTTGAATGCCGGCAAAGAAGAGCGCAGCAAAGGCAGCCGGGTCGCGATCCTGCTCGGCGTTCCCGGAGTGCTGATCGGCGGAGTGCTTGTCGCCTGGACGCTTCTCTATCGGTCCAACATGCAGGCGACGGTCCCCATCGGTGCGTTAAAAGGCGATCCAGGCGATATTGCCCGGCTTCTCTTCCACGATTTTCTGCTGCCCTTTGAAGTCACGTCGGTGCTGATCCTGATCGCCATCATGGGCGCGGTCGTGCTCGCCAGCCGGCCCGAAGCCGTGGCCCGCGGCGCGAGAAAGGACGGGTGATGATCCCTCTTTCTTACTATCTGCTGTTGAGCGGAATTCTGTTCGTGTGTGGTGTGCTCGGCTTCCTGATCAAGCGCAATATCATCACGATTTTCATGTCGATCGAGCTGATGCTGAACGGCGTGAACCTTTCGTTCGTGGCCTTCGCCGCGCACTGGCAAGCGCTCAGCGGGCAGGTCTTCGTCTTCTTCGTGATGGTGGTGGCTGCCGCTGAAGCTGCGGTGGGCCTGGCGATCATCATTGCCGTCTATCGCACGCGTGAAACTTTGAATGTGGACCGGGTGAACCTGCTCAAGTTATGACGCCGAATCCCTATCTCTGGCTCGTCCCGATTCTTCCCCTGGCAGGGGCGGCGATTAACGGCTTCTTTGGCCGGCGGTCGTCGAAGAAAGCGATTTCGATTATCGCGCTGGGCTTCTGCGGCGCCGCCTTCGCCCTGGCGCTGTTTCTGGCCGCGGGCTTTTCTTCGGCTTCGGCTCCCTACTATTTCAACCTCGCACACTGGCTCCGCTCGGGAAGCTTTCAAGTTGACTTCAGTTTCTATCTCGACCAGTTATCGCTTGTCATGCTGCTCGTGGTCACCGGCGTCGGCTTCCTCATTCACATCTACTCGGTCGGCTATATGTGGGACGACGACGGGTACTACCGCTTCATGTCGTACATGAACCTGTTCATGTTCTTCATGCTGACGCTGGTGCTGGCGAAGAACTACCTGGTCATGTTCATCGGCTGGGAGGGAGTGGGCCTGGCGTCGTACCTGCTGATCGGCTTCTGGTTCACAAAGGACTCGGCTGCGGCGGCCGGCAAGAAAGCATTCATTGTTAACCGCATTGGCGACTTTGGATTCCTGATTGCGCTTTTTCTGATGATCAAGCACTTTGGATCGCTTGACTTCACGCGCGTCTTTGCGGCGGTGCAGACGCTGCCGACGGAGACTGCGGGCGCCGGGCTGCTCACGGCGATCGGTTTGCTGTTGATGGTCGGCGCGGCTGGCAAGTCGGCGCAGATCCCCCTCTATGTCTGGTTGCCGGACGCCATGGAAGGCCCCACTCCGGTCTCCGCGCTGATCCATGCGGCAACCATGGTGACGGCGGGCGTTTATATGGTGGCGCGCTCGTCCGCTATTTTCGAGGGCGCGCCCATGGCGATGATGGTGGTTGCCATCATTGGAACGCTCACCGCTTTGTTCGCGGCGACCATCGGCATAGCCCAGACCGACATCAAGAAAGTGCTGGCCTACTCCACCGTCTCGCAGCTCGGCTATATGTTCATGGCCTGTGGCGTGGGAGCGTTTTCAGCGGGCATCTTCCACCTGATGACGCACGCGTTCTTCAAGGGCCTGTTGTTCCTCGCGGCAGGTTCGGTAATTCACGGCATCGGCGGCGAACAGGACATGCGAAAGATGGGCGGGCTGCGGCAGTACATGCCCTGGACCTTCTTGACCATGACCATCGCGACATTTGCGATCGCTGGCTTCCCGCCCTTTGCCGGGTTTTTCTCCAAAGACGAGATCCTGTGGAAAGCTTATTCGAGTGAGTACGGAAGTTGGGTGTTCTGGCTGACCGGCGTCATCACCGCGTTTATCACTTCGTTCTACATGTTCCGGCTGTGGTTCCTGACATTTTTCGGTGATTACCGCGGCACTGCGGCGCAAGGCGATGCGCATGGGCACGACGACCACAGTCATGGCCACGGCCACGGAGGGCCCCACGAAAGCCCGTGGGTGATGCTGGGCCCGCTGGTCGTACTGGCGTTCCTGTCACTGGTTGGGGGATGGATCGGCATCGGTGGCCGTTTCGAACACTTCCTCGCTCCGGTTTTTCAGAGCGGAGCCGCCGCGGAACTGGCGCACGAAACCAGCGGTGAAGCTGCCGGCACAGGAACTGAAACACTCCTCATGCTGATTTCCGTCGGTGCGGCTTTTCTTGGACTTTTCCTCGCCTGGACCCTCTATTTCCGCCGACCGCAGCTGCCCGCGCGCATCGCCACCGGCCTCGGCGGGCTTTACCAGGCGGTCGCCCACAAGTACTACATCGACGAGCTTTACAACGTCCTTTTCGTCAAGCCGCTGATCGACGGCTCGACCGAAATTCTCTGGCATGGCGTCGACCAGAACGTGATCGATGCCACGGTGAACAACTCAGCCAGCGCTGCGCGTCACATATCTGACAACGCCCGCCACATGCAATCCGGCAATCTGCGGTCGTACGCCGGCTGGGTGGCCGCTGGAGGGGCAGTGGTGATCGCTTACATGATCTGGATGGGAGTGTGGGTCCGATGAATGTGGAAACCCTCAGTCCATTCATTCTTTCGCTGGTGACCTTCATCCCTGCCGGGGGCGGGCTGCTGATTCTGCTGATCCCGCGCCGCGATCGTGACATCAAGCTATTTGCCCTCGTGATCTCCCTGCTGGCATTTGTAGCCTCTCTGCATTTGCCGGTACACCTGCATCGCGAGATCGGCGCTTTCAAGTTCGAGATCGACAAAGTCTGGATCACGACGCCCAACATTCATTACCACATGGGCATTGACGGAATTTCCGTCTGGCTGGTGGTACTGACCACGTTCCTCACGCCCCTGTGCGTGCTGATTTCCTGGACTTCGATTCACGAGAGGGTGAAGGAATTCTTCATCCTGCTGCTGATCCTGGAGACGGCTCTGATCGGCGTTTTCACTTCGCTCGACTTGTTCCTGTTCTACTTCTTCTGGGAAGCGACGCTGATTCCGATGGCGCTGCTGATCGGCATGTACGGCCACGGACGCAAGGTCTACGCCGCAGTGAAGTTTTTCCTGTTCACCATGATCGGCTCGATGTTCATGCTGGCGGCGATTATCTGGCTGTATGCGAAGACCGGCAGCTTCGATTTTGTCGTCATTCAGAACGCAATTCGCAGCGGCATCGTGCCCGGTTTTGAAACCGCGTCGCTTTGGCTTTTCCTCGGCTTTTTCATCGCCTTTGCGGTAAAAGTCCCAATTTTCCCGCTGCACACCTGGCTGCCCGACGCGCACGTGGAAGCGCCTACCGCAGGATCGGTGTTGCTGGCCGGCGTGCTGCTGAAGATGGGCACCTACGGCCTGCTGCGCTTCGATGTTGGCCTTTTTCCCGCACAGGCGCACCGCAACGCCCCCTGGGTCATGGTGCTGGCGCTGATCGGCATCATTTACGGCGCGCTGGTCTCGCTGGTACAGCCGAACATGAAAAAGCTGATCGCGTATTCTTCGATCAGCCACCTCGGATTCGTCGTCCTCGGAATCTTCAGTTTCACGACGGCCGGCCTGAACGGAGCCGTCTTCGTCATGCTGGCGCACGGAGTCGCTACCGGCGGACTCTTCATGCTGGCGGGCCTCCTCTACGAACGCCGGCATACGTACGAGATCGCCGATTTTGGCGGCTTGGCGACTCCCATGCCCAAGTACGCCACCTTCTTTCTGGTCACGGTGCTGGCTTCAGTCGGACTGCCGCTGCTGAACGGTTTCATTGGCGAGTTCCTGGTGCTGAGCGGCGCATTCCAGGCGCGGCCTATTTATGGAATCCTGGCCGCGACCGGCGTGATCTGGAGCGCCTGCTACCTGCTGTGGATGTATCAGCGCGTTTTTTTCGGCAAGGTGAAGCACGAAGTGAATAGCACGCTGACCGACCTAAACCTGCGTGAGAAGGCAGCACTTGCTCCGATTGCGATTGCCGCCCTGGTGATGGGTGTTGCGCCGCTGGTGTGGCTCAGCGCGATTGACCCGGCGGTGCAAGCGGCTCTCGCCCCCTTCACCCAATTGGCCAGCAGGATGGTGGGCCAATGATAATGATCACGGCTTTCGCGCATTCATTGCCCGGCCTGTTGGCGCAGTTGCAGGCCTCCGTGCCGCCGCCGGGCGCCGACTACATGCGCATCCTGCCGGAGCTGGTGCTCTCGATCTTTGGCATGCTGGTAATGGTCGTCGACCCGCTGCTCGACGAAGAAAGCAGTCACCAGGCGCTCGGCACAATCGCGCTGATCGGCACTCTTGCCGCGCTGGCGTCGACGTTCTGGATGGCGCAATACCCCGGAACTGCTTTCTGGAACATGGTTCGGGTGGAAGGCTTCAGCGTCTACTTTCACTTCCTGGTCATCGCGATTGCGGCGGTGGTCATCCTCAGTTCTTATGAATATTTGGCGGTGCAGCGCATCCGCGCCGGGGAGTACTACGGGCTAATCCTGTTCGGCACGGTTGGCATGTGCTTGATGTCATCGGCGATCGAACTTGTACTTATTTTTATTGCTTTGGAAATCTCGTCGATCTCGACCTACGTGCTGGCCGGCTTTCGGCGGCGCGATGCCTCGAGCAGCGAATCGTCGCTGAAGTACTTTCTGCTGGGATCGTTCGCCACGGCGTTCTTCCTCTACGGCGTGGCGCTCATGTTCGGCGCGACCGGTTCTACCAACATTGACGCGATCAGCCAGGTGCTGCGCTCCGGCAATGTGCCGGTTCTGGCCTATGTTGCGACGGCGCTCATGTTCGTGGGCTTGGGCTTCAAGGTTGCCTCTGCACCCTTCCATGTATGGACTCCCGACGTCTACGAGGGGGCCCCGGCTCCGGTCGTCGGCCTGATGTCGACCGGCCCGAAAGCGGCGGCGTTCGCGGTTTTGCTGCGGGTCATGTTCGAAGCGAACGCACCGGGACGCTTCTGGCTGATCTGGGTGTCGGCCGCGCTTTCCATGACGCTGGGAAATCTGTGCGCCTTGGTGCAGGACAACGTCAAGCGCCTGCTCGCCTATTCTTCGATCGCCCACGCCGGGTATCTGCTGGTCGCGTTTGCGGCGCAACCTGCGCTGGGCGCGTCCGCGGCGATGTTCTACACCGCCGCCTATGCTGCGATGAACGTCGGAGCGTTTGCCGTCGTCAGCCACTTCGCGAACGCGGGCGAAAAGTATGTCACGCTCGAAGATTACGCGGGCCTCGGCAGGAGGTCCCCCGTGCTGGCCGCGACTTTCACATTCTTCCTGATGTCTTTGATCGGCATTCCGATTACGGGCGGCTTCTTCGCCAAGTTCTACGTATTAAGTGCCGCGCTGAAGTCAAATCTCGTTGGCTTGGCGATCATTCTGGTGCTGAATAGCGCCGTGGGCGCCTATTATTACCTGCGTATTATCGTGATGATGTACATGCGTGAGCCACGGGGCGAAGTTCCCGTCACTCCCGTGCCCGCGGCGGCAGGGCTTGCCATTGCGGTTTGCGTGCTGCTTACGCTTTACCTCGGAGTCCTGCCGGGACGCGTGCTCGACTACGCTTCCCAATCCGCCCGCCAACTCGTAAGCGATACGGTGGCCCCGACGGCAGCGTCAGGTTTTCCGGCGACAGAACCCTAGTTTTCGTCTTCCAACGAGAGAACGAGAACACTGGTGCGAGCCAGCCTGGAGGCTTTAGCAAACGCAACCACTATAATCTGTAAATTTGCGTAAACTCCGCACGTGGCTTGGGTTCTGGCTTCAGTAGTGAGTGCGAACAACGTTGCAATCTAGCTGCTGCGGCGATTGACAATCGCCGTCCGAGTCGTCATTATTAGGTACACAAGCTTTTGCGGAATTTGTTCCTCGGGCCCGGAGGATCTATGATGCAGTTTCTTCGCTGTATTTGCGCGGACGAGCAAGGACAAGATATCGCTGAATATGCCGTCATGCTCGCCGTCATCCTGGTATTGGTGATCGGAACTGTGCGTCTGATCGGGGGCAACGCCAACAACGCATTCTCCACTGTTGCCAGCTCTCTAGGGACGCAGTAATTCCGGTTCCGGCAGTTCTAGAAGGCAGCGGTATTCCAAGAGTTACGGTTCAACATCTCTATGACTCGATTTAGCACCTTCCGCCTGTTTAGCCGCTATTGGTTTCCATTCGCGGCGGAAGTGCAGAATCGCAGCCAGTCACCAGGGCAATAGGGACAGCGCAAAGATTCCGCCAAAGCCGCGATAGAATCGCGGCTTTTGTTTTTGGCGGCAAATGGAAAGGTCAAATCGCCATGATTGTGAACATGTCCGACAGCGCCACCGAAGAGCAGATCGAACACATCATTCAACGCATCCGCGAAGCCGGATTCCAGCCCCACGTCACGCGTGGTACCGAGCGCACCATAGTTGCGGCAGTCGGCAGCGGTGGGCGCCGCCATGAAATCGAGGCGCTTTCGGTTGCGCCCGGGGTGGATAACGTGGTCGCGATCGCCCAACCCTTTAAGCTGGTCAGCCGCCAAACGCGGCCGCAGCCTTCGGTGGTCGACGTTGGCGGCGTAAAAATTGGCGGCCCCGAGGTGGTCGTGATTGCCGGTCCCTGCTCGGTGGAATCGCGCGAGCAATTACTGGAGACTGCGCAAGGGGTAAAGCGCGCGGGCGCTACCATGCTGCGCGGCGGAGCCTACAAACCGCGTACCTCCCCGTATGAGTTCCAGGGCCTGGGAATTGAAGCGCTAAAGATCTTGCGCGAAGCTCGCGAACTCACCGGCCTCCCGGTCGTGACCGAGGTCATGAGTACGGAAGACGTGGACCTGATCTGTGAGTACGCCGATATGCTTCAGGTGGGCGCGCGCAACATGCAGAACTTTGCGTTGTTGCGAAGGCTCGCGACCATCAAGAAGCCGATTCTGCTCAAGCGCGGCCCCTCGGCCACGGTGAAGGAGTGGCTGCTGGCGGCGGAATACCTGCTTTCCGGCGGAAACGATCAGGTCGCGCTTTGCGAGCGCGGAATTAAGACTTTCGAAACCGCCACTCGCAACACTTTCGACCTTGCCGCCGTCGCTCTCGCCAAAGAACTTTCGCACCTGCCGGTAGTGGCGGATCCGTCGCATGGCACCGGCAAGCAGAGCCTGATCGGGGCGGTATCACGCGCTGCGATTGCCGTCGGAGCCGACGCCCTCATTGTCGAGGTACATACTTGTCCGGAGCGCGCGCTTTCTGACGGGCCGCAGTCTCTTGACCTCCAACAGTTCGAGCGCGTGATGCGCGGATTGAGCGCCCCATTACGTCCCCTGCTTGCTCCGGCGCAGGCGTGCTAACCTGATTTCTAGTGGCCCCGTCGTTCAACGGATAGGACTTCAGTTTCCTAAACTGACTATGCAGGTTCGATTCCTGCCGGGGCTACCAGCCATGATCCGCTCGAAGGACCTATGAGGCGCACCTGGCGGACGTATCGGCGCATCGCTTTGGGGAGGGAGTGCATCCGGCGGTCCAAAACGCACCGGCCGCGCGGTCCTGGCTCTTCAGCCTTGGATCCGGGCGGCCGGTGTTTCTGCGGTTCTCGTCTCGGCGTCCTCGGCGAGGCTGGTTGGCCTCGCTACGGGTTCTACTTATGACAGGAAGAACTCCTTCGCCAGTGGCAGCCACTCCTGGTCGGGGATCTGGACTGAGAGGTCGTCGACGGCCACTCCTCCATCCTGGGCCAGAGCACCCAGCGCCATCGGCATCCGGCGCTGCAAGCGGCTCGCCGACTCCTCCGTCCACCAGCGGGCGAGCGAGCCGCCCAGCAAATTTTTGAAGCTTGTCTTGGCGTCGGGCGCCTGCGCGGTCACCAGCCAGCCTTCGCCGTAAGGATCGCTGAGCGCCAGCTTAGGATTCTTAATGACCGCTTCGTTGATGTCAGACACGGTGCCCTCGATCGGCGAAACCATATCGACGGCGCAGTCGTCGCGATAAAGTGTGCACATCTTCTGGCCCTGGCGAATCCACTGGCCGCGTTGCGGCAGCGTAATGCGCTCCACCGTGCCGGTCAGTTTAGCGGCAAAATCATCCATGCCGACCCGCACCAGGTTGGGGCTTTCGCTCAGTGCCCAGGTGTGACCAGGGTGGTAGCGCAGGTTCTCCGGGACCTCGAAGCCACCGACCACGGCTGGCTGCAAGCGCGGCACAGCGGCGTCATGCTTCGCTGGGGCGACCTGCAACTCCGGTTGCACAATGGCGTGGCGGGTGCGGAAGTAATCAATCAGTAAGAAGGTTGCGAAGAAGAAGAGAACCAGTAGGACTGTCATAAGTCACCTCGTCGGAGGGCCGTCTAACGAGCCACTCAACACTTTTGTTAAGGCAATCGCCATGCCAAGACGAGGCGAATTGCGAGCAAGTGCGCAGCGGGCTGCGATCTCCTGTGAAATGAGTCGGATAGAGGGTAGAGAAGTTCGTGGCGCGGACCGTTGCGCTGAAATTGTCAACAACGCTTTGATGGAAAACGCAACAGGCCAAAGCTCGTGTTTTCAGTGGTTAGAGGCGGAAGTAGAGGGTGGCGACTTGAAATCAGTAACTTACGCGAAAGGCGCGAACCGTTGAATCTCACAACAGCCAAAGTTGAAGAATGCAACGGTGAAAAGCTCGGCACGAGAAAATCAGAGCCATCCGATGGCGTCCTTTTGGGAGAAGTTGGCAAAGATTGCCATGGGGGTACCCCCCCTCCCCCCTATCTATTAGAATCATTGGGTTAGGAGGAAATTTCCGCTAGATCTTTGGGTTTAAAGGACTTGCGGGTAAAGTCTTCTAGAACCAACGACTTAGCGGCGATTTTGCTTCGCTTGGTTGTCAAAGAGTCTCCCAAGATGGGTTTGGGGCGGCTTCACTGGCCGTCTTAAGACACCGGCACACCTCTGGCTGGGCCGATCAGGTCTCCATTATCGCGCGTGGATGGGTTGGTGGTCTGTGATGGTGCACACAGGTAATTTGTGATGAAAAAAAGTTAGAGGTCAGATTAGAGGCGCGCCTTCCAGTATCCCGGCTTCCGCTTGCTATGGGCCACGGCCACGATGCTCAGCACGTCGTCATCGAGATAAATGATGGAAAACGGAAAGCGGTGAAGCACGAACCGCTGGGTTCCGTGCAGATATTTGGGCCAGCGCTGGGGTGCTTTTACAATGTGTCGGATCACTTCGGATACGGTTACACGAAATTCCACGGCTACGCTCGGGCTCCGGCTGCGGTACCATCCGATGGCGTCCCTCAAATCCTGCCTTGCCTCAGGGTGAAACCGGAACCGCTTACTTCTCATCAGGGAACTCTTTGGCGAGTTCCCGAAGCACTCGCTCGCCTGGGATCATCTTGACTTTGCCCGATCGAATCTCATCGACCCGGCGCTTGATTTCTTCGCCCCAGGCCTCCTCAACGCCTTCTTCCGCGGGCGCTTCATCGAGGCTCTCGATCAAGTGATCGATTAACAGACCGCGCTCTTGAGTGGAAAGCGCCAGGGCCTTCTCCAGCACCTCCGAAACTTGCGGCGTCATCTCTGCCATGGCCACCTCCCGTGCCCATTCTAGCGCAGGTCGCAGAGAACACCGACAGTCAGGTTGGTGACGAAACCGAACGAAAATGCCGTGATCACCGTCACGGCTGCAACGTGGTGGTTACAAGCACACTCCCCAACAGCGGATCAAGAAAGCCCGGAGGGCGAGCCAGCTTAGCCCAGCGCTTCCAGCGCTGGGTAGGCAATGCTCTTTGAGATCAAATCCCGGAGGGATGACCCATGTCGCACACATACGCGAGCAATCGCGTGCACGTAGTCTTTTCGACAAAAGACCGGAAGAAGAATCTTGCCGATGATCTCCAACCAAAACTCTGGGGGTACATGAAGGGCATTGCAAGAAATCATGGATTCGAAGTTGTCAAGATCGGCGGGGCGCCCGATCACGTTCACGCTCTCCTCGTCGTGCCTCCTGCGATGCCGATCGCGAAGGCGGTGCAGTCGATAAAGGGTTGTTCGTCGAAATGGCTCAATGACACGGGAGCGGCGGGAACGGATTTCGCCTGGCAGGCGGGTTACGGCGCCTTCAGCGTGAGCGCATCGCAGACCGAGGGCGTCGTCGCATACATCGAGAATCAGGCCGCGCATCATGCCAAGCGAAATTATGAGGAAGAGTTTGTTGAGTTGTTGCGGAGATACGGCATCTCTTACGATCCGGCGCACGTGTTGGGTTAGGCCGGGGCCGTCCCTCCGGGACTTGAACTCTATCTGGCTGCCTACCCAGCGCCGAGGCGCTGGGCTAAGGTAGCTCGTCCCTCCGGGACTCTGGTCGCTCATGACCTCTTTATAACCACCCCAATCCCCAACTCGCGCAACTGCCCATCCGCCACCGGCGTCGGCGCTTCCATCATTAGATCTTTGGCGGCGGCGGTTTTGGGGAAGGGAATTACTTCGCGCAGGCTATCCGCTCCCGCCAGAATCATCACGATGCGATCGAGGCCGAGCGCGATCCCTCCGTGCGGGGGAGTGCCGTATTCGAGCGCTTCCAGGAAGAAGCCGAAACGCGAGCGCGCTTCTTCTTCGGTCATGCCGAGGGCGTGAAAGATTCTGCTCTGTACATCCTGCCGGTGAATACGGATCGAGCCCGACCCCAGCTCCGTGCCATTCAGCACCACATCGTAGGCTAGAGCGCGCACCATGGCCGGATCGGTTTCCAGTTTGTCCATGTCTTCATCGTGCGGGGAGGTGAATGGGTGATGCGCGGCGTTCCAACGCCTCTCGCCTTCATCCCACTCGAACATGGGAAAGTTCGTCACCCAGAGAAAACGGTAATCGCCTTTCTGGAAAAGCTTGTGGCGGTCGGAATATTTCTGCGCCAGCGCCACGCGCAGCAGTCCGGCCGAGGCATAGATGGCCATTTCCGCGGGCGTTACTTTGCGCTTGCTGGCGGGGTGCTCGTCTCCGGTTGCGCCGGAGCGCGCCGAGCCCACCACCAGCACCAGCAGATCGTCCGTCGCTGCGCCCGTTTTCGCGCGTATTTTTGCTCCCGCCTCCGGGAACTTCGTCTCGATGCGCTTGAAATCTTCAAACACGCGCGCTCCGCCCTTCGAGACAAACAGCGGCTTGATGTCGTCGCGCTCCTTGCGCGAAAGCTCGCCCACGTGCGGGATGCGGAGGGCAATTACGGGCAGGTCATTATTTATATTTAACCCTTGAAGCTCTTCGGGCGCAAAACAATCGCCCACATCGGTGAAGGCGGGCACGCGGAGGTCGGGTTTATCGATGCCGTACTGCCGGATGGCATCGTCGAAGTCCATGCGCGGGAAAGGCGTCTTGATTTCGTGGCCGGCGGCTTTGAAGGCCGCGGTCAGAAAGCCCTCCACCACTTCCCAAACCCGCTCTGGCTGCGGATATGACATCTCGAGATCGATCTGGGTGAATTCGGGCTGGCGGTCGGCGCGCAGATCTTCGTCGCGGAAGCAGCGCACGATCTGGAAATATTTATCGAAGCCCGAGATCATCAGGATCTGCTTGAACAGTTGGGGCGATTGGGGCAGGGCGTAGAACATTCCCGGCTGCACGCGGCTGGGGACGAGATAATCGCGCGCGCCTTCGGGCGTGGAGCGCGTCATGAACGGCGTTTCGATCTCGAAGAAGCCCTGCGAAGCGAGGTTGTCGCGGATGGCGAGGGCCACTTTGTGCCGCAGCTCGATGTTGAACTGCATGGCATCGCGGCGCAGGTCGATGTAGCGATATTTCAGGCGCATTTCCTCGTTCGCGAGCACCGTGTCCGAAGGCAGAAAGGGGAGCGGCTTCGACACGTTCAAAATGCGCAGCTCTTCCACCACCAGTTCGACTTCGCCGGTTGGGAGATTGGGATTGATGGTGTCGGCATCGCGGCGCTTGACCGTGCCGATGGCGGCGATCACGAACTCGTTGCGCAACGCTTCCGCTTTCTCGTGAACGGCGGCGCTCAGTTCGTAGTTGAACACGACTTGGGTCACGCCGGTGCGGTCGCGCAGGTCGACGAAGATGATCTGGCCGAGGTCGCGCCGCCGGTTGCACCATCCCATGAGGACAGCTTTTTTGCCAGCATCGGAGAGCCGAAGAGCGCCGCACATATGAGTTCGTCTGAGATCGCCTAAGAAATCGAGCACGTTTTCGCCTTGTGTTGCCGAAATTGGTAGCGCTGAAATTACGGTGGTGAGTCGAAGGGTTGATTATAAATGGAACCGGGAATCTGGCTTCGCTCACAACGACAAGATCGGAAGCGGCGCTACTTCCGCAAAATCCGCTGCGCCAGTTCCGCGCGCGGAACTGTGACTTGTTCGCCGGAGGCTAGATGCTTGAGCGCGAATGCACCGGCTGCCACTTCGTTCTCGCCGACGATGAGGATGAATCGCGCCCCCATCTTGTCCGCGACCTCGAACGATTTTTTTAAGCGAAACGACTCGTCGCCGAGATCGACCACCAGATCGTGGCGGCGCAGTTCAGAAGCCACACGGGCGGCTTCGCGATTCATACCGCCGCCGAGCGGAGCGACGTAAACGTCGGGCTTGCGGATGACCGAATCGGCCGACGCGGTCTCCATTAGTGAAAGCACCAGCCGATCTTCGCCGATCGCAAAGCCGATCCCCGGAGCGGGCGGGCCGCCGAGCGCTTCGGATAGGCCGTCGTATCTTCCGCCGCCCAGAATGGCATTCTGCGCCCCTAACGACCCATGCGTAAATTCAAACGCCGTTTTTTGATAGTAATCGAGACCCCGCACCAAGCGGGGGTTCTCGACGTAGGGGATGGGGAGGGCGTTCAGGATTTCTTTTACCTGGTCGTAGTGGGTGCGGCAATCTTCATCCAGGAATTGGCTGATGGTGGGAAGAGTTTTGATGATCGGTTGGTCTTCGGGGACTTTGCAGTCGAAGACTCTTAGCGGATTGGTTTCGGCGCGGCGCTGACAATCGGCGCACATTTTTCCTACTACGGGTTGGAGGGCTTTGCGGAGGGCCTCATTGAATTTTACGCGGTCGGCGGGGCAGCCCACGGAGTTCAGTTCGAGCGTCCAGTTGGCGATGCCTACGCGGTCGAGCAGCGCGGCGAGGAGTTCGAGGATTTCTGCGTCTCTCGCCGGAGACTGGCTGCCGGCGGCGGCGGGGCCGATGACTTCGGCTCCGATTTGATAGAACTGGCGGTAGCGGCCCTTTTGCGGACGCTCGCGGCGGAATTGCGGTCCGATATAGAAGAGCTTGTTGAGGCCGCGGTCCCAGAGTTTGTGCTCGATGTAGGCGCGCACGACTCCGGCGGTATTTTCGGGGCGGAGGGTGAGCGATTGTCCTTTATCGCTTTCAGCGCGGCCGCGATCCTCCCAGGTGAACATTTCTTTGGAGACAATGTCGGTCTCTTCGCCTACGCCGCGGGCGAAGAGTTCGGTGGACTCGAAGATGGGGGTGCGGATTTCGTGGAAGTTGTACGCGCGGAAGACGTCGCGGACGGCGGCTTCGACAAAGTTCCAGAGCGCCGTGTCGGGCGGGAGAAGGTCGCGGGTTCCTCGGGGAGATTTGAGCATTGGTCGTTCGTCGTTGGTCGTTCGCTATTCGTCGCACAAACCGAGACGGGGCAAGCCCCGTCTCTACCGATGTACAGTACCGGATTAGTTTAACTTCGAACCAATGAATTCGGGCAAATGGACGAGAATGTTCCCACGGACGATACTACTCATCAGGCCGAACTGCCATGCGTCGCGTACAGTTCATCGAATTTCACGATCAACCGTGGTTCCCGTCATCTCTTCGAGATCACGTTACGGAGGCGCTGCAGTTTGGGTTCAATCTCTTTCAGGTCTACTCGCCCATCGCCCCGTTGCTGCAAGGCGCACTTGACTCGGCACGGAGCCGATCGATTGTTGACTTGTGTTCAGGCGGGGGCGGGCCCTGGTTAAACCTTTCGCGAAAGCTCCAATCGCGAAAGCTCGAAGGAGACCCGCCGGTCCTGGAGATTTGGCTCACAGATAAATACCCCAACCTCAGGGCATTCGAAAATGTCAGAACGGTTTCTGAGAATCACATCGCTTTTTATCCGGGCTCGGTGGACGCGATGAACGTTCCGCGCGAACTGAAGGGGCTGCGAACGATGTTCACGTCGTTTCATCATTTTTCGCCAGAAGAGGCTCGCGCCATACTGCAAAATGCCGTCGATGCGGGGGAAAGCATCGGCATATTTGAAGTGACGAGGCGCGCTCCGTCAACTATTTGCCTTATGTTTGCCTGGGTTCTCATGCTGTTCGTCTGCACGCCGTGGATCCGTCCGTTTCGCTGGTCACGGTTGCTCTGGACGTATCTGGTTCCGGTAATTCCCTTGGTTTTGCTGTTCGATGGAGTAGTCTCTTGCCTGCGGACATATCGGCCGCAAGAACTGCGTGAAATTGTCGAAAAACTGACCGCAGCCGAATACCAGTGGGAGAGCGGCGAGCATTCAAGAGCGACTGGGGAGGCGCCAATTACTTACTTGATTGGTTATCCGCGGGCAAGCGTCCAGGAGATTTATTAAATAGCGGTGCGGCTAGCGCTGTACTGGTAGAGAGTTGGTGCACATCGGGATTCGTCACATGACGACGGTTGGCCGCGAAGACTCAGGTCTGGGCGGTTCTCTGCCGTCTGTGCTGGGTTGTGGAACTACGCCATAAGTAGTAGCTTCGTGACCTAAATGGTCTTGGCTAAGCCACTCGGGTACTTGTAAAGAACTCAGAAAAGGTTAAATTTTCACGAGCGCCCATAAAATTGAGTGGGTCTCCACGAAGTGCGTCCCCCAATGTTCCTGCAAGAATCGTTCGCGTCAATAAGAGCGCGCCGTCGCTCCACCCGGCAAGGCACCGATGAAGAGGGGGGCACAGATTTTCGGTCGAAAAGGCGGCCATGACGAACGGGAATACCGAACATCACCATGAATCCGGCGAAGGGGGACCTCAGCCAGTCGGTCACGGCAACGGCCAGTTTCGTAAACGCTCCGATGGGGCCGATCATCCACGAGACAGCCGTGCTGGCCGTCCCGCAGGTGGCATAGCTATGGCAAAGCCGCTCCCGCAGAGCCGCGCGTGTGAAAAGGGAAGTCTGTTTCGTTTATTCCGAAGTCTCTCCCTACCACAAAGGATTTTCCGTCGCAAAGTGTCACTCCGATACTGTCTGTTGGCGATTCTCTACTTCGTCGCTGCTTCCTTTGCGCGAGCTGAAAGCGTGGGGCCGGTTCTGATCACACAGAATGTAGATGAAAGCCAATTGGCAACACTTGGTGGCAACACCCGGCCAGAGGCGATGGCGGAATACGATCGCGGGTTGGTGGCTGACAATCTTCTGATGGAGCACATGCTGCTGCTGTTAAAGCGGTCCCCGGAGCAGGAGCAAGAGCTGGAAAAATTGATTGATGAACTTACCGACTCGTCCTCGCCCAACTTTCATCACTGGCTCACGGCCAAGGAATTCGGAGAGCGATTCGGGGTAGCGAAACAAGACCGGGACACGATTAAGAATTGGCTGCAGTCGCATGGTCTCAAGGTCAATGTGGACTACACCAACGACCTGCTCATCGACTTTTCGGGCACGGCTGGTCAAGTACGAGGGGCCTTCCACACCGAGATTCACAACTTGGAGGTGAAGGGCGAGAAGCACATCGCCAACATGAGCGATCCGCGGATTCCGGCCGCGCTGGCGCCGGCGGTAGTGGGAGTGGTGTCATTGCACGACTTCATGCCCCAAACCTTGACTAAGCTGCGGCCAGAATACACTTTTGGCGGTTGTTCTGTAGGGACATGTTACGCGGTGGTTCCAGCCGATCTGGAGACGATCTACAGCCTGAATCCACTTTTCAGCGCGGGCATTTCAGGGCAAGGTCAAACGATTGTGGTGATCGAGAGTTCGAACGTCGCCAGCACGACGGATTGGACTACGTTCCGTTCGACATTTGGGCTTTCTTCGTACACCAGTGGATCGTTCACGCAGATCAGTCCCGCCCCTCCAAGTGGCACCAACAACTGCACTCCGGGGGTGAACACCGCCGCTGTGGAATCGACTGTGGATGTCGAATATGCCAGCGCGGCCGCACCCAGCGCGGCCATCGTGCTGGCTTCGTGCGATAACACGGCGACCTTTGGCGGCTTGATTGCGCTGCAAAACCTGTTGAACGAAAGCGGCACGCCACCAGCGATCATGAGCATCAGCTATGGCGAGTGTGAAGCAGTTATCGGCGCATCGGCCAATGCAGCTTTCAACTCGACCTATCAGCAGGCGGTCACGGAAGGTGTCTCGGTCTTCGTTGCCGCTGGCGACGCGGGCGCGGCGATGTGCAGCAGAAGCACATACAGTAATGTCGCCACTTTTGGCATCGGAGTCAGCGGTTACACATCGACTCCTTATAACGTATCCGTGGGTGGGACCGACTATGGCGATACGTATGCCGGCACTAACAGCACGTACTGGAATGCTACCCACTCGCCAACGTATGGATCAGCCAAGTCCTATGTCCCCGAAATTCCCTGGAACGATTCCTGCGCTAGCGGCCTAATCGCGGAGTTCAACGGCTTTAGCCAAACTTACGGACCCAGTGGCTTCTGCAACAGCAGCGAGGGAGAAGCGTATTACCTCGACTTGGCGTCAGGCAGCGGCGGGCCCAGCGGCTGTGCTACGGGATCGCCATCGCAATCAGGTGTAGTAGGTGGAACGTGCGCCGGGTGGCCAAAGCCGTCGTGGCAAACGCTGGTCGGAAATCCCAGCGACGGTGTGCGCGACATTCCCGATGTTTCGTTGTTCGCCGCTGACGGAGCTTGGGATCACTATTACCTAGTGTGCTTTACTGGCCGAGGCTACACTTGCACCGGTTCGCCTGACACTTGGCTGAACGCGGGAGGCACATCGTTCGCCGCGCCGATCATGGCTGGGATCCAGGCCCTCGTGAACCAGAAAGCCGGCGGGCCCCAAGGCAATCCGAATCCCGTCTATTACAGCCTGGCGGCCAGCGAGTATGGCAAGAGCGGCGACAGTTCCTGCAACTCAAGTCTCGGGAATCGAGTTAGCAGTTCGTGCATTTTCCACGACGTGACGCTGGGCGACAATGACGTGGGTTGTGACGGCACGGACAACTGCTACCTGCCATCGGGCACAATTGGGGTGCTCTCCACTTCCAACAGTACGTATCAGCCGGCTTACGGCACGCAAACTGGCTGGGACTTCGCAACCGGAATCGGCACGGTGAACGCCTTTAATCTGGTGAACAACTGGCCGGAGCCGAATTTCACGCTTTCAGCCAATGCGAACAGCGTGACCATCGCGCAGAATAGCAACGGCAATAGCACCATCACCATCACCCCCGTGGCCAGCTTCAGTGGAAGCGTCACTCTTTCTGCGTCGGGCCTGCCCAGCGGCGTGACCGCGGCTTTCAACCCCAATCCCGCCAGCACTACCAGTACGCTAACCTTGACGGCCAGCGGTACGGCAGCCACAGGAACGGTCACGGTTACGATCACGGGGGTGTCTGGTAGTTTGACGCATACCACAACGATCACCTTGACGGTGATACCGTCGGACTTTACCCTTTCGGCCTCGCCGAACGCGGTTGCCATTGCGCAGGGCGGAGCCAGCGGCACGAGCACCATCACCATCCTTCCGGTTAACGGATTTTCCGGCAATGTAACGCTGACCGCTTCCGGGCTACCGAAGGGCGTAACCGCTTCGTTCAGTCCGAACCCGGCTACTTCGACGAGCATCCTGACCCTGACGGCAAGCGCGACGGCGACGAAGGAGACAGCAACGGTAACGATTACTGGAACTTCGGGGAGCCTGAGCGCAAGCACAACGATCACGTTGACGGTGAATCTGTTGGGGAGCTTTACGCTGACGACTTCGCCGGAGAAAGTGACGGTCGCGCAAGGCAGCAGCGGAAGCAGCACGATGACCATCAACCCGACGAACGGCTTCGATCAGGAGGTCACTCTGAGCGCGAGTGGACTGCCGAGCGGAGTAACGGCATCGTTCAGTCCCAACCCGGCCACTTCCACCAGCACGTTGACGCTGACGGCAAGCGGGTCGGCAGCCATCGGGAAATCGACAATAACCATCATCGGCACGTTTGGAAGCATGAGTCATAAGACAACGCTCACGCTCACCGTATATGCGAACTACAGCCTCTCGGCCTCGCCGAACGCCGTTGCCATTGCGCAGGGCGGAGCCGGCGGCACGAGCACCGTCACCATCCTTCCGGTTAACGGATTTTCCGGCAATGTAACGCTGACCGCTTCCGGGCTGCCGAAGGGCGTAACCGCTTCGTTCAGTCCGAACCCGGCTACTTCGACCAGCATCCTGACCCTGACGGCAAGCGCGTCGGCGACGCAGGAGACAGCAACGGTAACGATTACTGGAACTTCCGGCAGCCTGAGCGCGAGCACAACGATCACGTTGACGGTGAATCCGTTGGGGAACTTTACCTTTCTGCCGGCCTCGCCGGAGAAAGTGACGGTCGCCCCAGGCGGCAGCGGAAGCAGCACGATGACCATCAACCCGACGAACGGCTTCGATCAGGAGGTCACTCTGAGCGCGATTGGACTGCCGAGCGGAGTAACGGCATCGTTCAGTCCCAACCCGGCCACTTCCACCAGCACGTTGACGCTGACGGCGAGCGGGTCGGCAGCCATCGGGAAATCGACAATAACCATCATCGGCACGTTTGAAGGCATGAGTCATAAGACATGGATCACGCTCGCGGTCAGCGAGTAAGCTTGATTTAATTTATTCAAAGGAAAATCAAGAATCCGTTCCCGAATCCTCGCCCGGCCAATGCAGTGTTCCAGAGGTTGTGGCGCAGGCGTGTCTCAGACTCCGGCGAGGTTGGGGGTGAGCTTTTGGTAGCCGTTGTCGGCAGCCCAGAGATCAAGGGAGACGGCGGCGAGTTCGTCGACGATGGGAACAGCGAGGCCATCCTTGGTCATGTCGATGGTCTTGATGTAATGGTGACAGGATTCGCAGGCGTCGATGCGGACGTGCGGGATCTCCTGGGGCGTGAAGACTGGAAGGGACTCGAAGCGGTCTTCGCCGCAGGCAGGGCAGACGACCCGCGGGAAAGTCCATTCATTCATGCATAGAGAGCAGACGAGGGAGCGGCGGGCGACGTGGTCCTGATCGCGGAGGACTGCGCAAATGGGTTCCGAAGCGCAAATGGAACAGGTGGCGTGGCGCATCGCGGCGGAGGTGCTGTGTCCAGACTGGGCGAGCCACTCGGCATAAGGCTGGAGAAAGGCAAGTGCGATGAAACGATCGGCGGGCGCCAAGGCAGTGGAATCCTGCGCGAAGCCGTCATTCCAAAAACGCGTGAGGAGATGTGTCTGTTCGACGGCGTTGGCAGCGGCGAGATTTGAAGCGCGGTCGCGCATGGGAGTGGGGGAGAGATGTCGGCGAGCATTCAAGAGCGACTGGGGAGGCGCCAATTACTTACTTGATTGGTTATCCGCGGGCATGCGTCCAGGAGATTTATTAAGACGCCATCGACGACGTGGCGAACTCCTTCTTCAGACCCGGTTTTTCCGCCGCCTGCTATGGTTTGCTGCCGTTGGTCATTTGGCGGCGGGCTTCTTCGCAAGCCTGCTGCGGGTCGCGTCCGGTGACTTGCTTGTACCAGGCGGGGTGGAAGGTCCAGGCCCAGGTTTCGCTTACGGCGCCGCGAACTATTGCCTGGAAAGTACCGGGCTGGCCGAATGTGCTCTCATAGATGTGAATGAAGATTCCGCCGAGCATAATGAGCGCGGAGATGTCGTGTATGACGTAGCTGATGGCGACGGGGATTCTTCCGAAAGTTCTGGCGCCCGCCCACAGGATGATGCCGGTGATGAGGTATGCGACGCTGCCGCCTACGATCTCCCAGAACTGAATTTTCTGTCCGGCGTTGAAGAAGTCGGTGTCGAGCGGATCCATTTTCTCTTTGCCGCTGACGATTTTCCCCATGTTGCGCATCCAGTTGGAATCGGCTGCGGTCCAGATCATGGGCTGGAGCCAGTTCAGGGCTTGTAATGCGAAGAAGAAGACGAAGCCTATGCCGAACCAGGGGTGCATGACGCGGCTGAGCGGTCCGCCGCCGAAGAAGGGAGTGAACCAGCGAAACAGCCACGGGAGATAGACGGCGAAGCCGGTAAAGAGCGCGAGGAAGAAGAAGAGCGCGACCATCCAGTGGAGCACGCGCGTGTAAACCGGATGACGCAGCAACTCTCCGCGATAGACGTTGGTTCGGCCTACGTGTTCGAAACTCTCGCGAGCCTTGTCGTCGAAACGTCCGACCGCGCTAGAGGTTGATATTGGCATTGGCGCCATCCTTTGCCGTCGGTTCCGGTTGGGTCCGGCGCGGGCCGGAGGTCACGTAGTGAAAGACGACGCCGAGAAAACCGAACAAGGCGAAGGTCCCGAGCACCGGCTTAAAGAGCCACTTCCACACGGTGTAGCTCCATGGGATCTGGGGATTGCTGGGCAGACCGCCGTAGCGCTCGGGATCGGTGGCGTCGTGGAGTACGTAGATCACGTGGGTTCCGCCGACGGATTGCGGATCGTAGACGCCGGCGTTCTTCCAGCCGAAATTGTCCTTCAGTTGTTTCGCGCGCTCTTCGGCGATGAATTTCATGTCGTCTTTTGTGCCGAACTTGAGACAGCCGGTGGGACATGCCTTGATGCATGCGGGCTCGAGCCCCTCGCCGACGCGGTCGGAGCAGAGTGTGCACTTGTACACCCGCTTGGTCGCGGGATTGAAGCGCGGAATATTGAAGGGACAGCCGGAAACGCAGAATTCGCAGCCGATGCAGTTTTCCTGGTTGAAATCGACGATGCCGTTAGCGTACTTCACGATAGCGCCGTCGGCGGGGCAAGCCGCCAGGCAGCCAGGGTCGGCGCAGTGCATGCACTGATCCTTGCGCATCAGCCACTGGATTGTGCCGTCCGGGTTTTGGTGCTCATTGAACTTGATGAGGTTCCAGAAATTCCAGCGCGTCTCGGGCATCGTCTGGTAAGTGTTGTCGAAGGTGGTCGGGGAGAACGGCAAGTCGTTCCACTCGGCGCAGGCTACTTCGCACGCTTTGCAGCCAATGCACGTGGTGGTGTCGACCAGTTTGCAGACTTCGAGGTCGCGCTGCATGCCGAGGCCGGGCGACGGACCGGAATGGCCCGAGATCATTTCGGCTTGTAGTGCCTTGCGGTCTGGCATCTTGCTCCCCAGCCCCTAAAGGGGCGTCTTCCTTGGGCAACTTGTGGTGTCGCTAAAGCGATACGAAGCCCGTGCTACGAGACCCGGTTTCTTACACAGCCTCCTAAGCTTTCTCGATCTTCACTAAAAAGCCTTTAAATTCCGGCGTAAACGCGTTCGGATCGATGATGGTCGGCGTCAACTGATTCGCCAGCGTCTTCGCCGTCTTGCCTTCATCTTCCACAATGCCGCGGAAGCCCCAGTGAATGGGGATGCCGATCTGGAACGTCTCCTTGCCATCGATCTTCATGGGCCGGATGCGGCGAGTGACCATCGCCTTGGCGATGTAGTGAGCGCGCGCGCTGGTGACTTTTACTTTTTCGCCGCCGCGAATGCCCATGCGGTCGGCGAGTTCGGCCGGGACTTCCACGAACGGTTCCGGCACCAATTCCACGTTCATGGGATTGTTCTTGGTCCAGTAATGGTAGTGCTCGGTCAGACGATACGTGGTGCAGATAACGTTGAATCCCTGCTCCACCGTCCCGTACTTGTCCATGTCGGTCTTATATCGCTTCACGACCGGATTGTTGGACTGGTTCGGATGCAACAGATTCGCAATCGGGCTTTCGATCGGCTCATAGAATTCGGGGAAGGGACCATCGGCCATCCCGCCCAGCGGCACGAACAAACGTCCGATGCCATCGGGGTTCATGATGAATGGGCCCATGTGATCCTTGGGTGCGGAATCCACTTTGAAATCCGGAACGTCGACGCCCACCCAGCTTTGCTTGGCTTCGTCCCACCAAACCTGGCGACGCGCAGGATCCCAGGGCTTGCCGTCCAGATCGCAGGAGGCGCGGTTATAGAGCACGCGGCGATTCGCCGGCCAGGACCATCCCCAATTGGGATAAATGCCGAGGCCGGAGGGGTCGTCGGTTCCGCGGCGCTGCATCATGGCGCCGGCTTCGGTCCATGATCCGCAGTAGAGCCAGTTTCCGGAGATGGTTGTGCCGTCGTCTTTGAGCCAGGCAAAGCCCGGAAGCTGCTGGCCGGCCTTGATGGTGATGTTTGTTTTCGGGTCGGTGATGTCGGCGAGCGCTTTGCCGTTGAGTTCTTTCGCGACTTCGGCGAGCGACGGATTATAGGGGTTCGTGTAGGCGAACGTTGCGTTCAGAACGGGATCGGGGAACTTGCCGCCGTCTTTCTTATAGAGTTCCCGAACTTTCAAGAAGATGGTGGCGAGGATTTCCTGGTCGAGTCGCGCTTGTCCGGGCGGCGGAACGGCTACGTTCTTCCATTGCAGCCAGCGGGCGGAGTTCACGAACGTGCCGTCTTTTTCGGCAAAGCCTGCGCCCGGCAAGCGGTAGACGGTAGTGTTGATCTTCTTCTGGTCCTCGGCCGTAATTCCAGGAGCCCTCCAGAATTCGCTGGTTTCGTCGGGATAGATCTCGCAAACCACCAGCCAGTCGGCCTTTTTCAGGGCGTCGATGTTCTTGTTCGAATCGGGGCCGATCATGACGCCGTTCATGCCGAAGGCGAAGATGCCTTTGATCTTGCCCTCGTACATGTCGTTCCAAATGTTCACCCAGGAATAGTTGCGGTCGATCTTCGGCAGATAGTTGAAGGCCCAGTCGTTTTCTTTGGTGGCGGCTGCGCCGTACATCGCCTTCAGGAACGAGACGGCGAATTTTGGCGTGTTCGACCAGTAGTTAAACGACTCCCACGGATCGGGCTTCGATTCGGTTGGCGTTGTGCGCTTCAGATAGGTAGCGAGATCGACATCGGTAGGGTTCGGCATCTTCAAGTAGCCGGGGAGAATGTCGAAGATTCCCGCCATATCCGTTGCGCCCTGGATGTTGGAGTGGCCGCGGAGCGCATTGACTCCGCCGCCGGCGCGGCCGACGTTGCCCATCAGCAACTGCAGCACGGCGGCAGTGCGGATGATCTGCGTGCCGAAGCTGTGCTGCGTCCATCCGACCGCATAAATAATGGTGGCAACTTTTTTCATGTCGCCATCTTTGCGGACCGAAGTGAACAGGTCGGCGACCTTGAGGAATTGGTCTTTCGGAATGCCGGTGATGCGCTCCACCATTTCGGGCGTGTAGCGCTCGTATTGCTTCTTCAGCAGTTGATAGACGCAGCGCGGATGCTGCAGCGAGAGATCGAACGCGACCTTTGGGGGTAGCGCAGGCGCAGGTGGCGTGGCGCCCGGTGGCAGAGGTGGAGGCGTTTTTTCCGGAGGCGTGCCAACGACCGGTTTGCCAGCCAGGTCTCCTCCTTCTTCATAATTCCAGGTTTTCTTGTCATAGACCTTTTTCTCGGCATCGAATCCGGAAAAGAGGCCGTCTTCGGGCAGGTTAAATCCGTCTTTGATGATGAACGAGGCGTTCGTGTAGTTGACGAGATAATCTTTGGCAATGCGGTTGTTTTCGACGGCGTATTTGATGACGCCACCGAGGAAGGCAATGTCGGCGCCGGCGCGGATCTGCACGTACATGTCCGCGTTCGCGGCGGTGCGGGTCAGGCGCGGATCGACAACAATGGTTTTCGCGTTGCGGTGAATTTTGGCTTCGACCGCCCACTTGAAGCCACAGGGGTGGTTCTCGGCGGGATTGCCGCCCATGATCAACATCATGTCGGTGTTCTTGATGTCGATCCAGCCATTGGTCATTGCGCCGCGTCCGAAGGTGGGCCCCAAACTGGAGACCGTGGGGCCGTGTCAAACGCGGGCCTGGTTTTCCAGGTAGCAGACCCCCAGGCTGCGCATACTTTTTACGGCGAGATAGTTGAATTCGTTGGTGTCGGTGCATCCGCCGGTCCAGGCGATGCCTTCGCAGCGATTGACAGTCCGGCCCTGCGCGTCAGTTTCGAGGAAGGTTTCATCGCGCGTCCTTTTCACGCGCTGCGCAATCTCGCTGTAGGCCTGATCCCACGAAATGTCTTCCCACTCGGTGGCGCCCGGACGCCGCACTTGCGGCTTCAGCAACCGGCGGTCGTTGAGAATGTCTTGCTCGAGCGACGATCCTTTGGGGCAGAGCGTGCCGCGGTTGATGGGGTGGTC
>Ga0224558_1000832_pt1 | contig 35319 bp, 29 predicted proteins | sample 714S32024metaG_FD_180682 | JGI IMG/M metagenome (GOLD analysis project Ga0224558, IMG submission 180682) | Peat soil microbial communities from Stordalen Mire, Sweden - 717 S3 20-24 | ecosystem: Environmental > Terrestrial > Soil > Wetlands > Peat | place: Sweden: Norrbotten County, Stordalen... | reverse complement strand
GCGCGATGTTCGAGCTGGACGACCCGGCGGCCCAGCTCCTCGGTCTGGGCACTCTCGTGATGCAGGCGGTCCACCTCGAGGCTCAAGGTCTCCTGCGCCGCGGCGAGCGCACCTCTCATCTCGAGAAGTGCACGGTCGAGCTCCGCTCGATGCGCCTCGCGAGCCCTCGCCAGGCCCTCGTTGCCGGCGAGCAGGGCCAGCTCGGTGGCGCTGCCCGGGGGAAGGAGCAAGGGCGCGGCGTCCAGGCCCGCGAACATTCGCAGGTGTTCGCCTTCCCGCACCTCGGGCGGCACGGCCGTGTTCGTCGTGCCGGCGTCATCCCATCGCAGCTGGATCGAGGTCGCGTGACCGGTGTCCTCGACGCCGACGATCAACGCCGCCCGTACCAGGAAGTCCCAGTCCGCACAGAGCGCGAGCTCCTCGTCGAATCGGAGGTGAAGCTCGGCCAGGAGCTCCCGGGGCACCGCGAAGCTCGAGATCGGCGTCGTGTCCAGCGCGAGGCTGGAGATCGCGTCGAAGCGTTCCCCGAACTCCCCGAGCGGCTTGGTCAGCGTCACCGGTGACGCGCCCATCGCCTCCTCCTCGGCAGAGCGCAGCCGGACGTGGCGGGCGAAGCAGACCGAGCGGACGAGCTTGCCCGGTGCCCGGGCAGCCCCCTCGGCAAAGCGTTCCGCCCAGTCCGCGGTCACGAGGGCGTCGTCGTCCAAGAACGCGACATAGCGTCCCCGCTCGAGCGCCAGTCCCGCGTTGAGAGCTGCGGTCCGGCTTTCGCCATGGACCTGCTCGACGCGGACCCGGGAGGCGAAACCCCCCTCGAAGCTGTTCACGAGCGCTCGCGACGACTCGAGGGCTCCGGGGTCGTCGCCGTGGACGAGGACGATGACCTCGAGGTCCTCGAAGCTCTGGGCGGCAAGGCACGTCAGCGCCTCCGCGAGCATCGACGGCCGTGTCCCGTCGGTCCGGGTCAGCACCGAGAGGAACGGGGGATCGATCGCCGGGACCTCGGCCGGGGCACCGTCTGTCGCCGGCAGTGCCAAGTGGCGGTCGGAAGTCGACGAACGCTCGGCGAGACGGTACGCGCGCACGAACTGATTGACGGCCATGTTGGGGTCGGCTGCGGACCGAAGGGACCGCAGGTGATCGTGGACCGGCCCTCCCTCGACCAGGAAGGGGTGACCAAGGGGGAACCACTGATCGGAGTGCTCCATGACGACGTCGTCGCGGCCGCACTCCTGCCAGCCGAACCGGCCGAGCTCGGCGCCGACCCGCTGCTCTGTGAACATCTGAAGGTGCGTCCGGTCCAACAGACCGCTCGGGGTCACGTCCCACCGGCCCCCGACGAGCTTGGCGGCGAGGTCGAAGTGCGCCACGTTCGGGATGCTCGTCACCAGAACCGGGGCGTCGTTCCCGTGGGTCGCCAGTGACCGCGACAACTGGGCGAGCTCGCGGAGCACCGCCGACGGGTCGGGCAGGTGCTCGATGATGTCGAGCATCATCACGGCCCCGACCGGACGCCCCGCGAGGAGCTCTGCAAGCTTGTCGGCAAGACCCTCGCCCATGGCGAGGTCGACCACGTGGCCTTCGAGTCCTCTAGACACGACATCGGCCACAGCGTCGGCGTCACGGTCCCCGCCTACGTACTCCCACCCGGCGTCACGGAGCACATCTGCGACCGCTGCGTAACCGCAGCCGAGATCGAGGACCACGCCGCGCCGGGCGTGGCGCTCGACGAGACGCACGGCGTGGCCGTACGGGCCGTCCCACGAGAAGGCGAAACGATAGGTCGGGACGCGCTCGGACACGTCGCCCTCCGAGGCCGCAGCCTCGCCCGGCTCAGAAGCGGTGCTCGGCATACTCCCCCTCGTGGAAGAAGGCGACTGAGGCGACCGCCTCTGAGGAGAGGCCGAGCGCCTCGCGGTAGGTGGTGGGGAGCACCCCTTCGCCACGCTTGCGCAGGAACTCCGCCGCTGCTTCGCGGTGCAGCTCACTGCCGTGGACCTCGGCCCAGCCCAGCCACCGGTCGACGACGTCAGGTCTCTCTGCCCGGTGGCCGAGCAGCAAGCGAGCCAGCACGGCCTGGTATTCCTCCTCCACACTTGGTACAGGGAAGCCGGTCACCATCAGCTCTTTGTCGTGGAAGACAGCTGCCTCCGGCACATGCCGCACGCCGAGGCCGCTCAGACGGACTCGCCAGGAGAGGTCGACGTCGTCACCATGGAGGAAGAACGCCGGCTCGAACCCACCGAGCGCGTCGAAGACCGATGCCCTCATTGCCATGAGACAGCCGCTCGCCCAGGGAGTGTCACCCGTCACCGGGTCGAACATCTTCGGGTGCTCGAGCGGGATCTGGCGCGCCTCGGCGATGCCCACCGTGTCGTCGTCCAGCACGCCGACGAGCGTTGCCAGGCAGCTCGGCGACACGTAGGTGTCAGGGTTGAGCAGCACCAGGACGTCGCGCTCGCCACCGGTGCCGGGTGAGCCGGCAGCCCGCTTCGCGAGAAGGTTCTGACCAGCTCCATGCCCCGTGTTCGTCCCGAACACGACGTACTCGAGCGAGATGCCGGCCCTGGCGAGGATCTCGCGGGCCTCGGTGAGCAGCTTTTCGCCGACCAGGGCGTCGGGCCCCTCGGGGCCCCCGCAGTCGCCGATTGCCACAGTCAGCGCCGGGGCGGCTGCTCCGTCGCCCAGGCGGCCGGCTGCTCCGTCGCCCAGGCGGCGGGCTGCGGCAGTCACCGAGCGCAGCATCCGTAGCAGAGAAGGCTCGTCCCGGCCGTAGCGGACCGTCTGGACGCGCAATGCTGTCGCCATTGCGCCGATCAGCCGGAGCGCTGGCGATACGCGTCGACGAGCCGCAAAGCAACGCGCAAAGGAACTGTCGCCTTCCAGCTCTTGGTGGACTCGAATTCGGTGCGGACACGAGCTTCGGCTTGGCTGACGGCCTCGTCCAGACGTGCGAGCGCCGCGTCACGTTCGCCAGCAACGGCCCGGACGTGAGCTTCCGCATCGCGACACGCGACGAGCCTCGCCTCAGCAAGGGCGGTGACCTCCGCGACGTGCTGCTCGGCAAGGGCGTTGAGGTCCGCGGCGCGCTGCTCGACAGCGGCGTTGAGGTCCGCGGCGCGCTGCTCGACAGCGGCGGCGTACTGCTCGGCAGCTGCGACACGCTGCTCGGCAAATACCACGCGCTCCTCGGCAAGAGCCACGCTCTGCTCTGCGACAACCGCGCTCTGCTCTGCGACCGCCACGTGCTGCTCGGCGACCGCCACGTGCTCCTCGGCGACGACCACGTGCTGCTCGGCTGCGGCGACGCGCTGCTCGGCAAATACCACGCGCTCCTCCGCAAGAGCCGCGCTCTGCTGGGCGACGACTGCGCTCTGCTCGGCGACCGCCGCCCGCTGCTCGGCGACCGCCGCCCGCTGGTCGGCGACATCCACGCCCTGTACGGCCACGGCCGCGCCTTGTACGGCCACGGCCGCGCCCTGCTCTGCGACGGCCACGCGCTGCTCGGCGACGGCCACGTGCTGCTCGGCGACGGCCGCTTGGCGCTCGGCAACCTTCACCTGCCGTTCGGCGACGGCCGCTTGCCGTTTGGCGACGGCCGCGCGCTGGTCGGCGACGGCCCGCAGCTTCTCTGCTCCCTCCAAGCGCGCCAGCAGCTGACCTTTCTCGACCCACAAGTCCGCGACCTCTGCAGTCGAGAGCGCGAGGGAGTCCTTCGCCAGGTCCAGGTCCGCCTGCAACTGCGTGACGGTGTTCGCCGTCATCTCCATCTGGGTGAGCCTGCTCACCGTCCCGGGAGGGACGAGAAGGGGCCGAGCGTCGAAGCGGCCCCTTATGGACCACGTCGTGAGCTCCCACTGCTCCTCGGGGTGCTCGAGGTGGGAGGCGTACCCCCGCTTCCACCTCCGGTAGAGCGAGGTCACCTCGGGAGTGCTGACCACACCGCACAGCAGTGCGGCACTCAGCAACATGTCCCAGTCCTCGAGCACCTTCAGCTCGTCGTCGAAGGACACGCCGAGGTCCGTGAAGCAGCTCCGCGGAACGGCCACCGAGCAGTTGGGGGTTCTGTTGCCGACCAGGTGAGCGACGAGGTCGAACTCGAGTGGGTACGGAGTCGTGGTCGACCCGATCTGGCAGTAGCCGGTACCGCATTCCCACGACTCCTCGTCTATCGAGTGCGTGGCGCAGCCGGCGCGCGCGACAGCGCCGGGATGGAGCCTGACCAGTTTGGCGAACTCCTCCACCCAGTGGCAGAGAGCGAGATCGTCGTCGTCGAGGAAAGCCACGTAGCGACCTGACGCCTCCGCTACTCCGACCGCGAGCGGGTGAGCCCTGCCCCCGCCCTCCACTCGGATCGCCCGGGTCCTCTCAACAAACCAGCGAGGGAGGCGCTCCATGACTTCGACCACCGCCACGTAGTCGCTGTCGGCGGTGTCGTGACAGCAGATGATGACCTCGATGTCGCGGTTGGTCTGGGCGGCGAGCGAGGTGAGGTTGTCCTCCAGGGGGATGAGGCGCCTTCCCTGAGTGCGCACGATCACGCTCAGGAAGGGCGTCGAGGCGAGCTCGGGCGAAGCCGATGAACCCCGGACTCGAGCTGCGCTCAGCTGGGACGGGGCCGCGGGCAGGTAGGCCCGCACGAACTGATCTACGAGCGCGCCGGGGGCACTTTGCTCTCTCACCTCCAAGAGGAAGTCGTGCAGCGGCGTACCCACCGAGAGCGCCGTCAGGGTCTCGGGGAAGTGCTGGTCGCTTCGCCGGACCACGAAGTCGTGGGCCTTGATCTCCTTCCAACCGGCGCGGGAGAGCTCCTCCTCGAGCCCGCCGGGTGCGAAGTGCGAAAGGCGGTGCTCGTCGAGGAGGCCGGCCGGGGTGACGTCCCAACGCCCGGAAAGCAGCTTGGCGGCCACATCGAAGTGCGAGACATTGGCGACGCTGACGACCAGCGGCGCGCCCGCGTGCCTGTTCGCCATGTCGGCCAGTGCGGTGAGCAGCTCAGCCGGGTGGGCCAGACGCTCGATCAGGTCGAGTGCTGTGATGGCCGCGAGTTGGCGGCCGGCAAGGACCTCCTCGAGGCGCTCGACGAGCGCAGCGGTTTCGCTGAGATCCACGAGTGCGGTGGAAAATCCCTGCCTGGCGATCTCTTCGAGGCCATCCGGCCCGGCGCCGACTCCGAGGTAGTCCAGGCCGAGCTCCGCGCACGAAGCGGCGACTGCGCCAAAGCCGCAGCCGAGGTCGAGGAGCACTCCCTCGTGCAGAGCGTGGTCGGCGAGAAGCCGGACCACGTGGTCGTAAACGGTCCGCTCCTCGTTGCCGCGTTTGGGTAGCTTGGTCATGGGCGTACCGGCCCGAGGCTCGCGCGGCGAGCTCTCGGGCCCTTCGAGAATGCTCTGGCAGTGCTCATGAGCTGGGCCTCACGCGAAACGCCGGGCTGCGTAGGAACCATCGAGAAAGAATGCCACCCGCTCCGCGCCGGGGACCGGGGAGGGCAGGCGGCCTTCCGCCTGTCGCTCCCGGAAGGCCTGGGCAGCCTCACGCTGCGGCTCGCTTCCGTGCTCGCTGTACCAGCCGAGCCTGTCATCGACACGACCTGGGCCGGCGTACTTCCACCTGAGCAGCAGGTCCGCCTCCGCGAGGGAACGCTCCTCCGCCGGCGAGACGAGCAGCTCACCCGAGTCGTCGACACGCTGGTCATGGATCACCCGGGCGGAGGACCTGTAGGTGCTCTGGTAGCCGGACAGCCGTAGCCGCCAAGAGTAATCGACGTCGTCACCGTGGAGGAAGAACGACTCGGCATCAAGTCCGCCCAGCTCGGAGAAGATCCCTGCACGAGTCAGCGCGCACGCCAGTGAGCACCACCCGGTCTCCCCGGTCACCGGGTCGTACGCCTTCGGGTTCTCGAAGGGGAGTTGATGGGCCTCGACTAGCCCCACCTCCGGGCGCGAAAGGAGACCCAGGACCAGCTCGGCCACGGCCATAGGCCCGGTGATGACGTCATCGTCGCAGAGCAGAAGGAGCTCGGAGTCGTTCTCGCGGAAGAGGCGGTTGTGCCCTTCAGCGTGGCCGAGGTTCTGCCCGAACCGCTCGTAGGCGAAACTGGCGCCTCCGTAGGCCAGAGCGGCGCGAAGCGGCTCCTGGGTCCTCTTGGAGAGGCCGGCCTTCTCGGAGCAGTCGCCGAGGGCGACGACCGTGTCGCCCAGCAGGTCGGCAGCCCGCGCGTTGTGCAGCGACTGGGCGAGAGCCTCGGCATACCTGAGCAGCGTCGCCGGCGTGAACGCGCGCGCGACCGTTTGCACGCGCAGGCTGGACCGAGACGCTTCGGCTTGCGACACAGCACTCCCATCTCCCGAGAACCCCGACCCTCCGGCCGGGCTGACGCCTCGACAATATCTCCGGCACGGTGCCGCGAGCGGCTCTGTGCAGTATCTGGACCTCCGTCGGGAGCCGTCTCCTGGGCGCCCTCCCCCCGGGAGTGCCGATCGGGCCCAGAAATGTCGACCGGGCGACTTCGCACGGGGGCCGCGCTTATCGGCTACATTGCCTCCACCACCCGGAGGCTGTACGGTCAGGTTGTTTTAGTGCTAATGCAGATTTGGTGCTAATGTATCAGTCACCAGGTCGCTTCGACTGCGAGGATGGACATGCCGAGAAAGCCGCTCACTCTGCCGCAGGTCGCGGAGAAGCTCGACGTTCATTACATGACTGTCTACCGCTACGTCCGAACGGGCCGGCTCCCTGCCAAGCGGGTCAGGGGCGTATGGCAGGTCGATCCGGCTGACCTCGCCCATGTGGAGCGCTCCAGGCAGGGGACCCGGACGGCCGGCAGGGCACCGTCCCGGGCGCGCCTCGAGGCGCGGCTTCTCGCCAGTGACGAAGCCGGGGCATGGGACGTCCTCGAAGAGGCGCTCGCGTCGGGCATGGAGCCGGACGAAGTGCTCCTGGAGCTCGTCGCGCCCGCGCTGCACTCCATAGGAACGCTATGGGAGGACGGCAAGGCCTCGGTCGCGGACGAGCACCGGGCCAGCAGCGTCGCCGCGCGGCTCATCAGCAGGCTCGGTGCTCGCTTCGCCCGCCGGGGGCACAGGCGGGGAACCGTGGCCATTGCCGCCGCGCCCGGGGATCTGCACGTGTTGCCCGTCGCCATCACTGCCAATCTGCTGCGGTGGCGAGGGTTTGACGTGGTCGAGCTTGGGGCGGACGTCCCCTCGGAAGCGCTCGCGGAGACGGCAACGGGCGAGCCCGATCTCGTGGCCGTAGGGATCGCGTGCACCACGCGCAGCTCTCCCCAAGCGGCCCGCCGGGCGATCGCCGCGCTGCGCCAGTCCGTCCCGCACGTGCCTGTCCTGCTCGGCGGTGCCGCCATCGCCGATGACGCTCACGCCCACCGACTGGGCGCCGACGTGTTCACCGGTGGGCGTGGCGACGAGGTCGTGCGTTCTGTCGAGGCCATCGTCGCGCTCAAGCCTTCGAGCTGACAGCCCTTCTCCCAGTCGAGAACATGAGGTCAGGCAGCTCGGACAGCTAGTCGACCGCGCCAGGACGGCTTGGCGAGCACAACCTGCACGTCGCTCACGTGGTGCTCCAGGAACGCCGCCTCGCAGTACGCGAGGTAGAGGGTCCAGAGCCGGCGGAGCTCGACGCCCACCCCGAGGCGCTGGAGCTCGGGCTCGTGCGAGTCCAGGTTCGCCGCCCAACGTGCCAGCGTCTCGGCGTAGTGGCGGCCGATGTCCTCGAGGTCGACCACACGCAGATCCGTCGCCCGCGCCAGCGAAGCGGTGATCGACGCCACCGAAGGGAGGCAGCCGCCGGGGAACACCATGGCCCGGATGAAGTCCTGGTGCCGCTTGGCTCGTTCAAAACTGCGATCGTCGATGACTATGGCCTGCACAGCGGCCAGCCCGCCGTCGGCGAGCAGACCAGCGCACGCGGCAAGGAAGTCGTCGTGGTGCCGCCAGTCGACGGCTTCGATCATCTCAACCGACACCAGCTTGTCGAACCGGCCATGCAAGTCGCGCCAGTCCTCACCGAGCACCGTGACGCGGTCGGCCATGCCGGCCTCGGCGACCCGTTTCTCGACATAGGAGCGTTGGGCCTGCGAGACCGTCGTGGTCGTAACGCGGCTGCCGTAGCGCGCAGCTGCATGGATGGCGAACCCGCCCCAGCCCGAGCCGATCTCGACAAGGTGATCGTCGGGTCCCAGGTCGAGCTTGGAGCAGAGCCTGTCGATCTTGGCCACCTGCGCGTCGTGCAGGCTCGCGTCGGGCCTCTCGAACAGCCCGCAGGAGTAGGTCATCGTGTCGTCGAGCATCATCTCGAAGAACTCGTTGGACACGTCGTAGTGCGCCCGGACGTTGCGCTGGTCGTCACCTCGGCTCGGCGCAGCCAGGCGCGCCGGGACGTCGAGCACGCCTCCGACCGCCCGCCCGAGGCGGTCCATCCAGCCGAGCAGCGGCCGCATACGACAGAACAGCGCTCGCAGCAAAGCAGTCAGGTCGTCGACGTCCCACCAGCCGGCGACATAGGAGGCGCCGAGGCCTACAGATCCCGAGCGCAGCAGCGCCTCATAGGCGCGGGGATCGTGGACCTCTACGCGTGCCACGGGATCGCCGGTGCCCAGCCGATGCATCCGACCAGCTTCGACCACCTCGATCGCGCCGCCGTCGCCAAGAGCCCCAGCTGCGAGGATGACGCGCCGCGCAGTCGTTTCGAGACCGGTCCAGATCCGGCGCGGCATGGCATGGCGGAGCAGCTCGCTCGCGTCCACCACGGCCGCGCCTTGCTCTCCCGCACCGGAAAGTCCGGCGCTGCCCGCCGACTTGGTGCGGCGCGATCTGGTCAAGGCCAACAGCCTATGGAGTTCGAAGGAACGGGCGGCGGCACGCCGCCACTGCGCCGCCCGAGGTCCTGCCTATGCGCGGCACTCCGGACAGAAGCCGAGCAGGTCGAGCTGGTGCTCGGTGACCTGGTAGCCCTGTTCTTCAGCCACCGCCTGGGCAGCCTCGCCGAGTGCCCGTTCCAACTTCGGTGAGGGATGGACGTCCTCCACCTTCCCGCACGTCGCACAGACGAAATGGTGGTGGTGACTGGAGAGCTCCTCGGCCAGCTCGAAACGACCGTGGTCATCGGCGCCGACAACCCTGCGGACGACCCCGAGGTCGATGAGGGCGGTCATGTTCCGGTAAGCGCTGCTTTGGGGCAGCTCAGGGGCTGACGCGACGATCTCCGGAATGGTGAGCGGCCTCCCGGCCGCGGCCAATGTCTCGACCAGGACCCTCCGCAGGTGCGTGTACCGCTGATCCACGGCCGCCAGTCGGAGGCTGACGGCTTCATGGACAGAACGTGCGATCACCACCGCTGGAGACATTAGGTCGGTTCACCGTTCATCCCGGTGGCCGTCGCGGGCTGCATGGGTCCAGTCGCCAGGTGCCCGGTGCTGTCCACACGCCCGGCAGCGGACCGGCGCCAGGCGACCCAGCCGCGCCCGGCAATGAAGAACACTGCGCCGAGGACCCCGACGAAGAACCCGACGGGCCAATCGGTCTCATATGACGCTGCAATGGCTGTCCAGACGATGGCGACCGAGATGCCGACCGAAAGACTCAAAGCGCTCAACGGCTTGCCGGTGAAGGATCGGGCTGCGCCCGGGGCACCGACCATCAAGCTGAACATCAACAGGGCTCCGACGACAGGGACCGACATGGTCGTGACAAGCGCTACCACCACCAGGAAGCACAGCTCCATGCGGTGGGTTCGCACTCCGCGCGCTTCTGCCATCTCCGGCACGACCGAGGTCAGAAGGAGCGGGCGGTACAAGATCACGACGGCTGCGATGCACACGACGCCGAGCGCGGCCGTCGCGAGCACTTGGTTGGAGCTGACTCCGAGCACCTCGCCGAAGAGCAGCGCATAGATCGCAGACGCATACTCCTCGCTCCAGCTTAGGAACAATGCCCCGAGCCCCAACATGAACACGAGCGTGAGCGCCGTCACCGCGTCGTGGCGCCCACGCTTGCCCAAAAAGCCGATGGAAAGCGCGCTTATGGCGGCAAATGTCCCCAGCCCTGCGAGAGTGCTGACCCCGATCAGCGAAGCGCCTGCGGCTCCGGCGAAGCCGGCCTGGGGAACTGCATGGGCCACGAAGGCCGAGCCCCGTAGAACCGTGAAGAACCCGATGATGCCGGCAACGACAGCGACCATCGTGGCGACGATCCAGGCATTGACCATGAACCCGGAGAACATCACTCTGCTCCCGGCTCGGGGGGCAACGACGGCCAGGCCCGGCCGGCTACGACGCCCGGGCCCTTGTCGCTCGCGATCGCTCGTGGCCCGGCTCGTCTCGCCTTTTGCCCGTTTGCGAGATCGGCCAGGAGATAGACGACGAGGATCAGGGCCACGACGAAGAAACTCACCGGCCAACCTCGTCCTGCCGGTGGCCAGTAGTAGCTGTCGTAGGCGAGCAGGATGCCGAGCCATGTCACCGCGAGCCCGATGACGGCCGCCCAGGCGATCGCCAGGCCCGGTCGCTTCGTCAGCCGCAGCGCCGCGGCAGCAGGACCGATCAACACCGCGGTGCTGAGGATCGCCCCGATGGTCACACAGGAAAGCGACACAGCGACCGCCATCGCGAGCAGATGAAGGGCGCCGATCACTCGCACCGGCACGCCCCTGGCAGAGGCGATGTCCTGGCTCACGGCGCTCAACAGAAGCGGGCGGTAGAGCAACGCGACGACGGCGAGTGCGAGAACGCTCAACAACGCGAAGACCGGGATCATCGAGGCACGGATGACGAACATGGAGCCGAACAGGATCGTGATGGTCGCGCCGGTCGTATTGCTCTGGGTGGTGCCCAGGTACAAGAACAGGGCGGCGATCCCGAGGCCTGCGCCGAGCACGATGCCGGTCGCCATGTCCCTTCCCCGCGGCCGCCGGGCCCCGAAGAGCTCCATGGCCCCGGCTCCGATGATCGCGAAGGTGACAAAGCCCCAAAGTGGGTTGGCGCCGACAAGAAACGCGCCCGCGCCACCCGTGGTACCCAGGTCTCCCAGGGAGTGGCCTGCAAAGGACTGGCCGCGGATGACGGTGAACACGCCGACCACCGCGGACACGAGCGAGACGGCCCCACCCACGACCACCGCCACGCGGACCGGCTCGCTCGTGAAGAAGCCGGGTTCGAAGATGCTGGTGAGAACCGCGTCCATCCCCGTCACCCAAGCCCACGGGGCACGACGGTGTGCGTGCGCTCGAGCTCGGTGTGGTGGGTCTCGTCCTTGCCCGCGACCACCAGGATGCGATCGTGAACGTGCAGCACGTCGACGTGATGGCCGTACAAGGCACTCAGGACGTCCTCGCGGACCACCTCCTCGGTCGGTCCGCTCGCAGCGCGACCCGACGCGACATAGACGACGCGGTCCATCACCGGCAACAGCGGGTTCATCTCGTGTGCGGAGATGAGCACCGCGATTGCGTGTGCCTTCGCGATCTTTGCCAGGAGGCCGACGACCTCCTGCTCGCTGCGGATGTCGAGGTTCGCGAGTGGCTCGTCCAGGAGAAGCAGCCTGGGCTTGGCGATCAGCGCGTGCGCGATCAATGTCCGCTGCAGCTCACCTCCCGAGAGCTTGCCGACGCGGGCATCGGCAAAGCCTTGGGCGTCAACGGCTTCGAGCATCTCGTCTACCAATTGCCGGCGGCTCCGCGAAGGAAGCGGAATGCCGAACCGGTCGCCGTCGAGCCCGAGAGCCACCAGGTCCCGTGCCCGCAAGGGCACGTCCGGGTCGAGCCCGATGCTCTGTGGGACGTAACCGATGGACTTGCTGCGGCGCTGACGCGGGTGGCCCGCGAAGAGGACCTTGCCCGCCGAGGGTGTCTCGAGCCCGAGAATCACCCGGAATATGGTCGTCTTGCCTGCGCCGTTGGACCCGATGAGGCCTGTGAGCTCGCCGGCACGGAGACTGAAGGCGACGTCGTGGAGTATCTCCCGACCGGACAGCCAAAGCGACACGCCCTCGAGCGAGAGGATCTCCTCGTCACGCACGCCGGGCCGGGAGGTGTCTGTCACAAGTGCTCCGTCGAGACCTTGTCCGCGACGGCCTTCTCGAGTGCGCGGACCTCGGCCAGCATCCAGGTCTGGTAGTCGTAGCCGGGTGTGGGCATCGTCTCGTAAACGCCCACGACCGGTATCCCGCTCTTCCTCGCAAGCGCCAGGAACGACTGTGTGATCGAGTCGGTCACCTGCTCGTTGTACAGGAAGACCTTGACCTTGTGCCCCGTGAACAGGCTGTCTTGAAGGGTGATGTCCTCCGGTGCCGGGTCCACCCCGTTCATGATGTCCGCTTGCAACGCCCAGGGAGTCTCGTCGTCGATTCCGGCAGCCTCCAGCATGTAGTCGGCGACCGGCTCGGTGGTGGCCACGGGAGTGCTCGGATGACCGGTCTTGAAGCTGGCTATGGCCTGGAGCCAAGGGGTGAGGGAACGGTCGAAGCGCGCCAGGTTGGCCCTGAAATAGGCGGCGTGGGCGGGATCGAGAGCGGACAGGTCGCGGGTGATCGCCTTCGCCACGGCCGGCATCGTGTTCGGGTTGTACCAAAGATGCGGGTTCGGCGTGCTGTCGGGAAGCCCGAGCGTCTTCTGGACGTCGACAACCTCCCGCTTCGCGTCCGGCGACGCGGCCTCGATGGTGCCCATGAAGGTGTCGTATCCGACGCCGTTCTGCACGACCAGCTGGGCGGCACTGATCTCGGCGGCCACTGACGGGCTTGCTTCGAACGAGTGGGGATCGGTGTTGGGATTGCTCACGACCGCGGTCACCTCGACGTACCTGCGGCCGATCTGGCCGATGACGTTCGCATACTGGTTCTCTGCTCCCACAGCCGCGACGACGCCGCTTCTCCGAGCACCCGACGCGCTCGAGCACGCGCATGCGAGCAGAGCCACCGCGACACAAAGCGCCACGACCTTCGCCCGGTTGCGGGCTCGCAGGAGCTGAGAACGCATTCCCTTTGACACCTCTTGGGACAAGGCGGTCTCCGTGTGGGCACCGCGAGAGGAATGATAATCACTCTTATTACGGTCGGTCAACCCGTCCGCCGGTCGCTATAGTCGGCTCAGGCGCGATGAGGCCCGCTCCTCGAATTGTCGGGTGTTGCTTCGACTGATGGCTTCTACCAGCTAGGACGGATGCTGGTAGGGCTCATGGGTACCCCTGTCAGCCAAACAGGGAGTACGGATGAACTCGGACTACGTCTTCGCCATCTGGATCGGCATGGCGCTGCTGGCGTCGGTGATCAGTATCAGGCTCGGGATATCGGTCGCTCTCGTCGAGATTCTCGTCGGGGCTGTGCTCGGCAACATCCCGGGCCTCAAGGAGCACATCCAGCAGACCGATGTCACGACGTTCCTCGCGGGTGCGGGATCGCTGATGTTGACCTTTCTCGCAGGCGCCGAGATCGATCCGGTCTCCTTGCGAAAACATTGGAAGGCGAGCTTGGCGATCGGAGCCGTGTCCTTCCTGCTGCCTTTCCTCGGGGCTTTCGGGTTCTGCAAGCTCGTCCTCGACTGGCCGCTTCACGGTGCGGAGATCGGCGGCGTCGCATTGAGCACCACGTCGGTTGCGGTGGTGTACGCCGTCATGATCGAGACGGGGCTCAACCGCCAGGATCTCGGCAAGCTCATCTTGGCGGCGTGCTTTGTGACCGATCTCGGCACGGTTCTCGCGCTCGGCGGGTTGTTCGCCACCTACGGCTGGCTCCTGCTCGTGTTCGTGGCGGTCACGGTCGTCACGCTGTTGGTCCTCCCGAGGGCGACGCGCTATGTCATCGACCGCTTCGGCCACCGTGTGAGTGAGCCAGAGGTGAAGTTCCTTCTAATCGTGCTCCTCGGGCTCGGCGGCCTCGCGACCGCCGCCGGGAGCGAAGCGGTCCTGCCGGCCTACGTGGCCGGCCTGGCCCTCGCCGGTGTGTTCATGAACGACCGGGTCCTGGTGGACAGGATCCGCTCCATCGCCTTCGCGCTGTTGACGCCCTTCTTCTTCCTGCACGCGGGGCTCCTCATCTCGGCGCCCGCGCTCGTGTCGGGGGCGGGGGTGATCGCTTTGCTGTTCGGCGTGAAGATGCTGACCAAGCTCCTCGGTGTCTGGCCGACTGCGTCGGCACTGCGGATCCCCGGGCGCGAGCGCACGTACATGACGCTCCTCATGGCGACCGGCCTCACATTCGGATCGATCTCTGCGCTCTTCGGGTTGACGCACCACCTCATCGACAAGACCCAGTACACAGAGCTCGTGACGGTGGTGCTCCTCTCTGCGCTCCTGCCCACGCTCGTCGCCCAGCAACTGTTCCGGCCCGAGCTGCCGACCGAGCGGGACGAGCTCGAGGCGCTCGGAGAAGAGGACCTGTCGCTGCGTCCGCCCCGATGAGAGGCGAGGCAGGGCCGCCATAGGCCGGGCTCATCTGCGCGACGCCGGTCCCATGTGCCGGCGCCCGTCCCGTCGGGCTCGACTGCAACATGTTCGACATCTGGATATGGGACCTTCGGCTCTATGGCACAACCGGCGGGCGTCTTAGCGTGAGGTGATGGTCCTGGGCGTGCCGGGTGCTCGGGGACACTCCCTCACCGGTGTCCCTAAGACGCCCGGTGCGCCGGGACCGTTCTGATCGGCAGCTTCCTGAAGGCCTCATCGGCCCAGTTCGTGTCGTGCCTCGTCGTCAGGAGCCCATCGCGGGTCGCCGCCGGCGCGGCCTCTGCTGCAGCCCGCGTGTCACCGCCGGCTCGATCCCGGCAAGCCGGTGCTCGTGGGTGAAGCCCTGGGCCATGTTCAACAACCCGACTGTGGTGTTGACCAACGACACATGGGAAAAGGCTTGGGGGAAGTTGCCGACGAGACGTCCCGCGACCGGGTCGTACTCCTCGGCCAGTAGGCCGAGATCTGTGCGCAAGGACAGCAGCCTCTCGAACAGCTCCATGGCGTCGTCATGGCGACCGATGAGGTGCAGGTCATCGACCAACCAGAACGAACAAGCGAGAAACGCGCCTTCGCGGCCCGTCAGCCCATCGACATGCTCCGACTTCTCCGAGTCGTACCTGCTCACGAAGCCATCCACCGTGAGCTCACGCTCGATGGCCTCGACCGTCCCGATCACCCGGGAGTCCTTCGGTGGCAGGAACCCCACGATCGGGATCATGAGCACGCTGGCGTCGAGCTCCTTCGAGCCGTAGTACTGCGTGAAGGTGTTGCGCCCGGTGTCGAAACCCTTCTCGCACACCTCCTTGTGGATCCGCGCCCGCAGTGACTTCCACCTGTCGAGGGGGCCTTCGAGCCCGAAGTCCTCCACGTCGTGGATGGCCCGGTCGACTGCCACCCACGCCTCCACCTTCGAGTGCGTGAAATGACGGCGTGGCCCACGCACCTCCCAGATGCCGTCGTCAGGCCGGGCCCAACCCGTCTCGATGAAGTCCATGAGCGCGAGCTCGAGGTCCCAAGCCGGGCCGGCAGGCTCGAGGCCGGTGCGCCGTGCCTCGTGCAGCGCGCCGAGGACTTCGCCATAGACGTCGAGCTGGTACTGGGCCGATGCCGCATTGCCGATGCGCACAGGCCTGGAGCCCTCGTAGCCGGGCAGCCAGTCGAGGACGTCCTCCTTCAGGTTCTTCTCCCCGGCGACCCCGTACATGATCTGAAGCTTCGACGGGTCGCCCGCCGCTGCGCGCAACAGCCAGTCGCGCCAAGCCGCGGCCTCGTCGCGGTAACCCGCCGCCATGAGCGCGGACAGCGTGAGCGTGGCGTCGCGAAGCCAGCAGTAGCGGTAGTCCCAGTTCCGCTCGCCGCCGAGCGACTCGGGCAGCGAGGTCGTGGGGGCGGCGATGATGCCGCCCGTCGGCTCGTAGGTGAGCGCCTTGAGGGTGATGAGCGACCGGACGACGGCGTCACGCCACCGATGCGGCTCGAAGTTGGCGAGGTCCGCCCATTCCTGCCACCAGCGCTTGGTCTCCTCGATCGCGTACTGGGCGGCCACGGGTCGCGCCACCTCGCCGTGTGAAGGGAAATAGGTGAGCACGAAGGGAACCTGCTGGCCCTCGCGCAGGTGGAACTCGGAGACGGTGCGCATGTTCTCGCCACGGGTCTCGGCCGTGGTCCAAAGCGCCAGCCCGTCGGGCCCGGCTATAGCGACGAGCTGGCCGTCGAGACGGCGCACCCACGGCACGACCGACCCGTAGTCGAAACGGATCTCCAGGTCCATGCGCATGTCGACCGCGCCGTTCGAGCACTCGACCAACCGGACGATGCTCGGGCTGTGCTCCCTTACAGGCATGCAGTCGGTGATTCGCACGCTTCCTTCCGGCAGGTCGAACTCGCTCTCGAGCACCAGGGTGTCCCCGACGTACTGGCGGCGCGTCGCCCGCAACGGCTCACCCTGGCCGGGCGGAGGGCTCGCGGCCGGTGCGATCCGCCAGAACCCGTGGTTGGTGTCGCCGACAAGGTGGGCGAAGCACGCCGCCGAGTCGAAACGCGGCAGGCAGAGCCAGTCGATCGACCCGTCGCGCCCGACGAGCGCGGCCGTGTGGGTGTCGCCGATCAGGCCGTAATCCTCGATCAGGAGCGCCACTGAGCCATCATTGCCGACCCGCGGCCTCGTCGCATGAACGTCTCGGGACACGTGGTTCCCGGTTCACTTCGCGACACAGGCGCCGGTGCCGACGACCGTCGAGGCCGGCAATGACTCCGCCTTCTGGACGCGCTCGAGGACTCCCGGGGATGCGAGCGCGTAGCCGATGTCGCTACTGGTGGGTGACCTCGAGAAGACCACTCCGATGACCACACCGTCCGGCTCGACGAGTGGGCCTCCAGAGTTCCCCGGCCGGACCAGGGCCTGGATCACGTACACCTCGCGCACCGACGGGTTCTCACCGTAGATGTCGAGGCCGGTCGCGAGGATCTCGGAACGCACGCCCGCAGGGTCGACCGCAAGGGGACCCCCCTCGGGATAGCCGAGCACAACGGCTCTCGTGGCACGCCCGACCGTGTCCGGGTCGATGGTCAGCGCCGGTTCCGCCAGTCCCTGCACGCGCAGGATGGCGAGGTCGAACTCGGCATCGAAGAGCTCGACCACCGCAACGCGGTAGCCGGCCGAGTCCTCGACCCTGATCGATTGCGTGCCGGCGACCACGTGGGCGTTCGTGACAACCAGACCTGGCGCCACCGCGAAGCCCGAGCCCTCCTGCACCTCGCCACAGCCGACCGCGACGACCTTCACCGTGGAAGGGGCTGCCCTGGCGGCGCCGGCCCGCACCTCGGCTGCAGAGGGATAAGGGACCGGCCCGGCGAGCTGGATGAAACCGTCGGCCACGAGTTGCAAGCCCTCGTCGCTCAAGAAGCGCTCCACGGGCGCGAGCGCCGTCGGGATCGGTGGCATGACGTTGGTGACGAAGCGCACGACGCCTGAACCATCGATCTGGTTTGCCACGAGGGGGAACTGGCTGTTCACCAGAATGGAGGCCAGCAGCCAGACCACGACCAGAGCACCACCCGTAGCTGTGATCGCGCCACCGGTTGCGTCGACCGCGCCGAAACGAGCCCGCCGAAGCCGGCGCCACAGTCCCGCTCCAAGTTGGCGTCCTGAAGCGGCGAGCACCGCCGCGGGAACGAGCAGCAGCACGAGCGCGACAACGGTCTTTGCGTGCTGCCCGCTCACATGAGGGCAGACGAGGAGGACCAGCACCACGCCGAGGGCCAGGCCACCGAGGGCCCCGCCGTAGGACAGGATCTGGACTGCCGCTCCCCGCCGGAACCCACGGAAGGCCGACGCCAGGATGACGGCGATGAGGATCAGATCGAGAGCATCCATGTCCGAGCTCGGTCAGATCCCGCTGCTGCTCAACTGGACTGGGCGCGGGCGCCGCGCTCATCGCGGCAACCTAGGGAACCGCCCTCGTCGCGGGCTCCAGACAACGGTCGGCTCATAGGGTTGGGGTGAGCCTAGGCGCGAGTCTGTCGCAGGCGGTCGCGTCCACTCGGTCAATTCCGTCGTTCTCGGCCGCGTTCGCGGTCTTGGAGGGGCGTCTCGGCCCCTGCCGAGGCGCCGATCGCGCCACTGGTTGCACGTCGGGCACTTACCTGCTCCAAATTGAAGTCGTGGCCCCATCCGCCGACCGCCCACCCAGGCCCCCGCGGCGTCCCTCCAGGAGTCGATCGCGTACTCCCGGTGTCCCCCGATGGCTGGCCGCGATGATGCGGGCTCGGCGCAAGCCCCAAGGTCTCGCGGAGGGACCGATTCAAGAGCACCACCACCGTGACATCCGGGGGGGCAGCGCGCGGGCCGCCGTGTTCGGCATCAGTGACGGCCTTGTGACCAACGTTTCTCTGATCCTGGGACTCTCGGGGGCGAGCCCGCCCGCCGGGGTCGTGCGGCTGGCAGGTCTGGCAGGGCTTCTCGGCGGTGCGTTCTCGATGGCTGCCGGTGAGTACATCTCGATGCGTGCTCAGACCGAGCTGTTCGAACGCGAGCTCGAGCGCGAGCGGCAGGAGATCCATCATCGCCCCGAAGGCGAGCTGCAGGAGCTGGTGAGGATCTACGAGAGCCGCGGCATCTCCACTGAGCTCGCCATGCAGGTCGCCCGGCAGATGATGGCCGATCCGAAGACCGCGCTCGAGACCCATGCCCGCGAGGAGCTCGGCATCCATCCCGACTCGCTCGGCAGGCCTGTACAGGCGGCGTTCGCGTCCTTCGTGACCTTCAGCGTGGGCGCCTTGCTGCCGCTGATCCCGTTTCTCGTCGGGCTTGGCACCAGTGCCGTGCTCGCGTCGATCGTGATCGCGGCTATTGCTGCGGTGATCGTGGGCTCAGCGCTCTCGCTCTTCACGGGGCGCTCATGGTGGTGGTCGGCATTCCGCCAGCTTGCGATATGTGCCGCGGCCGGCGCGGTGACATACGGTGTTGGTGCAGCAGTCGGCCTGAGCACTGTTCACTGATAGGCAACAGGACGTCGGGCTCCAAGACACCAGGACGCTCTGGGTCTCGGGCGAGAGATGAGCCAATGGCGACAATCGCGGTCTACGTCGTGCGACATGCTCACGCTCAACCGCGCGACGGTTGGACCGGCCCGGACGACGACCGTCCCCTCACCGATCGCGGCGTGAAGGAAGCTCAGGCTCTCGCCGATCACTTCGACACCGGAACGCCCGGCGGGCGATCGCGCAAGTCCGGCGCTCCGCAGCGCGAGCCCAGGCCCACGCTGCTCCTGTCCAGCAGCGCCAAACGCTGCCTGGCGACTCTCGAGCCGCTTGCGGCCGCCTGTGGGTTGCCCGTCGGTACCGCGGAGTTCCTTCTAGAGGGATCCGACGCGAGCAGCGCTCTGATGAAGGCACAGGAGCTGGCAGCCGATGGAGGTGTGCCGGTGCTGTGCACCCACGGGGACGTCATCTGGGGGATGGTGGAACTGCTCGAGAAGACCGGCGCGTACCTCCCTGGACCGGTGGACGTGAAGAAGGGGTCTGTCTGGGTCCTCGAGATCGAATCGGGCTCCGTCGGATCCGCCAGGTACATCCCCCCGGTCAAGGTGTAGGTTCCCGCCCCGTGAGCGATCGGCAGCACATAGGACCGGCGGCGGGCAGCGTCCCGGCCCAGGCGGCGGGCAGCGTCCCCGGCCAGGCGGCGGGCAGCGTCCCCAGAACTTCGACCGGCGTGCTCGCCCTCGTCGGCGGCGGCGAGTGGCAAGCGGGCACCGACTACGACGCTGAGCTACTGGAGCGCTCGGGTGCCGACGAAGTGCTGGTTCTTCCTACCGCCGCTGCTTACCAGCATCCCGACCGGGTGGTCGCGACAGCCGAGACGTGGTTCTCAGCACTCGGCTCCCGAGCCCGGGGACTCATGGTGCTGCGCCATGCAGACGCCAACAAGGAGGCCAACGCAGCCGCGGTCCGAGAGGCACGCTTCATCTACCTCTCGGGTGGTTCGCCCCTCCACCTGCTCTCGGTGCTCAAGGGCTCGCTCGTCTTCGAGGCGCTCGCGAACGCCCTGCGCCACGGCGCGGTCGTGGCCGGGTCCTCGGCGGGGGCGATGGTGCTCGTCGATCCCATGGTCGACCCGCGAGGAGGGGCGTTCACAGTGGGACTCGGCCTGGTCGAGCACATGGCCGTAGTGCCGCACCATGACTCGGGCACTTCGCACCACTTCTGGCGGACGCTCGAGCTCGCCCCAGCCGGGCTCCCGATCGCCGGCATCCCCGAGCGCACGGCGCTCATCAGAGACTCGGACGGCTCGTGGCGATCAGCGGGTGAAGGACAGATCACCGTCTACGTCAACGGGGCGGAGGCCGGCCTAGACGCTTTGCCTGGATAGAGCGACCGGCCGAAGCGCACAGGCCGCTCAGTCCAGCTCGGTGACCGTGACCGACTCGATCAGGATCTTCTCCTTGGGGGCGCCCGACTTGGTTCCCACCGAGTCGATCGCCGCGACGACGTCCCGCCCGGAGACAAGCTGACCGAACAGCGAGTAGAGCGGCGGCAGGCGCATCCCGTCAGGTCCCGAGATGACGAAGAACTGGCTCCCGTTCGTGTCCCGCCCGGCATTTGCCATGGCGAGCGAGCCGAGCTCGTAACGCCCCGGTTGGGGCAGCTCGTCCTCGAAACGGTACCCGGGCCCGCCGGCGCCGGTCCCCTTCGGATCGCCGCCCTGCAACACGAAGCCGGGGATGATCCGGTGAAACGCGATCCCGTCGAAGTAGTGATAGCGCGCCAGGAACACGAAGTTGTTCACCGTCCTGGGAGCGCTCACCGCATCGAGAGCGAAGACCATCGTGCCCTTGGAGGTGACCATCTCGGCCGTGTAGCGCTTGGAAAGGTCGATGCACATCGGTGGCGGCCCATCGAAGCGTTGGGTCTTCGGCGCGGAGCCGTCGGCGGGAGGGCACTTGCTCGGCATTGGCGGACTCCGTTTCTTCTCGTCGGACTGACGGCCGGGCTCAGCCGGAGATCTGTTTCATGGTGACGCTGAGAAGGTAGACCTTGACCGTCGGGGTGCCGGAGCTGGACCCATCTGCTCCGATCTTCTCGACTACGTTCATGCCCGATATCACGTGGCCGAAGTCCGTGTAGTTGGGCTCGCCGTTGAGAGTCGTCTGGCCGCCCGGCAGCACGAAGAAGAACTGGCTGCTGTCGGTGGACGGCCCGGCGGAGTTGGCGAGCGCGAGGTCACCGGGTACGTAGCAGCCCGCCTGCGTCGGTTTGGTCTTGCAGATCGCCGGTGGCGTGTTGCCGGTGAACTGATAACCGGGATAGCCATATTTCATGAGCCCCACACCGGTGGCTCCCCCGGTGCCCGTGCCGGTCGGGTCGCCGCCCTGCACGACGAACCCAGGGATCACTCTGTGGAAGAAGGTGCCGTTGTAGTACTGGTAGCGGGCGAGGAACACGAAGTTGTTGACTGCCTTGAACGACGAGGCAGCTGGCATCTGCACGACGATGTCGCCCAGGCTCGTCTTGAAAGTGGCGTCCCAGACCGATGTTGCCGCGATGCACGGCGGCGGCGCCGTCTTGAACAAGACAACACGCTTGGTGGATCCCGTCGCGGGTGGGCACGTCGCGGCCGCGGCTTGTGTGGTCGTCAATGTCGTCGTCGTGGTCGACGTGCCGGTCGTGGTCGTCGGCGTCTTGGCCGACTTCGAGGCCGAACTGTTCACGAGGAGCACGATGCCGACGATGGCAAGGGCCACGACCAGGCCCCCAATCCCACGTCTCGTGTTGCGCCTTCTTTTCCGGCCCTTTTCGATGACGGCTTGCTTTTGTTCACGAGCGGCTCGCTGCCGCGCTCTCTTCTCGGTAGGCACGGATCGAAAGGCTACTTAACCTGTACCCCAAAGCGCATACGCGAGCCCCACGAACCCTCAGGACCGCGCGCCGACCGGCGCTCGGCGTCGCGACGGGACCGGCGCCGGGGCGGGTCGCCCGAGGCCCCGACCCGGCGGTAGTTTTGCTGGCGTGACCTTAGTTGTACAGAAGTTCGGCGGGACCTCGGTCGGCGACGCAGACCGCATCCGGGCGGTCGCAGACCACATCGCTCGCACACGCCGGACCGGCACCAATGTCATCGTCGTGGTCAGCGCCATGGGCAAGACCACCGACGGACTGATCCGGCTCGCCGAAGACGTGAGCCAGGTCCGCCCGGGCCGGGAGCTCGACATGCTTCTCACTGCAGGCGAGCGAATCTCGATGTCGCTGTTGTGCATGGCGCTCGCGGAGCTTGGTGTGCCCGCCGCCTCGTTCACCGGCAGCCAGGCGGGCATCATCACCGATACCACTCACACCAAGGCGCGGATCCTGGAAGTTAAAGGTGACCGTCTTCGTGAGTCGCTGGCTCAGGGCGTCGTCCCGGTCGTGGCCGGCTTCCAGGGAGTCTCGAGCAAACGGGACGTGACCACACTCGGGCGCGGCGGTTCCGACACGACGGCTGTAGCTCTCGCTGCCGCCCTCGAAGCCGATCTCTGCGAGATCTACACGGACGTTCCGGGAGTCTTCACCGCGGATCCCCGCGTGGTTCCGACGGCCCATCGGATATCGAGGATCTCCTTCGAGGAGATGCTCGAGATCGCGGCAACGGGCGGAAGGGTTCTTGCGCTCCGCTCGGTCGAGTTCGCCCGCAACCACCACGTACCGCTCCACGTGCGGTCAAGCTTCACCTGGGAGCCCGGGACCGTCGTCAGCGAGGAGGATTCTTCTATGGAACAACCCATCGTCTCGGCGGTGACAAGCGATTCGACCGAGGCCAAGGTCACGATCACCGGCGTCCCGGACCAACCGGGCATCGCGGCATCGGTGTTCAGGGGGCTCGCCGACAGGGCGATCAACGTCGACGTGATCGTTCAGAACACGTCGCACCACGGGATGACGGACATCTCCTTCACCGTTCCCCGGACCGACCTGAAGGGCAGTCTCGAAGTGGCAGAGCAGCTCGTCCCGCAACTGGGCGCGGTGTCGGTGATCGCCGACGACGACGTTGCCACGGTCTCTCTTGTGGGTGCGGGCATGAGGACCCATCCGGGCGTCACCGCGACGATGTTCGAGACCCTCGCAGCTGCCGGCATCAACATCGAGATGATCTCCACGTCTCCCATTCGCATCTCGTGCCTGGTCCGCGCGGAGCACGCGGAGCGGGCGGTCCAGGTGCTCCATGCCGCCTTCGAGCTGGGGGGTTAGCGCCGCCGGTACTCGCCCCGCCCCGCCAGGCCGGGCCCCGCCAGGCGGTCCCGGCCGAGTCCGGCCACCGAGGGGGCCGCCACTAAGCTCAGCCCATGCGAGTGGGCGTTTTCGGTGCCACGGGACAAGTTGGTGCCGTGATGAGGTCGATTCTTGCGGAGCGAAGATTCCCGGCGGAGAGCGTGCGTTTCTTCGCGAGCGCAAGATCGGCAGGTCGCACGCTTCGGTGGGACGGCGACGATGTCGTGGTCGAAGATGTCGTCGGCGCCGACTTCACCGGGATGGACGTCGCCTTGTTCTCCTGCGGCGCCAAGACCTCTTTGGATCTCGCTCCCCGTGTGGCTGGCGCCGGCGCCATCGTCATCGACAACTCGTCCGCGTGGCGGATGGACCCGGAGGTTCCCCTGGTCGTCCCCGAGGTCAACCGCGAGGCGTTGGACTGCATACCAAAGGGGATCGTCGCCAACCCGAATTGCACGACGATGGTTGCCATGCCCGTGCTGAAACCCCTCGACAAGCTGGCAGGTTTGCGCCGAATCGTGGCCTCGACCTATCAAGCTGTGTCCGGCGCGGGCCTGGCCGGAACCTCCGAGCTGGACGAGCAGGTCCGCAAGGTGGCAGACGGCGCTGCAGCGCTCGCACACGACGGCAGTGCCGTCGACCTGCCGGCCCCTGTGAAGTTCCCCGCGCCGATCGCGTTCAACGTCATCCCGCTGGCCGGCCAGAGCGTCGACGACGGCAGCGGCGAGACCAGTGAAGAGCAGAAGTTCCGGGACGAGAGCCGCAAGATCCTGGGCCTCCCCGACCTCCTCGTCTCGTGCACGTGCGTCCGGGTGCCCGTGTTCACGGGACACAGCCTGGCGCTCAACCTCGAGTTCGAGCGGCCGCTCAGCCCTGAAGAGGCGCTTGCCGCCCTCGGCGGCGCGGCGGGTGTCGAGCTCCGCGACATCCCGACCCCGCTCGGCGCGACAGGTGGTGACGTGTCGCTCGTGGGAAGGGTGCGGCGAGACACTACGGTGCCCTACGGGCTGTCCCTCTTCGTGGTCGGCGACAATCTCCGCAAGGGCGCCGCGCTCAACGCGGTGCAGATCGCCGAAGTGCTGGCCGGAATCGCCTGACCGGGCGCCGTCCCAGGAGCGTCGATAGCTCCCATAGCAGCCTCCGCCTGTCCCGGGCGCCGTCCCAGGAGCGCCACCAGCACGGGTCACATGCCGAAAAACGGCAGTACCTGAGTGGGCAGGACGCGCTGTGACGGGATCACCACGATGTACGGTCCGCTGTAGCGGATCGTGTAGCCGATGTGATGAACCTTGCACCACTGGACGATCTCCGGCACCAAGAGGCACTGCTGGTCCGGCGCGAGACACGACGGATCGAGGGCCGTCGTCCCCGCCTCGGCGGCTGCCTCCTCCGCGCGCGCCGGGCTCACGAAGATCCACGCGGGCGTCGGGCTCGCGGCTATGGCTCGGTAGTACGGCGGATAACGGATGAGCTCGGGCCCGGCCGGGCTCACGGTGACGCGGCCGTCGGAGAGGAACCCCACGTTGTAGCCGAGCCAGTAGTTGGAGAACGCGTAGCGGACATGCCAGCGGACGAGCGAATCCGCGAGCGCCGTGGGCAGGTTGTTCGGGTTCGTGTGCCATGAAAGCCAACTCGTGCGCTCGACGGCAGGAAAAGCCAGCTGGCGCTTGTAGGGCGGCTGGCCCGTGGCCGCAACCAGCGTCAGCCCGAGAGCGCCAATGAGCACGAGCCCTGCCATGATCGCCGGCGCGAACCGTGGGGACCCGATCGCCCATATGCCAACCTCGCAGACCAAGGAGACGACCACCAGTGCGAGGACGGGCGCGAGGAAGATCGCGTAGCGGCCGTCGTTCCAGTACCAGGTGAACGGCTGCGCCGCGTAGAGAAACGGGAACGCCGCGACGAACAGCACCAGCAGCCACGCACGTCCCCGCGCAGCTAGGTACACGAGCCAGCCGACCAGCACGATGATCGAGATGTTCACGAGATGCGGCGTCAGGTTCGACGGCACGATCCACGCCCCCGACCCACGGGTCCGAAGGCCGAGAACGATCGGGAACACGTAACGGTCGAAAATGCCGACATGCCACCAGTACGCTCCGCCCGGACCCGGGGGCGGAGGCTGGGGAACCCCGGCAAGCGAGTCGAAGTGCTGTAGGAGGTTGTGCCACCACCACGGGAGCGACCCGACGACAAGAGCCGCGACTCCCAGAGCGAACGAGCCAAGTGGCACCTTCGCCCGTCGCTGGACGACGCGCGCCAGGAGGTAGACCCCGGCCGGGGCGAGGAAGTAGGCGATCTCCGGGCTGGACCACCATCCCACGCCGGCGCCCAGCCCGAGCGCGATCCAGTCGACTCTCTTGCCGTCGCCGTCCCCGATCCTGAGCACGGTCAAGAGCACGGCAAGCCCGCAGAGCAGCACGATCCAACGGAAGCCGTCGCCGTGGTCGTAGTAGGTCACGTAGGGCTCGGGCCAGATCCAGAAAGCGATCGCGGCCACCGCACCGACCGGACTGGCGAACATGCGGTTCCCGACGCGCCACAGGATCACGAGCGACGCGCCACAGAGCAGGACGGGAGTCAGGCCAAGGGTGAACCCAGAGCTTCCGAACAGGGCGAAAACCATCGCGACGGCGTACGCCTCCGTACCTCCGTAGTTCTCCGCCCAATAGAAGGCGAAGAAATGGCCGTGCAGGATCTCGCGGGCCATGAGCCCGACAACCGCCCCGTCTGAGTTGATCGTGCCTCTGCCGAGCGCGTAGAGCCTGAGCAGGAGACCGAGGAGGAGCGCCACGACGACAACGGCGGTGAGTGCCGGGTTCGCCCGCCAGCACGTGGCAAATCGCTGCCAAGGAGTCGGCCGGCGGTTCGAGGCTCTCACGAGCGCTGCCGCCGGGGCTGTCTCAGCCGATGGGGACTGCGCGGCGGGCGGCTGCGCGGCGGGCCGGCGTCACATCAGCTTCGCGAGATAGGGACTGAGCAGCTTTTCGATCTGCTTTGCGGCAACGTCGACCTCGATGTTCACCTTGTCGCCGGGCACGCGCCGGCCGAGCGTCGTCGCCTCCGCGGTGTGGGGGATCACGGCGACGGCGAAGCTGTCTTGGTCGATGTCGAAAACCGTGAGGCTCACGCCGTCGACGGCAATCGAGCCTTTCTCCACGCAGTAGCGGATCAGGTCCGGCGGTATCCGGACCCTGAGATCCGGCGCCGCAGCCGTCACTTCCCCTATGCCGTCGACATGGCCCTGCACGATGTGCCCGCCGAGGCGGTCGCTCACCCGCACGGGGCGCTCGAGGTTCACCGCGTCACCGGGCTGCAAGAGACCGAAGGTCGTCCGACTGAGGGTCTCAGGCGTGACCTGCGTCTCCCAGATATCGCCGTCGCAGGCGACGACTGTCGTGCAGCACCCGTTCACCGAGACGGAGTCGCCGACCTTCGCTTCCTCCAGCACGAGCGACGCCCTGATCCGGTACCGGTCGCCGTCGTGGCCGACATAGGTGCCCATCTCTTCAACAAGGCCGGTGAACATGCTCGCGGAGCGTACCAACCTGCCTGTGCCGGTGTCATTGCCGGGCGAGCAGGATGCAGCCGACCGTGACGCCGAAGCCGAGAACGACGACGCGCAGCAGGATCGGGCTCAGCCGGCGGGCAAAGCCGCCGCCGAGACGGCCCCCGGCGAGGCTGGCCACAGCCATGACGGCGACCGCAGTCCACGCGACGGGCCCGAACACGCCGTAGGCGACTACGGCCACGGAGTTGATGACGACCGAAAGGACCTGTTTCAGGCCGTTCAGCCTCTGCAGGCTGTCCGGGATCGCCAACCCGAGCACTGCCAGGAGCACGATGCCGAGCCCCGCCCCGAAGTAGGCGCCGTAGATCGCTGCAAGCAAGACCGCGACGTGAAGACCGAGCGAACGGTGCTCCTTGGACGGGGCCTGTCGCTTTGCCAGCGAGCGGGTGGCCAGCGGCTGAAGGGCGAACAGGGCGCACGCGAGGAGGATCAGCCAGGGCACGGCTTGCTTGAAGACGCTCGCAGGCGTCGTGAGCAACAAAACCGACCCGGCGAGGCCGCCGACGATGCAGGTCGCGGCCAGCACCACCGCGCGGGATCGTTGGCCCTCCAGCTCCCGGCGATACGCGACCGAGCTGCCCACGTAACCCGGCCAGAGTGCGACCGTGTTGGTCATGTTCGCAGTGACACCCGGATAGCCCACGGCGAGCAGGGCCGGGAAGGAAATGAGCGAGCCGCCCCCGGCGACACTGTTCACCGCGCCCCCGAGGAAGCCGGCAACGCCGAGGACGATCCCCTGCTCGGGCGTCAATCCGTTACCGCACTCGGCCAATGCTCGTCGCGGACCTCGGCGAGGTACGAAGCGTGGTTGCGCCTGAGCTCGGAGACGCTGTCCCCGCCGAACTTGCGAAGCGCTTCGGACGCCAGCACGAGGGCCAGCATCGTTTCTGCCACCACGCCCATGGCGGGCACCGCGGTGACGTCGGTCCGCTCCTTGAACGAGACGGTCTGCTCCTTGGTGAGGACGTCGACGGTCTTGAGCACGGGGCGGTTCAGCGTGGCGAGCGGCTTCATGGATGCGCCGACGAGGAGAAGGCCCCCCGTGGACATGCCGCCCTCGATGCCACCGGCCAACGACGTCTCTCTCCTGTACTCGCGTGAGCCGGCATCGAAGAAGATGGAGTCGTGGCCGGCAGATCCCCGGCGGCGGGCGACGTCGAAGCCCTCGCCGATCCACACGGCTTTCACGGCCTGAATGCTCATGAGCGCCTGGGCAATGATGCCGTCGAGCTTGCGGTCCCAATGAACGTGGCTCCCGAGGCCGACGGGCACCCCGTAAGCCACGATCTCGACAGTGCCGCCGAGGGAGTCCCCGTCCTTCGCTGCAGCTTTGATCTCGGCGATCATGCCGGCCTCGGCCGATGGGTCGAAACACCGCACCGGCGACGCGTCGACCGTAGAAAGGTCATGTGGCAGTGGGCGAAACCCTGCTGGCGCGTCCGTACCGCCGATCTGGACGACGTGGCTCACGATCGCGACGCCGATCTGTGCCAGGAGAGCCTTGGCGCATGCACCTGCCGCCACTCTCGCTGCCGTCTCCCGAGCCGAAGCGCGCTCGAGCACGTCACGAGCGTCGTCAAAACCGTACTTCTGCATGCCCGCAAGATCCGCGTGACCCGGACGGGGCTGTGTGAGCCGGCGCGAGGGATGCCCGGGCTCAGGGGACATCTCCGCCTCCCACTTGGGCCACTCGGCATTTGCGATCTCGATCGCGACCGGCGACCCCAAAGTCCGCCCGTGGCGGACACCGCCGAGAATGCTGATCTCGTCGGTCTCGAACCGCTGGCGGGGACCTCGCCCGAAGCCGAGCCTGCGGCGGGCGAGCTCGCCACGGATCTCATCCGCGGCGATCGGCAGCCCGGCGGGAAGGCCCTCGATGACAGCAACGAGCGCTCGCCCGTGGGACTCGCCCGCGGTCAGAAAGCGCAGCACAGGCCCAGCCTACGCCGGGGCGCGTCCTGACGGACCGCCCATGACGGGCCGGCACCCGTTCGCCGGGACTTCGCCAAGATGCAACGCCCTCCACCCCTTGCCCGGGGACGACACGAGCTCCGACCAAGACCCGGTCGGCAGCTCGAGGGTGGCCATCCTCGAAGCGGGCAGGAGCCGACCGAGCAGCGACCGGAGCACGGCATCGTGGGTGACCAGCGCCGCGCCGAGCGGCAAGTCCTCTCTTGGCGAGCCGCCGGCATCCCGGGCGGCGCCGGCATCCCGGGCGGCGCCGGCCTCCGCGGCCGCGACCGCATAGGAAAAAGCCTCTTCGGCTCTGGCCTCGACGAGCTGCCATGCTTCGACGAAGGGAGCGGCGTCGATCGACCCGAACCGTTCCTCGACCTGCTCGAGCGGGTGTCCGGCCCATTCCCCATAGAAACGGTCAGTCAGGCGGTCGTCGATCTCGAGGGGTCCCCCCGAGCTCGAGGCCATTGGGCGCGCCGTATCGGCCGCCCGCCTGAGCGGGCTCGACAAGATCGCTCGCAGCGGCACCTCACGGAACAACCCGCCGAGCGCCGAGGCCTCGACCTCACCGGTCTTGCTGAGCGGAACGTCGAGCTGTCCTCGAAGAACACCGGCGGCATTGAGCGCCGTCTCGCCGTGCCGGATCAGGAAGACATGGACCGCTGCCACGTCAAGACAGGGTAGGCGACCATTGACTCATAACCGTGGGAGAACTTCGAAGGGGCCGACACCGCAGGCGGCGAGCCGCCCCGAAGCTCAGCCGGCCAGGCCGTAAGGCAGAGGCTCGCCCGCTTCGATCTCGATGAGGCGGTTGTACTTCGCCACCCGCTCTCCACGGGCCGGTGCACCGGTCTTGAGCTGGCCGCACCCGGAGCCAACCACCAGATCCGCGATGAAGGTGTCCTCGGTCTCTCCCGAGCGGTGCGACACCATCTGCGTCCAGCCGGCTTGCCTGCAGACCGCGATCGCAGCGAGCGTCTCGGTCACACTGCCGATCTGGTTGACCTTGATCAGCGCCGAGTTCGCCGCTCGCCGGCCGATCGCCTCGGTGATGATCGCCGGGTTGGTGACGAGCAGGTCGTCGCCCACGATCTGCAGGCGCTCCCCGAGCCGCTCGGTGAGGCGCACCCAGCCGTCCCAGTCGCCTTCGGCCAAGCCGTCTTCCAGGCTCCACACCGGGAAGTCGTCGATGATCGCTTCGTAACGGCCGATCATGTCATCGCTCGACAGGGTCTCCCCAGCGACGTGGTAGCTGCCGTCGCGGAAGAACTCGCTCGCGGCCGGGTCGAGCGCGATCGCCACACCTTCGCGGCCGGGGCGGTAGCCGGCCTGGTTGATCGCCTGGACGATCAAACGCAGGACCTCCTCGGGCTCGTCGATCTCTGGAGCGAAGCCCCCTTCGTCACCGAGCCCCGTCGCGAACCCCTTGCCCGCCAGCAGCTTGCGCAGCGCTGTGTAGACCTCTGCACCGGCGCGCACTGCTTCTGCCATGTTCGGGGCGCCGATCGGGGCCACCATGAACTCCTGGAAATCCAGCTTGTTCGGCGCGTGAACCCCGCCGTTGAGGACGTTGAAGTGGGGGACCGGGAGCCGCGGGGTCACGCCTTGGGGGTTGAGGGAGCGCCAAAGCGGCACCCCGGCGGAGGCGGCCATCGCTCGGGCTGCGGCCATCGACACCCCGACGATGGCGTTGGCCCCCAGCCGAGCCTTGTTCTCGGTGCCGTCGAGCTTGATCAGGGTGTGGTCCAGCTCCGCAAGATCCGCGAACGCCCGGCCACTGATCGCCTCGGCGATCTCGCCGTTGACGGCCCCAACGGCTCCGAGAACGCCTTTGCCTCCGAAGCGAGCCGGGTCGCCGTCACGGAGCTCGACCGCCTCCCGCGAGCCGGTCGATGCACCCGACGGTACGCCTGCGCGCGCGATGGTGCCGTCGCCGAGCGTCACGGTGACCGCCAGGGTCGGGTTACCTCGGGAGTCGAGAATCTCCACGGCTTTGACACCTGAAACAGTTACGCCCATCTTCGGCTCTCCTTCGATTCGGACCAGTCGCTCAGCGCGCGCGGCGACTTCGCGAGTGTCGCCTACGAGGGAAGGTATCGGCAAGCTGGGTCGTCGGCGAGTGGGTCCCCGGTCGCCGCGTAGGCCCGCGCCCTCGACCCACCGCACTCGTCCGCGTACTCGCACCGCCCACAGCGGCCAGGGAACTCGGCGTTCCGGATCGCCTTCAACACCGGATCGTCGCGATAGATCTCGAGCACGCCCTTGTCACGCACCGATCCGAGCGAAAGAGGCAGGAAACCGGCCGGGTACACACGACCGTCGTGGGCCACGAACACGATTCCCTTGCCATCACGCGTCGCAGCTGTCGGTGCCAGCACCGGGGAGGTCGGCTCACCCATCAGTTCGCGAAGACGCGCACGCAGCTCCCGGTAGAGCGGCCCCAGCCCGAACTCGACCGCCGGGTCCAGGTCCGCCTCGGTCCGCTTGGACCGCCAGTCGCGGACCCTGCGGAAGAAAGGCGCCTCCACCGTCCGCACCGTCATCCCATACTGGGCGGCGTCGACGAGGAAGTGACAGACGTCCTCGTACTCGTCGTTCTCGATCTCGGCGATCGCGTTCCCGCGTCCCACACCGATGAGGAAGAACACCTCCCAGGTCCTCACTCCGTGGCGAACCAGCAATGCCGCCAGGTCCGCGAGCTCCCTGACGTTCTGCGCCATGACAGCTGAATTGACCTGCACGGACAGGCCGTGCTCCTTGAGCAGACCGATCGCACGGATCGTCTCGTCGAAGTGACCGGGGATCTGTCGAACCTGTTCGTGGGTCTCGGCGACTGCCCCGTCCAGACTGAGCGACGCGGTCCGCACCCCGTTGGCGTACAGCATCGAGAGCGTGGCGGCGTTCAAGCTCGGCGAGACCGAGGGCGAGATGGCGACCGGGACGCCCGAGCTCTGCGCGTACGCGGTCAGCTCGGCGAGGTCCGGGCGTTGCAGGCAGTCACCGCCGGTCAGGATCAGGACCGGGGCCGGCCGGCCGGCGCCCGCGAGCTCGTCGATGATCGCTTTGCCCTCTTCGGTGGTGAGCTCGTCCGGTGCGGGCTCGCGCTGCGCGACCGCCCGGCAGTGCACGCACGCCAGCGGGCAGGCCTTGGTCGTCTCCCAGAAGACCAGGCGGGGCACCCGATCGAAGGACATGGTCGGGCGAGCACGCCTTTCGGTGAGTGCTTCCGGCGCGGCTGTTCGGTCCGTCATCACTCCCAGTGTGGCATCGGCCGGCACCTCGCGGGACGGCCGGGGCTCCCCACCCTTGTGAGGTCCACGGCGTCATCACCAGGACACCCGATGACCGCACGTCCGCGAATACAGGAGAAATAGGGCAGACGCACTGTCGGCAATGCCGTAGCTGTGGCCACCGGGGACAGGGTCACCGCCGACGGGTCAACAGGCAGCATTGCTTGTACTTCCGGCCGCTCCCGCACGGGCAAGAGTCGTTGCGCCCGGTCGTCCGCCATCGCAACCGGTCCTCGTGCTCGGCTGCCTCGAGCTCCGCGCTGATCTCGAAGATCGGCCGCCCCTGACGCGCGAGGGTCGCCATGCGCCCTAGGTATGGCAGCACGTGGCTGTAGAAGCGCCGGTAACCGGCACAGAGGTAGTTGAGGCCCGCTTCGCCGTCGGGCGCGGTCGTGAAGCGGTCCTTCGGACAGCCCCCGTGGCACAAGAAGCCCACAGGGCACTCCCGACAGCACGCCGGCAACGAGTCGTGCTTCGCCTCGCCGAAGGCGATCTGCTCCGACGAGCCGACGAGTGCCGCAAGCCCATCGCTCATCACCTCGCCGAGGCGATGAGCGGGATCGACATAGTGGTCGCAGGAGTAGACGCTCCCGTCGTGCTCCATTGCGAGAACCTGTCCGCATGTCCTCGACATCACACAGAGGTTGGCCGGCTTGCCCGTGACGACGAGGAAGCACTCCAGGAAGTTCTGCACGCCGATGCGCTCGACGTCGTGGCGAACCCACTCGTCGAAGATCGTGCAGAGGAACTCCCCCATCGCCTCGGGCGTGACCGAGCGCTGCGATACACCGCCGCCAGGCGCTCTCTCCACCACGGGGAGGAATTGCACCCACTGAACGTTCTGGTCGACAAAGAACCGGTAGACCTCGGTCGGGTGAGCGGCGGTCAGCGCGTTCAGCGTGCAGAGCACGTCCGGCTCGATGCCCGCGGCACGCAGCAGGCGAAGCCCCCGCATCGCTCGTTCGTGGGTGGGCCGCCCGCGCCGGTCGGGACGAGAAGCATTGTGCAGGTTCGCCGGACCGTCGATGCTGAGCCCCACTGCGAAGTGGTGCTCGGCGAGGAAGGTGCACCATCGCGCGTTAAGCAGCGTCCCGTTCGTCTGGATGTTGTTGAGGCAGCGCCACCCTGCCGGCAGGTACCGGTCCTGGAGCTCCACGACCTGGCGGTAGAAGTCGATCCCCGCCAGGGTCGGCTCGCCGCCGTGCCAACCGAAGTGCACCACCGGCCCGGGGCTGGAGGCGATGAAGGAGGAGACATACGACTCGAGCACCTGAGGGCTCATCCGGAAGTGCTCGCCAGGGGGGAAGAGCCCCGTCTTTCCCAGGTAGTAGCAGTATCCACAGTCGAGGTTGCAGATCGGCCCGACAGGCTTGGCCATTACGACGAACGAGTCGGCGGTGCTCATCGGCCCGCAGCCGATCTGCCATCGACCGTCATGCCCGCAGTGCCCATCCGTCTCGCGCCCTCAACTCTGGATCGATGCTGCCGACATATAATAATGTCGGCACATTAGCTAGGGACATGCGGCTCGGCCAACAAGGTAGCCGGTCCGACACAGCTCCGGCAGCTGGGCAGTCCAGGAAAGAGGTGTCAGTGCGATGAGCGAGGCGACGGGCGCGAGCGTCGACGCGGACGCGCCACACGTGCTGGCGGCTCGGTTGCGATTGTCGATGGTCCGCCTCTCGCGTCAGCTGCGCCGGATGGACCCGTCGGAGCTCACGATCACACAGTTCTCCGCGCTCGCCACCGTGGTTCGCAACGGCCCGCTCGGTGTCGGCCATCTCGCCGAGATCGAGGGCCTGCCTTCCCCGGCCGCGACGCGACTTGCCGACAAACTGGAGCTTGCAGGTCTCGTCGCCCGCCGGATGAACCCTGCCGACCGCAGGGGCGTGCAGCTCTTTGCCACGCCCGAAGGCACGGAACTTCTCGAGCGGCGCGCCCGGATCGGTAACGCCTGGCTTGCCGGGCACGTAAGTGCCCTCTGCAGGACGGACCGATTGGCGCTCGAACGAGCTGTGACCTTGCTCGAGTCGTTCGCGACCGAACGCTCGGGGGAAACGCCGCAGGTGACGGGGGACCACCACGAACCAAAGGAGAAGCCAACGTGAGTCTGTTGACGACGACCCAGTCGACGGTCGTAGGGCCCCGCTACAAGTGGGTCGTCCTCTCCAACACCACGATCGGAATGCTTCTGGCGACGCTGAACGGGACGAGCCTCATCATCGCCCTGCCGGTCATCTTCCGGGGTATCCACCTGGACCCGTTGCAACCGGCCAGTTTCCCGTACCTGCTCTGGATCATGATGGGCTACATGCTGGTGTCGGCCGCCGTCGTGGTGACCGTGGGCCGCATCGGCGACATGTTCGGCCGCGTGAAGATGTACAACCTCGGCTTCGCCTGGTTCACGGTCTCGGCGATCCTCTTGTCGACGGTCTGGAGCACGGGCACGAACGGGGCCCTGGAGCTCGTCATCCTGAGGATGGTCCAAGCCATAGGCGGGGCGCTCTTGATGGCGAACTCGGCGGCCATCATCACCGACGCCTTCCCGGCAGAGCAGCTCGGCTTCGCCCTGGGGATGAACATGGTCGTCGGGATCGTCGGCTCGTTCCTGGGCATCCTCGTCGGTGGGCTCCTCTCCCAGGTCGGATGGCGCTGGGTGTTCCTCGCGAACGTCCCGATCGGGGCCTTCGGGACAGTCTGGGCCTACCTGAAGCTGAAGGAGATCGGCATCCGCATCAAGGCCAGGCTCGACTGGCTCGGGAACCTCTCGTTCGCCGCGGGCCTCGCTATGATCCTCACCGGCGTCACCTACGGCATCAAGCCTTACGGCCACTCCCTCACCGGGTGGGCGGACCCCTTCGTGCTGGAGATGATCTTCGGAGGCATCGCGCTTCTCGTCTTCTTCGCCTTCGTCGAGACGAGGGTGGCCGAGCCCATGTTCCGCCTGTCGCTCTTCCGCATCCGAGCGTTCACCGCCGGCAATGCGGCGAACTTCCTGGGGGGCGTCGGTCGAGGCGGCCTCCAGTTCATGCTGATGATCTGGTTCCAGGGCATCTGGCTCCCACAGCACGGGTACAGCTTCGCCCGTACCCCGCTGTGGGCCGGGATCTACATGATCCCGTTCATGGTCGGCTTCGTGGTCGCCGGGCCCATCTCAGGCAAGCTCTCGGACCGCTACGGAGCCCGGCTCTTCGCGACGAGTGGGATGCTCCTCACAGCAGCCATGTACGCGGTGATGATGACCTTCCCGGCCAACTTCTCCTACCCGCCCTTCGCCCTCGTGATGTTCATCTCAGGGATCG